>WNFV01000507.1_pt1 | contig 77935 bp, 71 predicted proteins | sample 5400101 | NCBI WGS metagenome assembly WNFV01 (sample SAMN13153361, study PRJNA577476) | soil metagenome | isolation source: 115 cm soil or saprolite under grassland replicate 1 | place: USA:California | collected 2016-06-15
GCGCGGCTCATGCGGTGCTCAAACGCCACCCCCAGCAGCCCACCGGTCGCCGGGTAGCGGTCGGTGCCGTTGTGGTCGCGGCGCACCCCGATCCCGTGGCGCTCCAGGTAGCCGACCGCCAGGGTGAGCGCCTCGGCGCGGCCGGCGGCGACCTCCCGGCGCACCCGCTGGTCGCCGCCGGCGGCGAGCAGGCTGACGCTCTTGGGGGAGCTGAAGCAGTGGTCGAACGCGGCCACCCGCGCGTCGATACGCTTGCCCTGGTGCTGCCAGGCCCGGTCAAAGTGCTCGCCGTAGAGGGTGTGCGGGTCGATCCCGAGCACCTTGCGGGCCACCCGCTCGATGGTCTCGACCTTGACCCGGCCCGAGGCGCCCGGCTTGCACGCGGCCTGGACCGAGCGGACGTCGCCGGCCAGGGCCTTGGACCCGGCCAACTCCTCGAGCTGCGCCACCCCCCGCTCAGCGGCCTTGTCCTTGAGCTTGGCTAGCAGCGGTGCCGCGCTGAGCTTGGAGCGTGGGTCGGCGCGCCAGAGCGGCTTGCAGCGCTGCTGGCCGGTGGCCGGGTCGAGGCCGCGGAACATCGCCCGGACTTGCTCCGCCGAGGCTTCCCCCTCCAGGCCGCTGGCGGCGGCCTCGCCGACGAACCGGCCGGGTGATTCTCCTTTGCCCGAGAAGTACTGTTCGCGGTCGTTGGCGATTTGGTTGAGCCAGTAGTCCTCCTGGCCGACCTTGAGTGCCTTCACCGGCAGCGCCAACGAGAGTCCTCCCGCTGCGGAACGCATTCCGCCTGCATCGCAGATGCGGATGTGTAGTGCCTTGGATTTGGCTTGAGGATAGCACGAGGGTGAGGATAGCACGAGGGAAGGATGCGATAAGGCAGTCTGTCTAGGGTGTGATGAGAGCTTGGTTGGTGGTGAATCGTTTACGAGTGAGAGGTGAGGGCTTGAGAGTGCGAGAGGCTGAAGCTGGACGGGCTGACGAAAGAGTGTGATGCTGAAGAACGGTGCTGACCTGGGGTGATGACAGAGCGTAGCTGAGCGAGCAGTCCCCCGGCTCAGCCCTCGGCTGGCACGGTCGCTGGCACGGAATCGCCATTGCGACCATTGCTGAGCAGGCGTTAGTTACCGCTCACGTTGAGTCGCATTATTCCCTGAGCTGCTGCCCTTGTCGCCACTGGCAGCATTGGCACGAGAATTCAAATCTTCAAAACCGGTGAGGGTAGAGACCCTGCCCTGGCGGGTTCGATTCCCGTCCGCCTCCGCCATTACACCAGTGTGTTTTTGCTGCTCACGGTCACGCAGGTTGACGGAAAACTGGCACCCCCGAACGGGAATCGAACCCGCTCACGCCCAAGGATCCTGGTCATCGTGCTCGTGGGCCGGTCCGCCCTCCACCTGCGCCAGCAGCAGGGCGGCAAGCGCCCCGACCACCCGCTCAGACCGCTCCGCTGACGCCGGTCTGATGATCGGCGGCAGGACGGTGACCCGCCGCCCAGCCTTGCGATCCAATCCTGCTCCCTTGCGCTGGGCGCCGGTGTCCAAGCCCACCTTCCGCCGTGGGGGTACCGGCAGCGACAAAAGCCGCGCCACCGTCGTCCGGCTCATCCCGAGCCGACGCGCGATCGCCGACTTGGCGATCCCCGAGCCGTATAGGCGACGCGCCTGCCTCCATTCAGCTTCCCCGTACATCCGCTCCCCTCTCCGACCGGTGCCGACGCGGGACCTCCACTGGGGAGTTCCGTATGATACGTTTGCGGTGTTGTCCCCCTTTTCCTCCTCGTAAGAGCCGCCATGGAGCATGCGCCGTCACTGAGGCCGGCTGAGCGCTTGCTGCTGTCGTTGTTGCCGCTGTCGACCGGGGGGGCGGTCCTGGTCGCGATCCTGCTCGACAGCGATTCGCTGGTGTGGCCGACGCTGGTGCTGGTGGCCGGCACCGGCACGACCGCGGTGGTGCTCACCCGGCGGCTGCCGGCTGGGGTCCGGCGTGCGCTCTCCCGCCGCGTACGCCTCGGGCTGCTGGCGGGGCTGGCGGCCACGGCGGCCTACGACGCGGTCCGATACCTCGCCGTTGCGGTGACGAGCTGGTCGGTCCGACCCTTCCAGGTGTTCGCGCTGTTTGGGCAGCTGCTCGTCGGCCGCGACGCGCCGGCTGGGGTGCAGTACCTGGCGGGGACCGGCTTCCACCTGCTCAACGGCCTTGGGTTCGCGGTCGGCTACGCGATGGTGGTCCGCCGGCCCGGCGTGGTCAGCGCGGTGGTCTGGGCGCTGGTGCTGGAGGCCTTCACGGTCGCGCTGTACCCGCCCTGGTTGGGGCTCACGGCCGTGGGCGAGTTCGTCTCTGTCTCGCTGCTGGGGCACCTGGCCTACGGCGCGACCCTTGGGCTCGCGACCGCAAGGAGCGCCGCGGCAGGGGACGACCCGCAGGTCGTAGCTGGAGCGAGCCGGTGAGCGCTGTCGCCGGTGGGCGTGCGCGCCCGCGGTCATTGGTGGCACGGGTCGAGGATCAGCTGTGGGCATTCCTGCCCGGCCGGATCTGGCCACGCGCGCCCGGGTTCGGGCTGGCGCTGTCGGACGGCGGTTGGCTGCGGGCCGTACCAGGGCTCGGCCTGATCGGCCCTGTGGTCGCGTTGCTCGTGGGCCTGTTCCGTGGTGGTTGGCGGCCGGCCGAGGAGGTCACCTACACCTATTCGCTCGCCTGGGTCTGCGTCCTGGTCGCCGTAGCGCTGGCCGGGTGCGGCCTGGCGGCCTGGCTGTGGTCCGGGTTCGTCCTGGGTGACCTGCTTGTGTTCCAGCACCCGTCGCTGGGATCGTTCTTCGAGCCGGCCACGCCGTGGGACTGGCTGGTCGAGTTCCTGCTGCCCCACCTGATCTCCTACCTGCTCCTGGCGGCCCTGCTGCTGGGCACGCCGCTGGTCGCCTTGCTTGCCAGGGGTACGGTCACGGGGCTGCTGGCCGCTGCATCGAGACAGGCGGGGTTGACCGCCGGCGTGGCCGCCGCCGCGTTGGGCGCCGGCGTGCAGGCCGGGCTGTGGACGCAGGCCTACCCGCTGCTCATCCGCCCCCTGTGGACCTGGCGGACCCAGCTCAACCGGCCCGACCCCACCGCGATCACGCCGATCCAGCAGCACGCGCTGCTGGTCGGCGCTGCCGCCGCCCTTGCCGCCGCCGCGTGGGCCTACGCCAGCTTCCACGGCCTGGAGCGCATCACTGGTCGCCGCTACCAGCCGGTCGCTGCCTGGATGCCGGCGCCCGCACGGCGGGGCTGGCCGTGGCGGGTCGCCGGTGCGCTGCTGCGGGCTGGGTTGACCGCGCTGCTGCTGGCCGGCATCACCCCCGACCTCGCCAGGGGCGTCCTGACCTGGTGCGTGCTCGTCGCAGCGTTCTGCGTGCAGACGCTGGTGCTGCCGACGATGCCCCCGGCGCGCTGGTGGGCGCTACGGGTGCCGTTTGGCATCCGCCTGGTGCTCGCTGCGGTGCTGGGGTGGTTGGTCGCCTGGCTGATCGGCCGTACCGCCTACGTCGTGGCGTTCGGCACGACGATCGTTACCGCGCAGGACTTCGCGCCGCTGCTGTACGCCACGGTCGCCGCGATCGTGTGCATGAGCCTGCTGCTCCCGCCCGTCGACGTCACGCAGGCAAGCGGCGATACCGGCCGCTCGGGGGCGGTCCCGGCCGACGGAGCTTCGCCGTGACCAGGCGCCTTGCTGTGGCCGCGGGCGCAGCGATCCTGCTGGTGGTAGGGACGGCGGGAGTCGCACGAGCCGACAACTGCGGCGACGTCACCGACTGCTTCCCAAGCGGCCGCAGCGTCCTCCTGGCGCTGGCGGCGGTGCTGGTCCTCGTCGGGCTGGTGGCGCTTGCGGCAGGCGGTGGTGCCCTGCTCGCCGGGCCGTTCGGTGGCGGCTCGCTGGCGTTGGCCAGTGGTGGCGTGGCGGCCAGCGCCGGGGCGCTGAGCGTGAGCGCTGCCGCGGCCGGGGAGATCGCCGCTGGCGGTGCTGCGGCGATCACTTCGGGGGTGCTGCTGGCCGCCGCGGCCGAGGGTGCCTCGGGCGGTGGTGAGCCGCCCGACGGAGGCCGACCTCGGTATGAGCCGTCCCCCAAGCACGGCCCGGTCCAGCGCGGCGACGTCGCCGCGGCGCCGCGCGACGGCCAGGCGGCGCTGGACCGCTCCGTCCAGGTCAAGCCCACCTCTGCCCGCCGCGTCGGCGTCGACCCGGCCAACCAGGAGATCGTCGTGTTCGACGAGACCTACCTGGGCCAGCAGGTGTTCCACGGCCATGTTCGATCCTGGAGCGAGCTGCGCCCCGAGATGCAGGCCGCGCTGCGGCGTGCTGGCCTCGTCGACGCCAGGGGGAGGATCATCGTGCCATGAGCCACTTGCGCTACGAGGAGCCGGTCCCGGCGACCCCCGCCGACGTGGTCGCGGCGCTCGAGCGCGGCGACCCGCAGGCGGCCGCGCGGGCGCTGGTCGGCGCGGCCTTCCACCACCCGGACCGGCAGGCCGTCCAGGACCTGTGCCTACGCCTGCTAGGCGGCGAGGACCGGCCGCTGGCCGCGGTGGCGGCGACCTGCCTTGGCCACCTCGCCCGCATCCACGGCCAGCTCGACGCCGAGGCCGTCCGGGCGGCGCTGGACCGCCAGCGCGGCGACCCGCTGGTCGGCCCCCGGGCCGAGGACGCCCTCGACGACATCGATACCTACCTGAGCACCTGAAGGAACCCGAACGGCGCCGCGGGCAGTCGAGAACCCCGAAGGCTGATGGTCGCCCCACTGGGCGTCTCCCTCTACCCTGGCCTAATCTCCCTGGGTAGTGGTCAGTCCTGTTCGGAGCTGCCCGTAGCAGCTGGGTCAGCGCGGCAGGCAACGAACACGCTCACCTCGGTGCGAGGGGCTCAAGGGCGATGATCAGCCGTGTCGGCTCATGCCGGTGCAGCGAGGAACTGGCACTGCGAGCGTAGGGGTCGAACTCGCCGTCGTGAAGCATCCCGCGCAGACTCCACTTGATGCCCCCATACCCGCTGAGGACGAGTTTGCTCTGCGGGTGGCGCGCGGCTCGGGCCCCATGGATCAGCACGACATGGTCCCAGCCTGCCTCCCATGCGGCCTTGACGAACTCTCTAGCGACCTCGCGCGCCGCCGAGACCGGATAGCCATGCAGATCAAGCTCGGACGTCTGCCTTGCGTATTCGTACAAGTCAGGCTCGTCTCGCATCTGGGCACTCCTTCAGGCACCGCTTGCGCACCACTATTGCGAACGCATGTTCGTCCATACGCCTCAACTCAAGCAAGTGCGGCCGCAGCGGTCGACTTGGCCTGTGGACAGAGGCGTGCGCGTCGCAGTGTCGAGGTAGGGTTGCCCCAACCGTAGGGAAGGGGGCCTGACGGTGGACACTGCCGGCGACCTGCGCTTCGACGTGCCGCTCTACACCGTCGACGAGGCGGCCAACTTCCTTGGCGTGCCGCGCTCCACCTTCAATACCTGGGCACGCGGCTACGCTCGCCGATCCGCAGGGCAGCGCGAGGTCCACGCCGTTCCGTTGATCACTGCCCTGCCGGCGCCGGCGCGGCACCCCAGGATCCCGTTCGTCGGGCTGGCGGAGGGGATGGTTGCTGCGGCCTTCCGCAAGGCTGGCGTGTCCATGCAGCACATCCGCCGTTCGCTCCACGTGCTGCAGCAGGAGCTCGGCGTCGAGCACGCCTTGGCGTCGGGCCGGCTGTTCACCGACGGGTCGTCGATCCTGTACGACTACGCCACCCGGCACGGCGATGAGGAGATCCTCACGGTCGTGCTGAGCGGCCAGCGGGTCTTCTCTGACGTGATCCGCGACTACCTCCAGCGGATCACCTACGCGCCGGACGACCTGGCGGAGCGCATGGTGCTGCCGATCACCCGACGGCACGTCGTCGAGGTCGATCCCCGCCGTGCCTTCGGCCAACCCGTCTTCGTCCGCGGCGGTGCGCGCATGGAGGACGTGCTCGACCGCTTCCGCGCAGGCGAGCCGCTGGCGTCGGTCGCGCGGGACTTCGACCTGGACGACCAGGACCTGGAAGACGTGATCCGTGCCGCGCTCCCGCCCGCAGCGTGACCCGCCGCCCGAGTTCTTCGTCGACCGCAGCCTGGGCTACTACCTGCTCCCCGACGCCATGCGCGAGCTTGGCTTGGTCGTGCACACGATGCGCTCGGTCTACGGGCCAGGGGCGGAGGAGACGGTGGAGGATATGGTCTGGCTGGAGCAGGTGGGCCGGGCCGGGTGGGTGGCACTCACCAAGGACGACGCGATCCGCCGCCGCCCCGCCGGAGCTGAAGGCGCTCACGGCGCACGGCGTCCGTGCCTTCTGCCTCACCAACGCGAACCTGACCGGCGAGCAGCAACGCGACCGCTTCCTGGCGAACATCAACCGCATGATCCAGCGCTCGCGCCGCGCCGGCCCGTGGATCTGCGCCGTCCACGAGCGGCACCTCGTCCAGATCTGGCCAAGGCCCGGCAACCAGAGGCCGTAACGGCAATGAGGCCACAAGGCGCCGCTTCGCTCCAGATCAACTGTGGCGACCCCACGCCCGGCTGGTGACCCACAGGCTGGGTCCCGGTGCGCTGGTATTCGTATGCTTGGTGGTTCGCCTCCACCATTACACCAGTGTGTTTTTGCTGCTCACGGGCATGCAGGCCGACGTAAACGGGGCACTCCCGAACGGGAATCGAACCCGTGCCGGCCCAGTGTTCTGGAAGCCACACCCCGAGACAGCAGCAGTAGCGCGACGGCGCCACGCGCCGGTGGAAGAGGCTGGCCGTCAGGCACTGGCGTGGGGCGTGGCATCGCACATTGGCTGACGGGCCTGGCGTCGCGCAGGATCATCCGGGCCAGATCTCCCATCGATTACGGTTGCCACGCCGGACGCGCGCGTCCGGGTATTTGGCTTGGCTCTCCGCCAACTGCCTCATCACCTCGGCGATCGGCAGCCCGGAGGGGATGACGGCCAGCGGTTCCGGCTTCGGGGGTGGCGGCTGGGTAGGCTTGTCCTTGACTGCGGCGGCGAGCATCTCTCGTACCTTGCGGATGCGTTCCGCCCACCGCGGCCACGCCGGGCACGGACCCGCGTCGAGATTCGCACCGGTGGTGACGTACCCGTGCCAAGTGGCCGGTGAGACGCACTCAGAGCACATCTCCGCAGCTTCGAGCGGCGGTATCGCTACCAGGAACTCCAGCCGCTGGGTGTCCCGGTCGAGTGCGGCACGGATCGGGGTGCGCTCGGCACGACCCTTGGTGGCCTGCAGCGTCGCCCGTTGCTCCGTGACCCGGTCACGCAGTGACCGCACCTCAGCGCGGCGGCGGACGGAGAAGAGCGTGAGCGCCAACTCCCGGCGCTCCCGCGGCAGCCACCCCCAGCGGTCGACCACGGCCTCGACGTCCCCGACTTCCTCCTGGAGGCGGACGATCGCGGTGAGTGCTCCGGCCACAGACTCCTCGAGCTCAGCGATCTGCTGGCGGCGTGGCTGCTCGGCCATCGCGGGAAACCGCCGGCGCGCACGCAGATCGTCGAGTTCCTGGCCGCGGTGCCGAAGGATCGCCTGCTGCTCCAGCAGTGCGAGCCTTGCCTGCTCGCGGCCCTGGTCGTACAGGGCGACGCGTGCGGCCCGCTGCCGATCGCGCTCGGCGTTACGGGCCTCGAACTCGACATCCCAGGCAGCTATCCTCGCGTCGAACTCCTCGGACGTCCGGGGCCGGAAGCCAGGCTCGGCCCGCGTCCACTGCTCCAAGACCGCCATTGCCTGCTCGTACTCCTGCGCCCGGTCCTCTTCCACCCATGGGTTCCAGGACGCGTCGCGGCGGATCTCGAGGATCAGCGACCGAGCGCGTCTGAACTCCTCCCCCGAGGCGGTCGCTCCCGGCCTGGGCTTCCATAGCAGGCCGTCAATCTCGATCACCTCGCCGCCCGACAGCGATCCGGAGTCCGTCGCAGCGGGCGGGTCTGGCATGTCGTCTCCTTGCTATCGACGTCGCGGAAGCTCGCTCCAGACCTTGGACCGGAATCGTAGAGCGTTTAGTCTGCTCTATCTATTTAATAGATTACGTGTGATTAGTCACCTTGGACGACTTTACTCCCTACGGAGATCGGCAGGACGCTGTGATCGTGTCGGCGACCCGGTTCCCCCGACACTTGTGGGAACGGTCGGTAAGTGCTAGACAGTAAGTATGAGTCAGGTACAGGCCACGATCGCGCAGCAGCAGTTCGCCTTCGACACCGCAGAGGTCGGGCGACGGCTTCGCGATGTCATGCCCGAGCCGCTGGGGGAGCATTACGTCGTCGTAGCCGGCAAGCGGTTCCCGCCCAAGCAGGTGATCAGCCTGATCACCGGCCTGGATCGCGCCGACTTCAACACCCACCAGGCCCGCCGCATCCTGAGCCGGCTGGGCTTCACGGTAGGCCGCCGCCGGGGAGGACCGCTTGCGTCGCCGGGCCGGCGCGGGCCACACCACGGTCGCGAAGCCGACCTCCTACGGCCCTTCGCAGGTCAATGGGTTGCCCAGCGCGGACTCGAGGTACTCGTGGCCGCGGACACGCCGCAAGCCGTCTTGGAGTGGCTCGAGCGCCACAACCAGCACGCCGACGCGATGTTTCGTGTCCCCGGTGACGAGACTGAAGCGACCGGTGTGGCGCCCGCATGAGGTTCCCGTTCAAGGAGCTTCCGGGGACCTCGGGCGACTACCTTCGTCCGGCGGTGCCGGTAACGGTCGAAGGCATCGCGCGCGCACCGCAGCTATGCCTGTTGGACACCGGCGCCCTGCACAACCGGTTCGCCGCGTGGGTCGCCGACGCTGCCGGGGTCGACTTGACCACCGCGGACGAGGAGCGCTTCGCCGTGGGGGGCTTCGTCACCGCCGCGCGGCGGGCATCCGTCCAGCTGAGCTTGGGCGAGGTGACCTGGGAGTCGCCAGTGTGGTTCTGTGACCCCTGGCCGCTGGCTTTCCACCTCCTTGGCCAGGAAGGGTTCTTCCGCTGGTTCGACGTCCGCGTTCGGGCGGCCATCTACGAGGTCGAGATCGAGCCCGAAGCCGGAGCCTGATCCGGCAGGGTTCAGAATTAACCACCGGCTTCGCCCCACAGCCGCGGATGCGATCAACCGACGCGACCCCACGCCCGGGTGGTCACCCACAGGCTCGGTCCTGGTGTGCCGGTGTTCGTATGCATGGTGGTTCGCCTCCGCTACCAGCGGTTTCAGGCTCGCTCGTACTCTCATCTCCTTGTCTTGCTTGCAGGTCTGGCACGGGCTCTGGCACGGGACCGCCGCCTCCAAGCAGCCGAATTGTTTGCCCACGGGCAGCACCCCGCCCAGGTCGCCCGCACCCTGGGCGTCCCAAGGCAAAGCGCGACCCGCTGGCGTACCGCCTGGACCGCTGGCGGCACCGAGGCGTTGACCAGCAAGGGCCCCAGCGGCCCGCCCCCACGGCTCACCGAGCAGGATCTGGAACGCGTCCGCCAGGCGCTGCTGGAGGGCGCGGCCGCGCACGGGTTCACCGGGGAGCTGTGGACCCTGGCCCAGATCGCCGCCCGTGATCGAGCGGCTCACCGGGGTTGCCTATCACCCCGGCTGGGTCTGGGCGATCCTGCGCCGGCGCCGTTCATGGTGATGGCGCGGGCCGCCGCCATTCCGGCTGGAGGATCTGCTCGCGCGATCTGCCCGGGACCAGACGTGCCTGGTCCCGGGCAGCCTTGTGTCTCTATGACGCTTGTCGAGCAGGGGCTAACCGAAGCCCTTGGCGGCTGCGTGACAAAGTGCCGTGCGGTTGAGGATCAGCGCGCCCGATTGTCGGTGGTGTACGCCCTAAGGCTCTGGTGTGTTGCCATCAACACTGTCTTGGTTGCGGGCCGTTGGTCAAACTATTCATAAGGCGTTCCCCACGACACGGGATTCCCGCTCGAGTTGGTAACCGTCGCCCTCGTCCTGCCAAGGACGTAGTTGTAGAAAGACCCGCCTGATGGAGCGAGGACCTCCAGATAGCCTAGATCAATTCGGCAGGAAGAGGAGTATCTGGCACATGTAGCCGTCACCGTTTCCGTTACTGTCGAGCCGCTTGCGGTGCAGCTGGCGCTGAGACCGGCGTCCTTGAACGATGCATCGATACCGCCTGTGCACGCAAGTGAGGTGCCGTCGAACTGGAATTGTGCGCTCACCGTGATTCGATACGGACTTATGCTGTAGTCCTGGGCGCACGTCCTGAAGTCATTCGCCCAGTTACGCGAATACTCGATAACATACCTCCGTGTCGATGCCCGGTGAGCATCGTAGTTATGACGAGCCCAGCCGTAGCCGCCTCCGCTGCTGCCAGAGATGGCGTTGCTGCACGGGGATGACGTCGAGTGGTACCACGGCCCGTTGACCGGGTCGCCATGGGCGAAGGAGGGACTAGCAGGTACAAGGACCATGACGAGACCGGCGACTACCCAAGTCGCTCCTCGTAACAAGGAGTGACGCCGTTTTTGGGCCACTTCGGAATCCTTTCTGTTAACTGGTGGTTGTGTCCTCATTGCCTCAGTTCGCTAGGCGTAGCGCTGTCAGGCGGCAGGGCCGCATCCGCCGGCCCCACGGTGAATCCGTGCTGCTGCTGGTCCAAAGCCCTGGGCCTCACCGGACCCGACCGGGCGCGCTCGCCGCGGCCGCCCGGAGCGGGCCAGGCCAGTTGGTGGCTATGTCCTTGTGGCGCGTCCGTGACGGTCACGGCCCGCAGACGGCGCCGGTCACCTCGTGGTCCATCGCGCCGCTGGTGGTCACCTCCCAGCTGGTGGCCTGCAGGCCCGTTCGGGTGACGGTGGTCGACCAGTCCCGCTTGTAGGCCGCGGTGCGGCTGCGGCCGTAGGTGACCGTCGTGAGCCCCGCGCTGGTGCGTTCGGTGACCACCACCTCCTGGCCGGGCTTGCAGGCCAGCGTTCCGCTCTCCCGGTCGGCGGCCAGGGCGGGCTGGGCCAGCAGCCCTGCTACCGCCAGCGCCGCGGCCACCGCCAGCGCCGTACGTCGTCCAAGCAACATGGCACCTCCATTCCTCGACGGGGGTGGTCTCCCGCCACGCGGGGCGAGGCGGCCTTTCCCAGGCACGGCCGTACGGCATGCCCCCCGTGGCCGGTAGACTCTTCCGCCGTACGGCCCCGTGATCCAGGCAACTGTTCGGCAATTCCCTGGCAAGATCCCGGCACCTTTCTTGCGGCGGCGACGATGGCCAGCGACGGCGACTCCGAACCCCCTGCCGAACCGGCAGCCCTGGCAGGCCTGCTGCGCCTGCTGCGGCAGCGAGCCCTGCTCAGCCAGGAGCAGCTCGCCGAGCGTGCCGGGCTGAGCGTGCGCACGATCGTCGGCCTGGAGTCCGGCCGCATCCGCCGGCCCCACGGCGGGTCGGTGCGGCTGCTCGCCGACGCCCTGGGCCTCACCGAACCCGATCGGGTGGCGCTCGCCGCGGCCGCCCGGAACGAAGCCACCAGCGTGGCCGCCCGCACCCCGGCGCCCGCCCAGCTACCGGCGGACATCGGCGACTTCACCGGCCGCGCCGACGCGATCGCGCAGCTCGACGCCTGGGCAGCCGACGACCGGGCCGCAGGCGACCCCGTCCTGCTCACCGGCGGTGCCGGCGTCGGCAAGACGGCCCTCGCCGTCCACTGGGGGTGGCGGGTCGCCTCGCGGTTCGGCGACGGGCAGCTCTACGTCGACCTGCGCGGCTGGGCGGCCGGGTCACCGTTGCAGCCGACCGAGGCGCTGTCGCTGTTCCTGCGCGCGCTGGGGGTGGCGCCCGAGCGGGTGCCCGTCGACCTGGCGGAGGCGTCCGGCCTGTACCGGACGCTGCTGGCCGGCCGCCAGGTGCTGGTCGTCCTCGACGACGCGGGCGGCCCCGGGCAGGTGCGGCCGCTGCTCCCGGGTGGCCCGGGCAACCTCGTCGTGATCACCAGCCGGGAGCGGCTCAGCGGCATGGTCGCCAGGGAGGGCGCCCGCCGCCTCGCGCTCGGGACGCTCGACGAGCCCGATGCTCTGGCCCTGCTGGCCCGCATCGCCGGTGCGCAGCGGGTGGAGGCGGAGCCGGCCGCCGCGGCCCGGCTCGCGCGGCTCTGCGCCTACCTGCCGCTGGCGCTGAGGATCGCGGCGGCGAACCTCAGCGGCCACCCCGGCCGGTGCCTCGCCGACCTCGTCGCCGAGCTGCACGGGGACGACTGGCCGGCCGCGCTCGACATCGAGGGCGACCCGGAAGCCCAGGTGCACGGCGCCTTCGACGTGTCCTATGCGGCGCAGGAGCCGGCCGCGCGGCGGCAGTTCCGCCTGCTCGGCCTGGTGCCCGGCCCGGACTTCACCCGCGGCGACGCCGTCGCGCTGGCCCAAGGGGCCGCGGACCCGGGCCGGCTGCTCGACCTGCTCACCGACGCCAACCTGGTCGACCAGCCCGCGCCGGGCCGGTTCGCGCTCCACGACCTGTTGCGCCGGTACGCCGTCGAACGCGCCGAGCGGGAGGAGAGCCAGGCCGAGCGCGACCGCGCGGTCGGGCGGCTCTACCAGCGCTACCTCGCCGCCGCGGACGAGGCCGCCCGGCTCGTCTCCCCACAGCTGCTGCGCCTGCCCCGCGCGGCTGGTGGCGGGTCCGCCCCGGCGCCGTGCTTCGCCGGCCGGCCGGAGGCGCTCGCCTGGCTCGACGCCGAACGGGTCAACCTCGTCGCGGCCGCCCGCCGCGCCGCCGGGCACGGACCCGCCGAGGTGTGCTGGCTGCTCGCGGACGCGCTGCGCGGCTACTTCGCGCTGCGGCGGCACATGGGCGACTGGCTGGGCACGGCGCGGGCGGCGCTGTCGGCGGCGGAGACGGTCGGCGCCGCGGCCGCGCAGGTGTCGGCCCGGTTCAGCCTGTCCCAGGCGCTGTGGTGGCTCGGCCGCCACAGCGCGTCGGTGGAGCAGCTCACGCAGGCCCTCGCGCTCGCCCGGCGGATCGGGTGGCACGAGGCCGAGGCGTCCTGCCTCGGCAACCTCGGCGGCGTGCACGGGACCTGGGGCCGGATGCGGGACGCCGCCAGATATCTGGCGGAGGCGATCGAGACGCGCCGGCGGCACGGCCTGCCCGCCGAGAGCGTCGCCAACAACCTGACCAACCTCGGCGCGGTCTGCTACGACCTCGGGCGGCTGGCCGAGGCCGCCGAGCACCAGGCCCGTGCCATCGCCCTCTACGGCGGGATGGGCGCGCGCGTCGGCGAGGCGCAGGCCCGCGCCAACCTCGGCCAGGCGCTGCTGGACCTCGGCGAGCCGGCCGCCGCGGCCGGGCACCTCGCTGCCGCCCGCGAGGTGCTGCGGGAGTGCGGCGAGCGTTCCAGCGAGGCGGCCGCGCTGGCCGACCTGGCACGCCTGCGGCTCGAGACCGGCCAGGAGGGCGAGGCCGCCCGGCTCGCCGAGCTGGCCCTCGCCGCGGCCCGCGAGGCGGGTGCCGGCCATAACGAAGCCACCGCCCTCGACGTGCTCGGGCTCGTCCAGCGGTCACCAGCACGGCACCAGGAGGCGCTCCAGGTGGCCCGCGCCGCCGGCGTCCGCCACACCGAGGTTCGGGTGCTGCTCGGGTTCGCCGAGACGCTGGCCGCGCTGCACCGCTTCGCCGAGGCCGCCCACCACGGCCAGCAGGCGCTCGCCCACGCCCGCCTGGCTGGGTTCCGGGCGCTCGAAGGCGTGGCACTGGCCGTCCTCGCCGAGGTCCACGCCGCTCAGGGTCGCTCGGCGGAGGCCCGGGAGCTGGCCCGTCAGGTCCTTGTGATCCGCGAGGAGACCGGCTACGACCGGCTCCGCCGCGGCGCGCTGGCGATCACCGGCGACGACGCCGCGACCGGTCGGGCCGCGGGGCCGGGCCTCCCCACGGGCCTCCGCTGACGCGCCGCAGCCGCGCCCGCGCCGCCTCCGGCGCGGCCGCGTGGCGGACGCATGGTGCGCGTAGCAGGCGCCTGGGCGAGCCTCACCATCGAGCAGGCGGCGGCCAGCCGGCCGGTCATCGAGGCCGTCCTAGGCAGCCTCGCCGTCGGGGCAGTGCTATTCCTGCCCCCACTGGCCTGGCTGTACGTCCTGTTCCAGCGCGGCCGCTAGACAGTCTCGTGCGAGACGGTGGCCGGCGCGCCGAGGCGGGGTCGCGGGCGTCGGGCGGGAACGCCACGCGCTGGTCGCCTGCGGCGCGGGCGTCACGCCGGCGACGGCCGACCCTGCAGCCACGCCCGAACGATGCCCGCCGCCTCGGCCACGTCGGCGGACTCCACCGGGCCGCGCACGTCGCCTTCCAGGTAAAAGGGCGGCTGGCCGTCCGGGTGAGTGTCGACCTGCACCTCGTCGAGGCCACGCGCGTCCCGCAGGGAGAACACGTTGTCGTCGTCGGACGGGTGGTCACCCGCAGCCGCTCCACGACCAAGCCGTCGACCTCGCCGCGCAGCTCGTCCAACAACAGGTCAAGCGGACCACCGGTCCGGTCGGTTGGCTCCCAAGGCCGGCCTCGCATTCCCACCCCCGTGGGCGTCGTCCACCTACCAACATGGTAGAAGCCTGCCGGCGGGGCGAGGGCTACACTCCGCTGGTGAAGCTCTGCCCGAACTGCGGGGAGGAGAATCCCGAGCGCGCGAGGTTCTGCCTGAACTGCGCGACCCGGTTGGAGGGTGGCGCGCCGACCGAGGAGCGCAAGGTCGTCACCGTGCTGTTCTGCGACCTCGTCGGGTTCACCGCGCGCTCCGACAAGGCGGACCCCGAGGACGTCAAGGCGGCGCTGCGGCCCTTTCACTCGCGGATCAAGCGCGAGATCGAGGCGTTCGGCGGCACGCTCGACAAGTTCATCGGTGACGCCGCGCTCGGCGTGTTCGGCTCGCCGGTCGCCCACGAGGACGACCCCGAGCGGGCAGTCCGCGCCGCCTTGGCGATCGCCGACGCGATCGAGGAGCTCAACCAGGCCGATCGTTCGCTGGATCTTGCCGTGCGCATGGGCGTCAACACCGGCGAGGCCGTGGTCGCCTACGGCACCGGCCCGCAGATCGGCGAGGCCGTGACCGGGGACGTGGTGAACACCGCCTCCCGGCTGCAGGCGGTCGCCCCGGTGGGCGGCATCGTCGTCGGCGAGCCCACCTACCGGGCCACCAGAGACGTGCTGGTCTACGAGCCGCGCCCGCAGGTCACCGTGAAGGGCAAGGCGGACCCGCTGCGGCTCTGGCGGGCCGTGGCGGCGCGGGGTCGCGTCGGCGCCGACGCCGCCAGGATCCACGGCACGCCGTTCGTCGGGCGCGAACGGGAGCGCCGCCGCCTGCTCGGCGCCTACCGGCGCGCCGTCCGGGACGCCACCGTGCAGCTCGTCGTCATGGCCGGTGAGCCGGGGGTCGGCAAGAGCCGCCTGGTCTCCGAGCTGGGACGCCACCTCGACGCGTCCCCGGAGCTGGTGACCTGGCGCCTGGGAAGGTGCCTGCCGTACGGGGAGGGGGTCACGTTCTGGGCACTCGGCGAGATCGTCAAGGCCCACGCGGGCATCCTGGACTCCGACACCTCCCAGGACGCCGCGGCCAAGCTCGACGCGGTGGTCCCAGCGGGCGAGCCCGACGGGCAGTGGCTGCGCCAGCGCCTCGCGCCCCTGGTCGGCGCGGGGGCGGCGACGGCGGCCGACCGTGAGGAGTTGTTCGCGGCGTGGCGGCGGTTCCTCGAGTCCGTCGCCGCCCGCGGCCCCGCCGTCCTGGTCTTCGAGGACCTCCACTGGGCCGACCCGGCCATGCTCGCGTTCCTCGAGCACCTGGCCCACTCGTCCGAGGGGGTGCCGATGCTGCTGCTGTGCACCACGCGCCCCGAGCTGTACGACCGCCACCGCACCTGGGCCGCGGCCGTCCGCGGCGTCACCCGGATCGACCTGGACCCGCTCAGCACGGACGAAACCGCCGACCTGGTCTCCTCGATGTTCGGGGAGGCCGTGCTCGGCGCCGAGGTCCAGCGCCTCATCCTGGAGCGGGCGGGCGGCAACCCGCTGTTCGCGGAGGAGTTCGTCCGCATGCTGAAGGACCGGGCGCTGCTGGTGACCAGGGATCGGGCAGTCGCGCTCGCTGAGGGAGCCGAGGTCGCCTCACCCGAGTCCACCCAGGCCCTCATCGCCGCCCGCCTCGACACCGTCACCCCGGAGCGCAAGGGCATGCTGCAGGACGGCGCGGTGATCGGCAGGGTGTTCTGGTCGAGTGCCGTGGCGGCCATGGGCAACCGCGACGAGCGGCAGGTGACCGAGGCGCTGCACGAGCTGGCCCGCACGCAATTGGTCCGTCCGGTGCCAGTCTCCTCCATGGAGGGCCAGGCCGAGTACGACTTCTGGCACGCGCTGGTCCGCGACGTGGCGTACGCGCAGATTCCCCGGGCGTCGAGGGCCGCCAGGCACCAGGCCGCAGCGGCGTGGATCGAGCTGGTCGCCGCCGACCGGGTGGAGGATCAGGCCGAGGTCCTTGCCCACCACTACACCCAGGCCATGGAGCTGGCCGCGGCCGCCGGGCGGGTGCGGGAGGCCGAGGGGCTCCGGGCGCCCGCGCTGCGGTTCCTGGTGCTTGCCGGGGACCGTGGCCTCGGCCTGGACGTCGCCCGCGCCGAGGCCCGCTACACGCGAGCGCTGGCGCTGCTCGCGCCCGAGCACCAGCAGCGTCCGGCCGTCCTCGCCAGGTGGGCCGAGGCGGTCCGCCAGTCCGGCCGCTTCCCGGACGCCGTCCGGGCGCTGGAGGAGGCGGTCGAAGGCCTGGTGGCCCAGGGGGACCGCCTGGCCGCCGGACGGGCCATGGGCACCCTGTCCAGCCTGCTCAACAGCATGGGAGACCAGCGGCACGCCGAGGTCGCGGCCGAGGCCGTGCGGCTGCTCGAGGCCGGTCACGCCGGGCCGGAGGACCTCGTGGCCGCCTACGCCCGTATGGCCGGCGTGATGCTGGTCGTCGGTGACATGCGGGAGACGATCGCCTGGGCGGACCGGGCGACCGCGCTCGCGGCCGCCCGTGGCCTGGAGGTGCCGGCCCGGGCGCTGGGGTTCAGGGGCTCCGCCCGTTGCGCGCTCGGCGACCCCGCCGGGCTGGAGGAGCTGCGTGCCGCCCTCGGCCTCGCCGTCGACCGGGGCGAGGGGCGGGACGCCGCCCTGCTCTACAACAACCTTGGGGACGCCCAGGTACCGGTGGAGGGGCCGGCGAGCGTGCTGGCCACCTACCGGGAGGGGATCGAGTTCTCGGAGCGGCGGGGGATCAAGGAGTTCGCGCTCGCCATGGCGGCCGCGAGCCTCGAGCGGCTCATCGAGGTAGGAGCATGGGACCAGGTGCACCGCGACGCCCCGGCGCTGAGCGAGCAGGCGGAGGCGGTCGGGGACCTGTCCGACCTGCTTCACACGCGCACCGCCCAGGTCCGCGTGCTCGCCGGCCGCGGCGAGGCCGAACGGGCGAGGCCGCTTGCCGATTGGCTGGTCGAAGCGGCGCGGCAGTCGGGAGGGACCGAGGACGTCACCGTGGCCTTCTCGGCCGCGGCCCACGCCTACCTGGCGGTCGGCGAGCGGGATTTGGCGCTGCGGCTCCTCGCCGAGGTGGGCGCGTGGCCCCACATCCGCGAATCCTCGCTGTACCCCACCTCCCTTCCCGAGATGGTCCGGACGGCCACAGCCTGCGGCGAGCTCGCCCTCGCCGAGCGGCTCGCGGCCGGTGTGGAGCCGAGGTTCGCGTACCGGCGGCACGCGCTGTGCGCGGCCGGCGCCCTGCTCGCGGAGGCTCACGGCCGGTTCCCGGAGGCGGCGGAGCGGTACGCCGAGTGCGCCGCGGGGTGGAAGCACCTCGGGGTCGTCTTCGAGCACGGCCACGCCCTGCTGGGACGGGGGCGCTGCCTGCTCGCGCTCGGCCACCCCGGCGCCCGCGGAGCACTCCTCGAGGCCCGCGAGGTGTTCGCTCGACTGGGGTCCCGCCCGCTCGTCGCCGAGGCCGACGACCTGTCGGAGCGCGCGAGCGCGCTCAGCCCATAGGACCTCGCCGGAATACCCGCCGTCGGGGTAGCGCCGCTGTCAAGCGGCCTGGTTGCTCGCCGGCACCGCGCTGCCGCCGAGCGCCACCGCGATGATGCCGACGGCCCACGACGTCCACGAGGCGCCGACACGGTCGGTGTAGGTGAGCACCCACGGGGCGATGACCAGGAGCACCCCGAACAGCACGGTGAGCCACTCCGTCGCGACGACGCCCGGCATGATGCCGGCAGACTTCCTCACGACGGCTTCGACGCGTCAGACGTGCGCAAGCACACCGTCTAGCGGCCGGGGGACTCGGGTGAGGTCCAGCGCGTCGACGAGCAGGGCCGCGGACTCGATCTTCCGGCCGCTGTGGGTGCCGAAGAAGCGGCGGAGCTGCTCCTCCTTGGACCGCCCTCGCCACGCGGGCTGCTTCTGGAAGGTGCGGAACGATTCGAGCTCACCCCGGGCGGCGACGACCTGTTCCGTGGCGGCGGCACCGAGGGAGCGGATCAGCTCGTCCTCCAGGTCCGCCACGCAGACGTAGAAACCGAGTCGTTCCATGTCGGCGCGCGTAAGGTTGGAGCCGAGGCCGGCCCGCTCCAGACCGCGCCGGAAGTCGCCCTCCTCCGCGGCATCGCACAGACCCGCCAGCCTGACGTCGAGCCCCCGAGGGCCGAGCCGGTCCAGGAAGCTGCCGATGTTCTTCGAGCCCCCGATCGGCACGACGGCGATGCCGTCGGCGTCGAGGTCCCGACCACGGCGCTCAGCGAGCGCTTCCAGCGCGCGCTGGTCGCTGATCCCCTCGACGAGCACGACCGCACGCGCGGAGAAGGCCTCGGCCGTCCGCAGGCGATCGAGGTCGGCGTCGGCCCACGTCTCCATGACCGACAAGGTATCGAGGCCCACCTGGCCACGCCAAAGGACTACGTGCAATAGCACCGATCGTGGCTGAGCATCATCGCGCGGTGTCGCCTCAGCATCTGTGAGGTGGTGCCGGGCCAGAGCGAGGAAACGGCGTGGGTCGTCCTCGACTGAGGACGACCCACGCCGCCGAACGATCGTCGGCCAGCAGGTCCTCGTGCGAATCGAAGGTCCTCAGGACGATGCCAGTCCCAGTGCCAGCGCGGCCACGGCCAGCGAGAGGAACCCGATCGCCAGGCCGAACTGCTGCGAGTAGTCGCTTGCGCGCACGTGGGTGTAGATGGCGCAGACGAAGAACAGGATGAGGCCGATCGCGGCGGCCGTCCCGACCAGCGGCACGCCGACGAGGCCGAGCAGCAGTCCGACCGCGCCCGCCGTCTTGAGGGTGCCGATCGGGAAGGTCAGCCACGATTCCGGCACGCCCGCCTTGGCCATGGGAGGGATGATCGGCTTGAAGTGGACGATGGCGGCGACGCCCGAGAAGGCGTTGGCGGCGATGGCCAGGAGGGTGACGACGAGGAAGGCGGTGAGCATGGCGAACTCCAGTGGTTCCTTGTTGACTAGTTGGCGATGCCGATGACCTGCTTGATCGCCTCTGGTCGCTCGAGCACGTCGAGCATCAGGTGGGCGACGTCGGCGCGTGAGACGAGGGCGCCGCGGCGGAGGTTCTGCCCGTACGCCGTCCGGTAGGTGCCGGTCAGCGGCTTGTCGGTCAGTCGCGGCGGCCGGACGACGGTCCAGTCCAGGCCGCTGTCGCGAAGGACGTCCTCCATCAGCGCGAGGTCGGCGTAGTGCTGGCGGAGCGCGACCTTGGTCATCGGGCTGAGCAGGTTGCGCATGAAGAACCCGTCACCCGGGTCGTGCCTCGGCGGCTTCGGGCGGCCAGGCGAGGGCACGGTGCCGATCGGCGCGGCGCTGACGACGACGATGCGTCGCACGCCCGTTGCCTGCATCGCCTGGACGATGGCCCGCGTGCCCTGGCGGGCGACGCCGGCCTCGGCATTCGACCGTGGACCAAGGCCGGAGAGGACCGCGTCGGCTCCGTCGACCGCGGACTCGAGGACCGCCGGGTCCGCGGCCGCCAGGTCGGCGGTGACGACGCGAACCTGCCCGGACAGCTTCTGCGGGTTCCGGACGACCGCTGTGACGTCGTGGCCTGCCGCGACGGCCTGCTGGAGGAGTTGCCGGCCGATACCGCCGGTTGCCGCGAAGATCGTGAGCTTCATCTCTGGCCCCACTCTCGGGTACACTATCTTCTGTAACCCAGAAGATACGGAGATCATATCATATGAGTTCAACGCCAACAAGGGACCCCGACGCCCAACGCCACCACCGCCGCCGCACCACCGCCATCAAGGAACAGCTGCGCGAGCTCAGCACCCAGCTGTCCCTGCTCAACCACCACGTCGGCGCCCACGCCGACCTCAAGGCCGCCGACCTGGACTGCCTCGAGCTCATCAACCGCCACGGCCCCCTGTCCCCCAGCACCCTGGCCCGCCGCGCCGGCCTCCACCCCGCCACCGTCACCGGCATCCTCGACCGCCTCGAACGCGGCCGCTGGGTCACCCGCCAACGCGACCCCAGCGACCGCCGCGCCGTCACCGTCCACGCCCGCCGCGACCGCAACGCCGAGCTCTACCGCCTCTACGCCGGCATGAACACCGCCATCGACCAGCTCTGCGCCCACTACCCCGACGACCAGCTCGACCTCATCGCCGACTTCCTCCGCCACACCACCAACGCCGGACGGCACGCCACCAACCAACTCGCCGGCGACTGAGGCAACCGGTCAGGCGTGCGGCGCCGCCGCGGCGGCCTGCGACATGATGCGACCGACGTTCGCCTCGGAGAAGAACTCGGCCGGTGACAGCACTCCGGCGTCGGCCACGCCGCGAAGCCACGGTCCGGGCGGACGTAGGTCTCGAAGCGGCCGTTCATCGGCAGTCCGCTCCAGTAGGTGTAGTAGCCGCACAGGAGCTGCGGCTTCTCGTTGTACTGCTCGGGCCCCACCGCACGGGCCACGAGCGAGTGCCGTCCGTCCGCCCCGACGACCACCCGGGCGTGCTCGGTGACGACGGCGAGGTCGGTCAGCTCGCCCGCGCAGGCTGCCGCAAGCGCCTCGTCGAGGAAGGCGAGTCCCTGCTCGGCGCGGTCGGTCATGATCAGCAGGCAGCCGAGGTACGCCAGCGCCTCGAACTCGATGTTGGGATCGCCGAAGCGCCGCCCGAGCGCGATCGCCTCCCGGAGCAAGGCCTCGCGCGCCTGCGCATCCGGTTCCGAGAACGACCTCATGGTCAGCACCCAGCCGTGCTCGCGCCGGTCCTCGCCTGCCTCCTCGAGGATGGTGCGGGCTCGCGCGAACCATCCGCTCTGGACGGCCCAGTCGCCGAAGACGCTCCCGGTGATCCAGGCGACCATGCGGGCGGCGCGGCCGGCGGCCAGGTTGTCGCGCTCCCTGCGGTAGGCGGAGTAGGCGCGCTCGTAGTGATCCGCCGCGGCGGCGTACTCGCGCTCGAGGTACAGCGCCTCGGCGAGGCCTTCGAGCACCTCGCCGGACTCGACCTCGGCGAGGGCGGACTCGAACGCACGGCGAGCGCTGGCGGCATCGCCGGCCCGCAAGGCCGCCAGGCCTTGTTCGATCCTGGGTGAGGAGCTCACCTGCCGATGATGGCACGACCTACCGGTGTCCAGGAGGGCGGAAGCCAGCAACAGACCTTCGACACTCAACGCGGTGGCGGGCAGGGACGGGAGGGCGGGCCGTCACCCGCCCGGACCGGCGTGGCTCGGTTCGGGCGCCAGCACGAGGTCGTAGGCGGCGGTGTAGAAGGGGACGTCGAGGACCCTGCCGTCTGGCGCGGTTCCCGGCTCGTGGCGCTCGAACTCTGCGACCAGGGACTCCTTGACCCCGAAGACGGCGTCTGAGCCCAGGTAGGGGCCGCCGGCGACGAACACGTGGGTGATCAGCCTCTGGAAGCCGGCGGCCTCGACCATGAAGTGGACGTGCGCCGGCCGCATGATGCCGCGGCTGGCGGCGGCGAGCAGCTCGCCCACCGGGCCGTCGACCGGGATCGGGTAGGCGGTCGGCCTGACCGTCCAGAAGCGGAAGCGCCCGTCCCCGTCCGAGAACAGGTGCCCGCGGCCGCGCGGGTGCTCGAGGTCGGCGTACTGGACGTCGTAGAGGCCCTCGTCGTCGGCCTGCCAGACCTCGAGGCGGGCGCCGGCGACGGGCTCGCCGACCAGGGAGCGGACCGCTCCCTGGAGGAGGCAGGGCTCACCGGGGGCGCCGCCCGAGAGGTCGTCGCCCAGCTCGAACCGTGGCGAGCCGTCCACGTAGAAGGGCCCGAACACGGTGGACTCGGTGGCCCCCGCCGGCCTGCGGTCGTTGACCCCGATGGTGAGCATGGAGACGCCGAGGACGTCGGACAGGAGGATGAACTCCTGGCGCTGGCCGGTGGTGATCTGCCCGGTGCGGGTCAGGAAGTCGATGCCGCGGCTCCACTCCTCCTCGGTGAGCTCCACCTCCCGCACGAAGGCGTGCAGGTGCCTGACGAGGCTCTGCACGACCGTGCGGAACCGGTCGCTGGCCGCCTGCTCGAAGCTGGCGAGCACCGCCTGCGTCAACTGGTCGTCCACGATCTTCCCTCCCGCACGCGGATCAGCTCCTTGACAGCGGCTGGTCACAAGACCCTAGATGACAGCAGGGCGAGCAGGGAGGGTAGATGGGCGCGTACGAGGACGCCGTGGACACGCTCGAGGTCGAGCTTGGCGGGGTGGAGCGGGCCTTCAGGGAGCTGACCCACGAGGAATGGCGCATGCCGACCAAGCTCAGGCCGCTGGACGAGGCGCTGCCACACTGGACGTTGTTCGAGCTCGCCGGCCACTTCGACATCTCGATCGGCCTCACCCGGATGCTGGTCGCCGAGCCGCAGACGGGCCAGGTCGGCCGCGACCGGGTCAGCTTCTTCATCTTCCCGCGCTCGGAGGTCGCCCCGGTCGTCTACGACTACGCCTACACGATGGTGGAGGGCAAGACCCCGGCGCAGATGCCTGACGTGCTCCACGAGACCTTCAGCAAGACGGTCCAGGAGGCGCGGGCCACCGCGCCCGACACGGTCGGCTCCGGCTACTACGCGCTGATGCGGCTGGACGAGTTCGTCCCCAGCCGGGTGGTCGAGGCGGTGGTGCACGGCTTCGACCTGACCGACGCGCTCGGCCGCGACAGCGTCGCGACCCCCGAAGGGGTGGCGATGACCGCGGCGATCCTCGACGAGCTGCTCGCCCGCCGCACGGTCGCCGGGCGACCGGCGGACCTCGCCGACGACCTGGCGTGGGTCAGGGCGGCGTCGGGCAGGGCCGAGCACCCCGACCCGCGCCTGCCACTGATCGGCTGAGGGTGGGCACGGGCCTCGGGCTCGCCAGGCCGGCGCCGGCTCCTTTGGGCATTTCTACCGGTGTCAGGCGACGGCGACTGTCGCACCGATGGTGAAGACTCCGCGCCATCATGATGAAGCGCAGCCATGCCATCATCGGCGCCGCCGCTGGCGTCGCGGTGGCCAAGAGCATCGGCGGCCCGATGGTGGCGGGCGGGGTGGTCGCCTGTATCGCCGCGGTGCTTCCCGACCTCGACCATCCGAGCTCGGCCGTCGGCCAGCTCCTGCCCCGCTGGTGGCACCGCCTCACTCCCGGCCACCGCGGGCCGACCCATTCGCTGGTCTGGTGCTTCGCGCTCGCGCTGCTCGGCCACGCCGGCCAGAGCCTGGTGATGGACGGGCAGCCAGCGCCGCTCTTGGGGCTCGCCCTGTTCGCGGGCGCGCTCTCCCACGTGATCGCCGACGGGCTGACGGTCGCGGGCGTGCCGCTGTGGTGGCCGCTGCGCCGTAAGCACGTGGTCCTCCTCGGCGTGCTGGCCTTCCCGACGCATTCCTGGCGGGAGACCGCGGTGGTGCTCGGCGTGGTGGCCGCGGTGGCGTACTGGGTCGCCGGCTAGCCCTGGTCGAGCCTGGCGGCCAGTCCGGTCGGACCCGTCCGAGACCGCCGCAGTGGATGGCGAGATCGAGGACCTGGCTCACTGGCTCGAACTGGACCTCACGCTGCCCGGTTGAATGGGTACCTGAACTGCCTGAAACGGACCTTACGAAGCAGGGCCTAGCCCAGACCGGAATCGTTCCAGCGGTGCAGCGCGGGCCAATCGTGCTCGGTGCCGAGCACCGACAGGCTCGCGGTGAGCAGGAACAGGTGGCGGGCGGCGTCGAGCGGCAGGCCGAGGTAGACGGCGGTCATGATGCGCAGCGCATGGCCGTGGCCGAACACCAGCACCTCCTCGTCGGCGTCGGTGACCGCGGCCAGGAACGGCCGCACGCGGTCGGCGACCGCCGCCACCGTCTCGCCGCCGGGGCAGCCGTCCCTGAACAGGTCCCAGCCCGGCCGTCTCGCGCGGATCTGTGGCGTGGTCAGCCCCTCGTACTCCCCGTAGTCGAACTCGAGCAGCTCGTCGCGCGGCACCGCGCGGGCGCCGAAGCCGGCCAGGCGAGCGGTCTCGCTGGCACGGCTGAGCGGGCTGGTGAAGACCCTGTCGAAGCGCTCACGGGCGAGGCGCAGGCCAAGACGCCGCGCCTCGTTCTCTCCCGCGGGGCTCAGCGGCACGTCGGTACGGCCGGTGTGCCGCCGTTCGCGCGCCCACGCCGTCTCGCCGTGCCGCACCAGCCACAGTCGCATCCGACCTCCCTTCACGGCCCGTCGCCGGCACGCTACCGCACCGCGCGGGTCGTGGCGTGCCCGAACGGTACCCGCCCGCCGCGCCCGGCCACCTCACCACTCCTGTCCACGCGGCCTCGGCCCAGGCCCGCCCGACCCCCTCCCCGAGCGGCGGCAGAACCGGGATGAGCGGTACCTTTCGTGCATACGAGCGGCAGGCGGTAGGCTGCCGCGCCGGACGGGACGGCTTGGCGGAGGGACCTGTGCGCATCGGGGTGAAGCCGGGGCAGTACGGCTGGAGCTGGGCGCAGCTGCGCGACGCCTGGCGGGCGGCGGAGCAGCAGGGGTTCGGGCACCTGGGCTGCTTCGACCACGTCAGCGACGCGCCGCGCGGGCTGGTGGCGTGGGACGCGCCCTCGCTGCTGGTCGCCATGGCCGGTGACACCGAGCGGGTGACGCTGACGGTGGAGGTGCTCAACGCGGCGCTGCGCCACCCGTTCCTGCTCGCCGGGCAGCTCGCGGTGGCGCAGGCGGCCAGCGGAGGGCGGCTGGTGGTCGGCATCGGCGCCGGCTCGGCGCACCTGGCGCGCATGGACCACCAAGCGCTCGGCGTGCCGTTCCCGGCCCACGCCGAGCGGGTCGCGCGGCTGGAGCGCTGCTGCCGGGTGCTGGCCGCGCTGTGGCGCGGCGAGGCCGTCGACGAGCCGGAGCTCGGCATGGCCGGCGCCGCGCTCGGCCCCCAGGGGATCGAGCCGCCGCGGCTGCTGGTGGGCGGTTCCAGCGACGCCGTCCTCGAGGTGGCCGCCCGCCACGGCGACGGCTGGCACGCTCCCTCCGACGCGGCCGAGTTCGCCGCCGTCGGCCGCCGGCTCGACCAGGCGTGCCAGCGCGCCGGGCGCGAGCGGCCGATCGAGCGGGCCGGGCAGGTGTTCCTCTCCGAGGTGGGCGTCGGCGGCGCCGCCGGCGCGGCCGAGCGCTTCGCCGCCGCCGGCGCGGACGCGCTCACCTTCGTGCTCCACACCGAGCGCGGCCCCGCTGCCGTGGAGCAGCTCGGCGGCGCGCTGCGCCAGGCCGGCTGGCTGTAGCCGCCGGCCGCACGCGTGCGCGGCGCTCAGCGGCCGCGGGCGGCGCCGGCGGCGTAGCGCGCCGGCGGCCTGCCGACCAGCGCCTTGAAGTCCTTCACGAAGTGGGCCTGGTCGAAGTAGCCGAGCTCCCGGGCGAGCGAGGCGAGGTCGAGGTCGCCGAGGTCGGCGGCCAGCCGCTCGACCGCCTCGTGCAGCCGGTAGCGCTGGATGACCCACTTGGGGCTGACCCCGACGTACTCGGCGAACAGCCGCTGTAGCCGCCGCTTGCCCGTGCCCGTCCGCTCGACCAGGTGGTCGACCTTGGTGATCTCCCGCTCGGCCGTGACCTGGTCGACGATCCGGTTGACGGCCACGACCTGCGGGTCTGCCGCTGGGAGGTGGTCGCGCAGGAACGCCTCCGCGGCCGCCACCATGGCCGGATCCTCCTCTAGCGACAGAAGCCGCTCGACCAGCGCCGCGCCGTCACGCCCGAGGACGTCGGCGACGGCGAGCGTGCGGTCGGTGAGGGTGACGACCGGCGCGCCGAGGAAGGGATGGAAGCCTGCCGGCCGGAACCTGACCCCGAACACCCGGCCCCTGCCCTCGAGCTCGCGGGTGAACCGTCCGCTGGTCACCCCGAAGATGCCCGAGTGGCCCCGCTCGGCGACCAGGTGGACCGACGGGTGCGGCAGGGTGTGCTGCGTGTACGGGTCGCGGCCGCGCAGGTCCCAGCGCACCGTCCAGTAGTGCTCCACCAGCTCGGCCAGCTCGTCCGCCGGGGCGTGCAGCGAAAGGTCGAAGCGCCGCTCGCCCGCCAGCGGGTCGAGGACCCCTCTGGGCGCCAGCTCCGGGGCCGCACCGCCGCGCTTGTCGCGTTTTTCCAAGACTCAACGCACCCGCTTGCCGACAATGGCCCGACGATACGGGATCGACGGCGAGCAGAAGAGGAGATGGGCACGACGACCACGCACGCTGAGGGAACCTTCAAGGCCGAGAGCTGGGACGAGGGACCGTACGCGGAGGTCGAGGGGGCGCCGAAGCTCACCCACGCCCGCGTCACCAGCTCCTACGACGGCGACCTGCAGGGCAAGGGCACCTCCGCGTCGCTGATGTTCTATCGCGACGACGCCGGCGCCACCTACGTCGGCTACGAGCGCGTGGAAGGCAGCCTTGGTGGCCGCTCGGGCAGCTTCGTGCTCGAGGGCACGGGCAGCTTCGAGGGCGGGGTGGCGAGGACCACCTGGAAGGTGGTTCCCGGCTCTGGCACCGGAGCGCTCCGGGACCTGCGCGGCGAGGGCGGCTACGCCGCCCCGTCGGGCGAGATGGCCGTCCCGTACTGGCTCGACTACGACCTCGACTGATCCGGCGGGCCGACGGTCGCCGCATCCGGCCCGAAGCGCTCGACGTAGGACTCTGGCCTGGTGGAGAGCTCCATCCGGGCGTACGGGTTGAACCGGTCCAACACCGGTTTGACTGGTTGTATCGCGACCTGATACTCCTACGCTTGCTCTGCGGCGGGGTCCCCCACCCCGCTCCCGCCAGCTCGACCCTCGCCCCCCCATTGAGGCCTCCGGCGGACGGAGACCTCCCTTACGGATCCGGCCGTATGTCGTGCCGCCAGCAGGCGGCAACTCGGAGGCGAATCCATGCGTTTCGGCCGCCGCCCGCGCCACGCTGCGCCGAAGTCCGGTGCTCCCCGTCACGTCCGTGCCGCGCGCAACACCCGCGCCGCCCGCCGCCCGGCACGCAGGCCGTGGCGCTCGCGCACCTTCACCACCGCCGGCCTGGTGCTGGCGCTGGTGGGCGCGGTGACCCTCTCGGTCAAGGCGGTCGGCCCCGCCGCCCCGGCGGCGTCGTCGCCGACGGCGGCGCTGCTCGGCGCGTGGGTCAAGGGCGGCTCGGGGTCACCCTCGGCCCAGCTGGCGGCGACCAGCCAGCTCGAGGCGGCGATCGGGCGCAAGCTGGCCATCAGCCAGAGCTTCGTGCCATGGGGCCAGAGCCTCGGCAGCCTGCCGGCCAGCAACGCCGCCGCCGGCCGCATGCCGCTGATCACCTTCGGTAGCGGCGCCGACCCTGCAGCGGTCGCCGCCGGCCGCTCCGACGCCTACCTTTCCTCGCTGGCCCGGAGCGTCGCCGCCATCGGGCGGCCGGTGCTGCTGCGCTACGCCTGGACCATGGACAGGAACGTGCAGCGTCGCGCCTGGCGCTCCGGGTCCCCGTTCGTGGCGGCCTGGCGGCACGTGCACGACCTGTTCGCCACCAAGGGCGTGCGCGGCTCCTGGGTCTGGTCGCCCGGCGCCGACGTGTTCGCCGGCGCGCGGGGCGGCGCCGACCGCTACTGGCCGGGCGACGGCTACGTCGACTGGGTCGGGGCCGACGGCTTCAACGCCGCCGCCTGCAACGGCACCGCCTGGACCGACTTCGCCACCATCTTCAAGGCGTTCTACTCCTGGGGCTCGGCCACGGGGAAGCCGCTGATGGTCTCCGAGACCGGCACCGTCGAGGACCGCGCCGACCCTGGCCGCAAGCAGCAGTGGTTCCTCGACGCCGCCGGCAGCCTGGCGCGGTCGATGCCGCGCATCCGCGCGGTCGTCTACTTCGACGAGGGCGGACGCTGCGACTGGCGTCCGGACACCTCGGTGCCCTCCATGGAGGGGTTCGTGCGCCTGGCCAGCGACCCCTTCTTCGGCGGGACCGGCGAGCCGGCCACCACGCCCACCTCCACCACCACCGCCCCGACGACCACGGTCGCCGCGACCACCACCACGACCACCCCGCCGACCACCACCACCCAGCCCCCCGCGTCCACGCCAGCCTCCAAGTGCGTCAGCAACGGCGGCGTGCCGATCGGCGTCGGCGACAGCGCCCAGAGCGTGGTCAGCGCCCACGGCGCCGGCACCACCTACCTCGTCAAGGCCGGCACGCACCAGCGCAACTTCAGCGTGCAGCCGAAGTCCGGCGACACCTTCTGCGGCGAGCCGGGTGCGGTGCTCGACGGCGGCCGCAGCCTCTCGTCCGCCTTCTCCGGCGGGGCCACCAACGTGACCCTCGACTCGGTCACGGTGCAGAACTACAACACCGGCAAGCAGCGCGGCGCCATCCAGCCGAGCACGCACGCCGGCGGCTGGGTCGTGCGCAACGTCTCGGCGCTGCACAACTACTGGGCCGGCCTGATGGGCGCCGACGGCATGAAGGTCCTCGGCGGCCACTACAACGACAACGACCAGCTCGGCATCGGCGGCAACGCCTCGACCGGGATGGTGCTCGACGGCCTCGACGGCAACCCGGCCACCTTCGACGGACCGGAGCTGGCCCGCAACCACACCCTGCACGAGAGCTGCGACTACGAGGCCGGCGGCATGAAGTGGGACGTCGGCCAGATCACCATCCGCAACACCTACGTGCACGACAACGACTGCCGCGGGCTGTGGGCAGACATGAACGCCGACCACGCCCTGATCGAGCACAACCTGATCGAGCACAACCGGGCCGAGGGCATCTTCTACGAGATCAGCCAGGACGCGGTGATCCGCGACAACCAGATCTACCGCAACGCCTACGCCGTCGACCGCGGCTGGTACTGGGACGGCGGCATCACCGTGGCGTCCAGCTTCAACGTCGAGGTCTACGGCAACCGGCTGTCAGGCAACTACAACGGCATCACCGGCACGCAGCAGACCCGCACCGACTCCACCCCGCCGGCCCACCTGCTGAGCAACTACAACGTCCACGACAACCTGATCTGCGCCAGCAGCAGTCACGCCACCGGCGTGATCTCCGACAACGGCACCAACTTCGCCACCCGCTCGATCAGCTTCAGCGGCAACACCGTCCAGTCGGCCGCCTGCCAGCAGTAGGCGCCCGCTACGGGGACTGCGCCGCCCGCAGGGTGCGCTCGGCCGGCTGGGTGTGGGCGTACACGCCCTTCGCCGCCGTGTAGGCACGCTTGTCCAGCTTCAGCGACTGCGCGCGGATCTCCGCCAGGGCGGCCGGGTCGAGGTGCACGATCTTGGCCAGCACCAGGGTCTCGTGCTCCTTCTCATTGCCGCCCGAGAACTCGACGCGGACGTTGCCGACCCCCGGCGCGTAGAACTTGAGCTGGTGGGCGTCCGGCTCCGACGGGTTCCACTCGTCGGTCACCAGGACGTTGTCGTAGCAGCCGGTGGGGACGCAGGTCTTGGTTCCCGTCCTGGACACCTTGGCCTTGTCCGAGAACTCGATCGCCGGCGCCACCCCCTGCGAATAGCTCGACGTCCCCGTCCGCGGCTCCACCCGCATCAGGATGCCCGCCTTCGCCTTCGCCGTCCCGGTGAGCCAGGTGTCCGGCGCCCCGGTGAACTTCCCCGCCTCGTACTCCTCCGGGTACTCGCCCATGTTCCAGACGTTGCCGGCCTTGTCCTGCGCGTGGAAGGCGAGCTCGGCCTCGGCCAGGACGCCCGCGTTGTAGTCGCGGTCGAACATGACCATCGAGCGCACCCCGTCGACCACCTTGGTCAGGTCGGTGACGGTGAACACCACGCGGTGCTCGACCCGCTTGCCCTCGGCGATGATGGTCCCGGTGTAGACCAGCTGCGTCCCCGGGGCCAGCGGGAACCAGCGGTTGTCGATCCTCGGTGAGTCGGCGAACCCGCCACGGTCGTATTCCTTCTCGGTGACCTGCCTGGCGGCCTGCGGCGCCGCCGCTGCGGGCGTCGGGCCCTTGTCGCTCGTGCCGCCCCCGCCGCAGCCGGCGAGCGCCAGCGGCAGCAGCAGCGCCGCCAGCGCCAGCGGCGCCGCGATCCGACTGGCGCTCTGGTGCCCGCCGGCCACCCTTCTGGTCATGATGCACTCCCCTCAGGTACGGGTGACTGGGGGACGCCGCCGCCCGACCGCTGGCTCCTGGGCTTGCCGAAGCGCAGGTACAGGGAGGGCACGACGAACAGGTTGAGCAGGGTCGAGGTGAACAGGCCGCCGAGGATCACCACGGCGAGCGGGTACTCGATCTCGTGACCGGGGATGGTGCCGCTGATCACCAGTGGCACAACCGCCAGCCCGGTCGCCAGCGCGGTCATCAAGATCGGCGAGAGCCGCTCCCTGGCGCCGCGCAGGACCAGCGCCGGCCCGAAGGTCTCGCCCTCGTGGCGCTCGAGGTGCTGGTAGTGGTTGATCATCAGGATGCCGTTGCGCGCGGCGATCCCCATCACGGTGAAGAACCCGACCAGGGAGCCGAGCGAGATGATGCCGCCGACGGCATAGGCCGCCAGCACGCCACCGACCAGGGCCATGGGCAGCGTCAGCAGGCTCAGCGCGGCCAGGCGGAAGCTGCCGAAGCACAGCTGCAGCAGCAGCAGGATCCCGAGCGTGGCGCCGACCGCGAAGATCAGCAGGCGCTTCTGCGCGGCCTGCCGCTCCTGGTACTCGCCCAGCACCCGGTAGTCGTAGCCGCGCGGGAAGCTGACCTCGCCGAGGCGGCGGTTCACCTCGCGTGCCACCGAGCCGAGGTCGGCCCCGCTCACGTTGGCGCCGACGTCGAGGCGGCGCGAGTTGTTGGCGCGCTCGACCAGGTTCGGGGTCGGCTTGACGCGCACATCGGCCAGGTCCCCGAGGCGCACCCGACCGCCCTTCGGCGTGTCGATCGGCAGGTTCTTGATGTCGCTCAAGCTGTTGCGCGTCTGGGGCGTGCTCCAGACCTGGACGTCGTAGGCCTTGCCGTTCCTGAAGACGTCGGCGACCTCCTCGCCCGCCACCAGCGTCGAGGCCGCCCGGCGCACGTCCCCGGGCTTGATCCCGTAGCGCCTGGCCTTGGCGAGGTTCACCTCGACGTCCAGCTGCGGGACGTCGACCACGAAGTCGGCGTGCTGCTCGGTGACCCCGTCGATGCTGCCGAGCAGCTTCTCCACCTCCGCGGCCTTGTCGCGCAGCACCCGCAGGTCGGGACCTGAGATGCGCACGACGATGGCCTCACTGGTCCCGGTGAGCACCTCCTTGATGCGCTCGTTGAGGTAGGTCTGCACGTCGGTGTAGAGCCCTGGGTAGCTGGCGACGGTCCGCTGCAGGGCGGCGAGCGTCTTGTCGTAGTCGGCCTTGGGATCGACGCTGATCCAGTTCTCGCCGAAGTTGACCCCGGCGATCTCCTCCCCGAGCATCGCCTGCCCGATGTGGGAGCCGAAGTTGCGGATCCCCGGGATGGCGCGCAGCTCGCGGCTGCCCGCCGTGACGATGCGCTGCTCCTCCGGATGGGACGTGCCCGGGTAGGAGATCCAGTGCATCAGGAAGTCCCGCTCCTTGAACTGCGGGAACAGCGACTCCCCGAGCAGCGGCGTCACCGCGAGGCCGCCGGCGATGAACAGCGCGACGGTGGCGTACGCCCAGCGCGGCCGCTGGACGACCCGGGCGAGCAGCGCGGTGTAGCCACGCTGCAGCCAGCCGACCAGCGGTGACTCGCGGCGCTCCAGCGGCGCCCTGCGGAGCAGCAGCAGGGCCAGCGCCGGGGTGACGGTCAGCGCGACCACCATGGAGGCGAGCACGGCCAGCGCGTAGGAGAGCGCCAGCGGCCGGAAGAACGAGCCGGTCAGTCCTTGCAGGAAGTAGACGGGCACCGCGGCCACCACGATGATCAGCGTCGCGTAGATGATCGGGCCCCGCACCTCGAGCGACGCCTCGAGGACCACCGCCGCGGTCGACCTCTGCACGCCCTCGCGCCGGTACTGGCGCAAGCGCCGCGTGATGTTCTCGATGTCGATGATGGCGTCGTCGACCACCACCCCGACGGCGATCACCAGCCCAGCGAGGATCATCGTGTTGATGGTCGCGCCGCGCAGGTACAGCACCCACCCGGCGGCCACCAGCGACAGCGGGATCGCCACCAGGCTGATCAGGGCGCTGCGCCACTCGAACAGGAACAGCGCGAGCACCAGGATCACGAACAGGCAGCCGAGCAGCAGCGCGTTGGTGAGGTTGTGCAGCGCCGTCTCGATGAAGCTCGCCGGCCGGAAGATGGTGGGGTCGACGTCGATCCCGGTCAGCCCCGGCTGCAGCTCCTTGAGCGCCTGCTCCACCCCACGGGTCACGTCGAGGGTGTTGGCCCAGGGGAGCCGCTCGACGATCAGCATGAGGCCGGGGCCGTCGTTGATCACCGCGTCGCCGACCAGCGGCTGGTGGTCCTCCACCACCCGGGCGACGTCGCCGAGGCGCAGCGGCTTGCCCTTGCGCTCTGCGATGGTCACCGCGGCCAGGTCCTTCGGCGTCCTGATGGACAGGACGTGCCTGACCCCGAGCCGCTGGTTGGGGGTCTCCACGAAGCCCCCGGTGCCGACCCTCGCCCCGTTGGAGAACTTCAGCAGGCCGACCTCGACGGAGTCGGCGGTGGTCTCCATGACCTGGTCGAGGGAGACGTGGTGCTGCCGCATCTTCTCCGGCTCGACCTGGACCTGCAGCATCTGCAGGCGCTCGCCCCAGATCGGCACGTTCGCCACGCCGGGGACCCGCAGCAGGCGTGCCCTGATCGTCCAATAGGAGATCATCGACATCTCGATCAGCGAGCGGCTCTTCGACGACAGGCCGATCTTCATCACCCGGGACGTCGACGAGAGGGGCTGCAGCATCACGGGCGGGGCCGCCCAGGTCGGCAAGGTGGGCAGCACCGTGGCGATGCGCTCCTGCACGAGCTGCCGTGCCCGCAGCAGGTCGGTCCCCAGCTTGAAGATCAGCTGGATCGAGGAGAGCTGGGGAACCGACGAGGAGCGCATCTCGTCGAGCCCCGGCACCCCGTTGAGCGCGTCTTCCAGCGGGACGGTGACGAGCTGCTCCACGTCGGACGCCGTCAGCCCGAGGCAGGCGGTCTGGATCTCCACCCGCGGCGGCGCGAACTCGGGGAAGACGTCGACCGGGGTGTCGCGGAGCTGAACGATCCCGAAGCTCATCATCGCGACCGCCAGCGCCACGACGATGTAGCGGAATTTCAGGCTGGAGCCAACGATCCATCGCATCATGGTTGGAGGTCTCCTACGCAGTCGCCGCGGAGTGCCTGCCGCGCCCGCCTCACTCTGCGCCGACCCCGAGCTCGGCGCCGAGCAGCTCGGCCGAGCCGACCGTCACCACCGAGACGCCGGCCGCCGGGCCGGCGGAGAGGACCGCCTGGTCAGCCTGGATGTAGTCGACGCCGATCTTCTGGCGCAGGAAGGTCAGCGGGTCGGGATTGGTGAACGTCCAGGTCGCGCCCTGCTCGTCGTAGAGCACCGCCGCGTAGGGAATGACCTTGCGCGTGACCGCCTTGCCGCCGCCCGCGGCGGCCACCTTCGCCTCGCGGACCTTGGCGGTCTGGATGCCGAGCCGGTCGGCCGCCTGCTCGGTCAGGATCACGCGGCTCAGCTCGCTCCCCTCGATCGGCTCGACCTTGACGGCCTCGCCTCGACCGCTCTCGTCCTCGGTCGCCTGCCCGCGCGAGCACGCCGAGACGGCCAGCGCGAGCGCGGCGACCAGCAGCAGTGCCGCGACGTTCCATCGCCTTCCGTGCTGCATCAGGATTTCCCCCCTTGCCTGGCCGAGCCTCAGCGGCGCTCGGTCCTCCCCCGTCGATCGATCACCTTCAGACCGGACTGAGCTGCAGTTCCGCCGCGAGGTCCTCGGCCTGCGTGCGCGGCGCGAACCGCAGGTAGCCGAACGGCACCAGCAGCGCGCCGACCAGCGTCGAGGTCAGCAGGCCGCCGAGGATGACCACGGCGAGTGGGCGCACCACCTCGAGGCCCGGCACGCCGCCGAGGAACGTCAGCGGCAGCACGGACAGCCCGACCGTCAGCGCGGTCAGCACCGTCGGCACGAGCCGCTCCCGCGCCCCGCGCAGGACCAGCTCGACGCCGAGCTCGTCGCCTTCCTCCCGTTGCAGGCGCTGCAGGTGCCGGACGAGCAGCACGCCGTTGCGGACGGCGATCGCCAGCACCGCGAACAGCCCGACCAGCGAGCCGAGGGGGGTGATCTCGCCGGTGAACGCGAGCGCGGCCAGCACTCCGCCCACCAGGGCAAGGGGCACGCTCACGAAGACGAGCGACGCCAGGCGCCAGCTCCCGAAGGCCGCCTGCAGCAGCAGGAAGATCGCGACGGCGATGGCGAGCGCGATGCTCAGCGTCCGCTGCTGGGCGCCGCGCCGCGCAGCGGAGGCCCCGAGCACCTCGGCGTGGTGCTCGAGCGGGAAGCTGATGCCCCGGACGCGCTGCTCGACGTCGTGGGTCACGGCGGCGAGCGAGCGCCCGCGGATACCGGCCGTGACGTCGACGTAGCGCGACACGGCGTCGTGCTTGATGACCGTCTGGTTGGGGGTGATGCGCACTCTGGCCACGTCCCCGAGGCGCACCTGGCCGCCGCCGGGCTTGTCGATCAGCATGTCGCGGATGTCCGTGAGGCTGTGGCGGGTGGCGGGCTCGCCCCACACCACCACGTCGAACACCTTCGACTCCTCGAACAGGTTGCCGACGGTGACGCCGGACAGCAGCGCGGACGCGGCGCGGCGGACGTCGCCCGGCTTGATGTCGTAGCGCTGTGCCGCGGCGAGGTCGACCTCGATCTCGACGATTGGCTCGACGGCCTGCGCGTCCACGCGTGGCGAGACCACGCCGTCGACGCCGGCGACGGCGCGCCGCACCTCCTCCGCCTTGTCGCGGAGCACCTGCAGGTTCTCACCGTAGACGCGGACCACCACCGGCTCACTGGTGCCGGTCCGGACCTGCCTGATGCGCTCCTCCGGATAGGTCGCCAGGTCGTGGGTGAGCCCCGGGTAGCCGCTGACGACCTTCCGGACCGCCGCGACCGTCCTGCCGTAGTCTGCCTTGGGGTCGATGCTGACCCAGAGCTGGCCGGAGTTGACGTTGACCGCCTGGTCCGAGCCGATGGCGCGCCCGACGAGCGCGCCGACGTTGCGGACACCGGCTGTCCCGCGCAGCTCGCGGGTGACCCGCTCGGTGACCCGGTCCATCTCCGGCTGCGACATGCCTGGCGCGCCCTGCCACTTGATCAGCAGGTCGCGGTCCTGTAGCGGCGGCAGCATCGAGCGCCCGCCGAGCTGCGGCAGCACCGCGAGCCCGGCCAGCGCGATCACCGCGACGCCGGCGAAGGCCAGGCGGGGCCTGGCGATCAGCCGCGTGAGCGCCGCGGTGTGGCCCCGCTCCAGCCAGCGGGCGAGCGGGGAGGAGCGCTGCCGCAGCGGCGCGCCGCCGAGCAGCAGCAGCGCCAGCCCGGGCGTGACCACCAGCGCCACCACCATGGAGGCCAGCACCGCCAGCAGGTACGAGGTGGCCAGCGGCCCGACGAACGAGCCGGTGATGCCCTGCACGAAGAACACCGGCACGGTGGCGAGCACGATGATCAGCGTGGCGTAGACCAGCGGGCCGCGCAGCTCCAGGGAGGCGCGCAGTACGGTGGCAAGGGTCGATTCCCTGTTCCCCTCAGCGGCCTCGCCTCGCTGCCGCAGCCGGCGCTTGATGTTGTCGACGTCGACGATCGCATCGTCCACCACCACGCCGAGCGCGATCACCAGCCCCGCCAGGACCATCGTGTTGAAGGTCGCCCCGCGCAGGTACAGCACCAGCACGGCCGCCACCAGGGACAGCGGGATGGTCACCAGGCTGATCAGCGCGACGCGCCAGTCGAACAGGAACAGGCCGAGCAGCAGGATCACCAGGACCAGGCCGACGACCAGCGCCAGGGCGAGGTTGCGGGCGGCCACCTGGATGAAGCTCGCCGGCCGGTAGAGGCTGGTGTCGATGGTGATGCCGGACAGACCTGGCCGCAGCTCGTCGAGCGCCTGCTCCACCGCGCGGGTCACCTCGACGGTGTTGGCGCCCGGGAACTTCTCGATCACCATCATCAGGCTGGGGGCGTCGCCGACCAGCGCGTCGCCGATCAGCGGCTGATGGTCCTCGACCACCTTGGACACGTCGGTGAGGCGCAGCCGCCTGCCGCCGGTGTCCTCGACGGTCACCTGCGCCAGGTCCTTGGCGGTGATGATGGGCGAGATGTGCTGGACCCCGAGGCGCTGGCCGGGGGTGTCGATGAAGCCGCCGGTGCCGGGTGTCGACGCCTCGACGAAGCTCAGCGGCGACACCCACAGCGCGTTGCCGGTGGTCTGGATGACCTGGTTGAGCGAGACGCCGCGCTGCCGCAGCTTCTGGGGATCGACCTGCACCTGGAGCTGCCGCTCCCGCTGTCCCCAGATGGCGACGTTGGCGACGCCGGGGACGCCCATCAGGCGGGGCCTGATCTTCCACCGGGCGAGCACCGACATGTCGATCAGGGACAGGTCCTTGGAGGAGAACCCGACCGTCATCACCCGGCTGGTCGACGAGAGGGGCTGCAGCACGATCGGCGCCTTGGAGACGTTGGGGGTGCCGCCAGGCGCCTGGATCAGGCGCTCCTGCACCAACTGCCGCGCCTTGAGCACGTCGGTGCCCGGCTCGAAGATCATCTCGATGCGCGACAGCCCCGGCAGCGACTCCGAGTGGATCTGGTCGAGCCAGGCGACGCCGTTGAGCAGGTCCTGCTCGAGCGGGACGGTGACGAGCTGCTCCACCTCGGCCGCCGACAGGCCGAGCGCCTCGGCCTGGATCTCCACCAGCGGCGGCGTGAACTCCGGCAGCACGTCCACCGGCATGCTGCGCAACTGGATGAAGCCGACCAGCAGCAGCGCGGCGGCGACCGGGACGATCAGCAGTCGGGACCTCAGGCTGGAGCCGACGATCCAACGCGTCATCGTGCCAGACCCCCCCGCCGGTCGGCACCGACGCAATGCTCCCTGTCGGGAAGCGTGCCGAAGAAGATGAACGCAGCGCGCGGCTGCCAGGAACGTCGCATGTGAGCCCCCCGGCGTACTACGACGCGAGTGTCCTGCCTAGTGATTCGTGATCCGCTCAGACTAATGAGCGCAGCGCGCGGCTGCCTGATACGTCGTGTCTGAGCCCCCATAGGTAGCCCCCCGAACTACCTAGTCCCTCGGGGAGAGTACCGGGAATAGTTCAGTCGTGAAATCCCCTGGCCCCGCGAAAATCCCCTTGAACTTGACTTACTAGTCAAAAAAATGTTCGGCAGATTCTGGAGCAATCACGCGATACGGACGCCAAGCAGTTCAACCAGAACATGACAAAGTGCCCAGACCGTACCGGCCCAGGCGCGCCGCGCCTCAGGGCGGCTCAGGCGCGGTCGAAGCGGAGGAGCTCCTCCCGGCCCGAGCCGCCGCTCACGGTGATGGCCAGTACCGGCCCCACCCCGCGCGCGTAGAACTTGTGCTCGAGCACGCTCGGCTCGAGCGGCGTCCACTCCTTCGTGATGAGCAGGTGGTCGAAGAAGCCGTAGGGGACCCTGGCGCGCATGCCGAGGCTCAGTACCGTGGCGCGGTCCTCGGCCCTGCCGTCGTAGCGTTCCTGCTGGTAGGACATGCCCGGCCGCGGGCGGGCGGGGAGCAGGATGCCCGGCCGGGCGCCGTCGACGCCGGCCTGCCACGACCCCTTGGTGGTGGTCGTGCCGTTGTGGAGCTCCCTGGTCTGCTCGCCGAGGTACCAGACGTTTCCGTCGCGGTCCTGCGCGTACCAGTCGTCGGTCTGCTCGACCAGCCGGCCGTCCACGGTCAGGGTGTCGTGCACCACCCTGGCCTCGACACCGAGGATGGTCTTGGTCTGGTCGCCGATGGTGACCACGACCCGCCGCCGGCCGCCCCTCGGGTCGACCTCGCGGTAGGTCCAGCGGCTGCCCGGCCGCATCGGCCAGTAGGGGTGGTCGATGTGGCTGCTGAACCGTGCCGGGTCGAGGCGCGCGGGCGCGGCGCGCTCGGGGAACGGGGACGGCTTCGCCACGCCGCCGAACGGGTCCCCGGACGCCTTCGACCGGTCGCCGCATGCGGCCGTCGAGGCCGCGAGGAGGACGACCAAAAGGGCCAGGGTCGAACGGCGCACCGCAGGGCAGCCTCTCGTCGGGGTCGGAGGCACGGCAGGGGGCAGGAGTCACGCTACGCACCGTGGATGAGATACCGATGAGAGGTTGGCCCCAACGGCCGATCCCTATCCCACCTGACGACCGACCATCAGCGCGGCCCGCAGGTCGGCAGGCTCCAGCCCTTGCAGGTCGTGGTCCGGCAGGGCGCCGACCGCGTCGATCAGGCGGCTGAAGAAGTTGCGGACCGCCGCGCACAGGGCGATGTCGAAGATCTGCTCGTCCGAGAAGCCCTGTTGGCGCAGCCGCTGGATGTCGTCCTCAGTGACCGTGTGCGCCGCCACGGTCACCTTCTCGGCGTACTCCAGCATCGCCACGTCCCGCTCGGGGAGGCCGGCGGAGCGGAAGTCGCGCTCGACCGCGAGCACCGCGGCGGGCGAGCCCAGGTCCTCGACGAGTGCCCGGCCGTAGACCAGCGAGCAGTAGGTGGACCGCACGTGCTTCGCGGCGACCAGGGTGATCAGGCGCCAGTCGCGCCGCGACAGGGTGAAGCCGCCGTCGCGGGCCACGGCCGTGAACCGCTCCCACGCCAGCAGGACCTCCGGGCGGGTGGTCAAGGCCCGGGTGGCCTCCATCACGAAGCCGCGTTCCTTCCGTTCCTGGTCGTAGACGTCGGCGACCTCGCCGCTCGCCTCCTGGTCGCTGAGCGTCCTGAGAAAGCTCATGGTGTCTCCTCGATCGGCCTGGTCGCCCCTGTGGGGGCCCAACTTCCAGCGTCGGCGTTCCAGCGGCCGCGGTCATCAGTGGCCGGCACGGAATTTCTCTCCGTGCCGCCGGCCGCTGGCGGTCCTTGCTCGGGCTACCATGAGTGGCCATGGCACAGCTCGGGGACGACGCCGCGCTCCAGCTTGCACGGGCGGGCGTCACCCGCCGGGAGCTCGAGGTCCTGCGTTGCCTCGTCCAGCGGCTGAGCAACCGCGAGGTCGCCGACCGCCTCTCCGTGTCGGTGCGGACCGTGGAGAGCCACGTCTCGTCCCTGCTCGCCAAGCTTGGTGCCGGCTCGCGCGCCGAGCTCGCGGCCCTCGGTGCGGCGCTGCTCGACCAGGCGGCCCGGCCGGCGACGAACCTCCCCTCCCGCTTGTCGAGCTTCGTCGGGCGGGCACGCGAGCTCGAGGAGGTCGCCGCGCTGCTCGGGTCCGGCCGGCTGCTTACCCTGACGGGGCCGGGGGGAACGGGCAAGACTCGCCTTGCGGTTGAGGTCGCCCGGACCGCGGTCGACCAGCACGCCGACGGCGTCTGGCTGGCCGAGCTGGCCTCGCTGTCGGACTCCTCGGCCGTGGCCGACCGGGTGCTGGTCGCCCTGGGCGGCCAGCAGACCCCTGGCCGGTCCCCCATCCAGACGCTGGTCGCGTTCGCGGTGGGCAAGCAGGCGCTGGTCGTGCTGGACAACTGCGAGCACCTGCTCGCCGAGGCGGCCCGGGTCGTGCAGGCGCTGCTGGACGCCGCCGCGCCCATCCGGGTCCTGGCCACCAGCCGGGAGCCCCTGGGAGTGCCCGAAGAGGTCGTCTACCCGATCGACCCGCTCCCCGTTCCCGGCCAGGCCGCCTCGGACCTCGGCGTCGTGGCCCAGAGCGACGCCGTGCGGCTGCTCGCCGACCGGGCGCGGGCGGCCAGTCCCAGGTTCCGCGTGACCGCCGAGAACGCCGCGGCGGTCGCGCAGCTCTGTCGCCGCCTGGACGGCCTGCCGCTGGCGTTGGAGCTGACCGCGCCGCGCCTGCGCACCTTCACCCCCGACCAGCTCGCCGGGCTGCTGGACGACCGCTTCCAGCTGCTTGCGTCCGGCGGCCCCGCCCTGCCGGCCAGGCACCGCACCCTGCGGGGGGCGATCGAGTGGAGCTACGACCTGCTCAGCGAGTCGGAGCGGGTCTTGTTCACCCGGCTGGCGGTGTTCGCGGGCTCGTTCTCGCTGGCCGCCGTCCAAGCCGTCTGCGCCGACGAGGCGCTGGCGCGGCCGCAGGTGGTGGAGCTGCTCCCCAGGCTGGTCGACCGCTCCCTGGTGGTGGTCGACCCGGCCGGCGCCAGCAACCGCTACCGGCTCTTGGAGTCGCTTCGCGCGTACGCGCGCGAGCGGCTCCACGACGGCACCGAGCGGCCGCTGCGGCGGCGCCACGCCGACTGGTTCGTGCGGCTGGCCGAGGAGGCCGAGCCGCACCTGCACGGGCCGGACGCCTCCGGCTGGCTCGCCAGGCTGCGCCAGGATCACGACAACCTTGTACAGGCGCTGGAATGGTCGCTGGACGCCGAGCCGGCCGACGCGCTCCGCCTGGTCGGGGCGCTGTGGCAGTTCTGGGAGGACACCGACCTGCGGCGCTCGGCCGTCGTCTGGACCGGGCGTGCCCTCGAGGCTGGCACGGGACCGCCACCGCTCCGCATCAAGGCGCTCCTGGCTGCCTCCCAGGCCCAGCGTCCCTGGGAGGCGCAGCGGGCGGCACCGCTGGCCGAGGAGGCGCTGACCCTGGCCGAGCGGCTCGGCGACCAGCAGTGGCTGGCCCGTGCCCGGGTCGAGGCCGCCGTGGTCAGGGCCTACAACGGCGCCCCCGACCAGGTCGAGCCGCTCGAAGCCGCGGTCGCCCACTTCCGCTCCGTGGGCGACCGCTGGCACACCGCGATGGCGCTGCAGATCCTCAGCTACTTCAAGGAGCCGGTCGAGGGGCTCGACCTGCTCGGCGAGGCCCACCGGCTGTTCACCCTGCAGCGGGACCTTCTCCGCGTCGCCAACTGCGCCTACCTGATGGCCGCCCGGCTGGTGCGGGAGCTCGGCGACCCCAACAGGGCGGAGCCGCTCCTCGCCGAGTCCCTCAGGCTCAGCGTGCGCCTTGGCAGTGAGCACGAGCAGGCCCACGCCAGGAGCGCCATGGCGGAGATCTGGCTGGCCCGTGGGGAGGACGCCCGCGCCGCCGAGCTGGGACGCGACTGCCTCGAAGCGTTCCGGCGCGTCGGGGATCACCGCTGTGAGGGGCTGATGCTCGTCCTGCTCGGCCGAGCCGCCGAGCGGACCGGGATGCCGGAGGATGCCGTGGCGTACCTGCGCGAGGCGCTCGGGGTGGCCGCCTTGGCGACACACGCCCACACCATCCCGGCGGCGCTCGACCGCCTCGCCGGCCTGCTGGCCGGCCACGACCCGCGCCTCGCGATCGTCCTCCACGCCGCCGCCGACGCCAGGCGGCTCGGCGACCAGCCCCTGCACCTCCAGGAACCCGCACGTGGCGAGCGGCTTGACGCGCTGCGCCGGGCCGCCGGGCCGGAAGCGTTCGCCGCGGCGTGGCAGCGGGGGCTGCACGTGCCCCTCGACGAGGTTCTCGGCACGATCGATGCCGCGCTCGGGCGCGCCGGCGACCCTGAGCTGCTCAGCTAGGCGGGCGGCTCAGCTGCCGGTGAAGCGGCCGGGGCGGCGCTCGACGAAGCTGCGCACCCCCTCGGCGGCGTCCTGGCTGTTGAGGATGCCGGGTACCAGCTCCGCCAGGTGCGCCACCGCCGCCCGTTCGGCCGCCGCCCGCGCCACCCTCGCGTTGGCAAGGGTGCCGCGCACCCCGAGCGGCGCCTGGGCGGCCACCAGCCGGGCGAGCTCCAGCGCGCGGTCGAGCTGGCGCCCGGCGGGCACGACCTCCTGGACCAGCCCGATGCGCTGCGCCTGGGCGGCGCCGAACTCCTCGGCGGTCAGCAGGAAGCGCATCGCGTTGCCCCAGCCGAGCTGGGCCGGGGCGCGGAAGGTGGCGCCCCCGAAGGGGAGGATGCCGCGCGCGATCTCGAGCTGGCGGAAGCGCACGTCCTCGGCGGCCACCACGACGTCCGCGGCGAGCGCGAGCTCGATCGAGAGGGTGAAGGCGATGCCCTGCACGGCCATCACCACCGGCTTGGGCACGGGCTCTCCCCAGACCCCGAACGGGTCGTAGCGGCCACCGCCCGAGAGCGCGGACACGCCCTGCTCGGCCGCGACTGGCCCGACCTCGGCGAGGTCCAGTCCCGCCGAGAAGTGCTCGCCGTGCCCGTACAGGACGCCGACGCGCAGGTCGTGGTCGTCGCCGAGGCGCTCGTACGCCGCCGCCAGCTGCCGGATCACGGCCAGGTCGAAGGCGTTGCGCTTCTCCGGACGGTTGACACCGACCAACAGCACGTGGCCGTCCTTGTCGGTGGTGACGCGCTCGCCCGCGGCGAGCCCTTCTGCGGCCATGCCGTCCCTCCATCGGTTGCCTGCTCGGCGCGATGGCACGGTACCGGACCGCGACGCCGCCTCGTACTGTGGGGCGACCAGCTAGCGCATGAGCGGAGGGAGGCCCATTGGACACGCTGGTGGTCGGCGACCGCTTCATCTCCCACGAGACCTTCAGGACGGCGATCGAACGCGACCTCGGCGGCGGCTTCGGACCCCTGCGAACGGTCGACTGGGCGGCGCCGCCGGAGCGGCAGCACAGCCTGCAGCAGACGATGGAGACCGACGGCCCCGAGGCGGTGCCGACCCCGGCGGAGGTGGTCGCGGCGGCGGGCGAGGCCGAGCTGCTGGTGGTGCACTTCGCGCCGGTCGGGCTGGCGGTCCTCGAGGCGGCGCCGAGGCTCGCCGCGGTGGTGGTCGCCCGCGCCGGCGTGGAGAACGTCAACCTCGCCGAGGCGAGCCGCCGCGGCGTCGCCGTCGCCAACGTGCTCGGGCGCAACGCGGCCGCGGTCGCCGAGCAGACGCTGGCGCTGCTGCTCGCGGAGGTCCGCGACGTCGCGAGGGCCGACGCGGGGATCAAGGCGGGCGGCTGGCCCAAGGAGTTCGCCGCCCCGGCCTGGGAGCTGGCGGGACGCACCGTCGGGATGGTCGGGTTCGGGCACGTCGGCAGGCAGCTCGCCCGGCGGCTGGCCGGGTTCGGGGTGCGGCTGCTGGTGTTCGACCCCTACGTCGACCGCGACACGATCGACGCGCACGGCGGCGAGAAGGTGGCCGAGCTGGACCAGGTGTTCCGCGAGGGCGACGTGGTCACCCTGCACGCGCGCCTCAGCGCCGAGACCAGGCGGTTCATCGGCCGCGAGCAGTTCGCGCTGATGAAGCCGACGGCCTACTTCGTCAACACCGCCCGCAGCCGCATGGTCGACCACGACGCCCTCTACCAGGCGCTGGCCGAGCACCGCATCGCCGGCGCCGGGCTGGACGTGCACGACCACGAGCCGCTGCCGCCCGACAGCCCGTGGCGGGCGCTGGACAACGTCACCCTCAGCCCGCACGTCGCCGGCTCCACCGTCGAGGCGAGGGAGAAGTCGGTCAAGCTGGTCGCCGAGGCCGTCAGGGAGCTGGCCGAGCGCGGCCGCACGGCGACCGTGGTCAACGCCGACGCCGTGGCCCTCGCGCGCCAGTGAGCGAGCTGCTGCTCGGCCTCGACGCCGGTCTCACCGTCACCAAGGCGGTGGTGTTCCGCCCCGACGGCGAGCCGCTCGGCGCCGGGCAGGTCCCCAGCCAGCAGCTCACGCCCCGCGAAGGCTGGGTGGAGAAGGACCTCGACGACCAGTGGGCCGGTGCCTGCCAGGCGATCGGGCAGGCGCTGCACGCCGCGGGCGCCGGCGGCGCCGACGTCGCCGCAGTGGGGCCGACCGGCCACGGCGACGGGCTGCTGGTGCTGGACGAGCGGCTCCGTCCGGCGCGGCCGGCGATCCTCTCGCTGGACGGCCGGGCCGGCGCCGTGCCGGCGCGCCTGCGCCGCGCCGGCGTGGCCGCGCGAGCGCTCGAGCTGCTCGGCGAGGCCCCCTTCGCGGTCGAGCCGCCGGTCCTGCTCGCCTGGGTCAAGGAGCACGAGCCCGACGTCTACCGGCGCATCCGCCACGTGCTGTCGTGCAAGGACTGGCTGAAGCTCAAGCTCACCGGCCGGCTGACCACCGACCCGACCGACGCCAGCGCCGGCTTCACCGACCTCGGCACCCAGGGCTACGCGCCCGGCGCGCTGGCGCTGTTCGGGCTCGACGAGCTGCGCGGGGCGCTGCCGGAGATCGTCCGTTCCGACCAGGTCGCCGGCGAGGTCAGCGCCGAGGCGGCGGCCGCGACCGGGCTGGCGCCGGGCACCCCGGTGGTCTCCGGGCTGCACGACTGCGACGCCTCGGCGCTTGGCTGCGGCTGCGTCCGCCCGGGCCAGCTCACCATGATCGCCGGCACCTTCAGCATCAACGAGGTGATCAGCGACGGCCCGGTGCGCGACGAGCGGCTGCTGTGCCGCAACTGGGTGGAGCCGGGCCGCTGGATCACGATGTCGAACTCGGCCGCGTCAGCGACCAACCTGGAGTGGTTCGTCGGCAGGCTGGCGCCGCAGGAGGTCGCGCGCGCCGAGGCGGCCGGCTCGTCGCCCTTCGGGTTCGTCGGCGAGGAGGTCGCCGCCACCCTCGGCGAGTCGTCGCGCGTGCTGTACCTGCCGTTCCTGTACGGCTCGCCGCGGCACCCCGACGCCAGCGGGGCGTTCTTCGGCCTCAAGGGCTGGCACACCAGGGGCCACCTGCTGCGCGCCGTGTTCGAGGGGGTCGCCTTCAACCACCGCACCCACGTGGACGCGCTGCGTGACCACTTCGAGGTGCGCGAGCTGCGGCTGACCGGCGGCGGGGCGCGCAGCGAGGTGTGGGCGCAGGTGTTCGCCGACGCGCTCGGCCAGCCGGTCGCGGTCACCTCGTCGCGCGAGGCGGGGGCGCTCGGCGCCGCCCTCTGCGCGGCCGTGGCCGCCGGCCTGCACCCGTCGCTCGCCGACGGCGCCGACCGGGCGGTGCGGGTGGCCCGGAGGTACCTGCCACAGGAGGGCCGAGCGGCCGAGCTGGCCGAGGCCTACCAGCGCTACCTGGCCCTGATCGAGGCGCTCGCGCCCGAGTGGGAGCGGCAGCTACCGTCCGTCTGAGCCCTCGGCCAGCCGCCGGCGCACCTCAGGGGAGAGCTCCACGCCGGCGAGCAGCAGCGCCTCCAGCACCGCCCCGACCACCGGCTCGCACGCCAGCCGCACGGGGCGCGCCCGCGGCGCGACCCGGTGCAGCGCCTCGGCGAGGTTGCCCTCCAGCACGCGGCTCCTACCCCGGAACAGCCCACCGGCCATCACCATGTCGAACGCCTCGTCCTCCATGCCGAGCCTGCGGGCCACCAGCGCGACGGCCTCCCCCAGCGCGGTCCCCGCCTGCACCACGATCGCGCGGCAGGCCTCGTCGCCCGCGGCGGCCTCCCGCAGCACCAGCGGCGCGGCCTGGGGCAACGGGATGGCGCCGCGGCTGAACCGCCGCAGCAGCTCCTCCGGCGAGCCACAGCCGGCCAGCGGCGGCAGCAGCTCGCTCAGGCTGGTCGGCGGGCCGCTGCCGGTCCAGGCCTCGGCGACCGCGCGGACCCCCTCCTCGGCGACGTCGGTGCCGCTGCCGAAGTCGCCGTACATGGGGCCCAGGCCGAGGGTGCGGAAGGTGCGGCCGACGCGGTCGCGCCCGGCGGCGACCGTGCCCGTCCCGGCGATCACCACCACCCCGAACGGCTCGCTGGTGCCGGCGCGCAGCGCGATGAAGGAGTCGTTGTCGAGCGCCTTCGGCCCGCCGAGCCCGAGCGGGTCGAGCAGCGCGGCGAGCATCGGCCGGTCGTCGTCCCAGTCGAGCCCGGCGAGGCCGAAGGCGCTCGCCGCGAGCTCGCCGGCCGGCGCGCCGGCGGCGACCAGCGCGCCGGACGCGCCGCCGGACCCGAACGACCCGGCGAAGCAGCACGACCCGATGTGCAACCCGGACAACCAGAACCGCTACAACCCCAACCACCCCACCAACGCGCTGGACAACGCGCCACACGCGGGACGCTGGTTCCCCGCACAGTTCCAGATGCTGGTCGAGAACGCCTTCCCAACGCTGTAGGCGGGCAGGCGCTCAAGGTCACGCCACCGACCTGACCTGCTGAGCCCCCACGGGTCCTGTCGCGGCCGTCTCCGGACCGCGACAGGACCTGTTTCCGCCGGAGCCGTGCTGTGCCGCGCGGCTCCGTATGCCGGAGCGGCGCTCAGGCGTCGACCAGCCTGGCTCCGACGGAACGAGGGCTGAACGCCGGCCAGGTCGGGGTGTGCCACTCCGCGGCGTGCAGCGCGGTCCGAACCACGCTCGCCCCGGCGGCGACCGCAGCGTCCGGCGAGACCGCGTCTACGACGACCGAGATCTCGACCTCACCCTCGTCGATCGTCGCGGAGATGCTCGGGTCGGCCGCGTTCAGCCTCACGAGCTCGTCCATGACCCGGTCGAGCGCGCGTTCGAGGTCGTCGCGCTGCCCGGAGATCCGCATGCCGATCGCGAACGAGTACCTCATCGGCCGCCCTCCTCCCAGCACGAACAGCGGCGAAGCCATCCTCGCACGTCCTTGACATAGTCTGCGCCCGACGGAGTCAGGTGCACCCACCTCATGTGCCGCTTCCTGCACGGGCATTGGAGCCTGAAGTAGGTGCCGCCCTTGTCGACGCGCCAGCCACGTCGCTCCACCTCCCGCAGCAGAGCCTCCAGCTCCTTGATCGGGTGTCTGGGCCGACCTGGTGACACCTTCGCTGCCTCCGAGAACGATACGGATCCGGCTGCGCGTCCGCACGCGCCGGTTGGCTGATCCGCATCCTCGTGGAGGCGCAGCAGGGAGAACACCACGAAGTCCCAAGATGTGGATAAGGACGACAGGGCGCCTGGTGGTGAGCTGCCTCGTCAGCCTGCGAGAGTCTTGCAGACGTTCTCGACGGGGCCGTGGCCGTAGATGACGGTGCGGCTGCCGTCGGCGGCCTGCACGAGCGTGTGGCCGGTGCCCGTGAAGTACAGGAGCGCGGGGCCGCCGGGGTCGTTGGGGGCGAGGCCGGCGCCCATGTGGCCGCCGACGAGGAAGAGCGTGAAGGAGCCGTCGGTGCCGCGGTCGAACAGGCCGGTGCCGCTGAGGTCGCGCACCACGCTGCGGCCCGTCGCGGTGTTGGTGAACCGGAACACCAGGGGTCCGATGACCTCCTGCAGGTGGATACTGCCGTCCGGGTAGGTCGTCAGCGTCCGGCTGAGCTCCTTGTCGCGCAGGATCTCACCGCGCAGCCCGAACGAGCAGCGCGTCCCGGGCGGCGCGTCGAACCCCTGCGAGCGGTACGGCGTCCACGGTGGTCCCGGGGGGTTGTCCGCCAGCGCCGTGGTCGTGTGCCCGAGCAGCGTGAGCGTCGTGACCACGAGCAGCATCCCGATCCTACCGATGCGCATGTTCCCACCTCCGAAGGGTTCGACTAACCGCTTTTCTTCTCCAGAGTGGTTAGCATGCAAACACCGGTCGGCTACACTCTGGTCGTGCACTGGGTGATGGTCGACGGCTACCGCATGCCCATCCTCGTGAGCGGCCACCCCGCTCTCGACTTCTGCAACACCTGGGCCGGATGGGGCGAGCCTCCACAACCCAACCGGGAATGGCTCCGCGACTTCGACCACTTCGCGGTCTGGGCGTTCCACGCCGGGCTGATCAGCGCCGAGGAGAGTGGCCGCGTCCGCGCGCTCGGGCGCCGGCGGCCCGGTGAGGCCGCCGGCGTGCTCGAGGAGGCCCGCAGGCTGCGACGGGCACTCTACCGGGTCGTCCAGGACCCGGCGGCCACGCGGGACTTCCGCACGGTCGCCAGGCTGGCGGAACGGTCCGCCGCGGCGGCAAGGCTGGTGGCGGGTCCCGACGGCCAGGCGGGCTGGGCGCTGCCGGTGTCGCTCGCCATGCCCCTGCTCGCCGTCGCCCGCAGCGCGGCGGAGTTCCTGTGCGACCCCGACCGGCCGCGGGTCGGCCGCTGCCCCGGCACCGACTGCGGCTGGCTGTTCCTCAACCTCCAGGGACACCGGCGCTGGTGCACCATGTCGATCTGCGGCAACCGCGCCAAGGCCAGGGCCCACGCCCGCCGCAGGCGGGACCCGGCAGGTTCCTCCCCGAGCTGACGGTCAGCCGCCGGGGGGAGCCTGCGGGGCCAGCGACTGCGCGAGCCGCTCGAAGCTCGTCTCCCATCCGATCCCGGTGTTGGCGCACACCTCCCGCGAGGTGAAGCCCGAGTGCCGCAGCGTGACGCGCGTTCCCGTGTCGAGCGGCTCCAGCAGGTAGGTCACCGTGGTGGGCGCGCCCGGAGCCCCAACCGAGTGCCAGGTGTGGACGAGCTTTCGTGCCGGGTCGACCTCGAGGAACTCGCCCTCGAGGGTGTAGGGCTTCCCGCCGCCGACGCCCGAGGCCTGCCAGCGACCGCCGGCGCGCACGTCGCCGGCCCACTCCCTGGTATCGAAGACGCCGGGCCTGACCCACCAGTCGAGGACCTCGTTCGAGGCCAGCGCCTGGAAGACGCGCTCAGGGGACGCGGCGACCTCCACGCTCGCCAGGATGGATCCCTCCGCCAGGTCGGCGGCCGCGCGCGCCCTGCTCTTCTCGTCGGTGCCGTTGGTCGTCGGTCGTGTCTCAGCCATCGCCGTTCCTCCTCATGTCCGTGTGGCTGTCCGGTTGTTACGACACCGCCCGCGGCGGAAACGGACCGGCTGGTTCGCGTTCGCCGCCGGCCACCGGGCCGTGGTGAGCGCGAAGCGGGCTCGTGCGAGGATGTGGTGGTGGACGAGCCCACCCTGGCCGGCGCGCGTGCGGGAGACCAGCAGGCGTTTCGCGAGCTCACCGACCCCTATAGGCGTGAGCTGGAGCTGCACTGCTACCGCATGCTCGGTTCGCTGCAGGACGCAGAGGACGTGCTGCAGGAGACGCTGCTGGCGGCCTGGCGAGGCCTCGCCGGCTTCGAGGGGCGGGCTTCGCTGCGCGCCTGGCTGTACCGCATAGCAACCAACCGCTGCCTCAACGCGCTGCGCGACGCCGGCCGCCGGCCACCGCCGGAACCGGTGCCGCCGTTCGAGCCGCCCGAGCCCACCCGCCGCGGCGAGCCGACCTGGCTGCAGCCCTACCCGGACGTGCTGCTCGAGGGGATCGCGGACAGCTCGCCTGGGCCCGAGGCGCGCTACCAGGCCAGGGAGGCGATCGAGCTGGCGTTCGTCGCCGGGCTGCAGCACCTGCCGCCGCGCCAGCGGAGCGCGCTGGTCCTGCGCGACGTGCTCGGCTTCCGCACCGCCGAGGTGGCGGCCATGCTCGACAGCAGCGAGGCCTCGGTCAAGGGCGCCCTGCAGCGTGCGCGTGCGACGCTCGCTGTAGGCCCAGCGGCCGCGGGTCACCGGCACACGCCACTGCCGCGCTCGGCGCGCGAGCGCGAGCTCACCCGGCGCTTCGCGGACGCCTTCGAAGCCGACGACATCGACGGCGTGGTCGCGCTGCTGACCGACGACGCGTGGCTCACCATGCCCCCGGCCCCGCACCAGTACCAGGGGGCGGCGGCGATCGCGTCCTTCCTGCGCGCCAGCGCCGCTTGGCACGGTGGACGCCGCTTCCGGCTGGCGCCAACGCGGGCCAACACCCAGCCAGCCTTCGGCTGCTACCTCGGCGACCCGCAGGCACCGGTCGCGCGCGCCGCCGGGCTGATCGTGCTCACCCTCGACGGCGAGCGGATCTCCGCCATCACCCGCTTCCTCGACAACGACGTCCTGCGCCCCTTCGGGCTCCCCCAGACGCTGGCCGGCGACCCGCCCACCGCCTGACAGCCTCCTGTATCCACCGGGGGCTACCGCTGGCTCTGTCACCCTGTCACGGGGCATGGCGCCATCTCGTCTCAGGTTCCAGAGCCCGCGGCGACGGGCAAGCTGGGAAGGTGCCGGGAGGCGCAAGAGCCATGGACGAAGTCGACGCATACGCCAGCTATCGCCCGCTGCTGTTCTCGATCGCCTACCGGATGGTCGGCAGCGTCAGCGAGGCAGAGGACATCGTGCAGGAGACGTTCCTGCGCGCCCACCGCGCTGGCTCGCTGCAGCGAGCAGGCACCGGCGCGGAGCGGGTCGACTCGCCCAAGGCGTACCTGACGGCGATCACCACCCGGCTGGCCATCGACCACCTGCGCTCCGCCCGGGTGCGGCGGGAGACCTACGTCGGCTCGTGGCTGCCGGAGCCGCTGGTCACCGGCGCCGACGACCGCACGGCCGACCCGGCGGCGCATGCCGAGACCGCCGACTCCCTGTCGCTGGCGTTCCTGGTCCTGCTCGAGCGCCTCTCGCCGGTGGAGCGGGCGGTGTTCCTGCTGCGCGAGGTCTTCGGCTACGGCTACGACGAGATCGCCACGGTGGTCGGCAAGCGCGAGGACAACGCCCGCCAGATCGCCGCCCGCGCCCGCCGCCACATCGAGGCGGGCAGGCCCCGCTTCGAGGCGTCCCGCCGGCAGCGCGAGGAGTTGGCCCAGCGCTTCCTCGCCGCGGTCGAGCAGGGCGACACCGACGGGCTCGTCGGCATGCTCGCCGCGGACGTGGTGATGTACGGCGACGGTGGCGGCAAGGCGCCGGCGCTCGACCAGCCGGTCCACGGCGCCGTGCGGGTAGCGCGCTTCCTGCTGGGGCTCGCACGCCTGGCCGAGCGGGCCGACCTGCACCTGCGCCCTGCCGAGGTCAACGGCCAGCCGGGCGCGATCGCCTTCGACCCTGAGGGCAACCTGATCAGCGTGCTCTCGCTCGACATCGCCGACGGGCTGGTGCAGACGGTGCGCTCGATCGTCAACCCCGACAAGCTGCGCCACCTCGGCCCGGTCACCGACTGGTCATGGCTCGGCGGCGCCGGGCCCGGCGGAGACGCCGACGCCCCCTGACGGCGCGCGGGGAAGGCGCGCGCGCCGAACCGGGCCGTCAGGTCAGCCCCGTGCGGTGGGCCGTCACCTGACCTCGGGGACTGGCAAGCCGCCTCGTCAGCCGCGGTGGACCACCACGTCGCCCGACGAGGTGCGCGCCTCGATGTGCCTGGAGGCGAGCTGGTCGCAGGTCACGTCCCCTGACGAGGTGCGGGCGAGGACGTCGCCCTCCGTCCTGGTCAGGGTGACGTCCCCGGAGGAGGTCTGCGCCGACACCTGCCCGACGACCTCCCGGACGTGCACGTTGCCGCTGCCGGTGCGCACGTCGACCGCGCCCCGGATGCCCGTGACGGTCAGGTTGCCGGAGCTCTCGTGGACCCGCACCGGCGTGCCGGCCGGGGCCTGGATGCGGTAGTCGACCGAGCAGTTGCCGAAGCCGAAGCTGATCGGGCAGCGCGCACGCAACCGCAGGACGCCGTCGCTCAGCCCTGCCTCCGTGTGGGGCGCCCGCCAGGTGCGCCGCTCGAACTGCTCGACCTGCACGTCGCCGCGGCTCGCCGCGACCACCTCGACGTCGCCCGAGTCGGCGTCGATCTCGAGGGCGCTGACCCCTGCCCAGGTCCGCGTGGAGCGCTCGGTGCGCTGGATGGCCAGGCCGACCAGGCTGAGCGCGCCGAACGCGATCAGCACCAGCGCGACCACGACCCCGGCCACGGCCGGTCCGCGCGTCCTGGTGCGCGCCGGCCCTACCGGCGGCGTTCCCATGCCCGTCGTGCTCATCTTCACGTCCTCTCCACCACTTCGGGTCAAGAGTACGGAGGGTCGGCGGCCGCCGTCACGCCGGCGGCGGCCGCCGCCCCTCAGCGCCCGGCCGGCTCAGGCAGCCGCTCCACCGGCTCGACCGGGCCAGGCCGCACGGGCGCGGCCGCGCCCGTGCGCGGCAGCCAGCTCAGCCAGCGTGGCAGGTACCAGTTCCACTCGCCCAGCAGGGCCATCGCCGCCGGCAGCAGGACGCCCCTGACGACGGTGGCGTCCAGCAGCACGGCCACGGCCAGGCCGACGCCGACCTGCTTGACGGCGACCGTGCGCAGGGTGGCGAAGATCGCGAAGACGGCCACCATCACGGCGGCGGCGCTGGTGACCGTGCCGGCGGTCACCTTGATCGCCCTCGCGACCGCCTCCCTGGTCGGCGCGCCGGCGTCCACCAGCTCGCGCACGCGGCTGAGGATGAACACGTGGTAATCCATGGAGAGCCCGAACAGGATCACGAACAGGAACAGGGGCAGCCAGGAGGCGATCGGGCCTGGACGCTCGACGCCGACCAGCGAGCCACCCCAGCCGTGCTGGAAGACCGCCACGAGGACCCCGTAGCTGGCCGCCACCGACAGCAGGTTGAGCACGATCGCCTTGGCGGGCACGACCAGCGAGCGGAAGGTCACCAGCAGCAGCAGGAACGCGAGTCCCAGCACGAACGCGAACACCAGCGGCGCGCGGCGCCTGGTGAGGTCGTTGAAGTCCACGCTGCCGGCGGTCTCCCCGGTGACCGCGACGGTCGCGCCGCCGAGCCGGCCGACGGTGGCAGGCACGACCGTCTCGCGCAGGGTCCGCAGGGCGTGGACGGAGCGGCCGTCCTCGCCGCTGCCGGCCAGCGGCACGCTGACGGCGGCGACGGTCCGGTCCGGGTTGACCCGCACCTCGATCGGCTCGGCCATCTCGCCACTGGCGACGGCCCGGTGGCCGAGCTTGGCCAGCAGCGCGGGCAGCACCGTCAGCGAACCGGCGACGGCCATGGCCACCACCAGGACGGCGCCGACGCCGAGGGAGGTGAACACCTTGCTGCCGGCGAGCAGCATGCCGGCCATGGCGACGCCTCCTCGCGCTCACGGCGCAGGTAGAAGAGGGAGTAGTCGACGCCGACGGCCATGCCGACCAGCAGGATCACCGACGCGGTCGTGTCGGTGGCCGGGAAGACGTGGCTGACCACCGCGGACAGGCCGAGCGTGCCGATCACGGCGGAGAACGCCAGCACCGCCGGCACGCCGGCGGCGGCGACGGCGCCGAACGCGACCAGCAGGACCAGCAGGGTGACGGGCACGGAGAGCCGCTCGGCGCGCTGGAAGTCCTCGCCGACGGTGGCGTCGAGCTGGTGCTCGGCGCTGGCGGAGCCGAACTCCTCGACGGTCCAGCCGGGATGGCGTGCCTGTGCGGCGGCCACCTCGGCCAGTATCGGGGCGACCTTGCCGCTGGCCTGGTCGGGGTCGCCGTCGATCTCGAAGCGGACCAGGGCCGAGTGCCCGTCGCGGGAGACGAGCGCGGCGCCGCCCGCCTCGAGCGGCGACTGCACCCGCTGGACGTGCTCGAGGCCGGAGAGACGGTCGCGCACGTCGGCCAGCACGGCCCGGAACGCCGGCTCGCCGGCCCGGGCCGAGGACGACTGCACCAGCACGCTCTCGCCGGCGTGGTCGTCGAAGCCGGCGCCGGCGAGGATGCGCTCGGCCACCGCCGACTCTCCCGAGCTGCTCTCGACGTTGGTGATCTGCCGCGACCCGACCGCGCCGCCGAGCCACGTCAGGGCCACGACCAGTGAGAGCCAGCCGACGACGGCGGTCTTCCAGTGGGTCGAGCTCCAGTGTGCGCAGCGCGCGGCCAGGTTGGTCATGCCTTCCTCCTCGGTGCGACGGCGACGGCCGTGGCAACCTTGGCCTCGGCGGCCGGCGCCGGGACAGCCCGCCAGCGGGACAACCTCGATCGGGCTCGCGGGAGGAAAGGGGGTGGGGCCAGCCCCACCCCGCCAAGGTGGCGGGCGCCATGGCCGGCGGCCGGCGGCGCCCCGTACCCTCGCGGTGCGGCCGGTGCCGGCCAGACGAACCCATGGCGAGGCACCGGAGCGGGTGGCCCGACCGAGGTGGGCGGGCAGCGAGGAGGCCGGGGATGGTGGGCGCCGGGCGGGGCGGGTGGCGTGGCTGGACGCGCGCCCTGGTCGGCTCGGACGTCTGGGCGGCGACCGGGTACCTGCTGCTCAGCTTCCCGCTCGGCCTCTTCTGGTTCGTGGTGGTGGTCACCGGGCTGTCGACCGGCGCCGGGCTGGTGGTCGTCTGGGTCGGGCTGCCGGTCCTCGCGCTCACGCTGGTGGCGGCGCGGGCGGGTGGCCGGGCGGAGCGGGCGCGGCTGCGCGACAGCCTCGGCATCGACCTGCCCGAGGCGTACCGCCCGCTGCCGCAAGGCCCGTTGCTGGCCCGCTGGCGCGCCCGCGCGGCCGACCCGGCGGTCTGGCGCGACGTCGCCTACCTGCTGCTGCTCCTGCCGCTCGGGATCATCTGGTTCACTCTGGTGATGGTCTTCTGGTCGGTCCCGCTCGCGCTGCTGACCATGCCGCTGTGGTACCGCCTGCCGCCGGGCGGGCGCTCGCCGCCGTTCACCGTCAACGACCACGCCCTGCTGGTGGTCGACAGCCTCCCGGAGGCACTCGCCGGCGCGCTGCTCGGGCTGCTGCTCGGCCTGCTCGCGGCGAGCGCCGTCAGGGGCTTGGCCGCGGCCCACGCCGCGGTGGCCCGCGCCCTGCTCAGCCCGGGCCCGGCGGCGCTGCGCGCCCGCGTGCAGACGCTGGAGACGACCAGGGCGAGGGCGGTGGAGGCGGCCGCCGCCGAGCGTCGCCGCATCGAGCGCGACCTGCACGACGGCGCCCAGCAGCGCCTGGTCGCGCTCGCCATGGACCTCGGCATGGCGAGGGAGAAGTTCGCCAGCGAGCCCGAGGCGGCCAGGGCGCTGGTGGAGGAGGCCCACCAGGAGGCCAAGCGGGCGCTCGCCGAGCTCCGTGACCTGGCGCGCGGCATCCACCCGGCGGTGCTCAGCGACCGCGGCCTCGACGCCGCCCTCTCGGCGCTGGCCGCGCGCTCCCCGGTCCCGGTCGAGGTGCGGGTCACCCTGGACGGGCGGCTGCCGGCGCCGGTCGAGGCGATCGCCTACTTCGTGGCCGCCGAGGCGCTGGTCAACGTCGCCAAGCACGCCGCCGCCGAGGCGGCGACGCTGACCGTGACCCGCAGCGGCGACCTGGCCGTGGTGGAGGTGTCCGACGACGGCGTCGGCGGAGCCGAGGCCGCTGCCGGCAGCGGCCTCGCCGGCCTGGCCGACCGGGTGGCCGGGGTGGACGGCAGGCTCACCGTCGCCAGCCCGCCTGGCGGGCCGACGGTGGTACGGGCGGAGCTGCCATGCGGGTCGTGATCGCCGAGGACTCGGTGCTGCTGCGAGAGGGCCTGGCGCGCCTGCTCGCCGACGGCGGCTTCGAGGTGGTCGCGTCCGTCGGCGACGGCCCCGGGCTGGTGGACGCGGTCGAGGCGCTGCGGCCCGATATCTGCGTGGTGGACGTGCGCATGCCGCCCAGCCACACCGACGAGGGCCTGCAGGCCGCCCTGGAGGTGCGCCGCCGCGCGCCGACGACCGCCATCCTGGTCCTCTCCCAGTACGTGGAGGAGCGCTACGCGGTCGAGCTCATCCAGGGCAGCGCCCAGGGAATCGGCTACCTGCTGAAGGAGCGCGTCGCCGACGTGCGCGAGTTCCTCGCCGCGGTGCGCCGCGTCGGCGAGGGCGGTGCCGCCCTCGACCCGGAGGTGGTCGCGCAGCTCCTGGGCCGTCGCCGCCGCGACGACCCCCTTGCGGAGCTGACGCCGCGCGAGCGCGAGGTGCTGGCCCTGATGGCTGAGGGACGCTCCAACGCCGCCATCGCCGAGCGCCTGGTAGTCACGGAGGGCGCCGTCGAGAAGCACGTCAGCAGCATCTTCGCCAAGCTGCAGCTCCCCACCACCACCGCCGACCACCGCCGCGTCCTCGCGGTGCTCGCCTACCTGCGCGTCTGACGGGCGATCCGGAACTGGCCGGTACGGACGGCCCAACGCCCGACAGGATCCCGCCGCTGCCACCTGGGGCCGAAACAGGGATCCGGCCAAAGTGCCCGATGGGGGGGCTCCGGGAGGAGCTGTCCTCGGGCTCCCCCCCGGATCAATCGAACAGCGAGCCTTGGGTGCCGTCGTCGTGGCCGGCTGCCTCCCAGCGGGCGCGGCGCAGGTCGACGCCCTGGCCGAAGGCGGCCATCGGGGTGCCCTCGGCGCGCAGCAGGGCGAGCTGGCGGTCGCGCAGGTGCTCCGCCGGGGTGCCGTCGGCCCGCAGCACCCGCCACCAGGGCACGTCGTCGCCGTGGCGCAGCAGCACCTGGCCGACGTCGCGCGGCGTCGGGGCGGTGACCATCGCCGCCACGTCGCCGTAGGTGAGCACCCGGCCGGGAGGGATCTGCCTGACCACGCCGAGCACGCGCTCGACGAGATCACTCATGCTAGGAGCGGACCATCGCCGCAGCCGAGCCGTCAACTCCGCAGGCCCGACTACTCCCCGAGCTCGGCGCGCAGCAGGCCGTCGGGGCCGCGGACGACCGCGCCGTCGGCGACCAGGCCGCGCAGGGCCTCCTCGAGGGCCGCGCGCATGCGCGGGCCGGTGCGCTCGAAGCCGAACAGCTCCCGCACCCGGGCGAGCAGCTCCTCGTCGTCGGCGGCGCGCGGACGTCGCCGGGATACGTCTTGACCAGGTCGTCGACCTCGATGGCAGGCGCCGCGCCGCCGTGAGAAGAGTCGGCGAGCGGCTCTCGCAGGACAGTCATGTCCGTGTACCTCCGTGGACGCTGTTCGTTCGCTTGCTGGTCCACAGGGCCTCGACCTGGCTATCCTTCGGAGTGCGCACCTTGGGCACCAGGTTCGGCCTCTGGCTGGACCGGCTCGGGGGTCACGACCCCTGGCGGCGTGCGGCAACACCCCGCCAGGGGTCGTCGCAGCTCAGCTCACCGGCGCACCTCCCTGCTCGGCGTCCGGTCCCTGCTCGCGCCCTCCCGCTGCGGGCCGGTCTCCGCCCAGGTCCGCTTGGAGATGCTCCAGCTCCGGATACGACCAGGCGAGCTCCCCGCTCTCGAGCTCCGGCACGAGCTTGCGGACCCAGTCCCGCTCGGCCCGGAGCATCGCGAGCTGGTACTCGTCCTCGACCAGCACGGCGCGGGGCAGGCGGTAATCGCGCATGAGGGACTCCCAGGCGGATCGCCGCCGCTGGATCGTCGTGGCCGGCCGACCACGCCAAGACGTGGACAGGCGAGCCTGTCAGGCGCTGGTGACTCAGGCGCCGCGGGCGGCGCGCTTGGCCGCCTGCTTGGCGGCGCGTACGGCGGCGAGGCTGTCGGCGTCGGTCACGTCGGCCACCGAGCGGCGGCTGCCCTCCTCGCCGTAGAGGCCGGCGGCCTCCCGCCAGCCGGGCGGGTCGACGCCGAGCTGCTTGCCGAGCAGGGCGACGAGGATGCGTGCCTTCTGCTCGCCGAAGCCGGGCAGGGCCTTGATCCGCCGCAGCAGCTCGGCGCCGCTCGCCGCGCCGCGCCACAGCGCGGCCGCGTCGCCCCCGTAGGTCTTGACGACGTAGCCGCAGAGGGCCTGCACGCGCCCGGCCATCGCGACCGGGTAGCGGTGCAACGCCGGCGGCCCGGCCATCAGCCTGGCGAACTCGTCCGGGTCGTGGGCCGCGATCGCGGCCGGGTCCAGGTCCCTGACGTCCAGCCTCCGCGCCAGCAGCCAGGGGGCCGCAAAGGCACGCTCCATCGGGAACTGCTGGTCGAGCAACATGCCGACCAGCAGGGCGAGCGGGTCGCGGGCGAGCAGCCCGTCGGCCTCCGGGTCCTGCGCGAGCTGCAGCATCGGCATGGCCACCTGGTCCCCTGTCCTCCGGCGGGCCACTGCGGCGTCGACCCCCGGACCTCGTTGGCTCCGTGCGGCGGACCAGCGCCGAGCCTACCGCTCCCGAGCGCGCCGGGGGAGGACCCTCGCGGCCCCTGGGACCTGCGAGAGACAGCGGCGTTGACGACCGCTGGGCGGGGCGCGAGAGTCACGCGCGTTCTTGCCGACCAGATGGAGGCCGAGCCATGCCGATCGAGTACGCCGACTTCGACAGGGTGGACATGCGCACCGGCCTGGTGCTGGCGGTCGAGGAGTTCACTCGGGCGCGCACGCCGAGCTACAAGGTGCAGGTCGACTTCGGCCCCGAGGTCGGCGTGAAGTGGTCGAGCGCCCAGGCGAGGCGTGACTACCGGGCCGACGAGCTGCTCGGGCGCCAGCTCGTCGCGGTCGTCAACCTGCACCCGAAGAACATCGCGGGCTTCTCCTCCGAGGTGTTGCTGCTCGGCGTTCCGGCCGAGGATGGCGGCCTCTCCCTGCTCGTCCCGAGCCGGCCGGCAAGGCCAGGCGGCCGGGTGTACTAAAAGGGCGTTTCGCTCCCTTCTGGTTTGCGAGTTGGTGTCGGTCAGCCTTTGCGCGGTTCCTGGGCGGCTGTCTCCTCGGCCCAGAGTTGTTCCAGGGCGCAGCAGGTTACGGCCCAGCCGCGGGAGGCGGCTGGGCCGACGTTCGGACCGGCTCGGCTGTCACGGCACGGTGACAGGTCTCGGTGCAACGCTGCTGGTCGCGCGGTGGATGCGACTGTTGGTGGCGGTGGGGTCCATCAGGATGGGGCGTTGCGGGCGTTGCGGTGGTCGGGGTCGTCCAGGCCCCAGCCGATGATGCGTTCGGGATGGATACGGATGGCTGGCTGGGGGTTGGTGATGGCTTCGGCGTGGCCGCGGACCTCGACGCCACGTGGCTGCCAGGGCTCCGGGACCATGTCGTCGATGACGATGGCGGCACGGTGGGTGCGGGCGACGTCGCGGAACTTCTTGGTGGCCGCCAGGTCGCGGCCGGAGACCTCGATGATCTCGGCGTTGGCGTCGAGGGTCCACATCCCGACCGGGGTGACGTGGGGGGTGCCGTCGGGGCCGACGGTGGCCAGGCGGGCTAGTCGCCGCTCGCTTTGCAGGTAGGCCAGTTCGGCGTCGGTGAAGATGCTCATGATCGCTCCCGGTGGGTGTCGGGCTGCTGGTGGGGTGGGCGGTCAGGCCGCAGCGGCCGCTGCGCTGCGGGCCAGGGCAAGGATGAGGATCGCGGCCACGGTGAGGTGCAGCAGTGCCAGGACGATCCTTGATGCGGTGGGTGTCCCGGGGCCGAGCAGCGGGCCGAAGGAGACCACCAGCGCGACCACCGCGGTGCTGGTCCAGACGGTCCGGGCTCGGTGGGTCAGCCGCTCCAGCAGGGCGAGCAGGCCCCATCCGGCCAGGGAGGCAGCCAGCGCGGTGACGATCACCAGGGGCAGGGTGATCTCGGCTGGGGCTCGTCCGCTCGGCTGGGCGACCTGGAGGTCGACCCCGAGCAGTGGCACGGCGAGCAGCCAGATGGCGGCGGGGGCGAGGACCGCGGCAAGCACCGCGGTCGGGCGGCGGAGGTGGTGGGTGGTGCGGGGGGTGGCGGGGGCGTCGGTGGCTGGGGCGGTCATCGTCATGGTGTCCTCCCTCTAGAAACTTCACACTGTGTGTATATAATGAACTATACACTGAGTGAAGTTCAGTGCAAGGGGTAAACTGCACATCGAGTGAAGATGAACGTGAGGGCTCGAGACGGTGAAGACCATCGCGGAACCGCAGAACGCCCGCAGCCGGCGCACCTGTGCCGCGCTGCTGGCCGCCACCCGGGAGCTGCTGGAGGAGCAGGGGTTCCAGTCGGTGACGATGGCCGCGGTCGCCGCCCGCGCCGGCGTCTCCCGTCGCGCGGTCTACCTGCACTTCTCCTCCCGCGCCGAGCTGCTCACCGCGGTGTTCAGCTATCTCGGGGAACGCGAAGACATCGGCGGCTCGCTGCGGCGGGTATGGGAGGCCAACGATTCCGTGGCCGCGCTCCAAGAATGGGCCCGCCACCTGGCCCGGATCCACCCGCGGCTCCTGGCGGTCGCCCGCGCCGCCGACCGCGTCCGCCGCGGCGATCCCGAGGCGGCGGCCTTCTGGGACCATTCGATGGGCAACTGGCACGCGGGCTGCAGGCGGCTGGTCGCCTGGCTGGACCGGGACGGTCGCCTCGCACCGCCGTGGACGGTCGACACCGCAGCCGACATGCTCTGGGCACTGATGTCCTTCGACGTCCTCGAAGGGCTGCTGGTGGACCGGCACTGGTCACCCGAGCGCTACGCCGAGCACCTCGCGGTGGTCTTCCGCAAGACCTTCGTCTGCGACCCGGCAACCCGAACCCCGGTCCCACCGCACCTGCAGTCGCCGGAAGCAGCTCAACCATGACAGCGCCCGCTCCACCCTCCACCGATACCGTCCAAGCCGCTGCGAGGACTCGATCCCACGCCGCGCAATCCGCACGCTGATCCCGCGACGCCGCAGGTAGTGCGTAGCGGTGAGCCTGGCGAGCGGAGATGGGATGGTGGTGCCGGCGCGGCGCCACGGTGGCCGCAGGAGGAAAGGGGGGTCGAGCGCCGCTCGCCGGATGACGAGAATCTGTCGGGTGGATGAGCTATCCTCCCCGCTACTCGAACAAGTGTTCGACCACCCAGGAGGTGGGCATGGCCGAGGTGAGTTCGTACGAGCCGGGCACGCCGTCGTGGACCGATCTCATGACCAGCGACCCGGACGCGGCGCGGCGCTTCTACGGCGAGTTGTTCGGCTGGGAGCTCCAGGTGGGCACCGCCGAGTTCGGCTACTACACCATGTGCGAGCTGGGTGGGAAGCCCGTGGCGGGCATCAGTGGCGAAGCCGCCCCCGAGGGCGTGCCGACCGCGTGGACGACCTACTTCGCCGTCGACGACGTCGACGCGGTCGTCGGGCGCATCACCGCCGCCGGTGGCGCGGTCAACATGCCGCCGATGGATATCGGCGCGGAGGGGCGCATGGCCATCGCGGCCGACCCGACCGGCGCCGTCTTCGGCCTGTGGCAGGCCGGCCGCCACATCGGCGCGCTGCTGGTCAACGAGCCCGGCGCGGTCTCATGGCACGAGCTGGCAACCCGCGACCTCGACGCTGCCAAGCGCTTCTACACGGCCGTGTTCGGCCACGGCTGGGACGACGTCGACACCGGGGAGGGCGGTCCGCCCTATGCGACCTTCTCGGTCAAGGCCAGCCTGGCAGGCGGCGTCGTGCAGATGACCGCGGACTGGCCGGCCGGCGTGCCGTCCCACTGGGTGCCGTACTTCTCCGTCGCCGACACCGACGCCGTCGTGAAGCAGGCCGCCGAGCTCGGCGGCGGGGTGAACATGCCCCCGACCGACTCGCCCTACGGCCGCTTCGCCTCGCTGCGCGACCCGCAGGGCGCGGTCTTCGACGTGATCCGCCTGCCCGAGGCCCCACAGCAGGCCTGAGGAGGCCGGCGGAATCCGCCACGTCGGGCTCCGGCGGCCGTGCCCACGGCCGCCGGAGCCTGTGCCGACCGCCCGGCCGGCGTACCTCAGGCCTGGTCGTGCACCTGCTCCGGCAGGAAGGTGGAGAGCACGTCGCGCAGGGAGAGCATGCCGATCACGCGGTCCTCCTCCTGCACCACCAGGTGACGGATGCGGTGCGCGGTCATCACGCTCGCGGCCACCACCACGTCCCAGTTCGCTCCGGCGCTGACGAGGTTCTTGGTCATCAGGTCGTTGACGCTGGTCTGCTCGACGTCACGGCCATCGGCCACGGCGCGGAGCACGTCGCGCTCGGTCATGATGCCGACCGTGCGGCCGCTCTCCTGCACCACCACCGAGCCGATCACGTTGTCCTGCATGAGCTGGGCGGCCTCACGGACCGAGCGCCCCGGCTCGATCGACACCACGGGCACCTTCATCAGGTTGCGCACTTGCACGGCGATGCCTCCTCCCGGTCGGTATGGCGTCCGCTGCCCGCGCCCCCACCGGGGCCGCGGACGAGGCCCCTGAACCATAGGGAGCCCAGGCGGTCCATGCCAATACCATGGTGACCAGACGAGCCGGTCACGGCCCACCGACTCGCTCACCGAAAGCCTTGCCGGCCCAGGTCAGGTGGGTATCGGTGAGCGAGAAGGCCCCGGCAAGACCGTGGTGGGTCGGGGTCAGCCCGTCACCGCGCCGATGGCCTTGTCGAGGGCGGCGGGCACGTCGCCGACCAGAAGGTGGTGGCCGTCGGCGACGACCTGCCGCCCGCCGACGACCACGTCCGAGACGTCGGCGGCGCTGGCGGCGAACACGACGGCGGCGACCAGGTCGTCGGCGGGAGCGCCGGCGAGGCGGGGCGTGTCGAGCCGCAGGGCCACCAGGTCGGCCAGCCTGCCGGGGGCGATGGCGCCGGCCTCGGGCCGGCCGAGGGCGCGCATGCCGCCATCGGTGGCCGCGGCGAGCAGGTCGCTCGGGCGGTGGTGGCCGCGCCGCTCGGTTACCAGGCGCTCGTCCAGCTCGACGGCACGAGCCTCCTCGAACAGGTCGACCACCGCGTGGCTGTCCGAGCCGAGCACGAGCGGGGACCCGGCCGCGGCCAGACGGCCGGCCGGGCCGATGCCGTCGGCCAGGTCGCGCTCGGTCGTCGGGCACAGGCAGACCGCGGTGCCACTGCCACCGAGCAGCCCCACGTCACCGTCGTCCAGGTGGGTGGCGTGCACCGCGGTGGCGCGCGGGCCAAGCACGCCGTTCTCGGCGCAGAGCGCGGCCGGCGTCAGGCCGGTGGCGGCCAGGCATGCCTGGTTCTCACGGCGCTGCTCCGACAGGTGCAGGTGGAGCGGCGCCCCCCGCTCTCCTGCCCAGGCCGCGACCAGCCGCATGGCGGCGGCCGGCACCGCCCGCACCGAGTGGATCGCCGCGCCAACGCGCACCGTGCCGTCGCCCATGGCGGAGACCCTCGCGGCCCAGGCGTCCGCGCCACCGTCGCCGAAGCGGAGCTGCGGCCCTTCGAGCGGGCTGCCGTCCACGTCAGCCTGCAAGTAGCAGGCGTCGAGCAGGGTAAGGCGGATCCCGGCTTCGGCGGCGGCAGCTGCCAGCGCCGTTCCGAAGGCGTTCGGATCGGCGTAACGGCCCCCACCGGGCGGATGGTGCACGTAGTGGAATTCGCCGACGGCGGTGATGCCGGCAAGGGCCATCTCCGCGTAGGCGGCCCGGGCGAGCGCGAGGTAGCTGTCGGGCTCCAGCCGTGCCGCCAGCTCGTACATCCGCTGCCGCCAGGACCAGAAGTCCCCCCGCTCGGCGTGCGTGCGGCCCCGCAGCGCACGGTGGAAGGCGTGCGAGTGCGCGTTGGCCAGCCCGGGAAGGACCAGCCCGGAGAGCCGCCTTGCACCCGCGGGGGCGTCCCTGCCGGTCTCCACCGAGGTCAGCCGTTCGCCCTCGGCCTCGATCAGCACCTGCTCGGCCACCCGCTCGCCGCCGAGCCAGGCCCGCTCAGCCCACCACTGGGTCACCCCGGTCAGGAGGGCTTCGGCGTGACCGCCCGGTGCTGCACGTGGGCTAGGAGATGGAGCCCGCGTCCCAAGAGCGGAGTCACCAGCCTGGTAAGGAGCACGAACGCAACAAAGCCAGCGAAGCGCAGATCAAACAGAAGAGTCCGCATCCGCCGTCCTCCGAGGGATGCCCACGGCACGGTCGTATCCTGAACATCGTGACGACCCGAGGGTGCCATGCTCGTCCAGATGACGACGGAACGGCTGTCAGCTTGCTGACACTTTCTGGCGTCAGGACGCCTTCGCCGCCCTCCTGAGCTGCTTCTGAGCGGCCACGTTGCCCTTCTTCCCGTACAGCTCGACTGCCTCTTCGATCAGTTCGTCGGCTTCGTCGTGTTTAGCTGGATCGTCCGTAGCGAGCAGGACCTCAGCGAGATCGGACAGCGCCTCCGCCTGGGAGTCGAGCTGCTCGGACCCTCTAGCGAGCTTGACGGCGAACCTGGCAAGGTCTTCCGCCGCCGCCAGCTCGCCACGGTGGGCCATGACGACTGCGCGGATCCCGCGCCACTTGATACGGGTGTCGAGCTGTCCGAGGGCGGCGAGCGACTCGCAGATCTGCGTGTAGTACTCCGCCTCCGGGTCGCGGCCCTGCCGCAGGAGCGCACGGGCGAGCAGCGCCGCGACGTTGGCACGAGACGCCGTCGCGCGGCGCCGCTCCAACGCCTCGTATCCGCTACGGAGGGCTCGCTCGGCGGCTCCGACGTCGTCGGCCAACAGCTCGATCAGACCCTGAGAGATAGAGTCCGCAGCCGCCGTCAACAGCTCGGCCTCGTCCTCCCCAACCGCGCCGCGCGCCTGATCGTTCAAGGCCCTTGCCGCCGCAACGTCGCCACGCATCGCCGCGGCCCGCGCGAGGAGGCTCAGGGCGCCGACCTCGAGGCTGTACATGCCCTTGCGTCGAGCCCACTCGACGGCGTCCTCATTCTTGGCGACCACCTCTTCGAGGGGCGCCGGACCCCAGAACAAGATCACGCCGTACAAGCGCCTTATCTGCGCTTCGAGCCGGTCGTCGCCGACACGCTGTACTACCTCGATGGCCTCTTCGGCCTCCTCCCGGGCGATGGTCGACTCGCCCTTGGCGGCGTACATGTAGGCGAGCAGTCGCCTGGCCTTGGCCAGGCCAAGATCGTCGCGCAGGTCGGGATTGGGGTTCGAGAACACTCTCATGGCCCGGTCGATGTCCGGCCGGCCCTGGTCCCAGTTGCTGCGCAGCCCGTTGTACCACTGCACCTCGAGCCGCCCGAGCGCCGCGTGCATGGCGGTGCGCTCGTCGCCAGCCGCGTGCGCCAGCATGACCACGCGGTCGTAGGTCTCGATCGCCTTGGTGAGGTCCCTGTCGCGGAGTGCGTGCGCGAGGTCGAGGTGGATCGACAGCCAGCTCGGGTGGTTCTCTGGCAGCAACTCCACCGCCCGAGCCAGCAGGGTCGCGGCGTCGGCCGACGGCTCCCCACGACCGCCCCTCTGGCGACCGGCCGCCGCCAGCCGCTCTCCTGCGCGTCGCGCGAGCGCGCGAGTGGTCTCGTTGTCGCCACCCAGCTCGGTCCGGTACTCATAGGCCCGCTCGAGGTGGAGAGCGATGGTCCAGTCGGACCGCGACGCCTCGTCGAGCCATCTGCCGTACCGCTCGTGCAGCTCGGCGCGCGTCTCCTTGTCGATCGTGCGGTAGGTCACCTCCTGGATCAACCCGTGCCGGAAGCGGAAGCGGTCGCGGCCGCCGTCTATGGAGGTGTCTGGGGCCGCCACGATGCGCAACAGCTCCTTGCGAGCGAGGCCGGCCAGCACCACTGTGGCCTCTTGCTCGTCGAGGGACGGAACCAGCGCCACCACGTCGACGGCGCCGAACTGCCTGCCGATCACCGCGGCGGTGTCGATCACCGCCCGCTCCGTCTCGCTCAGGCGATCGAGGCGCGCACCGAGCACGTACCGGATCTGCGTCGGCGTCTCGATTGCCTCCAGGTCGGCGGCGGCCTCCCAGCGCTGGTTGTCGACCAGGCGCAGTGATCCCTGCTCGGTCAGCATCGTGACGAGCTCCTCCACGAACAGTGGATTGCCCTCCGCCGCCCGCACGATTCGCTTGCTGACCTGCGGATCGACCACACCGCCGCTCAGCAGGTTCCCGACCAGCCGTTCGGTGTCCCTGGCCGTCAGTGGACGAAGCGGGATCTGGTTGCCCAGGTTGGTCGCCCAGTGGGGATGCTCGTCGTAGAACTCGAGACGCGCGAGGCAGAGCAGGAGGATGGGTGCCTCACGAGGAGCGGTGACGACGTGCGCGATGAAGTCGAGCAGGCTCTGCTCCGCATAGTGGAGGTCGTCGACCACCACCACCAACGTGCCGCTCCCCGCAAGGACCTCGAGGACCTGGCGCAGCGCGCGATTGACCTCATCCGGCGCACGCGCGATGTCGTCGATGCCCAGGATCGTGGACAGGTGCAACCTGACCCGGTCGTCCCCGACGATCTCGGCCAGGCGGTCACGGATCAGCTCGGGAGGATCGGCCTGCTGCGCGCGGGCGGCCTGGCGGAGCATCTCCCTGACCGGCCAGGTGGTGACCGGCCCGCCGTGTGGCGGCGCGCAGCGCAGGCTCAGGACGGTCGCGTTGCGCCGGCGCACCGCTTGGGCGAACTCCTCGACCAGACGCGACTTGCCGACACCCGCGTCGCCGCGGACCACGACGAGCTGGCAGCGCCCTTCCCGCTCGACACGACGGTATTGCAGGTCCAGCTCGGCCAAGTCCAGCTCGCGTCCCACCAGCGGCGAGACGGAGCGTGGCGGGGCGGCACGGCCGTGATGGTCGTGGACGGCGAGGAGCCGCCACGCGACCGTCGGCTGGCTCCTGCCTCGCAGGTTGATCGGCTTCGCGAGTTGCTCGGCCTCGGTCGCGTCACGGACCATCCGGTAGGTCGCATCGGTGATCAGGATCTCCCCGTCCTCGGCGTGTTGGCCGAGTCGGGCGGCGACGTTCACGACGTCACCGACCACGACCGGATAGGCGGCGAGGGGCTCACCGACGACGAGCTCGCCGGTATTGACGCCGGTGTGCAGCCGAAGGGTGACGCTGTAGTCGCGCTCGAGTCCTGCGTTCAGGTCTGGCAGGACGTCGTGGAGGCTGTAGGCGGCCTTCACGGCCCGATAGGGATCGTTCTCGTGGAGCATGGGAACGCCGAACACGGCGACGATCGCGTCACCCACGAACTTCTGGACGGTTCCGCCGTACTGCTCGAATACCTGGCGAGCCGTGTCGAAGAACCTAGTCATCGCGTTGCGGAAGACGACCTGGTCCCTGTCCTCTCCGAGCTTGGTAGAACGGACCACGTCCGTGAAGACGATCGTGACCACCTTGGAGGCGGCCTCGCGCCTCCGCCCTGGCAAGGGGTCGCCGCATCTCATGCAGAAGAGGGCTGGCTCCGGGTTTTCCGCATTGCAGTGCGTACAGATCGCCATCGCTCAACTCCGGGTGCGGATCCTGCTTGAGGCTTCCATGCCAGACAACGGGGCGCTGTCCGGCTGTGGACGCTCAGGTGTCGCGCAGATGCTGGACTCGTCGGCTTCGCCCCGCGGACAAGATGAAGGTTACTTCTAGCGCAAACAGATTCCTTCTGCCATCTTGGACGCTACGGCCTAGTCTCATATAATGCGCACGCACACTGCCAGGCAAGCAAGAGCCGCAGGAACGTAAGATGCGCGGCGAACGCGCCCAGGTCCACAGGACCTGATCCAGGGCGGCCCGCGTCGGGTACGAGCCGCTTGGGTGCCATGCATTCTCTTTCCCTTACCAGCTTGCGCTTCGTCTTCTGGGTATACCTGGTCCTCGTCCTATGGCAATCGACGGTCCAGGCCTTCTACGCCTACCGGAGCACCAGGCTCAGTCGGGCGCGGGAGCCAGGGCCACCTCCTGGAGGGCGCTGGCCGAGCGTCGACGTCCTCATCCCTTGCTATAACGAGGACCCACAGGTGCTCGCGGCCTGCTGCGAGTCGATCGAGAGGCAGTGGTATCAGGGCGAACTCTCCGTCTGGCTGATCGACGATGGCTCGGCCAACACCGCCGAGCTCGAGCCGATCTACCGCGCGCTCGAAGGTCGGCCGGGTTGGACGGTCGAGCGCCACAAGAGCAACCAGGGAAAGAGGAACGCGCAGGCCAGCGGGTTCTGGCGAGGGAAGGGCGAGTTCGTCCTCACGGTCGACTCCGACACGGTCATCGCCCCGGACGGCGTGCGCAGGCTGGTCGCCGTCGCCAACGTGGGCGACGTCGGCGGCGTCACCGGCAACGTCGGGGTCTTGAACGCCTCGGCCACCTGGTTGACACGCCTGATGCGGACACGATACCGGCTCCTGTGCGAGCAGGAACGCGCCGCACAGAGCTTTCACGGAGCCGTCCTCTGCTGTGCCGGGCCCTTCTCGCTATACCGCCGCGCCGCGCTGCAGCGGGTCTGGGCCTCGTACCTCGAGCAGACCATCCGTGGCCGCCCGTGCACCTACGGCGATGACAACCACTTGACCAACCTCGTGCTCGCGGCCGGCTACCGGACGCTCTACGAGCGCCGGGCCGAGGCATACACCAATGTCCCAACGTCCGTGCAGGAATTTGCGCGCCAGCAGATCCGCTGGAACAGGACCTTCTACCGCGAGCTGCTGTGGACGGTCCCGAACTTGTGGCGGCGACGTCGTTTCTACCTTGCCTCGGACGTGACCGCGCGCCTGCTGCTACCGCTCCTGCTCGTCCTGGCCACCACCGTCTGCGCCGGCGCTGCCCTGCTGCCAGGGCACGAAGCCCTCTACCAGTACTTCGACCGTCTGGCCGCCATGGTGGTCGTGCACGCAATCTTCGTGACCGTCCAGACGAAGGACCCGACGTTCCTGCCGTACGGCGCTATCTATGTCCTCCTGCTGCTCCCCATCCGGGTGCATGCACTCGCCACGTTGTGGGACCGCAACTGGATGACCCGGCGAGTCGGCCCGGAGCAGGCCGCGCTCGCCGAGTAGCTGCTCCTCGGGCGGCGCGGCCCCAGCAACGAGGCCAGCCCTTCTGGGCGCGGCTTGCGCTCACCCGGACACTGGTGGCCGCCGGGCGTGCCAGGTGTGCAGGGACAGGCCACCGTCGACGGGAATGTTCGCCCCTGTGATGTACCCGGCCGAGTCCTCGCTGAGCAGGAATTCCGCCAGCTTCGCGACGTCGTCGGGCGTGCCACCGTGCCCCATAGGAATCATCTCGTCGGCGGTGAGGTGCTGTCCCTCGCGTCCCTGCGATCTCTCGGTGTCGATGCGGCCAGGCGAGATCGCGTTGACCCGGATGCGGTCGGGCGCGAGCAGGTACGCGAGCTCGCGGACGAACTGGCTGATCGCGGCCTTGCTCGCGCTGTACTGCGGTCGGTGGACCACGACGCGGTCGTGGAGCGAGGAGATGAACACCACCGAGCCGGACTCTTTCCGCCTGATCAAGTCCTTGGTGAGGCGGCGCGTGAAGAACCACGGCCCGCGCAGGTTGGTGTCGAACACCTGGTCGAAGCGATCCTCGTCGGTCTCGAAGAAGTTGGTGCCGGTGCAGACGCCGACGTTGTTGACGATCAGCGGGATGGCTCCGTGGGCTGCGACCAGCTCGTCGGCCAACCTCCCAGCATCCCGACTGAGGTCGGCCTCGACCCGTAGGAAGCTGAGGCCCTCCTGGCCGAGATTGCCCTCCGCCTCGTCGAGTTTCTCCGGGTCGATGTCGACGACGAGGACCTTGGATCCCGCCCGAGCGAGCCGGCGCACGATCGCATAGCCGATGCCGCTGGCGCCGCCGGTCACCACGGCCGTACGACCGCTCAGCCGGCTGACGGACGATGGCCCGGCGCTGCCGCTCGCGTGGAGGCGGTCACGGTCGAGGCCTGCACGCGACGGAACCATGCGTGGACGGACATCCTCAGCCGCTCCGCGGCGACGGTCCTCAGAAGGGCTCATCCCACCTTGCTTTCTGCCAGCAACATCTCCGGACACGGAAAACATGCCTACTCGTGCTGGTTCCGCTGGATGGAGCCGAGGCACCCCGCAACAGCGCGCGGAGAATATCACGTGCGCGCACGCACTCTTCGGCACCTCGGTTGCCCACCTGAAGCGATTGCTCCTGTCCGCGGACTCGGCAGCAGCCTGAGTCCTACTGCCTGGCGTAGGCCTGGGCTGTCGGCCAAATGACAGTCAGCAGATCGTGATCCTACTGAGACCAGGCAAGCGGACCAGCTATTGCCTGGCTGGCCCACATCCCGTCCTGGCCCACGAGCCGAGTCAGGAGCGCTCGTCGAGCCGAGGGGCACCACTGACCTGGGTCATCGAACGGGTCCAGGCCGTCCTGGGTCAGCGAGGACGTCATCAATCGACGTGAGGCCGGCTCTCCTGCTGCATGCCGCTTCTGCTGCGTTCCGGCTAGGATTATTACGCGCTGTGAAGTAGTGGATCCACGACTGGCATTTACATATTCGCCGGGACGAGCACCTGCTTCGCTTCCTGCGTCCGACGACACGCTCAGCGGGATTAGGTCGCGAATGAGCCAGCCGTCGACATTGGCTCGGACGACGGAACGGGCGCCAGGCATTGTCCTGACGGAGCAGACGGCTGACGTGATCATCCTAAATGAGCATTTCGGGCTCGGCGGCCTTTATCGGCCCCTGCAGTAGCGAGCCGGGCGCCGCCCAAGGTAGCGGGGCGGCGCAGCTCCAGGTAGCGGGAGGAGAGGTGCTCGCGCAGGGCACGGTAGGCACGCGGCAGCTCGCGGTAGAAGCCCTGGTTCCAGCGCACCTGCTGGCGTGCGTAGCCGCGGATGGTCTCGGGCACGATGGTCAGCGCCTTGGCCGACGGCCAGTAGGGCGAGTCGTAGGCCTGCTCGATGACCAGCAGGCTGGGGAAAGGCCGCGACCGAGGGACGGAGGGCCGAAGTGAATCGTCTTGATTCGGCCTGGAATTGTCAGATTGCTGACATGTCGTGGGCGCGGTGCCTTGCTTGGAGGATTCCTCGACCCGACCTGTCTCGAGCTGTCCGATGAATCCGCGACGGCGGTGTCGGCGAGACTGTCAGCTATCTGACACGGTGATCGCTTCTTCTCGACCGACCCGTTCGGCGACATTGGCGAGACTGTTCTCACTCGGCGCATTCGACGACCGACCGAGGAGGCAGACCGATGGGAGCAACCACCCAGTCTCACGTACCTCGCCGGCCCATCCTGCTCCGCCGCCTGGCCGCGGCGTTCGCCCTCATGGCCGTGCTCCTGCTCGGCGCGATGTCCACAGCGGCGGTCGCCGCACCACGGACGGCGCCCGCGGTCCACAAGGACATCGCGCCCGCCGCTCAGCCCCTGCCCACCTCGCGGCCCTCCGCGGCCATCCTGCCACTGGTCCTCGGTGGCATCGTCATGCTCGCCGTGCTCGTCCCGTTCCCCGGTTACTACCCGCGTTACGGCTACCGCGGCGGTCGCTACTGAGCCGCGCCAACAGCGCCGCGGCGACGGGAGGTGCCGCGGCGGCAGGACTGCCAACGGGCGGGTGACCTCGGCGTCACCCGCCCGCCTGACGTCGCAGGCCTTCCCACCCGACGATCTCGATGGTGCGGTTGGCCATGCTGATCCAGCCCCGCTCCTCGAACTGCTTCAGGACCTGGTTGACCGTCTGCCTGGCACCCCCGACCATCTGGGCCAGGTCACCTTGGGTGATCCTGCGGTGCAGCGTGCCCGAGACCGACCCGCCGGCCTCACCGAGCTCCAGCAGCTTCTTGGCGACACGGCCGCGCAGGTCGAGGAAGATCAGGTCGGTCGACTGGCGGTTGGCCCGGCGCACCAGCCGGCCGAGCGAGTTCAGCAGGGCGTCGACCACCGCCTCGTTGGCGCGAAGCAGCCGGATCAGCTCGCCTCGGGCGATCGCGACCAGGACACTACGCTCGACCGCCTCGGCGCTGGCCGAGCGTGCCCCGCCGTCCAGCAGCGCCACCTCGCCGAACACGTCGGTCGGCCAGAGGCGAGCCAGCTCGACGGCGTCGCCGTGGGTGGAGCGGATCAGCAGCTTCACCGATCCCTCGGCCACCACGAACATGCGGTCGCCCGGCTCGTCCTGCACGAACACGACCTGGCCAGGACGGTAGACCCGCTGGGTGGTGCGCTCGGCCAGCTCCATGCAGGCCTGGCCGTTCAGCGCGCCGAACAGCGCCGTCTTGGACAGGAGCGCAGCAACCTGGTGCCTGTCCACGGCAACCCGCTCCTCGTCGGCCCCACCGGGGGCTCACCCCCGACACAGCGCAAGTATCGAGCTTTCGGCGACCGAGGGCGAGCCGGCACCTGCGTGCTGTGGGCGCCGAGCCGGCCGGCGGCTCAGCCGTCGGCCAGATGCTGCAAGGCGTGCGGGTCGAGCACCTCGAAGGCACGGTGGTGCAGCTTGATCCAGCCCCGCTTCTCGAACTGCCGCAGCACCTGGTTGACCGTCTGTCGCGCACCGCCGACCATCTGCGCCAGGTCGCTCTGGCTCACCTGGGAGGCGATCAGCTCGGCCCCGGAGGTCTCCTCCGGATCCCACCCGACGAGCTCCAGGAGCTTGCCCGCAACTCGTCCGCGCACGTCCTGGAAGACGAGCGCACTCGACAGGTTGTTGGCCCGGCGCACCAGGTTGCCGAGAAGGTGGAGGAAGGCGTCCACGATGACCTCCTCCGACCGGAGCAGCTTGATCAGGTCCTCCCGGCCGATGCCGATCAGCACCGCCGGCGTGATCGCCTCTGCGGTCGCCGAGCGCGGCCCGCCGTCGAGCAGGGCGACCTCGCCGAACGCGTCCCCACGGGAGCGACGGGTGAGCTCCACCTCGTCCCCCTGGGCCGAGCGGATCAGCAGGCGGATCTCGCCCTCGGCGACCACGAACATGCGATCTCCCCGCTCGTCCTGGACGAACACGACCTGACCGCGGCGATAGCCGCGCTGCGAGGCTCGCTCGGCCAGGTGCAGGCGCATCTGCTCGGAGAGCGAGCTGAACAGCTCGCTCTCGCCCAGGAGGCCTGCCACCTGCCGCGTGCTCATCGTCATCACGGTCTCTCTCTGACTCGAGGCGGAGATAGATGGCCATCCGGCGATGCCGGCGAGCACACCGACGGCGGGGCGTGGCGACAACGACGCAGAGGAACAGGCGATCGGGGAGCATCAGCTCTCCCGTCGTATTGCCATGTCGCTTGGGTACCAGAAACGCAATAACGGAAGTCCATAGTCTAGTGGAGACAAACCACCGGATCTATGCCAGCTCGATCATCCCGAACAAGCACTACGATTCCCGCCCCACCGCGACGCTCGTAGGAGATCCGCGCCGGACGTGTTTGACTGCGGTGGTGGAGACGTTCCCGGCGCCGACGGCGCCGTCCGCCGACAAGCTGCGGGGCGGCTACTACACCCCGCCGGCGGTGGCACGCTTCATCGCCGCCTGGGCGAGCGCGGCCGGGCCGCGGGTGCTCGAACCGAGCTGCGGTGACGGAGCGGTGCTGGCGATGCTGGCCGAGTGCCTCGGCGGAGCCGGCCCGGCGAGCCAGGCCGTCGGGGTGGAGCTCAACCCGTTGGAGGCGGCCAAGGCAGCCCGCCACGGGCTGCCGGTGGTGACCGCCGACTTCTTCGCCTGGTTCGGCGGCGCGCACCAGGGAGCGTTCGACGCGGTGGTCGGCAACCCGCCCTACATCCGCTTCGGGAGCTGGACGGAGTCGACCAGGGCGCGGGCGTTCGCCCTGATGCACGAGGCGGGGCTGCAGCCGAGCAGGCTCACCAACGCCTGGCTGCCGTTCACGGTCGCTGCGGTGCTGGCGCTGCGGCCGGGCGGGCGGGTCGCCCTGGTGCTCCCCGCCGAGCTGCTGCAGGTCGGCTACGCGGCCCAGCTCCGTGGGTTCCTGGTCGAGCGGCTGGCCGACCTGACCATCGTGAGCTTCCGGCGACTGCTCTTCGGCGGCGTGCTGCAGGAGGTCGTGCTGCTGCTCGGCGAGCGCGGCGAGGGCCCGGCACGGGTCCGCGCGGTCGAGTACGAGGACGCCGCCGAGCTGCCCACCTCGGGCCGGGTGGCGGACGAGGCGCCGCCGCAGCCGGCGCTGCGGCACGACCGCGAGAAGTGGACCAAGTACCACCTCCGTCCCGAGCAGATCGAGGCGCTCCGCGCCATCCGAACCGAGGGGCGGGCCGGCCTGCTCGGCGACGTCGCCTCGGTCGACGTCGGGGTGGTGTCGGGCCGCAACTCGTTCTTCTGCCTCACCCCTGGACAGGCGCAAGCGCGCGGGCTCGGGCACCTGTGCGTGCCCCTGGTGGCCCGCTCGGCGCAGCTCCGCGGCCTCCGCTATACCGATGAGGACCTGTGCAAGCAGGCAGCCGAGGAGCTGCGCTGCCTGCTCCTGGCGGTGCCGGAGGACCTGTCACCGGCGACCGATCCGGCCTTGGCCCGCTACGTGGCCCTCGGCGAGGAGGAGGGGGTGCACCGCGGCTACAAGTGCTCCATCCGGCGTGCCTGGTGGTCGGTCCCGTCGGTGTGGCGGCCGGACGCCTTCATGCTGCGCCAGATCCATCTCGGCCCCCGGGTGGTGGCGAACCTCACCGCGGCGACCTCGACCGACACCGTCCACCGGGTACGCCTGCACGGCGAGGTCACCGCCGAGCAGCTCGCCACCGCCGTGACCAGCTCCCTCACCTTCGCCTTCAGCGAGGTGATGGGGCGCAGCTACGGCGGCGGCATCCTGGAGCTCGAGCCGGGCGAGGCGGACGCCCTGCCCCTGCCCGACCCACGCCTGGTCGACGCGGGCACGGCCACGACGGTCGACCGGCTGCTACGCGAGGGCGACCTGGACGGCGCCATCGACCTGGTCGACGCCCGGCTCCTGGTCGCTGCCATGGGGTTCGCGCCGGAGCAGGTCGCCCTGCTCCGCTCCGTCTGGCGCGACCTACGCGAGCGCCGCGCCCGCCGCAGCCGGCGCGGCCCCACCGCCACCTCGCCCATACAGGGGTAGGCGGCCGCCACCGGACAAGGACCGCTGCCCGGTCACGACCGCCCCCGTCCCTCCGGCGCGTCGCCGGGCGCCGAGTCCTCCGCCGCGTCAGGCTCCGCCACGCTGCCCTCTGCCGGGTCACGCTCGGTCGTGCCGCCCTCTTCAGCGTCACGCTGGGCCGCGCTGGCCCCTGGCAGGTCGGGCTCTGGCGCGTTGCCCTCTGCCGGGCCGGGCTCCGCGAGGCTGCCGTCGACCAGGCCGGTCTCCGGCCAGCCGCCCTCCGGGGCGGCATCCGGCCTCGACTCGCCGGGCGGTTCGTACGGGGAGCCGGCGGCCGCACCGGGCTCGGCCCCGGCCCACGGCGCCTGGGTGGACGGCTCGGCCGGCGGGAACGTGGCCGTTTCGGTGAGGGCCTTCGTGGCGAGGGGGCCGTCCGCGGACGCGGCCGCGGGGCGGCGCAGGACGGCGGCGAGCAGGCCGGCGCCGAGGCCGACCAGCACGATGGGCCACATCCAACGGGCCCGGTCGGCCAGCTCCACGTCGCCGACCAGGAAGATCAGGCCGATGCCGGCGAAGGCGATGCCGGCGATCAGCGAGCCCGGGTCTGGAATACGGCGGCTGCTCATCGCCCCACCTCCACTGCCGGGGGGCGGCGCTGTGCGCCGTCCCAGCCCTGAATATGCCCGTCCCGGCTCCACGTATCCGGGGGTGGCGTACCGCGCACCACCTGGACGAGACCGTAGCCGGCCTCGAGGTCGAGGCTGAGGCGCCCGACGCGCTCCGATCCCGCCGCGCTGGCGTGGGTGCTCACCTGCACGCCGCCCTCGTCCTGGCGGTCCGGGAACTGGACCACGCCGACGCCGTTCTTGGCGTCCATCTCGACGGGAACGTCCTGCGGCAGGTAGACGGCCACCCTGCCGATGCCGACGCGGGCGTTCACCCGGGTGGGCTCCTTGCCGAACTTGACGCCGCTGAGGTCGATCACCAGGTCGCCACTGGCGAGCTCGTACTGACCCCTGATCTCGGCGACCGAGCGCGGCTGCCATAGCCGCGGCCCAACCCCGCCCCGCAGCGGCACGTTCAGCACGCTCGCGAGCACGACCACGGGGACCAGCAGCAGGCCGAGCAGGACCAGCAGGATGGAGCGCTGGTGGAGCACCGCACCGACCACCAGGCCGATACCGATCACGGTGAGGAACAGGGCCAGGACCCGACCGATGGTCAGCTCCACCATGCCGACGTTGTCGAGGAAGGCGGCCATCCCGACCGCCAGGAAGGCGACCGCGAGGGTGACCCAGCCGAGGTTCGAGCGGCTGCGGCGGACGGTCCAGCCGTCAGGGGGCGGCTCGCCCCAGGCCCTTGCCGTGGTGTCGACGCCACCTGGCGGCGGGCCACCCCACGTCCGGCCCGAGGCCGCGGCGCCGCCGGGAGCAGGCGGGCCGCCCAAGCCGCCCGCCGTGTCCGAGGTGCCGGCCGGGGGCGGGGGCCCCCATCCGGCCGCCGCCGGCCCCCCGCCCCACGCAGCCGGCCCGGTGGGCATGGCGCCTGCCTGCCCCTGGCCGCCGGTCGCGGACAGGTCGCCGACGGACACCTTGGCGCCAGCGCCCACCCCGGCCGACGGCTCCCTGATCAGCAGCACCACCCCGAGGGTGATCAGCACCAGGCCCCAGGCGATCCCCGGGCGCTGCACGCCCAGCTCACCGCCGAGGACGAGGACGGCGATCAGCACCAGCCCGATGCCGATCCAGGTGCGGGCGTTCGGGCGGCGGAGCGCGGCCTGGCCGATCGACTCGCCGGCGCCGGCGGGCGGGACCATGATCCAGAGGGCCACGTACAGCAGCAGCCCGACGCCGCCGGTGAAGCTGAGCACCACGAAGGCGACCCGGAACACCACCGGGTCCACGTTGAAGTAGTCGCCGAGCCCGCTGGCCACGCCGGCGAACACCCGCCGGTCCATCCTGCGGGTGAGCCGCCGCCACGCCCCCGTCTCCCCTGGCGGTGGCCCGCCGGCTCCCGGCGGCTGGTAGCCGCCCGCCGGCGGAGGGCCGCCGGGCGGTGGCCCGGAGGCGGCGGGGGGGCGCCAGCCCTCCTGTGGCGCGTAGCCGCCGGGGGCTGGCTCGCTCGGGGACGGCCGACCGGCCGCCTCCCGCGCGCCGGCCGGCCCCTCACCGCCCCCCGGCGCCGGCCCCCCAGCCGGCGCGTCACCGCCCCCGCCCTGTCGGGCGGCGGCCTCGTCAACCGGAATCCCCTCCGTCAGACCGCCGGCCGTCGCCGGCTCCGAGGGCGCGGGCGCGCCCGGCCCGGCGGTGGCCGGGTCGGGCGGGGTCAGCCGCTCGGTCGGCTGCTCCCTGTCGGGAGGTCGACTCTCGGGCGGCTGCTCCGGGAGCGGGTCGGTCCTGTCGCTCATGCTGCTCACGTCCTCGGTCGGTGAGGTCGAATCCCGACCGGGCCACCGCGGTGCCCTGCCAGTTGTGCCGATCGCTGCCGGCTCACCGGGAGCGTCGCACCGCGAACCCGATCCGAGCACAGCGTGCCCGCAAGGGCTCGAGAGCACCATCGGTGATCACCCCCGGGATCCCCCGAGGCCTGGCTGGGTGGGTCAGGGTCATCACGGATGGTCCTGGCGGCCAGGCGTGCGTACCATCGGACTGCGCCGAGCGCGTCAGGCGGGCCACGCCGCGCGCTGGCGCGCCGAGCAAGGAGGGCACCATCAGCCAGACGTCGACGCCGGAGGCGGGCGGGCCGGCCGCGCCGCAGCGGCGGCGGCTGGTCCCGGCCTGGTCGGTTCCCCGCAGCGCCGAGGACCGCGTGGTCGCCGGCGTAGCCGCCGGGCTCGGGGAGCGCTTCGGCATCGACCCGGTGCTGGTGCGCACCGCGTTCGCGGTACTGGCCACGGCCGCCGGCGCCGGCATCGCCCTGTACCTGCTGGCGTGGGGACTGAGCCACGAGCCGGCGCCAGGCACACCGGCGCCGCGGCGCCGCCCTGGCGGCGGGGCGCGGTCGGCGGTCGCGCTCGGCCTGATCGTCTTCGGGCTGCTTCTGGTGCTGCGCGAGGCCCGCATCTGGTTCGGCGACACGCTGGTGTGGCCGGTGGCGCTCGCCGGCGCCGGCTTCGCGGTGCTCTGGACCCGCAGCGAGTCCAGCGACCGGGCGCGCTGGGCCGCGGCGAGGCGCCGCTTCCCCGGCAACCCCTTGGAGGTGGTCTTCGCCGGCCGGGTCTCGTTCGTCCGTGTCGCCCTCGGCGCCCTGCTGGTGGCGACCGGCATGGGCGCTTTCCTCGGCGGCAACGAGGCCGTGGCGGTCCTGCCGACGGTGCTGCTGGCCATCGCGGTGACCATCACCGGCCTCGCCCTGATCCTCGGGCCGTGGATCGTGCGGCTCACCCGCCAGCTCGGCGACGAGCGCCGCCAGCGGATCCGCTCGGAGGAGCGTGCCGAGGTGGCCGCCCACCTGCACGACTCCG
>WNFV01000519.1_pt1 | contig 77934 bp, 76 predicted proteins | sample 5400101 | NCBI WGS metagenome assembly WNFV01 (sample SAMN13153361, study PRJNA577476) | soil metagenome | isolation source: 115 cm soil or saprolite under grassland replicate 1 | place: USA:California | collected 2016-06-15
GCCGAGGTCGCCTTCGACGCGGTGCAGATAGGCATGCACCCAGGCGCAGTCCTTGCCGCTCTCGTTCATGACGATGTCGTGCGCCTTGTCCCATTTGTCGTTGCCCGCCCACCACAGCGCCGCGAGCGCCGGGGCGAGACGCGTGGGAGGCTTGGTCCTCGCTAGGGATGCTTTGAATTCGGACAAGGTCATCGCAGCGGCGACCATTCAACAAGCAAGCGCTTGAATGTGGCCCTGCTCGGCATAGTCCAGGAGAGGGCGGTCACGTGTCATGAGCAAATAACCATACTCTCGTGCAGTCGCAGCGAGAATGCGATCGGCAGGATCGCGCGGCGGCGTTCCTGGAAGGAAGGATGAGGCTATTAACAGTTCCGGCGTCATCTGGGCTAGCCGCAGTCCGGGCGCCTCTAGCAGGCGGAAGAACCAACGCTCGGGCGGCATCAGCAAATTCATCCTGCTGCGCGATACCAGCAAACCGACTTCCCAGGCCGTAATCGGAGAGACATGGATGACCTCACCTTCTTCGTGGGAACGACGGATTGCACTCAGCGCTTGCGCCGAGATCGGCTCCTCGTTGGCAATCCAGATCGTCGCGCAAGTATCAAGCAGAAGGGGGGCGTCCATGTCACTTCTGGTCGCCCCATGCGCGCTCGCCCCACTCGGGATCCGCAGGCTCCGTGAGGTCGACACCTGGTGCGATGCGCACCGTTCCTTTCATCCAGCCGATGAGAGGGTGGCGGGTTGAACTGCCCTTATCGCCGCCATCCCCCAATGAGGAATTGTCGGCAGCAGGCGTTGCGGAGCCAACTCTGCGGAACACGAGCTTTCGCCCTTCGACATCAACTTGTTCGGTTTCGAAACCGGCGTCGAGCCAAACCTTGGTCATCACATTGTTCCAAGGATTGTTGCTCCACCACGCCGGATGACGTTGGGATTTCGGGAGCTTCGAACCTATGACGCGCTCGATCTGCGCGAACGTCATCTGAACCAGTGTTGTCCTCTGCTTTCGCAGATGGTCGCCCAGTGGTGCATACTTGCCCATTGTTGTAACTCTAGTTAGTGTATTACACACATGACTGCGCGTGCGGAGCTTGTCAAGCCTTTGTTACCACCATCTCTCCGGCGAAAACCGCCCCGCCGCCTGCTCGATGACATGACCGAGCGAGAACAAGGTCTCCTCGTCGAACGGCTGGCCGATGAGTTGCAGCCCAAGCGGCAGTCCCTCCGCCGACAAGCCGCTCGGAACCGAAATGCCGGGCAGCCCCGCCATGTTCACGGTCACGGTGAACACGTCGTTGAGATACATCTCGATCGGGTCGGCGCCGCCTTTCTCGCCGATGCCGAAGGCGGCGGACGGCGTCGCCGGCGTGAGAACGGCGTCGACGCCGCGCGCGAGCGGCGGACTTCCTTGCCGAAGCCTTCCGCGCGGGTCTTCTGGTACATGTCGATGATGTCGCGCCCGGGCACCCGCAGACCGTAGCGAACGCCGTCATAGCGCGCGAGGTTCGAGGAAGCCTCCGCCGGCGCCACGATGTAATAGGCCGGCAGCGCGTATTTGGTGTTCGGCAGCGACACCTCGACCATCTCGGCGCCGGCCGCCTTCAGCCATTCGGCCCCCGCAACCCACAGCCGGTCGATCTCAGCCGCCATGCCGTCGACCCGATATTCCTTCGGGATGCCGATCTTCATGCCCTTGATCGACTTGCCGACCGCGGCTTCGTAGTCGGGGACCGGCATGTCGACCGAGGTGGTGTCCTTGGGATCGTGCCCGGACATGGAGGTGAGCAGGATCGCGGCGTCGCGCACCGTGCGCGCGAATGGCCCGGCCTGATCGAGCGAGGAGGCGTACGCCACGATCCCCCAGCGCGAGCAACGGCCATAGGTGGGCTTGATGCCGACGATGCCGGTGAAGGCCGCAGGCTGGCGTATCGAGCCACCGGTGTCGGTGCCGGTTGCGCCGAGGCAAAGCCCTGCCGCCACCGCCGCGGCCGAGCCGCCCGAGGAGCCGCCCGGAACCAGCGGAGTGTTGGCGCCCTTGCGGCGCCACGGCGAGATCACCGGGCCGAAGAACGAGGTCTCGTTCGACGAGCCCATGGCGAACTCGTCGTTGTTGAGCTTGCCGAGCATCACCGCGCCGTCGCGCCAGAGCTGTGCGCTCACCGTCGATTCGTAGGTCGGCAGGAAATTGTCGAGGATGTGGGAGCCGGCGGTGGTGCGCACGTCCTTGGTCGCGAACAGGTCCTTGATGCCGAGCGCGATGCCTTCGAGCGGACGCGCGTCGCCAGCCTTCAGCCGCGCGTCGGACTGCTTCGCCATGGCGAGCGCCTGCTCCGGCGTCTCCAGCACATAGGCGTTGAGCGTGCGCGCCTTCGCCATGGCGGCAAGATGCGCCTCGGCGAGCTCGACGGCAGAGCATTCGCGCTTGCGCAGGTGATCGCGCGCGTCCGCGAGCGTCAGAGATGTGAGGTCGGTCATTCGTCCGGGCTGTCGCAGACAAACGCGTTCGCTGCCGCAGGGGCGGTCGTGGCGGGTGGCGTCGATTTGTCCTTGCTTCGCAACGCCGCCGGCAATTCGAAGCCCATGGCCGTTAAGTCCTCTTCGGTCACGCCGGGCGGCATTTCCCCGCGCGCAAGGAACCCCGCGCACCAAACGCGGAAGAAATATTCCTGCTCTTCACAGGCGAGGCACATTGGTCCGGCCCAAACGTCAGCTCTTGCTCTTCGTCATGGCCGGGCTCGTCCCAGCCATCCACGTCTTGCTAACCCTCGCGAGATCCTCGGGTCTCGCTTCGCTCGCCCGAGGACGGTGGAATAAAGATGTGCATTGGACATCTTTATTCCACCACTTTTGGAACAAGGAAAAAATGGTCCTCCGTCGCCGGAGCGTTCTTGACGATATCGTCGGGGATGCCGCCATCGGTCACCACGTCCGGGCGCTTCTTCATCTCCATCGGCGTGACCGAGGTCATCGGCTCGACGCCCGCGACGTCGACCTCCGACAATTGCTTGACGAAGGCCAGGATGGCGTTGAGCTCGCCCTGGAGGTGCTCGACCTCCTCCTCGGCGACCGCGATGCGCGCCAGATGCGCGATCCGGCGGACGGTGTCGGCGTCGACGGACATAAGGGCCTCGTGGGCTCAAGGCGGCGCTGCGGCCAAGGGTAAGCGCCCTATAGCAGACCGACGTTTCGCGCTGCAACGGCGAGGAGCCCGCTCCTAGGCCGCGGCGGAAGCATTGGGCGCCGGGCAGCGATGCACCTCGATGGTGACGTGCGAGAGCCCGGCAATGCCCTCGAGACGGGCCTTATAGGCATCCGGCGGTTGCGGCTGGTCGGACACCACCGCTGCGATCAGCGCCGTATGGCCGGGGCCAAGGCGCCACAGGTGCAGGTCGGTGACCCGGTCGCCCTCGATCTCGAGGCGCCGGCGCACCAGCGCGCCAAGCCGGCGATCGGGGACGGCGTCGACCAGCACCGCGCCGGCGGAGCGCATCAAACCGACCGACCAGTGGGCAATGACGAGCGCGCCGACGATGCCCATCAGCGGGTCCATGAAAATCCAATCGTAAAAGCGTCCGGCGAGCAAGGCGACGATCGCGAATACCGACGTCATCGCGTCGGCCAGCACGTGGAAATAGGCGGAGCGGATGTTGTGATCGCGCACGTCAACCCGATGATGCTCGTGACCATCGCTGTGATGATGGTCGTACGTGGCGTGGTGCTCGTCGTCATAAAGCATCCAGGCGCTCACGAGATTCACCGCTAGGCCGATGACCGCGATCGCGATCGCCTGCTCGTACCGGATCGTGACGGGTGAGAGCAGCCGCTCGGCCGACTCGTAGGCGATGATCAGCGCAACGACGCCGAGGATCACCGCGCTGGCAAAGCCCGCGAGCTCGCTGAGCTTGCCGGTGCCGAAGGCGAATTGCGGGTCGTGAACGTGGCGCCGCGCGAAGCGATAGGCCAGCGCCGCGAGCGCGAGCGCGCCCGCGTGGGTCGACATGTGCCAACCGTCGGCAACAAGCGCCATCGAGCCGTAGACATGGCCGCCGACGATCTCGGCGACCATCATCGCCGCCGTCAGGGCGACGACGAACCAGGTCCGGCGCTCGTGACGGCGGTGTTTCTCGCCGAGATAGACGTGGCGGTGTTGCCAATGTTCGAGCGAGTGCGAGTGCACGAATGGTCTCCGCGCTGACGTCGGCCGGCGCCCCGGCTCCGGCCGTTACGGCAAATATAGGTCGGCTTTTGACCTCCTCCTAGCTGGTCGGCATTGTAATCATCGGACTTTCACCTGTTGGGTTCGTTCCGCCAAAACGCCGGCCAGCGCATCGTTGGCCGGCCAAGGCGGCCTTGTGTGCGGAAGCAGAAGGTGCAGGAACTGCAGGAACTGCAGAAAGACGCATGGCCGACGCGGCGTAGGCAGGCGCGGAGGGGCTTTCTGCAGTTCCTGCACTTTCTGCGGCATAAAAGGCGGCACATTGCACGGTGCCGGGCGCACCCGGCCCGCGCCGCGGCCGGGTGCCCGGCCATTGCGGGGGCCGGCGGAAACGCCGATATAGGGCCGATGGACGCCGCCAACCCCTCCGCCACCCCCACTTTCGCGAGCCGCACCCCGCTGCATATCGGCGCGATCGGCCTCAAGGTACGCGACCTCGACCGGCTCACCAATTATTACCGCGACGTGCTCGGGCTCTCGGTGCTCGATCGCGGCACGGAGGGCGCCACGCTCGGCGCCGGCGGCGTTCCGCTCGTCCAGATCGAGCACCGGGCGAACGCCAAGCCCGACGACAACCGCACCGCCGGCCTCTATCACACCGCTTTCCTGGTGCCGACGCGGGCCGATCTCGCACGCTGGATCCTGCACATGGCGCGCAACAAGGTCCGGCTCACCGGCGCCTCCGACCATGCGGTCAGCGAGGCGTTTTATCTCGACGATCCCGAGGGCAACGGCATCGAGGTCTATCACGACCGGCCGGCGGAAACCTGGGAATGGACCGGCGATGCACTGAAGATCACCACCGACCCGCTCGACATCGACGACATTTTGCGCGAAGTGCCGGAAACCGCGGGCTACGACGGCGCGCCGGATGGATTGCGCATCGGCCACGTCCATCTGCGCGTCGGCGACGTCGGGCGCGCCGAGGCGTTCTATCGCGACGGCCTGGGGCTCGACGTGACGCGCCGCCGGCACGGCGCCTCGTTCATGTCGTCGGGCCGCTACCAACACCACATCGCCGGCAACGTCTGGCACAGCGCCGGCGCCGGCCAGCGCGACGAGGACCGGGCGGGGTTGTCCTGGTTCTCGCTCGAGGCATCCGACGCTGCCGCCTTCGAGGCGGCGAAATCCCGGCTCGCAAAAGCGAACGCGCCGCTCACGGCGACGCCGACCGGCATCGAGACCGCCGACCCGTGGGGGACCAGGCTGCGGATCGTGCGCGCGTAGGCCTTCAGGCTTTCGATGATGCGATGCCAAGCGCGCGCATGTGCGCGAGCGCCTCGGCGGCAAGCTTTTTCGTGAGCTCCCCGGCCGGCAGCGCGCGCCCGAGCGAGGCCGCCTGCCCCGCCCACATCGGCGAAAAATCGCCCGAGCCTTGCGCCTCCGCCTTGGCGCGCAGCGGCGCGAGCGCGCCGGCGGCGAGCGGAAACTCGGGCGCCACGTCCGAAATGGGCCCGATCTCGCGCATCACCCGGTTGATGATGCCGCGCGCCGGGCGTCCGGTCATCAGGTTGGTCAGTGCGGTCGCGTCGCTGAGCGCGTCCATGAGCGCCGCACGGTGCGGCGCCGAAATCTTCGCCTCCGGCGACCACAGATAGGCGCTGCCGATCTGCGCGCCGGCGGTGCCGAGCGCGAACGCCGCCGCGATGCCGCGCGCATCGGTGATGCCGCCCGCCGCGATCACCGGAACCCTCACCGCATCGACCACTTGCGGCACCAGCGCGAAGGTGCCGACCTGGGCCGCGAGGTTGTCGGCGAGAAACATGCCGCGGTGGCCGCCGGCCTCGTAGCCCTGCGCGATGATCACATCGGCGCCGTGCGCTTCGAGCCAGCGCGCCTCGGCGGCGGTGGTGGCAGAGCTGAGCACCACGGCACCGGCGGCCTTGACCCTTCTCACCAGGCCCGGCTCCGGCAGCCCGAAGTGGAAGCTGACCACTTCGGGTTTGACCTCCTCGACCACATCGCAGAACGCGGCATCGAACGCCGCGCGGTTGCTCGAGGGCACCGGTGCTGCGGGATCGATCCCGAGCTCGCGGTAATAAGGCTCAAGTCTTTCGCGCCATCGCGCTTCGCGCTCGTTGTTGAGCACCGGCGGCGTGTGACAGAAGAAACCGAGATTGATCGGCTTGTCGGTGCGCGCACGGATTTTTTGCATCTGCTCGCGGACCTGATCCGCATTGAGCATGGCGCATGGCAGCGATCCGAGCGCGCCGGCTTCCGCCGCGGCGGCCGCGAGCTCCCAGTCCATTGCACCAGCCATGGGCGCCTGCACGATCGGAAGCTCGATGTCGAGAAGCTCGATGAGACGGCGGTCCGGCCACATGTCTGAACAATTTTCGGTGATCTGTTACCGTATTTATTCATGTTCTTGCGGCGTCAGGATAGCTTTTGATTGCATCCGGGGCACGCGGGCGACATGATACTGGAGCATTGTCGCATTGTCGCGTTTTCAAGTGCGAAGGCAGGCTTCGCCGGAAACGCATGAAGTCCTCCCCATGGAGGCCGTGATGGAACATCTCTTCTTTGTTTGCCCGAAGACGGGACGAGAGGTTGACAGCGGCGTCGAGACCGAGATCGGCACCCTTTTGCGCATCCGCGAACGGAATCTCCGCGCCCTTTGTCCAGCGTGCGGCGAGTGGCATGAATGGCCGGTGCGCGACGCCTCCCTCGCCAAGGCCGCCTGACCTGAGAAAAGGGCAAGGGATGGGACGGTCGGGTGGTTTCGCGGCCGTGCTGGTCGCCACCGTCTGCCTGTGGCCGGGCCCGCATCCGCGCGCGGACGAATGGCCGAGCCGCCCGGTCAAGATCGTCGTCGCCTTCGCGCCGGGCGGCAGCGCCGACCAGTTCGGGCGCCTGCTGGCGACCGAGCTTTCGGCGGCGCTCAAGCAGCAATTCTTCGTCGAGAACCGGCCCGGCAACAGCGGCGCGATCGGATCGGCCCAGGTCGCGCGCGCGGAGCCTGACGGGTACACCTTGTTGATCGGAGGCTCCGGGCCGCATCTCACCGGCCCCGCCATCAATCCCAATATCGGCTACGAGCCGCTCAAGGACTTTACCCACATCGCGATGATCGGCGCCGACAGCTATGCCTGGGCCGCCAATCCGGTCCTTGGCGCGAAATCGATCGCCGAACTGGTGGCGCTGGCGAAAAGCCGCAAGGACCCGATCACGTCGTCGTCGCCCGGCCCGGGCTCGCTCGGTCATCTCCTGATCGAGCAGTTCAAGCGCAAGGCCGGCATCGACATCCAGCATGTCCCGGCGCCGAACTCGGGCGTAACCGATGTCCTCGGCAACCACATTTCGATGACGCTCACCGCCATGATGACGGTCGGCGAGCAGGTCAGGGCCGGCAAGCTCTTGGCGCTGGCGGTGACCTCGACCGAGCGCAATCCGGTGTTCAAGGGCATTCCGACCTTCGCCGAGCAGGGCTACCCGGATGTACGCGGCGACACCTGGTTTTGGCTGTGCGGACCAAGGAACCTGCCGCCCGACGTCGTCGGCAAGCTCAGCCAGGAAACCAGGCGGATCGTGAAGTCGCCGAAAGTCCAGGAGCACTTCCAAAAGCTCGCGATCTTGACCAAGGACCTGGACCCCGCCGCGGTCCAGACATTCATCGCCGAGGAATATGCGTTCTGGGCGCCGCTCGCCAAGGCGGCCGGGTTGAAGGTGCAGTAGCGGCTGAATTCGGAGGAAAAATCATGGACGCCGTCGCCACGCTCGACAAACGACACGCCGACAGCCCACGGCAGGCGCCGTGCGCGCGGATCGGATTGATCATTCCGTCGGTCAACAGCATGAGCGAGCCGCAGTTCAACCGCCTGGCGCCGGCGGGGCTCGCCGTGCATGTCACCCGCGCGCGGGTGGCGGGGGAATGGAAGCGGCCGCTGCCGGTGATGGCCGACGAGATCGCCGCCTCGGCGAAGCTCCTCTCCGACGTCGCGCCCGATCTCATCGTCTTCCACTGCACCGACACCTCGATGACGCAGGGCCCGCAGGGCGAGGGCCGCATCCTCGATATCGTGAAGGACGCGACCGGCATCGAGGCGGTGGCGACCAGCCGGCTCGTGCTCGAGGCGTTGCAGGCATTGGGCTTGCGAAAGCTCGTCCTGCTCAGCCCCTATAAGAGCAATCAGGCGGTGATCGACTATCTGCGCGCCACCGGCTTTACGGTCGTCCATGACGTGGCGCTCGCGCTCAAGCCGCTCGAATTCGCCAAGGTCACGCCGCAAGAGTGGGCGGAGCTTGCCCGCGCCAACGACCGGGCCGAGGCCGACGGCATTTTTCTCAGCTGCACCAACACGACCCAGATCGACGCGATCGCGGAGATCGAGCGCACGCTCGGCAAGCCGGTGGTCAACAGCAACCAGGCGGTGCTCTGGGGCTGCGTGAAGCGGCTTCGGTCGGCGCTCGGCCCCCTGCCGCCGACGCCGCAGTTGGGGCGGCTGATGCAGCACCTGGATGCATGACTGGATATCAGCGAAGGGACGAAGCAAATGAATACTTATGTCGGACGCGCCGTCTGGGCAGCGGCTTTGCTCGTGCTTTGCGCCTCCGCCGCGATGGCGCAGAGCTACCCGTCGCGGCAGATCACGCTCGTGGTCCCGTTTGCGCCGGGCGGACCCGCCGATTTCCTCGGCCGTCTGATCGGCCAGAAGATGAGCGAGGATCTGGGCCAACAAATCGTCGTCGACAACCGGCCGGGCGCCAACACCATCATCGGCGCCCAGGCGGTGGCGAAGGCCAATCCGGACGGCTACACGCTGTTGATGGCGATCGACGGCACGCTGGTGATGAATCCCTTCCTCTACAGCAAGCTCGCCTATGATCCGTTCAAGGATTTCGCGCCGGTCTCGCTGATTGCGCTGGTTCCGTCCGCGGTGGTCGGCAATATCAACATCCCGGTGAATTCGATCAAGGAGCTGGTCGACCAGGAGAAGGCCAAGCCCGGCACCTTCCAGATCGGGATCAGCACGCCGACGTCGCAAGTCAATGTCGGGCTGCTCAACCAGATGGCCGGGACCAATTTCACCATGGTCCCCTACCGCGGCGGCACCACCCAGATCACCGGCATCCTGGCGGGCGACATCGCGCTCGGCATGGAGAGCATCAACGTGTCGCTGCCGCTCTGGCGCGAGAAGAAGGTCAAGATCCTCGGCCTGGTGAGCGCGCAGCGGCTGTCGCTGGCGCCGGAGATTCCGGCCATCGCCGAGACCTTTCCGGGCTACGACCTCGGCATCTGGCAGAGCATCGTCGCGCCCGCCGGCACGCCGCGCGAGATCGTGAGCAGGCTGCACGCCTCGCTCACCAAGGTGCTGACGATGTCCGACGTGCGCGAGAAGCTGCTCAAGGCCGGCATCGAGCCGGCCACCAGCAAGACGCCTGAGGAGTTCGCGGCCTTCATCCGCTCGCAAGCGGACACGCGGGCCAAGGTGATCAAGGCGGTCGGGCTGAAGCTGGATTAGGCCGGACGCTTATATGCCCATCGCGCGTCGCATCTTCGTCGTCGCCTTCGCGCTCGCAACGACGATCGGGCTCGCGGACGCGCAAGGCGCGCCCGACGCCGACGCCAAGAATTATCCCAGTCGGGCGATCCGCATCGTCGTGCCGTTCCCGCCGGGCGGCCCGGCCGACCTCATCGCCCGCTTCGTCGGCCAGAAGATGAGCGAGGACTTCGGCCAGCCGGTGGTGATCGAGAACCGCGCCGGCGGCAATACCGCGATCGGCGCCCAGGCGGTCGCCCGCGCGGCAGCCGACGGCTACACGCTGTTCGTGCCGATGGACACGACCATGGTGATGAACCCATTGGTCCTGCCCAACCTGCCGTACGACCCACTCAAGGATTTTGCCCCGATCACACTGTTGGCGAAGAACATGTTGCTGATCGTGGTGCGCGCGAGCGACGGCCCGAACACCGTCAAGGAGCTGATCGCCAAGGCCAGGGCCAATCCCGGAAGAATGAACATGGGCGCCGGCACGATCACGTCGCGGCTCGGCGCCGTGCTGTTCGCCAAAACCGCGGGCATCGACGTCCAGCTCGTTCCCTTCAAGGGCAGCGCCGAGATCGGCCAAGCCGTGCTCGCCGGCACCGTGGATTTTGCCCTCGACAGCACCGGCACGAGCTTGCCGCTGATCCAGGGCGGCCACTATCGGGCGCTGGCGAAATACAGCAACCGCCCGCTGCCGATGCTGCCGGACCTGCCAAGTCTCAGCGTCGCGGCGGAGTTGCCGGGCCTCGACGACGCTTCCACCTGGATCGCCCTCGCCGCCCCCGCCGGCACGCCCGGGCTCATCGTCGACAAGCTCCATCGCGAGGTCGCCGGCATCTATGCCGACCCCACGATGATCGCCAAGCTCGAAAAAGCGGGCATTCTGGCGGTCAGCAGCAGCACGCCGGCGGAGCTCGAGGCCTTCATTCGCAGCGAGACCGCGCGCTGGTCGAAGGTCCTCAAGGAGAGCGGGAACATCAAGCTCGACTGATGATCACTGCGCCGGCGTCTCCAATGCGGCGCGGACCCGGGCGATGATCTCGTGCGGCGTATTCGCCAGCTGGGCGACCAGGGCCTGGACCTGCTCGCCGGTGAGCGGATCGACCTCGAACTGGAGCTTGGCCGCCTCGGCGATGAAGGCCGGGTCCTTCATGGTCGCATCGAAGGCGCGCCGCAGCGCATCAACGCGTTCCGGCGGCACGTCGGGCGGCAGGAAATAGGGCCGGCCATATTCGGTGCGCGCGAACAGCATCGTCATCGCCTGGCGATCGGGTTCGGACTTGGCGAGCTCCAGCATAGTCGGAACGTCAGGCAGCTCCGCGTATCGCTTGAAGCCGTATTGGGCGAGCACCTTGATCTTCTTCTCGCTGATCCAGTGCGGCGTTTGCGCCTTGACCGAGGCCCAGCCGAGACCGCCCATGCCTTGCACCTCGCCGCGCTCGATGGCGAGGTTGATTTGCGGCGTTCCCTGATAGCCGCGGACGACCTTGAACTTGAATCCGAGGACATCGTTCACCAAGAGCGGGAAATCGACCATGGTGGTGCCGGGCGTGGTGGCGCCCACCACCACTTCCTTGCTGGTCAATTCGGCGATGCGCTCGACCGGCGCCGTGTGCCAGACGAAGGCGACATAGGCCTCACGATTGGTGCTGCCGATCCAGATCAGCCTGGTGGCGTCGAACTGGGTGCCCGATTGCAGGAGCGGCGCCGTCGGCAGGCCGTTGATCGGGACGCCGATCACCGTGCCGTCCTTGGGGCCCTGGCTGTAGAGCTGGTTGGTCATCACCACGCCGCCGGCGGACGGCTGGTTCTGCACGATCATCGACGGATGGCCGGGAATGTGATGGACGATGTGGCGCGCAACGATGCGGGCGAACAGGTCGTAGCCGCCGCCGACCGCCGAGCCGACGATCATGCGCAGCTGCTTGCCCTTGTAGAAGGCGGCGACGTCGCCCTGCGCGTTCGCCGGCGCGGCGGCGCAAATGCATATCGCCGACAACAGCGCGGATATCTTCATTGGATCGTCAGATTCCCGGTCCTGATCACCTCGGCCCAGAGCGCACTTTCGTATTTGATCAGCTCGGCCAAGCGCTCCGGTGTCGAGCCGACGGCCTCGGCGCCGATCGCCTTCATCTGGGCGATGCCCTCGGCCGAGTGCAGGTAGTCGGCCATCGCCCTGTTCAGCTTGTCGATGATCGGCTTCGGAGTACCCGCCGGCACCAAGATGCCGTGCCAGGAAAATACCCCGCCGAAGCTCGGGATCAGCTCTTTGACCGCGGGCAGCTCCGGCATGTCGGGATAGCGTTCCGCCGTCATCACCGCGATCGGCCGCACGCTGCCGCTCTTGATGTACGGCAAGGCCGCCGTGATGCCGAAGACGGCCGCGTCCACATGCCCGCCGATCAGCGCGGTCGCCTGGTCGCCGCTGCTCTTGTACGGGACGTGGGTCATCTTGGTCCCGGTCTTCATGAGCAGCAGCTCCATTTCGAGATGATTGAGCTGACCCGCCCCGGATGAAGCATAATTGTACTTTTCCGGATTGGCCTTCAGGAGCTGGATGAAGTCCTCCAGGGTCTTGGCGGGCATCTTGCCCGGATGGACCAGCAGCAGATGCGGCTGCGTCGACACGATGCCGACCGGCGCCAGATCGCGCTCGACCACATAGGGCACCTTGCGAACGTGGGGAACGATGCCGAGCGGCGCGATCGCGGCGATCAGCAGGGTGTAGCCGTCCGGCGGCGCCTTGGCTGCGGCGGCCGTGCCGATGAGGCTCGCACCGCCGGCGATATTGTCCATGACGAAGGGCTGGCCCAGGCGCTTGGCGAGCGCTTCGCCCATCAGGCGCGCCACGACGTCGGCGATGCCGCCGGCCGACGCGGGCACCACGATCCTGACCGGCTTCGACGGCCAGTTGGACGCATCCTGCGCGCATGCGGGAGCGACGGCGAGGCTCAAGGCCGCGGCGAGCAGGCTCACGAACTTGAAACGCATGGTACCCCTCCTCGGCGTTTGTTCGTCATTGTCGAGGAACGTCCTTCAACAGCGCCGCCCACTTCGGAATGTCTTTCACCATCATCGCGGTGAATTCCTCCGGCGTGCTGGCGACCGGGATGAACCCGACCTCGGCCATGCGGCGCTGGACCTCGGACGACATCAGGACGTCGGCAAGATCCTTGTGGAGCGTGTCCACGATCTGCTTCGGCGTTCCGGCCGGCGCCAACACCCCGGTCCACTGGCTGTCGGCGGCATCGAATCCTTCATGTCCTCCTCCATCCCTCGGCGTGTCACCGGCAGTTCCGTGCCGGCGGCCAGATCCGCCCGGCCAGCACCGGTGACCTCGGGGCGTGGGTCAGCGCCGGGATGAAGCGCTTGGTCCAGGCGATCCCCTCGGGGTAACGCTTCTCGACGTGCTGCTGCACGCGTTCGCGCGAATCGCGCGACAGGAACTGGTACATGATGACGTGCTTCACCCATCCGGACGTGGCCAGCAATTTGCGGGCGCCGATGAATTCATGCGCGCTCTGCACAGCAGGCAGGCGGAAGTCGGAATACCACGCCAGCAGCTGATCCTCGGACTCGCGCGGACAGTTGAAGCTGCCGAGCTGGATATAGGGTCCCGGCGGCATGATGTCGCCGATGGCTTCGCGCCCCGGCCCGTGCACGCGGATCTCCTCGGTCAGCACGCACTGGCGCTCGCCCTTCCGCATCGCGAGCATCGTCTTGTCCCGGTCCGAAAGATCGCGATCGAGGCGGTTCGGGGCATTCTTCAAAAAGGCATCGACGCCTTTCGTGAAGGCCATCGTGCTCTCGCCGCCGAAGATCAAGACGTAATCGCTGCCGTTCGGCACGGTGGGATCGTTGGTCCGCAGCATGTGTGATCCGGGAGCGGTCAGCACGGTCTCGAAATGGGCAGCCCACAGCACCCCCGGCTTGCTCAATATCTTGGGAATGTAAGTGTCGTGCAGCCACGCAATATGCTCGCCACGGCCCTCCTTCGGAAGATCGTACCAGGAAAACCAAAAGCCCCGATCCAGCGCCCGATGCACGGCTACGTCCCCTCGCCTTGAAGCTGTTGCGCCCTCGTCGACCGACTACAGCCGATCGCACGAGCGGCTGCAAGTTCTTCGGCGGCGATGGGCGGACTATTGCTTTGCGGGATATCCGCCGCACGAGCGAGCGCCGTTGCCGAACGCCTCTTCGCATTCCTCGCGCGTGACCGCGCCGCGGCCGACGAACTTGGCCAGCAGATAGTCGGCAAGAGCCTCCACCTCGCGCTTCTGCAGCGTTGCACCCGGCGGCAAGGCCGGCACGCTTGTTCCAAGCTCCGCCTCGGTCATGCCATAGCAGCGCTTGTCGGTGTAGGCGGCTTCGTCGTAGTGCGGCATCGGCGTTCCCGGCCGACCACACATGATCACCTCGATCAACTGCTCGCGGGTCAAGAAGCTTTGCCGCAGGTTCGAAGCGCCGCCGTTCGACTGCGGCTCCCCTGCCCCGTCGGCGGCCCAGCCGTGACAGTACGAGCATTGCGCCTTGTCGAGGTAGAGCCGGCGCCCATCGGCAAAATCGTCGGCGGCGCTCGCCGCGGTCGGCGTCAGGACACCGATGATGGTAAGAAGTACGAACAGCGGGCCGATCGAACATAACGACCCCCGCTGTAAGCTAGGCGCACACATGGTATCGCTCCCGCCTTGATCGCCGCCCTCGCCTGTGCGGCCGGGTCTCTTGCCGGCCGCGCAAGCCGCCATATTATGCGAGGCTTCTGTCACTCGCGTCGTGCGAAATAGTCAGACATGATGCGCACCCTGTTCATGGCCGGCGGCCTCATGCTTGTCACCGCCGCCGCCGCGCAGCAGCCGCCCGGCCGTATCGAAGTCTGGGACCTGAAGCTCGGGTCGCCGGCGGACGCGTTGCCGGCCGACTTCACCAACTATGCCTGCGGGACCAATGGGGGACCACCCTCCCTGCCGTTGAGCGGCTGGCGCGAATTTCGGCGCTGCCGGCCGGAGCCGAGCGGACTCCACGAAGTCTATTTCCGCTACGACGATGAGCTCGAATATTGGGCCAAGGCCAATAATTTCACGACCGAGATCGAAAAATATTCCGGCACCAAGCTCTACGGCTTCCCGGTCGTCTTGTCGGCGTTGTTTGACGAGCATGGCATATTGGCGGGCGTGCGCATCGTCAGCGATCCGCGCGATGCATCGCGGCGGCGGGAGGACGCCCATAGTCTGCGCAACTTCCTCGCCGCCCGCTACGATCGGACCGGATGGGATTGCACCGACCTTGCACTCGAAGAGGGCGAGACCCCGGTCGGCCGCACCTTCATCAAGCAGATCTGCCGCAAGGCGATGGCCGGCCTAGGGACCGCGGTGTTACGGACCAATTATTTCCGCAAGAAGGGCCAAAGCCAATTCGACCCCCACACGAGCCGGGAAACCACGGATCAGTTCGAAAGCTTCGTGCGGTTCGAATTGATCCGCTAGCGCATGTTCCGGCGAAGTGGGAACCGGTTCGCCGACAAGAACATGCGCCACGCTAGAGCCCGAACACGAAGATCAGCGTCGCTTGCGAGTGAGTCCTCATTTCCGGCGACCTGGATAGCTTGTTCTTGGCGTTGCGCCACAAGCCCGAGGCAATGGCGATATATTGCTTGCCGTCGACCGCATAGGTCATCGGCGGCGCGTTGAAGCCGGCGCCGACGTTGATCTTCCACAGCTCCTCGAGCGTCTGGTCGTCGAGCGCGACGATGGTGCCGTCGAGCAGCGCGGTGACCACGACACCGCCCGCGGTCGTGAGCACGCCCGCCGAGTTCGGATAGGGCAGGTCCTTGCGCGACTTCTGCTCGCCGGTGGTCGGATCGACGACCACGATGCTGCTGGTCAGCCGCTCCGGGTTGACGTAGCTGCCGCCGGCGAACTTGCCCTTCACGTGCGCGCTGTGGTCGGGCGTGATGTCGGAGCAGCCTTCCACGCTCGGGATGTAGAGCATCCTGGTCTTCGGGCTGTAGGACGCCGGCCAGTAATTGTTGCCGCCCGACTGATCGGGGCAAACGCGCCGCGTCACCTTGTCCGCCATCACGTTGGCCGGCTCGGCGTAAATCTGGAGGTCCTTGGTCGGATCGTAGTCGACCGGCTTGCCGGTCTTCGGATCGATGCCCTTGGTCCAGGTGACCTTGCCGACATATTGGCCGGCCTTGAGGAACTGCCCGTTCAACCGGTCGAAGGTGTAGTTGAACCCATTGCGGCCCGGGTGGGTGACAATCTTGCGGTCCTCGCCGTTCACCTTGGTGTCGATCAGGATGTGGGTGCCGGTCTCGTCGTAGTCGCGGTTGTCGTTCGGCGTGTACTGGAAGTACCACTCCATCTTGCCGTTTGCGACGTTGAACGCGATGGCGCTGCTGGTGAAGAGGTTGTCGCCGGGGCGGTACGCGGAGTCGTAGCCCGGCACCGGATTGCCCGAGCCCCAATAGGTCAGATTGGTCTGCGGATCGTAGGAGCCGGTGACGTAGAACGCGCCGCCGCCGGTCTGCCAGGCGTTGTTCTTGTCCTTCCAGGTCTCGCTGCCGGGCTCGCCCGGCGCCGGGACCGCGAACGTCTTCCATTTCAGGTTACCGGTGTTCGGGTCGAGCGAGACGATCCAGTCGCGCACCCCCTGGTCGCCGCCGGAGGCGCCGACGATGATGTCGTCCTTCAGCGCCAGCGGCGCCGAGGACAGCTCGACCTCGGGCTGGTCGTGCAGGTTCTTGTCCCAGACGATCTTGCCGGTCTCCTTGTCGGTCGCGATCACGCGGCCGTCCTTGCCGGTGGTGGAGATGACGAGATTGCCCCACAGCGCCACGCCGCGGTGGCGGCCGTAGCGCTGCTGGCCGGGATCCATCTTCCAGAGAATGCGGCCGTGCGTGCCCGAGCGCACGTCGATCTTGTAGACCGCGCCCCAGCCGTCGACCACGTACATGAACCCGTCGTCGACCAGCGGTGTTGCCTCCAGCGCCTCGTTGGCGGAGGTACCGCCGATGGCGACGGCGAACTTGAGCTTCATGTTCTTGATGTTGGATTTGTTGATCTGGTCGAGCACCGAGAACCGTTGCGCGCTGTAGTCGTTGTGAACCATCAGCCAATTGTGCGGCTCGGGCTTGAGCAAGCGCTCGTAGGTCACATCGGCGGCGCGCACGCTCGACGCGCCCATCAGCAGCGCGCAAGCGAATGCGGCCGGAACGGCCGTTGATTGCATTTTCACTGCTACCTCCCTGGAATCACAGCCCGAACACGAACAGCACCGTGGCGTTCGACAGCGTCTTCATCTCGGGGGAGCGTGCGAGCTTCGCCCGTCCGACGCCGCCGATGCCGGAGGCGATCGCGATGTACTGCTTGCCGTCCACCATGTAGCTCATGGGCGGCGCGACGAACCCCGAGCCGACATTGATCTTCCACAGCTCCTCCAGCGTCTGGTCGTCGTAGGCCAGGATCGTGCCGTCGAGCAGCGCGGTCACGACGATGCCGCCCGCGGTTGCGAGCACGCCGCTGTGGTTGCCGTAGGGAAGCTCCTTGCGCATCTTGAGCTCGCCCGTGGCCGGATCGACCACCGAGAGCGAACCCGTGATCCGCTGCTCGTTGACGTAGTTGCCGCCGCCGAACTTGCCCTTCACGTGCGCGGTCGGGTCGGGCGTGATGTTGGCGCAGCCTTCATTGCCGCCGATATAAAGCAGCCGCGTCTTCTGGCTATAGGCCGGCGGCCAGAAATTGGTGCCGCCATGTACGTCGGGGCAGGCATTCTTGAGCACGTCGGTGCCGCCTTTCCAGGGCAGCGCGAAATTCTGCACGTCCTTGGCGGGATCGTAGTCGACCGGCTTTCCGGTCTTGGGATCGATGCCCTTGGTCCAGGTGACCTTGGCGGCATATTGGACGGCCTTGAGGAACTGGCCGTTCTGCCGATCGAGCGTGTAGTGGAAGCCGTTGCGGTTGGCGTGCACGAGCAGCTTGCGGTCCTCGCCACCGACCTTGCCGTCGATGACGATCTGCGAGCCGCTGGAGTCGTAGTCGCGGTTGTCGTTCGCCGTGTGCTGGAAGTACCACGTGATCCTGCCGGTCGCGGCGTCGAACGCGATCGTGCTGTTGGTGAAGAGGTTGTCGCCGGGACGATAGGCGGAATCGTAACGCGGCGCCGGATTGCCGGATCCCCAATAGGTCAGGTTGGTCGCCGGGTCGTAGGATCCGGTCACGTAGAACGCGCCGCCGCCGGTCTGCCAGGCGTTGGCCTTGTCCTTCCAGGTCTCGCTGCCGGGCTCGCCCGGCGCCGGCACCGCGTAGGTCTTCCATTGCAGGTTGCCGGTCTTCGGATCGAGCGAGGCGACCCAGCAGCGCACGCCATTGTCGCCGCCGGAGCCGCCGATGATGATGGAGTCCTTGAGCGCGAGCGGCGCCGCGGAGATTTCCATGCCCTCCTGGTCGTGCAGGTTCTTTTCCCACACGATCTTGCCGGTCTCCTTGTCGGTGGCGATGACACGGCCGTCGAGACCGGTGACAGAGATGACCAGGTTGCCCCACAGGGCGACGCCGCGATTTCGATCCGGCTTCTGCTGGCCGGGATCCATCTTCCACAGGATGCGGCCATGGGTGCCCGAGCGCACGTCAATCTTGTAGACCACGCCCCAGACGTCGGTGATGTACATGAACCCGTCCTCGACCAGCGGCGTCGCCTCGAGGTACTCGTTGGCCGAGGTCCCGCCTAGCGCCAACGCGAAGGCAAGCTTGAGGTTCTTGACATTCGACTTGTTGATCGCCTCGAGCGGCGAGAAGCGCTGCGAACCGAAGTCGCGATGGTTCATGAGCCAGTTGTGCGCCTCGGGCTTGAGCAGGCGCTCGTAGGTCACGTCGGCAGCGCGGGCGTTCGACGTGCCCGCCGCCAGTGCGGCACAAATCGAGACCGCCGCCATACCTGCAGATTTCCCTAAGCTGCCGGCGAGGAAGGGAGTCGGTACTGCCTTGATCGAGCGCATGTCGTTCCTCCAAGGGCCAAGTATTGTGGTGTTTCTATCGGGCTTTCGGCGTCCGAGCCGGCGGATGGTCGCCACCGGAAATTAAAGCAAATATTCCGGCCTTAAGGAATGCACCTGCGCGCCCTAGCTGCTTTTGGCCATGCGCGCCGGCTCCTGCGCGGATGTCATGTCGAACAATCGCCCCGGGCAGCCGCGTGTCTCATGCCATCCGATCAGCCGTAGCGCATCCCAGATCACCGCCTGATTGCTGGTGACGAGCGGGCGTGCGAGCCGTGCCTCCAGCTCTTCGATCACGTCGAAAACGGAGATATTGGCGCAACTGACCAGATAGGCGTCGGCAGCGGGGCGTTGGGCCTCGATCACCCGGTCGCGCCAGAACTGCGGCGGTGTCGCGCAATAGGCGTCGCTGCCGGCGAGCGCGAAGCCTTGGGCCGAGAGCACCTCGTAGCCGGCGGCGCGCAAGAACGCGGCCTCATGCTCGGTCGTTTGCGCGCTGTAGGGCGTCACCAGCACGATCCGCCGGGCGCCGAGCGCGTCGAAGGCGCGCTGGATGGCGGTGATGGTCGTGGTTGCGCGCGCCGCGCCGGCCCGCGCCAGGGTCGCGAGGATTTCCGCCTCGCCCGCCTTGCCGCCTTCCATCGAATTCGCCGTGCAATGGAAGGCGACGACGTCGCAGCGCGCGTCGACAAGCGCGCTGGCCGCGTCCTCGATGCGCGGGAGGAGCTGCTCGGTGGTGAGGTGATTGGCGCCGGTCATGCGCAGCCGCGTGACATGCGCTTGCACGCCCACCGGGAACGCCGGAACCATCTCCTGCTCCGCCATCCGGTTCGAGGATGGAATGATCAGCCCGATGCGTGCGGTCATGGCCCGGTCACTGTTTCTCGCGCAGGCCGACCCGCTCGAGACGGGGCAAGACCTCGTCGCAGAAGAACGGCAGCTCGTCGATATAGTTGACCAGCGAGACCGCAACCCCGGTCAACCCGGCCTTGCTCAGATCGATGAGCTGGCTCGCCACATGGTCGGGGTCGCCGACGATCGGCAGGCCGCCCATGCCCTGGGCGTAGCCGGTGCGGATCTGCGCAAACTTCTCCGGCAGCGTGTTTTGCGCCGTGATGTTCTTGAGCGCCAGGATGTCGTCGACCGCCCTCCAGTCGGCGTGCTCGACGATGGAATAATGGTAATAGTCCTCGGCCTCCTTCCTGGTCGGCCGGCAGGTGATGACGCCGACCGTATAGACGCCGAGCTCCCTGCCCTGCTGCCTCGCTTGCGCCTTGGCGTTGGCAACCTTCTGCGCGGTCTCGTCGAGCGACGTGCGTGAGGCCTGCAGGAAGAATGCATCGCAGTTGCGGATGGCGAAGGCCTGGCCGACCAGCGAGGCGCCGGCATTCATGATCACCGGCCGCGTGCCGCCGTAAGGCTTCGGCTTGCCTTTGATGCCTTTCATGTTCAGGTATTGCCCCTGGAAATCGAAGTCCTCCTTGTCCGACCAGATCATCTTGATGACGTCGATCCATTCCTGCGCGTATTCGTAGCGGGACTCGTGATCGCGCTGCTTGACGCCGAACATCTGGAATTCGCCCTCGTTCCAGCCGACCACGATGTTCAATCCGAAGCGGCCGGTGCCGATGTGGTCGGCGGTGACCATCTCCTTGGCGGCGATCACCGGGTTGAACAGCGGCGCATGCACCGTTCCGAACACGGTGAGGTGCCTGGTCGAGGCGAGCAGGCCCGTCGCCCAGGTGATGGTCTCGAGCGTTTCGCCCTGGTAGTCGGTGTCGCCGCCGTAGCCCTTCCAACGCCCGATCGGCAGCAGGAAATCGAGGCCGGCGTCGTCCGCCATACGGGCGAGCCGCAAATTGTCGGGCCAGCTCCCCGACCAGCGCTCGGGAACCATGGTGACGGCGCGTCCCGAGGAGCAGTTCGACCCGAACAAGCCGATCTTCAGCCGGTTGGCATTGTGCATCGACCTTCGGTCATGCGCGGATGGGTTGCGAGCGAGCACGGTCCCTCCTCGTTCGGTGCGGACGACCCCCGCACATCGACGACACTTTAGCGCAGGGTCGGCGCGGTTTGAATGGCGCACCGTCCGAAGCGCTGCATTAAGCGGTTGCCAGCGCCAAAGACAACGGTGACAATCGCGGCAACGAATGACAACAACATTCGGCGGGAGGAAGCCATGCGCCGCGTCGCTCGATATTGCACGCTTGCATTGCTCGGCGCGCTCGCCGGCTCGCTCCTTTGTGGCCTTGCCGTCGGCCAGGAAAAATCCGACGCCGGGAGCTTTCCCAATCGGCCGATCCGCATCATCGTGCCGTTCCCGGCGGGCGGCCCGAGCGACATCGTGGCGCGCGTCATCGGCCAGAAAATGAGCGAGGACTGGGGCCAGCCGGTCGTGGTCGAGAATAGGCCCGGCGCCAACACCCTGATCGGCGCCCAGGCCGCGGCCAAGGCGGCGCCGGATGGCTACACCCTGTTCATGGCAATCGACTCGACGCTGGTGATGAACCAGTTCCTCTACAAGAGCCTGCCCTACGATCCCTTCAACGACTTCGCGCCGATCACGCTGACCGCCAAGACCATATCGGTGCTGGCGGTGCTGGCGGCGGGCGGCCCCAAGAGCATGAAGGAGCTGATCGCCAAGGCGAAGGCGCAGCCGGGCAAGCTCAATTACGGAGCCGGCACGATCACCGCGCAGCTCATGGGCCACCAATTGCACCGGGCCGCCGGGATCGACATCGTCTACGTGCCGTTCAAGGGTACACCCGAGACGGTCAACGGGCTGCTGACCGGCAGCGTCGATCTGATCTACGCGGCGAACCAGATCGTGACCCCGCTGATCGCCAGCGGCCAGGTGCGCCCGCTCGCCAAGATGGATCGCAACGCGCCGCCGTCCATGGCCGATATCCCGACCGCGGCGGTGGCGGCGGATCTGCCCGACCTCGACGACATCTCGGTCTGGCTCGGGCTCGTCGCTCCCAAAGGCACCCCGAAGCCGATCATCGACAAGATCCACGCCGAGGTGGTGAAGATCCTGGCCGATCCCGCGGTCAAGGAAAAATCCGAGCGGACCGGCAACTATCCGGTGACCAGCAGCCCGGAGGAATTTGCCGCATTCCTGCGCAAGGAAGCCGATCGCTGGTCGAAGGTCATCAAGGAAACCGGCATCAAGTTCGATTGAGAAGGACGCCATGAACCGTTTAGCTCATGCAATCGCGCTGGCGTCGCTGTCGGCGCTCGCGATCGGCCCGGCGGCCGCGCAGCAATCGCAGGACGCCGCGGCCTTTCCCAACCGCTCGATCAAGATCGTGGTGCCGTTCCCGGCCGGCGGACCGTCGGACGTGCTCGCCCGGATGATCGGACAGAAGATCACCGAAGACTGGGGCCAGCCGGTCGTGGTCGAGAACCGCCCCGGCGCCAACACCGTGATCGGCGCCCAGCAGGTCGTGAAGGCGGCGCCCGACGGCTACACGCTGCTGATGGCGATCGACTCGACCCTGACCATGAATCAGTACCTCTACCGCACCCCGCCCTACGATCCCTTCAACGACTTCGTCCCGATCACGTTGACCGCGAAGACGCTGCAGATCCTGATGGTCCATTCGCAGAGCGAGGTAAAGACGGTGAAGGACCTCATTGCCAAGGCCAAGTCGCAGCCCGGCAAGCTCAACTACGGGGCCGGCACCATCACCACGCGGCTGACCGGCCACCTGTTCAACAAGGCGGCCGGCGTGAGCACCGTGCTGGTGCCCTACAACGGCAGCGCCGAAGTCACCCAGGGCCTGCTCACCAAGAGCGTGGATTTCACCTTCGACGGCACCTCCGCCGCCGCCTCGCTGATCCAAGGCGGCCAGTTCCGCGTGCTCGCCAAGTTCGACGACCGACCTTTCCCGCCGGTCCCCGATACGCCGACGATCACCTCGGAGCTGCCCAAGATGGACCAGATCTCGGTGTGGCTCGGGCTCGTTGCGCCCAAAGGCACACCCATGGCGGTCGTGGACAAGCTCGCGCAGGAGGTTGCGAAGGTGCTCAGCGATCCAGCCATCAAGGCCAAGGCAGACGCGGCCGGGCTGTTCCCCGCCACCAACACGCCGGCGGAATTCGCCGCCTTCATCCGCAAGGAAGCCGAGCGCTGGTCGACGGTCGTGAAGGAAACTGGAATGAAGTACGATTGATCACAGATCGCGATCGGGAGGATTGGCCGATGCTCGCGTCTTGTTTCATCGCTCGCCTTTCGGTGCTCGTTGCGGTGCTCGGCCTCGTGTGCGGGCTCGCCGCCGACGCGGCCGCCCAAACCGCCGAGACTGCTGCGCAGGCCTATCCCAATCGGACGGTGCGCATCGTGGTGCCGTTCCCGGCCGGCGGGCCGACCGACATCCTGTCGCGGGTGGTCGCCCAGCGCCTGAGCGAGGTGTGGGGCCAGCCGGTGGTGATCGAGAACCAGCCGGGCGCCAACACCGCGATCGCGGCGGCGCGCGTCGCCAAGCTGCCGGCCGACGGTTATATCCTGCTGGCGGCGATGGACGTGACCATGGTGCTCAACCCGGTCACCAACAAGAGCTTGTCCTACGACCCGCTCAAGGATTTCGCTCCGATCACGCTCGGCTCCAAGAACACCTCGCTGCTCACGGTGCGGGCGGACGACGGCCCGAAGACCGTGAAGGAGCTGATCGCGCGCGCCAAGGCCAATCCGGGCAAGCTCAACTATGGCGCCGGCATCATCACCACGCGGCTCGCCGGCTATCTGTTCAATCGCGAGGCCGGGATCGAGGTGCAATATATCCCGTTCAGCGGCAGTCCGCCGACCGTGCAGGGCCTGCTCAACCGCGCGGTCGATTACATCGTCGACGGCACCGCCACCAGCCTGCCGCTGATCCAGGGCGGCAAATTGCGTCCGCTCGCCAAGCTCAACAGCCGCCCGCTCGCCGCCCTGCCCGACGTGCAACCGCTCGCCGTCGCCGCCGGGCTGCCGGCGCTCGACGACATCTCGACCTGGATCGGTTTCGTCGCGCCGGCCGGCACGCCGCGGCCGATCATCGACAAGATCCGCGGTGAAATCGTCAAAATGTATGCCGACCCCGCCATCGCCGACAAACTGGAAAAGTCCGGCATCAGCGCGGCCACCAGCACGCCGGAGGAATTCGGCGCCTTCGTCCGCAAGGAGACCGAGCGCTGGGGCCAGGTGTTCAAGGACAGCGGGATACAGCTCAACTAGAACAGTCGACCTCGCCAGGGGCTTCCGCTTTGGGTCATGGGAGCTGAAGCGCTCGCACCGAGCATACCTCGCCCGCAGTGATCCGATCGCTGCCGTGACTGCGACATGCCGCCTCTATGCTGCGGAAAGTGCGGAAAGCCCCTCCGCCCTGTCTACGCCGCGTCGGCAATGGGCCTTTCCGCACTTTCCGCACTTTCCGCACTTTCCGCACACCCAAACGGGCGTTTTGGCCAAACGAACCCAACGGCTGTTTAGTTAGCGGAACGAACCCAACGGGCGTTTTGGCGGAACGAACCCATTAGTGAAAGCCCAATGATTACAATGCCCGGCCCCGCACGTTGGTCGAATATCTCCCGGGCGATCCATGCCAAGCGGCGATCGAGCCCGTCGTGATGCAAACGGGTCGGCAAGCGGGTCGAAGTCCTCCGCACCATTTTGGCCAAACGAACCCAATAAAGCTCAATGATTACAACGCCGGCCCGGCGCCCCCGCAACGCCAAACCGTTATTCCGATTGGATCCCGACCCCCGCGCTCAACCGGTCAAAACCTCTGTGTCGAGGTACTGTCGCCCGCTTCAATTCAGAGAAGGCGCCAATATCGCCGCCAACTCATCTGAGGAGCCCGATCTCGCGGTAATAGCGCTCAGCGCCGGCGTGTAGCGGTAGCGGCATGCCGGTCGCTGCGTCCTTGACTGCAATGCCTCTCGCGGCAGGGTGAGTTTGCGCAAGTTGGCCGAGATTGTCGAAAATGGCCTTGGTCATGGCGTAGACGGTATCGGCAGTCAGGCCTTCGCGCGTCACCAGGAAATTCACCACGGCCGCCGTCTCGACATCCTCGGTTTGGCCTTCGTAGGTGCGGGCCGGAACGAGCGAAGGCAGGTAGGCGGGATCGCCGATCTTGCTCACCGTCGCTTTGGGTATCGCCAGCAGCCTGACCGGCACAGTCGTCGACAGGTGACGGATCGAAGCGACCCCCAGTCCGGCCGACTGCAACGTCGCATCGAGATCGCCCTTTTCGATCAGCTTGGCGGATTGGCCGAACGGCAGATAATCGGTGCGGGCGAAGTCGGCATAGCTCACGCCGGCGGCGGCGAAGATGGCACGCGCGTTGAGCTCCGTGCCGGACTGCTTGGGCCCGACCGAGACACGCTTGCCCTTGAGATCGGCAACGGTTTTGGCTCCGGACGCCTCGCTGGCGACGAGCTGAATGTGATTGCGATAGATCGCCGCGACACCGCGCAATTTTGCCAGCGGCGCACGAAAACCTGCCTCCGCGTTGCCCTTCCACGCGGCCGATACGGCATCGCCGAGGCTGAACGCCAGTTCGCCATCGCCGGCCTCCAGCAGGCGCAAGTTCTCGACCGAGCCCTGCGTCACCTGGACACTGGAGCGCGCGCCCGGAATCGATTTGATGAAGATGTTCGAAAGGGCGTTTCCCAGAGGATAATAGACGCCGCTCGTGCTGCCGGTCAGGATGACGATGTCGGATTGAGCTGCCGCCAGCCTGCCGCAAGGACGCGGGGACGAGCGCCGGCTCATGCAGGTTCTGCTCAACCTGGTCGGCAACGCGATCAAATTCACCGATAGGGGGGAAGTGTCGATCAAGGGGGCCTCGGCCAACGGTGCGTTCACTGTTTCGGTTCGCGATACCGGTCCGGGAATTTCTGCGGCCGATCAGGCCAAGCTATTCCAGCAGTTCCAGCAGGCCGACAATTCCACGACCAAGAAAAAGGGCGGCACCGGACTTGGCCTGGCGATCTCGAGGCAAATCATCGAGATGCACGGCGGACGCATCTGGGTGGAGTCCAGCCTTGGTCACGGCGCGACCTTCGCATTCACGCTTCCGGTCAAGGTCGAACGGCAGGCGATGCCGGCATGACGCGCCGCGGCCGGGCCGCAGCAGATCGGAGTGAGATAGGGCCGCGCTCAACGAGACGGAGATCGAAAACGCCGTCGATGCTGTCGCGCGCGAGCCGAACGGTGGCCCCGTCTCGCTGCCTGGCGTGAGTGACACCACCGATCGCGACCTTGTCGTCGGGCGCGTGACCCGCTATCGGTTGCCGGCCAGCCCCCGCGCATCACTTCAACCTCCTCCACCACCAGCCGACCCGTTCCCGGGCCAGCCACCCACGGAGCCTCCATGTCCAAGCCGAAAGTCCTGATCTTCGCCCCGCGCGAGGAGCCGCCGGAGACCATCAGCGCGATCGAAGGCATCGGCTGCGAGGTCGTGTTCGGCGACCGCGACTGGCAATTGCCGCGCACGACCTGCGAGGACGCGGTGGTCGAGGCGGCGCGCGACGCGGTCGCGCTGATGGGAACGTCGATCCGCCACACCCCGATCAGCCGGCGGATCATGCAGGCCTCGCAGCGGCTGCGCGTGGTCGCCAAATACACCGTCGGCGTCGACGACGTCGACACCGAGGCCGCGACCGATCTCGGCGTCATGATATGCCACGCCCCAACCGAGTCCAATTGCTTCGGGGTCGCCGAGACGACGGTCACCTTCATGCTCTCGCTGCTGAAGAAGGTCGCCGAGCGCGACGCCGACGTGCGCGCCGGCAAGTGGCGCACGCCGGAAAACTTCGCCTATTACGTCGGCAGCCGGGTATCGGACGGCTTTGCCGGCCAGACCATCGGCCTGGTCGGCTTCGGCCGCATCGGCACGCGGGTGGCGCAACTGCTGGCGCCCTGGCGCGCCCGCATCATTGCCTACGACCCCTACGTGCCGCCGGCGCATTTTCTCACCCACAGCGTCCAATCGGTCGACTACGAGACGCTGCTGCGCCAATCCGACGTGGTCTCGTTCCACGTCGTACTCACCAAGGAGACGCGCTACATGTTCGGGGAGAACGAGCTCAAGCTGATGAAGCCGCACGCCATCGTCATCAACACCGCCCGCGGCAAGGTGATGGACGAAAGGGCGCTCGCCCGGGCGATCGAGCAAGGCCGCGTGCGGGGCGCCGCCATCGACGCCTTCGAGGAGGAGCCGCTGCCGATGGATTCGCCCCTGCGCAAGCTCGGCGACCGGATGGTGCTCTCGCCCCACTCCGCCTCCTACACCGAAGGCGGCGAGCTCCGGCAGGGCGTGGCCTGGGCGACGCGCTCGGTCGTCACCGCCCTCAAGGGTGGTATTCCGGACAATGTCTACAACCGGGACGTCATCCCGCGCTGGAAGGAGCGCTTCGGCGGAGCGAGCGTGACCGGCTAAGAAGGCCCCCTCGGGGTGCCTTGTTTGGGCTCAAAATGGCCGGCTTTGACGGGCCGAACGAGTCGGCAATCGGGCGATCTTTGTTACCAAACAATGACTTGATCTATGCATTTTTCGCATAGCTGCGGCATGAGATCAACTCTGTTGCGGCGCAGCATGGAACCTTATGTTCCCTTCATTCGAATCGTCGGCACTGCGCCGGCCAACAAATGAAGAGAAGAAAGGAAAACCATGCTCGTCGCAATCATCCGTTTCCTGGAATCCTGGAGGCGCTACAACGCAAGCCTGCGTGAGCTCAACCAGCTCGGCGACCGCGAATTGGCCGATATCGGCATCAGCCGTTCGGACATCCCCCGCATCGCCTGGGACGCCGCCAACCGCTAAAGTCCCGAAAACACCCCCACTGCAAGCGCCCGCCCCGTGCGGGCGCTTTCGTTTTGAGCTCATTTGCGTCACCGTTCGAGATCGGCCACCAGTTTCGTTGGTCAGCATTGTCGCCACCCGGCGAGGGGCATAGTTTCGCCCCATGATCGGCGAGCAGCATCAGGCGGTGCACATCATCGGCGGCGGGCTGGCCGGCGCGGAGGCCGCTTGGCAGCTCGCCGCGCGCGGCGTGCCGGCCGTGCTGCACGAGATGCGTCCGCTACGCACGACGGCGGCCCACAAGACCTCGGCGCTCGCCGAGCTCGTCTGCTCGAACTCGTTCCGCTCCGACGACCAGGAGCACAACGCCGTCGGGCTGCTGCACGCGGAGATGCGCCGGCTCGGCTCGCTGATCATGCGGACGGCCGACGCAAACCAGGTGCCCGCGGGAGGCGCCTTGGCGGTCGATCGCGAAGGCTTCGCGGCGGCGGTCACCGCCGCGCTCGACGCCCATCCGCTGATCGAGATCCGCCGCGAGGAGGTTGCCGGATTGCCGCCCACGGGCTGGGACAGCGTCATCGTCGCCACCGGTCCCCTCACCTCGCCGGCGCTCGCGCAGGCGATCGTCACGCTGACCGGCGAGGACGCGCTCGCCTTCTTCGACGCCATCGCGCCGATCGTCCACCGAGAGTCGATCGACATGACAGTGGCCTGGCTGCAGTCGCGCTACGACAAGGCCGGCCCCGGCGGATCGGGCGCCGACTACATCAATTGCCCGCTGACGCGCGAGCAGTACCAGGCTTTCGTGGATGCGCTCATCGCCGGCGACAAGGTCGCCTTCCACGACTGGGAAGCGACCCCCTATTTCGATGGTTGCCTGCCGATCGAGGTGATGGCCGAACGCGGGCGCGAGACGCTGCGGCACGGCCCGATGAAGCCGTTCGGGCTCACCAATCCGCATGCGCCCACGGTGAGGCCCTACGCCGTGGTGCAGCTCCGCCAGGACAACCGGCTCGGCACGCTGTTCAACATGGTCGGCTTCCAGACCAAGCTCAAGCACGGCGAGCAGACCCGTATTTTCCGCACCATTCCGGGGCTGGAGCGGGCCGAGTTTGCGCGGCTCGGCGGGCTCCACCGCAACACCTTCGTCAATGCGCCGAAGCTGCTCGACGGCACGCTGCGGCTCACCGCGCAGCCGCGCCTGCGCTTTGCCGGCCAGATCACCGGCTGCGAGGGCTATGTGGAATCGGCGGCGATCGGGCTGCTGGCCGGCCGTTTCGCGGCGGCCGAGCGTCTCGACGAAATCCTCATGCCGCCGCCACCGACCACGGCGCATGGGGCGCTGCTCGGCCATATCACCGGCGGCCACGTGGAGACCATGGATGCCGGCCCGCGCTCGTACCAGCCGATGAACGTCAATTTCGGCCTGTTTCCGCCGCTCGTGCAGGCGATCAAGGGCGACGCAGGTCAGCGGCTGCGCGGCACGGCGAAGACGCTTGCGAAGAAGCAGGCGCTGTGCCGCCGCGCGCTCGCCGATCTCGAGCATTGGATCGCCGGCGACGGCCACGCCGCCGCGGCGGAATGACGTCGATGGCCTTGCCGCGCGACATCGCTGAGCGCTGGAGGAGCGCGGTCGTGCTCAAGCGCGACCTGCTCTCGACCGTGGAGCGCGGGCATTTTGTCACCCCGGGCGGCGAGGTCGACGCGGTGCTCCGCCGCATCGACGAGGTGCCATGGTGGAGCCTTGCGCTGGCGCGCCATCTGTTCGGGCGCGAGCGCCGCGCGCTCGCGGTCGCGGGCGAGCTCGGCGTGGCGCCGCCGCTGTTGTTCGCGGCCCGCCAAGCGCTGGTGCGCGGCTGGATCGACGGCGTTGCCCTTCATATCGCCAAGCCGCACGGCGAGCGCGCCTATTTCCGCTCGGCCAAGGCCGCCTTGCGCAAGCTGCACCGGGCGGGCATCTGCCACAACGATCTCGCCAAGGAGCAGAACTGGCTGCGCGGCAACGACGGGCGCGCCTATTTCACCGATTTCCAGCTCGCCGCCCGCTTTCCCCGCCGCAGCCGCCTGTTCCGCATCGCCGCCTACGAAGATTTGCGGCACCTGCTCAAGCATAAGCGGCGCTACGCGCCGGACGCCCTCACCGCGGCCGAGCAGCGGGTGCTGGCGAAGAAAAGCGTGATCACTCGGGTGTGGATGGCGACCGGCAAGAAGCTCTACTACTGGGTCACCCGCGGCGTGCTCCGCTACACCGACCGCGAAGGCGGCGGGCCGCGCCTGGTCCACGACGCGCCGCGCATTGCCGCGCGCCTCAAGGCGCACCCACAGGTGCGCGAGGTCGTGATCGTGGCCTATCCCGACCGCCGCGCCGGAACCGGCCTTTATGCCTTCGTCGAGGGCGCGCCCGGGCTGGCGGAGCGTAGCTTGCGCGAATTCATCGCCGCCGAAGCGACGCCCAAGCCGCCCGAGCACTTGCAGGTGATCGAGGGCTTGCCGCGACGCGCCTCCGGCGAGGTGCGCAGCGAAATCCTTGAGCTCGTGGCCATGAACCAGCTCGACCTGATCGGCCCGCTGATCATGAGCGAGCAGGAACGCACGCTGGTTGCCCGCATCGTCGCCGATCGCCGCAACCTGCGCGACCGCTTCGCATTCTAGCCGAACATCCGCCCCGGCCCGCGTGCCGCACGCCAGATCAGCCATTGCCGCCGCCATGGCGCAATCTCAACCGGCGTAAAAGGATCGTAGTCGCGCCGTTCCATGCGCGTCAGCGTCGCAGCCACCGGCGCCAGCACCAGCAGCGCGGGGATCACGGCGGGTGGCGCCGCGGCGAGCAACTCCCGCGCCTTTGCGAGATGCCGGCGGGCGATGAGGCGCAATTCGGCGAGCGCTGCGCGCAGCTCGGGTGTTGCCTTGCCGCCTGCCACGTCCTCGCGACCGGCGCGGTGGCGTTCCAGCATTTCGACCGGCACATAGAGCTGGCCACGCGCGGCATGAATTGGGAACGCCTTGAGCAGGCCGGTGACCGCATAAGCGAGGCCGGCGTGGTGCGCCAGCGCACCGATGTCGGCGTCGCCGCCGGAATTGAGGATTTGCGCGGCGATCGCGATCAGACTGGACGCGGTGCCTTCGGCGTAGCCGTCGAGCGCGGCCAACGTCGCCATCGGTTCATCGTAGAGATCGAAACGGCGCGCCGCGATCAGCGCCGCGAGCCGCTCGCCCGGCAGGGCGTAGCGCGTCATCGCGGCCAGCAGCGCCGCCGCTACCGGGTTGGCCGCGACCTCGCCGCGGCCCTCCCCGCCCAGCACGTCGCGCCACCATTGCAGCCGGATCTCGCCCGACAGCGGATCGCGAACGGCTTCGCGCACGCGCGAGACTTCGACGTTGAACGCGTAGAGCGCAAACAGCGCATTGCGGTGCTCGGCCGGCGCGAACAGGGTGGCAAGAAACCGATCCTTGTCGGCGGCGCGCACCAGCGCTTCGCAATGGGCAAACGGGTCGTGCATGGGCATTAAGCCTAGCGCGGGAGGCCCATTCCCGTCCGGACCGCCCTATTTGCGCGCCGGAGCCCGTTCCGCCGGCTCCTCGGCCTCCATCCGCGTCGTCCCGACGCCGAGATAGATCAGGATCGGGGCGGCGATGAAGACCGAGGTGTAGGTGCCGACCAGCACCACGCCGAAAATCATGGTCGCGATGAAGCTGTGGATGGCATGCCCGCCGAACAGCAGCAATGCCAGGAGCGCCAGCGTCACGGTCACGTGGGTGATGATCGAGCGCGACAGCGTCGAGTTGACCGAGACATTGAGCAGATCCGGCATCGACATTCGCTTGTAACGGCGCAGCATCTCGCGAATACGGTCGTAGATGACCACGGTGTCGTTGAGCGAATAGCCCAAAATGGTGAGCAGCGCGGCGATGCTCGAGAGATCAAAGTCGATCTGGGTGAGCGACATGTAGCCGATCGTCAGCACCAGATCATGCACGTTCGCGATCATGGCGCCGAGCGCGAATTGCCATTCGAAGCGGAACCAGAGATAGATCAGGATCGCAAAGATCGCGAGCCCGAGCCCGATCGTGCTCTTGGCCAGGAGCTCCGTCGATACCCGCGGGCCGACCACCTCGACCCGGCGATAATCCACGTCGTTGCCCAGCGCCTCCCGCACCTTGTTGATGGCGGCCTGCTGCGCCTGCTCCCCGCCCGGTTGCTGGGCGACGCGGATCAGCACGTCGGTCGGGGAGCCGAACTCCTGCAACTGCACGTCGCCGAGGCCAAGGCCGCCCAGCGTCGCGCGCATCTTGGCGAGATCGGCAGGCCCGCTCTTCGACTGCACCTCGATCAGCGTGCCGCCGACGAAGTCGATGCCGAAATTCAGCCCGTGGAAGAAGAACAGCAGAATCGCGACGATCGACAACACCGCGGAAATCGGAAAGCTGATGCGCCGAAAGCGCATGAAGTCGAACTTGGTGTCGTCCGGGACGATCCGCAGCAGCGGGATGGAGGAATGCAACCGCACTGTGGCCCGCCTATGAAATCGCCAGCTGCCGCGGACGCGTCCACCTCACCCACCAGGCCACGATCAGCCGCGTCAAGGTGAAGGCGGTGAAGACGGTCGTCACGATGCCGATGCCGAGCGTCACGGCGAAGCCGCGCACCGGTCCGCTGCCGAAGAAGAACAGCACCGCGGCCGCGATGAAGGTGGTGATGTTCGAATCGAGGATGGTGGCGAGCGCGCGCGTGAACCCGGCGTCGATGGCGGTGATGGGGGTGCGGCCAGTGCGCACCTCCTCGCGCACGCGCTCATAGATCAGCACGTTGCTGTCGACCGCGATTCCGATCGTGAGAACGATGCCGATGATGCCCGGCAGCGTGAGCGTCGCATTGAGCAGCGACAAGACGCCGAAGATCATCCCGACGTTGACGGCCACGGCGGCGCTGGCGAAGACGCCGAATATCCCATAGGTGACCACCATGAAGACGACGACGAGGGCGGCGCCGAAATAGGACGCGAGCTTGCCCTTCTCGATCGAATCCTGCCCAAGGCCGGCGCCGACCACGCGCTGCTCGATCACCGTCAGCTTGGCGGGCAGCGCGCCAGCGCGCAGCAGGATCGCAAGATTGTTGGCCGACTCGACGGTGAAGCTGCCGGAAATCTGGCCGCTTCCGCCGATGATCGGCTCGCGGATGACCGGGGCCGAGATCACTTCTTCGTCGAGCACGATCGCGAACGGCCGTCCGACGTTTTCCTGCGTGACCTGCGCAAACTTGCGCGCCCCGGAATTGTTGAACTTGAACGTGACGATCGGCTCGCTGGTGCGCTGGTCGAAGCCGGGCTGCGCGTCGGTGAGTTCCTCGCCCGACACGATCACCCGCTTCTCGAGCAGATAGGGCTGGCGATTCTCCGCCTTCGAGCCGTAGACGATCTCGGATTCCGGCGGTGGTCGGGTCTGCAACGCCTGCTCCGCCGTCATCGAGTTGTCGACCAGACGGAACGTCAGCTTGGCGGTCTTGCCGAGGATATCGAGCAGCTGCTGTGGATCCCCGAGCCCCGGGACCTGAACCAGGATGCGATCGTTGCCCTGGCGCTGGATCGACGGTTCGACCAGGCCCAGCTGGTTGACCCGCTTGCCGATGATTTCGACCGATTGGTCCACGACCTGCCGGATACGCTCGATGATCGCCGGCTCCGTCGGGGTGAGCCGCACGAGGCCGCCGCCCGCGTTCTCGACATCGATCGAGCGCTGGCCGCTCGTGCCGAGGAAGCCGGTCAGCGGCTGCGACAGTTCCCGGAGCTTCGTCAGCCCCTGCTGCAGATCGCTCTCGCGAATGCGCACCTCGACCGAATTACCCCGAATGACGGGAGCGCCGGCGAGACCCACGCGCGCCTCGCGCAGGACCTTGCGCACGTCATCCTGCAGCGCCAGCAGCCGCTGCCTGCGGACGTCGTTGGCATCGACTTCGAGCAGGATGTGCGAACCGCCCTGCAGGTCGAGACCGAGCACGACGTGTCGCTGCGCCCATGCCGGCCAGCGCTTGACCGTGCTCTCCGCGAAAAAGTTCGGAACGGCGAACAGACAGACGATGAATGCCGTGAGCAGGATCGCCGCTGCCTTCCACTTGGAAATATAGAGCATGGATCCTGACCGTTCCGGTTGGCGCGTCGATTGAGCTTAAGCCGGCGATCAGCTCGAGCCGGCCTCGTCCTTGACCGGCTCACCCTTGGCGCGGACGCCGGACACCATCGAGCGCACCTGGCGCACGCGCACGCCGTCGGCGATCTCCACCTCGATCTGATCGTCATCGACGACCTTGGTGACCTTGCCGACCAACCCGCCGGTGGTGATGACGGTGTCGCCGCGCCGCAGATTCTTGACCAGCTCCTGGTGGTCCTTCGCCCGCTTCTGCTGCGGCCGCAGGATCAGGAAATACATGATGACGAAAATGAGGACGAACGGGAGCAACTGCACCATCAGGTTGTCGCCGCCGAAGAGGCCGGTCTGGGCAAAAGCGGGCGTCACAAACATCCTTCGTCCCCTTGGTTGCTCGGGCCGGCGCACCCGTTCGCTGCGCCGCGACAATCGTTCCAGCCGTAGCGTTTTCCGGCGAAGTGGCAACCGGTTCGCCGCTGAAAACGCGTCAAACGCAATAACGCTAGAGCGGATTCCGGTTCCACCCGGAACGGAAACCGCTCTAGCCGAAATCGGCGCGGACTATAGCGGTCGCAGGCCCAATTGCAATGTTACTTTGTCCTTGGAATCAGGCCTGAACTGCCACCTGATCGCAGCCGATCTTGCGGGCGCGCCGGGGCCTCGCTAAGGGTGCGGCGCAACCGGCAGAACCCGATGGCCAAACGCGTCAAAAAGCCCCGATCGAAAACATCCCGCTCGCCGCCCCTCGATTCCGACGGTTTCGGGGGCGCGGTCGAGCGCATCGCCGGCGCATTGGAGCACGCCGCCGCCGCGCTCGAACGGCTGGCACCGATGACCAAGTCGGCGCCCGACTTCGCCGCCGCCGACGCCTTCTCGTGGCATCCGGACGGCCGGCTGGTCCCGGTCGTCAAGGTCAATCGCGTCGAGATGTCGCTGCTGAAGGGAATCGATCGCGTGCGCGACATGCTGCTCGAAAACACCGAGCGCTTCGCGCGCGGTCTGCCGGCCAACAACGCGCTGCTCTGGGGCGCTCGCGGCATGGGCAAGTCGTCGCTGGTCAAGGCCGCGCATGCGTCGGTCAATGCAAGCCATGGACGGAGCAAGGGCGGGCTGCTCAAGCTCGTCGAGATCCACCGCGAGGATATCGAAAGCCTGCCCAACCTGATGGCGCTGACGCGCGGCGCACCCTATCGCTTCATCGTGTTCTGCGACGACCTTTCCTTCGAGGCGGAAGACACCAGCTACAAATCGCTCAAGGCCATGCTCGAAGGCGGCATCGAGGGCCGCCCCGACAACGTCGTGTTCTATGCGACGTCGAACCGGCGCCACCTGATGGCGCGCGACATGATGGAGAACGAGCGCTCGACCGCGATCAACCCGGGCGAAGCGGTGGAGGAGAAGGTGTCGCTATCGGATCGCTTCGGGCTCTGGCTCGGCTTCCATCGCTGCAGCCAGGACGAGTATCTGGCGATGGTCGATGGCTATGTCAGCCATTTCCGCATCAAGCACGATGGCGAGGCGCTGCGCCGCGAGGCGCTCGAATGGGCGACCACCCGCGGCGCACGCTCGGGGCGCGTCGCCTGGCAGTACGTGCAGGACTTGGCGGGGCGGCTGGGGGTCAGGCTGAGCTAGGAGTCAGGCGTCAGGAGTCAGGCGTCAGGACGCACTTAGTCGTCCTGACTCCTGATTTACTGATTCCTGGGCGCTATGCTCCGCTCAAGAACTTGATCGGATCGAGCGGCGCCGCACCCTTGCGGATCTCGAAATGGAGTTGCGGCGCGTTGACGTTGCCGGTCTGGCCCGACCGCGCGATGACCTGGCCGCGCTTGACCTGGTCGCCGCGCTTGACCAGGAGCTCCTTGGCATGGGCGTAGGCGGTGACGTAGCCGTTCGGGTGGCGCACCAGGACCAGATTGCCGTAGCCTTTGAGCTCGCTGCCGGCATAGGCGACGACGCCGTCCTCGGCGGCTTTCACCGGCGTGTTCTCGGGCACCGCGATGTTGATGCCGTCGTTCTGCTGGCCGTTGGTCGAGGGACCGTAGCCGGCGATCACGCGGCCGTTCGCCGGCCAGCGAAACTTCGGCAACGATCCGGTTCCTTCCGCCGACTTCACGGCGTCCTTGGCGGACGGCGCTTCGGCAACGGGCGCAAAAACGCTTGCGCTCGGCGGCGGTTCGCCGGCGGGCTCGTTCGGCGCCGCCGACCCCGCAGGCTTCGTCTGCGCGACCAGCGGCCGGGCCTTGGACTTGATGCCGGACGTCCGCACGCCCGGAATCACCAGGCGGTCGCCGACATTGAGCTTGGCGCCGGGTTGAATGTTGTTGGCCTTGGCGAGGTCGCCGAGCGATCTTCCGTAGAGACGCGAAATCTTGCTCAGCGTCTCGCCGGGAGCCACCACGTGCACGCCCGGATTGGCGCCCGGACCGCTCGCGGCCGCGGACGTAGCGGCTTTCGCAGGCACCGGCACGGCGGCGCGGGTGGGTGGCGGCGCCGCGCTCGCGACCGGCGATTGATTGTAGCGCGGAATGACCAATTGCTGTCCCGGATGGATCGTTCCGGGCGGGGTGAGATTGTTGGCCTGCATGATCGCAGATGCCGGCACGCCATGGCGGCGGGAGATGCTCTCGACCGTCTCGCCCGCCGCGACCGTGACGGGGGTGCCCCCCTCCCAGGTCCAATGGCCGCTCGGCGCGGGCTTGGGCGCGGCGACCACTGATCCGGTGACGTCCTGGGTCGGAGTTGGCGCGCGTCCAGGGCTACCGGGAGCGTACGAGGCCATGCCGCGGCCGCCGCCTGCCATGCCCGTGCCGGCAGCAACCGTGTCGGGCCTGCTCGCGGACGGTGGCGGGGCGGCTTGCGCGGTCGCCGGCGGGAGCGGCCTGCTCTCCACCCGGCCGGCGGGCGCCGGCTGCGCGGACGGGATCGAGGCGGTGGTTTCGACCCTCGCGTTCGGATTGTCGTTGAAGCGAAACGACTCGGCGCTGCATCCGGCGATGCCGACGGTCATCAACGTGAGCGCAGCCGCTCGCGGCCACGACCACGGGCGCAACACCTCGGCGAGGGAGGGCATGGCTTACTCACTCATACGCAACACACAGGCGGCCGAGTTAACACCTCCGAGGTAAATAAGACTTTAAGCAATTACGGCGCCTCAACCTTAACGATCGGCTGCCAAACCCCCTACAATTCGCGAGCCTGGCCAGGCAGCAGCGGCACGAAACGCACCCCGATCAGGTCTTCCTGTTTGATCCCGCCCTCGCCTTTGGTCAGCTTGACCAGTTGCTGCGGACCGGCATGCGGCCCGAGCGGCAGCACCATGACGCCGTTCTCGGCAAGCTCGGCGACGAGCGCCTCGGGGATCGCTTCGGCGGCCGCCGTGACGATGATGCGGTCGTAGGGCGCCCGGTCCGGGACGCCGGCGAGACCATCGCCCACCCGGACGTCGACGTTCTTGTACCCCAGTACCGCCAGCCGGCCCCGCGCCGCTTCCGCCAGCGTCCGGTAGCGCTCGACGCTGACCACGTCGCGCGCCAGCCGGGACAGGACCGCGGCCTGGTAGCCCGACCCGGTGCCGACTTCGAGAACATGGTGCTCGGGCCGCACGCCCAGCTGCTCGGTCATGTAGGCGACCACATAGGGCTGACTGATGGTCTGGCCGCAGGCGATCGGCAGCGCCTGGTCGGCGTAGGCCGTATCGACGAAAGGCCCCTCGACGAAATGCTCGCGCGGCACTTCGTCCATGGCGCGCAGCACCGCCGCGTCGCCGATCCCGCGCCGGCGCAGGCCGAGCAGAAACTGCATGCGGCCGACCTTGTCGTCGCCGGGCGGTTCCTTGGCCACGCCCAATCTCCTCGCGGACCGCAACGGCCCTCCCGAAAACTAGGCCGAAACGGCTGCCGATCCAATCAGTTGGTCGGAACTTTGTGGGCCGTGGTCGGCCCGAATCTGCGGTTTCGCTGGCACTCCATGAACTCGCCACGAATGCGGCCAAGTATGGAGCGTTGTCCATCTATGCGCCGGCCGGTCGCATCTGTACGTTCGTGCCGTTTCCATCGGGGAGAGAAAGATGATGCCCTCGACCGCAATCGAGACGACGCCGCAGGCCAAGCGGGTGCTCGTCGTCGAGGACGAGCTCATGATCCGCATGCTGCTGGAGGACATGCTGGGCGAGCTCGGCTACACCATCGCCGCCGAGGCTGCCCGCATCGACGAGGCGCTGGAAGCCGCCAAGAGCGCCGATTTCGACCTGGCGATCCTCGACGTCAACCTCAACGGACAGCCGATCTCTCCGGTGGCCGATGCGCTGGTCGCCCGCGGCAGGCCCTTCGTCTTCGCCACCGGCTATGGCGAGCGCGGCCTGCCCGAGCTCTATCGCGACCGGCCGACGCTGAAGAAGCCGTTCCAGCTGGACGGGCTCAAGCAGATGCTGCAAAGGGCGCTGGACGGCAAGAACTGAGTCCAATCCCTCGCCGTCACCCGAACAATTCGGCGAGCTTGGTCATGAACGGCTCATCCGTCATGTCGAGCCGCAGCGGCGTCACCGCGATACGATTGTCGGCGAGCGCGGAAATGTCGGAGCCGTCCGCCGGCGGCAAGCCGCGCATGCGCACGTAAGCGATCCAGTAATAGGCGTTGCCGCGGCCGTCCTGGCGCTGATCGATCTGCAAGCGCTCCTGCAGGTTGCGGCCCTGGGCCGAGACCGCGATGCCCTTCACCTCGTTCGGCGAGCAATCCGGAAAGTTCACGTTGATCAGGACGTCGCGCGGAATCCCGGCCGCGAGCGCGCGGCGGATGATGTCGGGACCGTATTTGATCGCGGTCTCCCAATGCGGCGGCTGGGCGCTGCGGGATCTATAGGCCTGCGACAGCGCCAGCGAGGGAATCCCCAGGACGGTGGCCTCGACCGCGCCGGCGACGGTGCCCGAATAGATCACGTCCTCGCCGGCATTGCGGCCGCGATTGACACCCGAGAGCACCAGGCCGGGCGGGCGGTCCTTGAGAATGTGCTTGGCGCCCATGATGACGCAGTCGGTCGGCGTGCCCTTGACCGCGAAGCGGCGCTCGCCGACCTCGCGCAAGCGCAGCGGATCGTTGAGCGAGAGCGAGTGCGAGACGCCGGATTGGTCGAACTCCGGCGCGACGATCCAGACGTCATCGGAGAGCGCGCGGCCGATCTCGGCGCAGACGTCGATGCCCTCCGAATGGATGCCGTCGTCGTTGGTGACCAGGATGCGCATCGGCTATTTGGCGTGCTCGATCGTCTGGCGGCCGCCCATATAGGGCTGCAGCACATCCGGCACCGCGATCGAGCCGTCCTGCTGCTGGTAGGTCTCCATCACCGCAATAAGCGCGCGGCCGACCGCCACGCCCGAGCCGTTGAGCGTGTGGACGTGGCGCACCTGGCGGCCCTCCTTGCTGCGGTAGCGCGCGTTCATGCGCCGCGCCTGGAACTCGCCGCAGACCGAGCAGGAGGAAATCTCGCGATACATCCCCTGCCCCGGCAGCCAGACCTCGATGTCGTAGGTTTTTTGCGAGGCGAAGCCCATGTCGCCAGTGCACAGCGTCACCACGCGGTAGTGCAGATCGAGCCGGCGCAAGACCTCCTCGGCGCAGGCGAGCATGCGCTCGTGCTCGTCCTTGCTCTGCTCGGGCGTGGTGATCGACACCAGCTCGACCTTGGTGAACTGGTGCTGGCGGATCATGCCGCGGGTGTCCTTGCCGGCGGCTCCCGCCTCGGCACGGAAGCAAGGCGTGCAGGCGGTAAGGCGCATGGGCAGCTCCGCCTCGTCGACGATGGATTCGCGGACAAGATTGGTGAGTGGGACTTCGGCGGTGGGGATTAGCCAGCGTCGATCCGGTGTCGGCCGATACACAAATCCCAGAACCTCAAGCTTTTCATTACGCGCGGCTTCAATGCCGTATTTTTCGGCATGATCCAGAACCGCTGCTCGGTCTTGATCAAAATCTACATATGCGTGCTTTCGCTGTACCTCTTCTGTCTCGGCGCGAAATTGATCATCACTAAATTTCGGCAATTGCGCTGTTCCAAACATCGCATCGTCGCGCACAAGAAGCGGCGGATTTACCTCGGTGTAGCCATGCTCCGCCGTGTGCACATCGAGCATGAATTGCCCGAGCGCGCGTTCGAGGCGCGCGAGGCCGCTTTTCAAGACCACGAAGCGCGCGCCCGAAAGCTTGGCGGCGGTCTCGAAATCCATCTGGCCGAGCGCCTCGCCCAGATCGAAATGCTGCTTGGGCGCAAAGCCGTAATCGCGCTTGGCCCCGAAATGGTGGTGCTCGACATTGTCGTCCGTGTCCTTGCCGTCCGGAACCTCGTCGAGCGGCAGATTGGGAATCTGCGCGAGCGCGTCCTCCAATTCGTTGGAGATCTTCTTTTCCTCCGCCTCGAGCTGCGGAATCTCGGCTTTCAGGCGTGCGACCTCGGCCAGTAGCTTCTCGGCCGCGGCCTCCTCGTTGCTCCGCTTCGCCGCGCCGATCTCCTTCGACGCCGCGTTGCGCCGCGCCAGCGCGGCCTCGGCCTTCTGGATGGCAGCGCGGCGGCGCTCGTCGATCTCGATCAGGCGCTTTGCCTCGCCCGCGAGCCCGCGCCGCGCGAGCGCACGGTCGAAGGCGTCCGGGTTGTCGCGAATCCACTTGATGTCGTGCATGGCCGAAGTCTTTTCCGTCGTCATGCCCCGCGAAGGCGGGGCATCCAGTACACGCCGACGCCGGTTGCTTACGAAAAGTCGTGCCTGATTCTAAGGCCGGTGAATACTGGATCGCCCGCTTGCGCGGGCGATGACGCCGCGTCGAGTGGCCTCACAAATTGCATCATTCCGCCGGGTTCGCGTCCGGCGTTGCGCCGGCGGCCGCGGCCTTGGCGGCGGCGTCGGCCGCCGCCTTCCTCTCGACCCACCGCACCGACCAGATCGAGCCCTCGTAGAGCAGCAGCAGCGGCAACGCCAGCGACAGCTGGCTGATGACATCGGGCGGGGTGAGCACCGCCGCGATGACGAAGGCGCCGACGATGAAATAGCGCCGTTTTTCCTTGAGCTGCTGCGAGGTGATGATGCCGACGCGACCGAGCAAGGTCAGGATCACCGGCAGCTGGAACGCGATGCCGAATGCGAAGATCAGCCACATCATCAGGTCGAGATATTCGCCGACCTTCGGCAGCAGCGTGATCTCCGGCTGGCCCTCGCCGCCGAGCTGCTGCATGCCGAGCGAGAACTTCACCAGCATCGGCATGACGGCAAAATAGACCACCATCGCGCCGAGCGCGAAGAAGATCGGCGTCGCCACCAGATACGGCAGAAACGCCTTGCGCTCATGGCGATAGAGGCCGGGCGCCACGAACATGTAGATCTGCGCGGCGATCACCGGGAACGCCAGGAACAAGGCGCCGAACAGCGCGAGCTTCAGCTTGGTCCAGAAATATTCGAGCAGCGCGGTATAGATGAACTTGGTGTGCTCGGGCCCGGCCACCCAGGCAAACGGCTTGATCAGGATGTTGTAGATGTCGCCGGCGAAGAAGAAGCACGCCACGAAGGTCAGGCCGAGCGCGACCAGCGCCTTGATCAGCCGCGAGCGCAGCTCGATCAGGTGCTCCATCAACGGCGCCTTGGTCGCCTCGATCTCCTTCTCGTCATCCTCGCGGCTCATGCGGCCTTGCCTCCCGCATCGGGCTTGGCCGGCTCGGCCGCCGCGCCGACCTGCTCCAGCTCGGCCGGCGGCGATAGGGGCGCCGGCGGGGCAACCGGCGCGTCCACGTTGAACGGCGCATCGACGCTCGCCGCCATGGCGGGCTCGGCGCTCGCCGGCGTCGTCTGCGGGCTCGCCGCGGGCGCGGAACTCGCCTCCGCGGTCGCAGGCGCGGGCGTGACGTCAGCCGGCTTGTCGGTGACCGCGCTCTCGATCTGCTGCTGCGTGCTCTCGAGCTCCTTGCGCACGTCGCCGATCGGATCGAAGTTGGCGTAGCCTTGCGCCTGCGCGGTCAGGTCATCGACCTCCTTCTTGAGGTCGGCCATCTCGGCCTCGCGCATCGCTTCCTGGAACTGGCCCTGGAAATCGGAGGCCATGCGCCGAAGCTTGGTCATCCACTGCCCGACGGTGCGCAGCACCACGGGCAGCTCCTTCGGCCCGATGACGATGAGCGCAACGATGCCGATGATGAGGAACTCGCCCCAACCGATATTGAACATGGCGCTTTCAACTCCAAGGGCGCCCCGCTTGCGCGGCCGGCGCCCTTCGATATCGCCCCGCCGGCCGTGTGGCGCGAACTAGACCGCGCGGCCCTCGACCTTGGTTTCGGTTTCAGCGCGCCGCTTCAGGTCGCCTGGAACCGTGTCCGCCTGATGGTCGATGGTCTTGATCGGCTCGCTCTTCGCCGGGTCGGCCTTGGCGGCCTCTTCTTCCGTCATGCCCTTCTTGAAGGCCTTGATGCCCTGGGCAACGTCGCCCATCAGCTCGGAAATCTTGCCGCGCCCGAACAGCAGCAGGACCACGCCTATGACGATGACCCAGTGCCAGATGCTCATAGAACCCATCGGAATTGTTCCTCCGCACCGACGGGCCGTCCCACGATTGACATGCCGATCTCAATCCGAAATCAGATGCCGAACCCGCCTTTGGTTTTCGACCAGAACCTAGGCTCCGCAAGCGGCAAAAACAAGGACTTCACCTTCCGCCGCGACCCGCCAGTCGCCACCGCCGGCGTCGCGCAAGCCCTTGAAATGCCGACCGGAGCGGCCTTTCGCCGCAATTAACCCAAAGCCGCGCTCACTCCTCGGTGAGGCGCTCCGACGGCGGCGCCAGACCGAGATCGAGATCGCCGGGCTCCAGTGGGTCCTCGTCGTCATGCAGGGCCGGGTCGTCGGACGGAATCGGCACCGAGAAACCGGGCGGTAGCCGCCCGTCGAGCAATCCGGAACCTTTCAGCTCGTCGAGCCCCGGCAGATCGCCGAGCGCATCGAGCCCGAAATGCGACAGGAAGGCCTCGCTGGTGCCGTAAGTCACCGGGCGGCCGGGTGCCTTGCGCCGCCCGCGCGGGCGAATCCATCCGGTCTGCAGCAGCACGTCGACCGAGCCCTTCGAGGTGGTCACCCCGCGGATGTCCTCGATCTCGGTGCGCGTGACCGGCTGGTGATAGGCGATGATGGCGAGCGTCTCGATCGCGGCGCGCGAGAGCTTGCGGGTCTCGACCGTCTCCTTGCTGAGCAGCCAGGACAGGTCGTTGGCGGTACGGAAGGTCCACTTGCCGCCGATGCGCACGAGATTGACGCCGCGCATGGCGTAGTCCTCCTGCAGGCGGGCGAGCGCCGCACGCACGTCGACGCCCTGCGGCAGCCGCGCCACCAGCTCCTTCTCGTCGAGCGGCTCGGCGGAGGCGAACAGCATCGCCTCCAGCAGCCGAAGCTCCTCCGCTCGCGGCTCGATGTCTGGCTCGTCCTGCGGCATGATCACTTTCAGGCTCGGCATGGCCCCCTCCTCTATCCCTTGCTTTCCCCGGACGCCGCCACGCCGCCCGGATCAGCTTCTCCATTTTGCGTTTGCGGCTGTTGCCGCTTGCGCACGTAGAGCGGCGCGAACGCCGCGTGTTGATGGACCTCCATCAGGCCCTCGCGCACCATTTCGAGCGTGGAGGCGAAGCTCGACGCGAACACGGTGGGCGCGAGCGACGGCTCGACCACGTAGGAGATCAGGAATTCGTCGAGCCGCGCCCAATCCGACGACTGGCCGATCAAACGCTCGAGCGCCTCGCGCGCCTCGGCCAGCGACCAGACGGTGCGCTTGGCGAAGCGCACGGTGGCGAGCGCATGGCGCTGGCGCTGCTGGGCGTAGGCCGAGAGCAGGTCGTAGAGCGTTGCCGACCATTGCGGGCGCTTGATATGGGCGATCGGCTCGGGCTGGCCGCGGCTGAACACGTCACGATCGAGCTGCGGGCGGGCGAACAGCCGCTCGGCGACGTCGCGGATCACTTCCAGACGCTTGAGCCGCAGCGCCAGCGCTGTGGCCATCTCTTCGGCGGTCTGGCCCTCCGGCGCATGCGCGTCGGGCAGCAACAGCCGCGATTTGAGATAGGCGAGCCAAGCCGCCATCACCAGATAGTCGGCGGCAAGCTCGAGTCGCAGCTTGCGCGCCTCCTCGATGAAGGAGAGATACTGGTCCGCCAGCGCCAGGATCGAGATCTTGGCAAGGTCGACCTTCTGCTGGCGCGCCAGCGCGAGCAGGAGATCGAGCGGGCCCTCGAACCCCTCGACATCGACCACCAAAGCCGGCTCGCCGGTCGCCCGGTCGGCCGCCAAGTCGGCTTCGAAATTGAGCTCGTCAGGGGTCATGATGCGACCATCCGTGCGCCCGCCGGCCGGCCACCGGCGAGCAGGGCGGCAAAGGTCTTGCGCGCTTCGCCGAGGTCGATGTCGCGCGGCCTGGTGCGGGCGTTGAGCGCCGCGACGGCGCGCCGATCAGCGGGCCCGGCCAGGCGTGGCGCCGCGGCCGCCACCGCCTGCATTTCCTCGATCTGCCCGTTGCAGTGGAGAACGATGTCACAGCCGGCCGCGATCGCCGCGCGCGTGCGCTCGGCGATCGAACCCGACAACGCACCCATCGACACGTCGTCGCTCATCAGCAGCCCCTCGAACCCGATCGAATCGCGAATCACTTGCCCTACCATTGTGACCGAAGTCGTGGCCGGCGCGACGGCATCGTAGGCGGTAAACACCACATGGGCGGTCATGCCCATCGGCAGCCGGGCGAGCGGCCGGAACGCCGCAAAATCGGTGGCATCCAGCACCGCCCGGTCGGCATTGACCACGGGAAGCCGGTGGTGGCTGTCCGCCGTGGCCCGGCCGTGGCCGGGCAGGTGCTTGACGACCGGCAGCACGCCGCCCTCCATGAGCCCGGCCGCGATCGCGCCGGCGATTGCCGCCACCTTCTCGGGGGTGTCGCCGTAGGCCCGGTCGCCGATCACCTGGTCGGCGCCGGCGTCGGGGACATCGGCGAGCGGCAGGCAATCCACATCGATGCCGAGCGAAAAAAGATCGTTGGCGATCAGCCGCCCCCCGAGCCGCGCGGCCTCGAGCCCCGCCGCCCGGTCGCGATCGTAGAGCCGACCGTATTCGGCGCCCGCCGGATAGGCCGGCCAATGCGGCGGCCCGAGCCGCTGCACGCGGCCGCCTTCCTGATCGACCAGGACGGGCGCGTCGGCCCGGCCGAGCGCCTCGCGGAAGCCCATGACGAGCCGGCGAACCTGCTCGGGCGTCTCGACGTTGCGCTTGAAGATGATGAGCCCCCACGGCGCGGCCTCACGCAGAAAGGCCTGTTCCGCAGGCGTGATGTCCATGCCGGCGAGACCGGTGATGAAGGCGCGTGGCGTCATCGGCGCGGATTAGCCGCGCATGCCGCAAGGGTCAAGCGCGGCTCAATTATTGGGGACGACGCACTGGCCGCCGGCGGCCTTGTAGCTGGCGCAGAACTGGCTCGCCTCCTGCGCCGACCGGAACGGTCCGACCATGGTCCGGTAGTAGACGCCCTTGCTGCCGAGATCGGCGCGGCGGATCACGGCCTGGCGGCCGCCGAGCTCATTGGGGAACTTGGCCTGCAGGCTGCGGAACGAGCTTTGCGCTTCGCTCTCGCTGCGCTGCGAAGAGAGCTGGACAAGGTGTCCGCCGACCGAAGCATTCGCCGATTCGGGCACGGCCGCGACGGGCGGCACGGCGGCGGTCCGCGCCCGGGCGGGCGGCACGGCGGCGGTCTCGCTGGGTTGCGCCTGCGGATCGAGCGAGATCGGCCCGCCACCGCTGCGGGCCGGCGGCGCGGCCCGTGGGGCCGGCGGGGTTGTTGCTGCGCGCGGAGCCGGCGGCGTGACTCCGGCCTGCGGGGCTTGCGCCGGCGGCGCGCCGACCGGACGTCCGGTCAGGTCGTTCCCGTCCGGACGAATGACCACGGTCCTGACCGACTTGGGCTGGTTGGCGTTCGAAGCAGCCGGCGCGGCTGGCGGACTTTGCGGCTGCGCGGGAGGCGTCGCCTGAGCGGGTGCGATCGGAGCCGGGAGCACCACGCGCGGAGCAGACGCGGTGCCGAGCTCCTTGAGCACGACCGGCTCCTCCTGCCGCCGCACCAATTGTTCGTTGCTGGCGGCGTTCGCCAGCCGATCCATGAGCTTGCTCGATTGCGGATCGATCGCGGTGGTCGGGACGACCTTGGTCGGGGTCGTGTTGTCGGCGGTGATGACCGGCGGCGGCGCTTTCGTGCCGGGATTGGCATAATAGGTCCGGTAGCCGTAGGCGCCCGCCGTCCCGAGCATGGCGCAGCCGATGAGAGCGAGCGCGGTGACGATACCGCCGTGGCGGCGCGCGCGGGGCGCGTCGTCGTACATCTCATCTTCGTGCGGCGCGAGCGCGACCTCGTCCTGGTAGTAGTGATCGGCCTCGTGGCCGTGCTCTTGGCCGCCCTGCTGGTGGACGCCGTAGCTGATCCGGTCTTCAGGGTGGCCGCGGAACTGATGGTCAGCCTCGACCGCAAGCTCGTCGTAGTGCTGGCCGTAGCGGCGGTCCTCGGCATGGGGTTCATGGGGCGCGAGCGGGTGGGAATAGTCTTCGCTCGCCGGATAGGACTCGCGGCCCGTCAAGCGTGCCGCGGCGGCGGCGAAGGCCTGTTCATGGTCTGGTGCGGACTGCCAGTCAGGCGACGCGTATGACGACGATTGGGCCGCCGGCTGCGCCGCAGGAGGATTGCGGCCGAACTCCGCGAACGGATCGCTCTGCCCGATCAACCGGGCCAGCTCGGCGAGCGGATCGCTGCCGCCGACCTGCTCGCCCGGGCTCGGGCCCGCCGCACGCCGATAGGGATCATTCGATCGATGGGATCGCAAAGGGTTATCGTCCGCCATACTCATCCCGTTTCCGGTACTGGCGTCGCACTCGGTCGGTCTTGTGACGGATCCGTCGACCGGGGTCCATCGTGCCCAATGGCACCGAGCGAGATTAACGCATCTCCTCAGGCGCCTCGACGCCGAGCAAACCTAGCCCAGAGGCGAGAACGGTGACAACGCCTTGCACCAGCGCAAGACGTGCCATGGTCATTTGTGGATCATTCTGGATAATGAAGCGTAAATAGGGCAAATCCTTTCCGCGGTTCCACTGCGCGTGAAATTCGCTCGCAAGTTCATATAAATAGAAGGCAATCCGGTGGGGTTCGTGGGCCACGGAGGCGGCCTCGACGAGCCGTGGATAAAGCGCCAAACGCCGCATCAGCACAAGCTCGCCGGCATCCTGCAACTGCTCCAGGGGAGCCCCGGCAAGGGCCGCCATTTGCTGAGTCGGGTCTGACGGCAGGTCTGCGCCGGCCTCGCGGGCGTTGCGGAACACCGACCGGCCGCGGGCATGGCCGTACTGGACATAGAAGACCGGGTTGTCGCGGGACTGCTCGATCACCTTGGCGAGGTCGAAGTCGAGCACCGCGTCGTTCTTGCGGTAGAGCATCATGAACCGCACGGCGTCGCGGCCGACTTCATCCACGACTTCACGCAACGTCACCAACTCCCCTGACCGCTTCGACATTTTCACCGGCTCACCGGCGCGCAACAGCTTGACGAGCTGCACGATCTTGACGTCGAGATCGGCGCTGCCGCCGCTCAGCGCCTTCACCGCCGCCTGCATGCGCCGGACATAGCCGCCGTGATCGGCGCCCCAGACGTCGATCATGGTCCGAAAACCGCGATCGAACTTGCTCTTGTGGTAGGCGATATCGGCGGCGAAATAGGTGTAGCTGCCGTCCGATTTCATCAGCGGACGGTCGACGTCGTCGCCGAAATCGGTCGAGCGGAACAGCGTCTGCTCGCGGTCCTCCCAGTCCTCGATCGGAGCGCCCTTGGGCGGCGGCAGACGACCCTCGTAGACGTGTCCTTGCTCGCGCAATTGGGCAATCGTCCGCGCCACGAGATCGGTTGCTCCCTCGATCAGCGAGCGCTCGGAAAAGAAGACGTCGTGCTTGACGTTGAGGGCGGCGAGATCGTCCCGGATCTCCGCCATCATCATATCGACCGCCTTCTGTCGCACCAGCGGCAGGCGACGCTCACCCGGCCAGTTCAACAAATCGTGGCCGTACTCGGCCGCGAGCGCCGCCCCGACCGGCTTGAGATAGTCGCCGGGATAGAGGCCCTCCGGGATCGCGCCGATCGTCTCGCCGAGCGCCTCGCGGTAGCGCAGGAACGCCGAGCGGGCGAGCGCGTCGACCTGGGCGCCGGCGTCGTTGATGTAATACTCGCGCGTCACCTTGAAGCCGGCAAAGGCGAGAAGGTTGGCGAGCGCATCGCCGAATACGGCGCCGCGGCCATGGCCGACATGCATGGGCCCGGTCGGATTGGCCGAGACATATTCGACATTGACCGGCGTGCCCTGCCCCACCTCGCCGCGGCCATAGGCGGCGCCCGCCGCCAGCACCGCACGCAGCGCACCGATCCAAGCCGCAGGCTTGAGCGTCAGATTGATGAAGCCCGGCCCCGCCACCTCGACCTTCGCCACCAGTTCGTCGGCGCGCAGTTTTGCGGCGATCGCCTCGGCGAGCTCGCGTGGTTTTTTGCCGGCGTCCTTCGCCAGCACCATGGCGGCGTTGGTCGCCAGGTCGCCGTGGGCAGCCTCGCGCGGCGGTTCGACCACGATGCGGGACTGGTCGATGCCGGCGGGCAAGAGGCGGTCCGCGACCAGCGCGTCATTCGCGGCCCGCACCTTATCCAGCACGAGGGCGAAAATGTTCTTTTCAATCATGGCAATGGTGGTCGTCTTGGGGTGCAGCCGGGTAACGCAATTCCGCCGTCGAGTCAAAAAACAGCGTGGCAATTTCGCCACGTCCGACAAACATACACAGCCCATCGGCTTCGGCTTCCGGTGCAACTGCTCCGGTCGCGGCCCGAGAAGAAGGTGGCTACCGCCGAGCGGCGGAGCGCCTAACGCAATTCCGGCGTCCGCTCGAACAGCCGCGCATGCTCGACCAGCGCATAGCGGTCGGTCATGCCGGCGATGAAATCCGCGATGTAGCGCAGCCGCGTCGCCGCGTCGCCGGTTTCGACGCCCTGTGCCCATTCCGCCGGCATGTCCTCGGGCCTTGCGGCATAGCGTGCGAACAGGTCGCAGACGACCTGTTCCGCTTCGCTCATGATGCGGGCGATGCGCGGGTGCCGGTACATGCGCGGATAGAGAAAGCCCTTGATGGTGCGATCGGCCTCCGCCATCCGCGCCGAGAAGCCGCCGACCGGTGCTTTGGCGTAACGCACGTCTTCGGACGAGCGGGCGGAGAGCTCCCGCAGCCGACGGGCGGTCTCCGCAATGACGTCTTCGATCAGCAGCGTGATCAGATGGCGCACCAGCTCGCGCAGCAGCCGACCGGGATCGAGATTCGGATATTCGCGACCGACGTCGTCCAAAATATCGCGGACCAGCGGCACCGCGGCGAGGTCGGGAAGCGCGAACAGCTCGGCGCGAAAGCCATCATCGATGTCATGGGCGTCGTAGGCGATGTCGTCGGCGATCGCAGCGATCTGCGCCTCGGCGCCTGCGAAGCTCCACAATTCGAGGTCCTGGCACTTCCCGTAGTTCCGGATCGCGTGCGGCACGCCGCGCTCGCGATAGCGCCCGATCGGGTGTCCGTCGCGATCGACGAGCGGACCATTGTGCTTGACCAGCCCTTCCAGCGTCTCCCACGAGAGATTGAGTCCGTCGAATCCGGCGTAGCGCCGCTCGAGCGCGGTGACGACACGCAGCGTCTGCGCATTGTGATCGAAGCCGCCGCAGGCCTCGAGACAGCGGTCGAGGGCACGCTCACCGGCATGGCCGAACGGGGGGTGGCCGAGGTCATGGGCCAGCGCCAGCGCCTCGGCGAGATCCTCGTCGAGGCCGAGCGCACGGGCGAGCGAGCGGGCGATCTGGGCGACTTCGAGCGTATGGGTGAGCCGGGTGCGGAAGTGATCGCCCTCATGGAAGATGAAGACCTGCGTCTTGTGGGCGAGCCGGCGGAAGGCGGTGGAATGGATGATCCGGTCGCAGTCGCGGCGGAACGCGTTGCGGGTGGGCGACGGCGGCTCCGAGTGGAGCCGGCCGCGGCTCCTGGCCGGATCGGACGCATAGGGCACGCGCGCGATGGCCGCCTCGACCGCCATAGTTCGTCCACCTTCACCGATTGACCAACGCGGTCCGCGCACTTAACTATCAGTGAGGCGCTCTGGCAATCGCGCTCGAGGTCAGGACATGGACATCACGGTCACCGAACGGGCGGCGCAGCGGATCGGCGAGATTTTGCGCCGCGAGCCGCCCGGCACCATGCTGCGCGTGAGCGTGGAAGGCGGCGGCTGCTCCGGCTTTCAGTACAAGTTCGACATGGAGCGGGCGCAGGCGGCCGACGACGTCGTCATCCGGCGCGCCGGCGCGACCGTGCTGATCGACCAGGTGTCACTCGGCTATCTGGCCGGCTCCGAGATCGATTTCGTCGACGACCTGATCGGCGCCTCGTTCCGCGTCAACAATCCGAAGGCGACCGCCTCCTGCGGCTGCGGGACGAGCTTCTCGATTTGACGATTTCCAGATGTCATCGTTGCGAAAACTGAGGACCCAGTGAGCGGGCCCCGCTTTGTGACCACTGCCATTTTTGCGCTCCGCACGACCAACCCGCCGAGCCGCGGGTGCGGCGGACAGCGGCGATATGGCGCGATAACGAGATTGCTCATGAACTTGATCATGCCCAGCGGAAGAGTAACGTCAATTTGGGCGCGACTCCAACTTTGAAATCTTTCGATGTCAGCGCATATGTCCCACAACCATCGATTCCTGGGGATTGATGGAGTCGAATGGTTACTGATCCTCGGCACTCTTCTAATGCTAGCGGCGATTGTCACCCTGAGCTTTTCGATCGATCATGCTGTCAAAGGTATAGAATCGCCGCGTGCGAGTTCTGCAGAATTCCTTTGAGACCGGTACGGCCGTATTATCCTTGCCCATCCCGTCGCCCCGGCGCGCTTTGCCGGCGTGGAAGAGACGATCCGTGGTTGGAATGGACGCGGTTCGACGCGAATTGCGCGGCAGCGCCATCGCTCTGGTGATGGTCGCGGCGACGATGGTCGTCGCCTATCTGTTGATCCAATATCTCGAAATTCGCCGGGGCTCGGTCATCTATCTCCTTCCGGTGCTGCTCGCTGGCTGGCACCTCGGCCTGATGCCGGCGCTGGTGGCGGCGGTCGCCGGCGTGCTGTCGTCGGGTTATTTCTTCTTCTCGCCGTACTACAGCTACTACCTCACCCGGCCGAACGAGATTCTCAATCTCGTCTTGTTCATGGTGGTCGCTGTGGTGACCAGCCACCTCGCGAACTCGATGAAGCGGCAGACCGAGCTCGCCCGCAAGCGCGAGAAGGAGATGACCGATCTCTATGCCTTCTCGCGTCGCATCGCGGCGGCGTCATCTGCCGCGCACATCTATCGCGCGATCGAAGAGCACTTTGCCAATCTCGTTCGGCGCAAGGTGGTGCTGTTCGGGACGGGCTCGGGCGGCGATCATGATGCCAAAGCCGACCAAGGCGCATTGTCGCAGCGGGTGCACGCTGCGATCGCGGAGGCTCAAGCGGGCCACACCCTTGCAACCACGGTGGACGGCGGCGCCGGCGACATCTGGCTGGTCCGCCGCGTCTCGCAAAAGACCGCCGATTTCGGCGTCATCGCCATCGATCTCGGCAGCATCCCGGCAAAGACGATCGACGAGGTTCGCCAGCGCGTCGACGACGTGCTGTCGGATGCCGCGGCGACGCTCGAGCGCCTCGACGTTGCGCGTGCGCTCAATGACGCAAAAATGCGCTCCGAAGCCGAGCTGCTGCGGGAGGCCCTGATCGGCTCGGTCTCCCACGAATTGCGCACGCCGCTCGCCTCGATCCTCGGCGCCGCGACGGTCTTGAGCCAATCGGCCCCGATTGCCAAGGACGAACGGCTGAATTCACTGACCGGCGTCGTGCGCGACGAGGCGGAGCGCCTCAACAACGATATTCAGAACCTCCTCGATGCGACCCGGATCAGCCGTGAGCAGATCAAGCCGCGGCAGGAGTGGATCGAGCCGCAGGATATCGTCAATTCTGCGCTCCAGCGACGGCGCCGACGACTGTCCGGTCGCAACGTATCGCTCGACATGGACTCGAATCTGCCGTTCGTTTATCTCGACGCTATTTTCGGGCGGCGAACCGAAAATCACAAGCGCGTTGGTACGCCAAGGGAAGTGCTCTCGCTAAAGCGGCCGCTCATTCAAATCAACGCGCGCTGGAACTCGCATTTTTGGTGCCGGCCAGGCCGCGAATGACAACAAAACCCACAAGCGCGACGCTTGTGAATGCCGCGCCCACGACGAAGGTAGCGGCCGGGCCATAGGCATCCCACAACGCGCCGGCGACGACGCTTGCAACGAGCATGGCAATTCCACCAGCAAAATTGAACACCCCGAACGCCGTCCCTCGCAGCTCGATGGGAGCAGTATCCGCCACCAAGGTAGCGAGAAGTCCCTGCGTGAACCCCATATGCAATCCCCAAAAAACGACGCCAAGCATCATCAGCGGGATCGTCGCACCGAACGCGAGCACAACGTCGGCAATGATGAGAAAGACAATGCCCAGTGCCAACATGCCGTTGCGGCCGAGACTGTCCGAGAGCGCTCCGGCCGGATAGGCGGCGAGCGCGTAGACGACGTTCATCACCACCAGCACGCTCGGCACGAGAGCGATGGGCAGCCCGACATTTTGCGAGCGCAGAATGAGAAACGCTTCGCTAAACCGAGCCAGCGCCAGCACGCCGGCGACCGCCACGACGGCCCAGAAAGCGGCGGAGAGGCGCTTGGTATCACTCCAATGCAGACGAGGCTTGGACTCCGTGTCCTCCTTTCGTGGCGCCTCCTCCACGCCGAGAATCACAAGCCCGAAGGCCAGGAATGCCGGAATGACTGCGATCCAAAACACCGCAGTGAAATTGTTGGCAAGCAGCACCATTAGTCCAATAGCCGCCAGCGGCCCTACGAAGGCCCCGACCGTGTCGAGCGATTGGCGCAATCCGAAGCTTGCGCCGCGTAAATGCGACGGGCTTAGATCGGCAATCAAAGCATCCCGCGGCGCTCCGCGAATACCCTTTCCCAGCCGATCTATGAAACGAGCGGCGACCAACCAGCTCACTGTTGGCGCGAGCGGGAAAATGGGCTTGGTGAAAGCTGCGAGGCCGTAGCCGAAGGCAACCAGTGCTTTGCGCTTTCCGAGCCAATCGCTGAGCGCTCCTGAAAAAATCTTGGTGATCATCGCCGTTGCTTCAGCCAGGCCCTCGATGAATCCAACCGTTAGGGTCGAAGTGCCGAGCACGGTCACGAGGTAAATCGGGAGCAGCGCATGGATCATCTCCGATGAGATGTCCATCAACATGGAGACGAAGCCCAGCGCCCAAATGCTGCGGGGGATTGCTCGAAGGCGAGAGGTTGAAGTGCTTGCAGGGGTCATCGGGTTAGCGACTACTTGAACCAGCGTTGCGCTGCAATACCGGCTTTGTGCGTTGTCGATCCCGGCTTACTTCTCTATCGCGCCCTACGCGCTGAGCGCCCTCCGCAGGGCTTCAGAAGTACTTTGATCGAAAACGAATCCGGGTAAAGGCAATCGGCAGGCTCGACATCCTGCCGGAGTCCGTCGTTGTGGCGATGCCAAGTGCCACCATCGACCTAGTCGCCCGATTCAGCCAAGCTGAAAGGATCAGGGCCTTGAGGAACGCCCGTATAGCGGTTGGCCGATCCAGCCATAAATCCATTCATTTTGGCTGACGCTACCGACTAATTCGGCTTGATGCCGGCGGCTTTGGCCAGCGCAGCATTGGTCTCGATCTCTTTCTTGACCCGCGCGAAGACGATGCGGGGGACGATGTCGGTTGCGCTGCCGGCGCCGAACGGAATGATCGCGCGGATCGGCTTCGCCGGCCAGGCCTGGGCCCAAGCGCTCTGAAACCACGCGCTCTGAACATGCGTGCGGACGAGAATCACCGCAAGCGCAGCGAGCCGCCGGCGCCACATCGTTTCAACTCCACGGTTGGCAATCGGGCGCGATCACTCCGCCGCGACGGCGGTCGGCCGCTCGGGATGCTCCGGCACCTCTTCGAGCTGCGGCTCGAGCCGCCGCTTGAGCAGGCGGTCGATGCGGTCGAGATAGACGTAGACGACCGGCGTGATGAAGAGGGTGAGAAGCTGCGATAGAACGAGCCCGCCGACCACGGCGACGCCGAGCGGCTGGCGAAGCTCGGCGCCCGCGCCGGTGCCGAGCGCGATCGGCAGCGTCCCGAAGATCGCCGCGAAGGTCGTCATCATGATCGGCCGGAACCGCAGCAGCGCGGCTTCGCGGATCGCGACCTCCGCCGACAGGCCGACGCGCCGGCGCTCGATCGCGAAGTCGATCATCATGATCGCATTCTTCTTCACGATGCCGACGAGCATGACGATGCCGATCATGGCGATGACGGACAGATCCATGCCGAACATCATCAGGATGATCAGCGCACCGACGCCCGCCGACGGCAAGCCGGAAATGATCGTGATCGGGTGGATGAAGCTTTCGTAGAGGATGCCGAGCACCACGTAGGCTGCGAACACCGCCGCCAGCACCAGGATGCCCTGCCCCTTGAGCGACTCCTGGAACACCTGCGCGGCACCCTGGAAGTTGGTCGCGATCGACGCCGGCAGGTTCGACTCGCGCTCGACCTTCTTGATGGCATCGACCGCCTGGCCGAGGGAGAAGCCGGGCGAAAGGTTGAAGGAGATCGTTACCGCCGGCTGCTGGCCCTGGTGGTTGACCTGCAGCGGTCCGACCGTCGGGACGATCCTGGTCACCGCCGACAGCGGGATTGCCGGCCCGGTCAACGCCCCCACGCCGCCGACGCCACCGCCCGTTGCGACACCCGGGCCACCCTGAGCCACCACGCCGGCGCCGCCGGTCTGATTCACGTTGGTCTTGAGGAAAATCTTCGACAGCCCGGACGGATCGGCCTGGAACTCCGGCAGGCTCTCCAGAATCACCTGGTAGTCGTTCGAAGGCGTGAAGATCGTCGCCACCTGGCGGGTACCGAAGGCGTTGAACAATTCCTGACGGATCTGATCGACGGTGATGCCGTAGACGCCGGCCGCCTCGCGATCGATCTCGATCGTCATCTGCGGATTGCGAATATAGAGGTCGCTCGTGACATCCCGCAGACCGTCGACCTCGGCGATCTTGGCGGTCATTTCCGGCGCGATCCTGTAGAGCGTGTCCACGTCGCTCGACTGCATCGTGTATAGAAATTCACTCTTCGTGACGCGGCCGGTGATGTTGATGTTCTGCACGGGCCGGAAATACACGGCCATGCCGGTCACCGTATTGGCGGTTCGCCGCAAGCGCTGGATCACTTGCACCACGTCCGGGCGTTCTTTTTGCGGCTTGAGCGCGATGAACAGGCGACCGTAATTGGTGGTCGGATTGGGCCCGCCGACGCCGACGGTGGAGTTGACGTAATCGACGGCCGGATCCTTGCGGACGATCTCCGCGACCTTCAGCTGGCGCTCCACCATGGCCTGGAACGAGATGTCCGAGGCGCCCTCGGTGGTCGCGAAGATGAAGCCGGTATCTTCCGTCGGGAAAAAGCCCTTCGGGATATAGACGTAGAGCGCAGCACTGGCGGCGAGCGTGGCGAGCGTGACCAACAGCATCACGAACTTGTATCTGAGCACTCTGTCGAGCGTCCACTCGTAGGCGCGCAGCCAGCTCTTGAACATCGCCTCGAACGCCCGCAGCACGATGTTCTGCTTCTCGCCCTCGTGATGCGCCTTGAGCACGCGCGCGCACAGCATCGGCGTGAGCGTGAGCGACACGAAGCCGGAGATGATGATGGCGACCGCGATCGTCACCGCGAACTCGCGGAACACGCGGCCGACCATGCCGCCCATCAGCAGCACCGGAATGAACACCGCGATCAGCGAGAACGTGATCGAGATGATGGTGAAGCCGATCTCGCGTGCGCCCTTGAGCGCCGCCTCGAACGGCCGCATGCCGCCCTCGATGTGGCGCACGATGTTCTCGAGCATGACGATGGCGTCGTCGACCACGAAACCGACCGAGAGCGTCAGTGCCAGCAACGTCATGTTGTTGATCGAGAAGCCGAACGCGTACATCGCTCCGCAGGTGGCGACGAGCGACACCGGCACCGCCAGCGACGGGATCAGGGTGGCCGACGCCGAGCGCAGGAACAGGAAGATCACCAGCACGACGAGCGCGACGGCGATGCCGAGCGTCTCCTGCACGTTGGCCACCGAGGCGCGGATCGAGATCGAGCGGTCGTTCAGCACGTCCATGCCGATCGCCGCCGGGATCTGAGCGCGGTAGACCGGCAAACGCTCCTTCACCGAATCGACCACCGCCACCGTATTGGCGTCGGGCTGGCGCTGGATGGCGAGCACGACCGAGCGCCGGTCGTTGAACCAGCTCGCGATCTTGTCGTTCTCCACGCTGTCGATGACGCGAGCGATCTCCTCGAGCTTGACCGGCGAGCCGTTGCGGTAGGCCACCACGACCTTGCGGTACTCCTCGGCTTTGGTCATCGCCGCCGTCGCGGTGAGCGTGTAATTCTGCCGCGGTCCGACCAGCGTTCCCACCGGTGCGTTCGAGTTGGTCTTGGCGACGACGTTGCGGACGTCGTCGAGCGAAATGTTGCGCTGGGCGGCGGCCACCGGGTCGACCTGGACGCGCACCGCGAACCGCTGCGCCCCGTACACCACAACCTGCGCGACGCCGGGCAATTGCGAAATCTGCTGCGCCAGCACCAGCTCGGCGTAGTCGTTGACTGCGGATAACGGCAGCGTCTGCGAATTCAGGCTGAAGAAGAGAATGGGAAAATCGCCCGGATTGACCTTGCGGAAGAACGGCGGGGTCGTCATCTCGACCGGCAGCCGGCGCGCAGCGACCGCCAACGCGGTCTGCACGTCGAGCGAGGCCCCGTCGATATTGCGGTTGAGGTCGAACTGGATGGTGATCCGCGTCGTGCCGAGCGAGGACGAGGAGGTCATCGAGGAGATGCCGGCGATGGTCGATAATTGCCGCTCGATCGGAGACGCCACCGATGCCGCCATGGTCTCCGCGCTGGCGCCCGGCAGCGTCGCGGTGATCTCGATGGTGGGGAAGTCGACCGCCGGAAGCGCGGCGACCCCGAGCAAGCGATAAGCGAACGCGCCGAACACGATGAGCGACGCCGTGATCAGCGTCGTCATCACCGGCCGGCGAATGCAGGCTTCGGAGAGGGTCATCCTATGATCCCGCCTTGCGCTCCCGGACCGTGACCCGCGCGCCGTTGGTCAGCAGGAGGTGGCCATCGGTCACCACCGTTTCGCCGCCTTCGAGGCCCGATGCGATGACGCTCTCGCCCGCGACCGCACGATCGACTGTGACCGGCTGCACGGTGGCGACATCGTTCTTGACCACGAACACGAAGCTGCCGGTCTGACTGACCTGGACCGCGACCGACGGCGCGACGACCGCGTCTTCGATGCGCAGGGTAACCTGCGTCGTCACCAATGTTCCCGGCCACAGCACCTCGTCGGTGTTGGGCATTGTCGCACGGATCGTCGCCATGCCGGTCGACGCATCGACCGTGTTCTCGATCATCGTCACCTGGCCGCTGGCAGGTTTGGCGGAACCCGGCATGAAGGCCTCGACGGTCGCGGTTTCCTCGGCCAGCGCCTGGCGGATGTCCTGCAGCGAGCGCTGCGGCACCGTGAAGGTGACGTAGACCGGCGCCATCTGGATGATGGTCGCGAGCGGAGCGACGTCGGCCTGCCGGACGAAGTTGCCGACCTTCACGTTGGCCATGCTGGCACGACCCGTGATCGGTGCCCGGATGGTGCAGAAGCTGAGCTGAACCTTGAGATTTTCCAGCGTCGCCTTATTGGATTCCGCGAGCGAGCGCGAGACGTTGACCTGAGTCTGCGCATTGTTGAGCGTGACGAGCGTGGTGGCGTTGCGGGCCACGAGCTCGGTGTAGCGCGCAACGTCACGCGACGCCTGCTCGAGCTGTGCCTCGGCGCCGGCGATCACCGCCTCGACGCGCTTGATCTCCGCCTCGATCTGGCGACCGTCGAGCGTGAACAGGAGGTCGCCCTGGCGAACCATCGCGCCATCGCGGAAGTGAACGCCCACGATCTCGGTTTCGAGCCGCGCCTTGATCGCCACGCTGGCAACGGGCGTAACCGTGCCGAGCGCCTCGAGGCGTATCGGCACCTTCTTCTTGACGGCCGGTGCAACCTCGACCGAAACGGTGCGTGGAGCGTTCGCGCGCGGCGCCTGAGCAACGGCGCCTTTCGGGGACCAAAGACCGCCCCGCGTCACCGCGACAATGCCCGCCGCCACGAGCACCGCGGCTACGCCCAACACCAATGTCCGTTTCTTCATTCCGTTCGTCGAGCCGGACACTCAATTCCCCCCGTCCGGGCTCCCTCTCTTCCTCTGCCCCCCGTCCTTGGCGATTCTTGTTGGTATGTACGGCGGAACTCCTACCATATCCCGCCGGGCGGCGCATCCTGGCGCACGCCTTAACCATCGTAAAAACTCCATAACTATCATACAAACCCCAGCATCCCGGGGTCGCATCCGACCTTCGACGCCGATATGACGTCGGGCGTCGTAAATCGATCCCTATCGTTTCCTGGCCTGTTCATGCGCATTGCCACCTGGAACGTCAATTCCATTAAGCAGCGGATGGATAATCTAACCGCCTGGCTCGCCGAGCGGCAGCCCGACGTTGTCTGCCTGCAGGAGACCAAGTGCGTGGACGACGCCTTCCCGCGCGAGCCGCTGGAGGCGCTGGGCTATAATGTTGCGGTGCACGGCCAGAAGACGTTCAACGGAGTGGCGGTGCTGTCCAAGCTTCAATTCGATGAGGTGACGCCGCGCCTGCCGGGCAACCACGCCGACGACCATGCCCGCTTCATGGAAGCCGTGGTCTCGACGCCAACCGGCGCGGTCCGCATCGCCTCGATCTATCTGCCCAATGGCAACCCGCCGGCCACCGACAAATACAACTACAAAATCAGCTGGATCGACCGGCTCATTCACTACGCGGATGGGCGGCTCGGGCTGGAAGAGCCGCTGGTCCTGGCCGGCGACTTCAACGTCATCCCGACCGAGCTCGACGCCCGCAACCCGGCGGCGTGGGTGGGCGATGCGTTGTTCCTGCCCCGCACCCGCGAGAAGTTTCGCGCGCTGTGCAATCTCGGCCTGACCGACGCAGTTCGCGCCGGAAGCGATGGATCGGGTCTCTACACCTTCTGGGATTATCAGGCGGCCGCTTGGCAGAAGAACGACGGGATTCGCATCGATCACCTGCTGATGTCGCCGCAGGCGGCCGACCGGCTCGTCGGCGCCGGCATCGACAAGCATGTGCGCGGCTGGGAGAAGCCGTCGGACCACGTCCCGGTTTGGATCGATCTCGAGCTTTAGGAAAACGCTCGGAGGTCAGCGCTTGAAGAAGGTGTCGAGCACGTTCCAGGGCAGCTTGTAGTTCACGCCGACGCGGACGACGTGATCGTCGAGGCGCACCGTCTGGTTGCTCGGGAAGACCGCGCTCGGCGCGGGATTGAAGTAGGACTTATCCTGCAAACCGACGTAGAGATATTCCATCTTCGCCGACCAGTCCTGGCTGAGCTTCACTTCGACGCCGGCGCCCGCGGTCCAGCCCCAATGCCAGTGCTTTTCCGAGATCTGAGCGCCCGCGGGTGAGGTGATCGTGTGCTGGATATTGGCCAATGCGCCGCCAGCAGTGGCGTAGAACAGCCAATTGTTCTGGGTCACGCCGACCCGGCCACGGAAGGTCGACAGCCAGCGCTCCTTCACCTCGTTGCTGAAGCCGGCATTCGGTGGAAATTCGAACGCGCTGCCCTTCTTGCCGGTGATCGAGGTGTCGCCCTCGTAACCGATCACCCAGCCGCCGTTCTGCAGCTGCATCCCGCTGGTGACGCCTAAAATCGCGCCATTGAGATCGAATCGGGGGGTTTGATCGAGCCCTATGGTGTCGTTGTGAACGACCGCGCTTCCCCAGGTGCCGCCGCCCGAAATGCCGATATAGGACCCAGTCCAGGTCGCCACCGGGGCCGGCGGCGCCTTGTAGATCGGCGCAACGCTGAGATCCCCGGCAACGGCCGGCCCCAGCAGCAATGCCGAAACCGCCATGCTCGCGCACAGCATCTTCTTCATTAACGTCCTCACCTGGGCGCTTTCCGCATTTGGGCGGTAAGCTACCTGAACCGGGAATCTCGGTCCAGCGCGGGAGGCGCGCAGCCGGCGGAATTCCAGCGAGTGTGGCCCGGAGGCCACAGATTTACGGCGTTGGTGGCCGTTTCAGCCAATTTTCCAAGTATTTGCGGGCCAACGCGCGCTCGCCCTCGGTGGCCTGCGCGAACGCGTGCGAATAGGTCTCGGTGATCCAGGCCTCGTCGGGGCCGGCGCTGTCCTTGGCAACGTTGAGCCAAAACAAGCCGAGCGCGGCCTGGCGCTGAACCTCTTCGCCCTTGAACAGCAGGGCGCCGAGCAGCGCCTGGGCTCGGTATTCCCCCTTGTTGGCGGCCAGCCGCAACCAGCGCGCCGCCAGCATCGGATCCTTCACCGCGCCTTTGCCGAGGAGATAGAGCCGGCCGAGATGATACTGCGCCTCGGGATCGGCGAAATAAGACGCCGCGTAGTGGAACATCTCGTGGGCGACGTTCGCATCGGCGGTCACGGTGCCGGGGATGCCTTCGAGATGAAACTGCCCCAGCGCCACGAAGGCGTTGGCCACGAACCGCGCCTGCGGCGTGCCCTGGCTTTCGCGGTGCGCGTTGGTGAGACGGCGGAAGTATTCGAACGCGCGCCCCTTGTCCTTGCTGACGCCGTCGCCATCCGCGTACATGCGGCCGAGCTTCCAGATGGCGCCGGGAACGCCCTGCTCTGCCGCATATTGGAGTTCCGCCACGCCCTGGTCGGTCTTGCCCTGCCGCAGCGCCTGCGTGCCGGAGCGGAACGCTTCGAACGGCGTCAGCGACGGCCGCCCGGGCCCAGTGACCGGAGCCACAGGCACTGCCGCCAGCGGCGTTGCGCTGCCGAGAGGGTTCGAGCCGGGCGGCAGTGGTGCGGCGACCGTCGCGGCGTCGGGCGAGCGCGTGCCGTCGAAGCTCACCGCCGGCGACAAGCCGAAGGCGACGCCGATCAAGCCGACGGTCACAATAACGCTAGATGTCCGCATAGCACGCCTTCTCGGCTGCCCCGCCGGGATGGGTCACGGCGCCCTCGCGCGCGGGACCGACCTGCTGGGCGTATTTCCAAAGGTATCCTGAGGTGAAAGGGAGCTTGCGCGGCTTCCACGCCTTGGCGCGGGCGTCGAGCTCGGCCTTCGACAGCTTGACGTCGAGGGTGCCCTTATCGGCATCGAGCGAGATGAGGTCGCCATCGCGAAGCAGCGCGATCGGACCGCCGACGGCGGCTTCCGGACCGACATGGCCGACGCACAAGCCGCGGGTCGCTCCGGAGAAGCGCCCGTCGGTGATCAGCGCAACCTTCCCGCCCATGCCCTGTCCATAGAGGGCGGCGGTGGTCGCCAGCATTTCTCGCATCCCGGGGCCGCCTTTGGGCCCTTCGTAACGGATCACGAGCACGTCGCCTTCCCTGTACTTCTTTTTCTTGACGGCCTCGAAGCACGCTTCCTCCCCATCAAAGCAGCGCGCCGGACCGGTAAATTTCAAGCCCGCCATCCCGGCAACCTTAACGATGGCACCTTCCGGTGCCAGGTTGCCCTTGAGCCCGACGACGCCGCCGGTGGCGGAGAGCGGCTTGTCGGCGGGACGGACCACGTCCTGGTCCTTGTTCCACTTCACCCGCTTGAGGTTCTCGGCGACCGTACGCCCTGTGACGGTCAAACACTCGCCGTGGAGATATCCGTGGTCGAGCAGCGTCCTCATCAGGAGCGGAACGCCCCCAGCCTCGAACATATCTTTGGCGACATAACGGCCGCTCGGTTTCAAATCGGCGACATATGGTGTCCTTTTGAAGACTTCGGCGACGTCGAAAAGGTCGAACTTCAACCCGCACTCGTGAGCGATCGCAGGCAGGTGCAGGGCCGCATTGGTGGAGCCGCCGGAGGCCGACACCACGGCGGCGGCATTCTCGAGCGCCTTCCTGGTGACGACGTCGCGCGGACGAATCCCGGCCTTGATCAGGTCGAGGATTTTCTCGCCGGCGGCCATGCAGAATTGGTCGCGGAACTCGTAAGGCGCTGGCGCCCCGGCCGAATACGGCAGCGCCAGCCCGATCCCCTCGGAGACCGTCGCCATGGTGTTGGCGGTGAACTGGGCGCCGCAAGCGCCGGCCGACGGGCAGGCGTGCTGCTCGAGGTCATCGAGGTCGGCATTCGACATCTGGCCGACCGAATGCTTGCCGACCGCCTCGAACACGTCCTGCACGGTCACCGGTTGCCCTTTGAAGGTGCCCGGCAGGATCGAGCCGCCATAGATGAAGATCGACGGCGCGTTGAGCCGGCACATCACCATCATCATGCCGGGCAGCGACTTGTCGCAGCCGGCAAGACCGACCAGCGCGTCATAGCTGTGGCCGCGCATGGTGAGCTCGACCGAATCGGCGATCACCTCGCGCGAGGGCAGCGAGGACTTCATGCCCTCGTGGCCCATGGCGATGCCGTCGGTGACGGTGATGGTGCAGAATTCGCGCGGCGTGCCGCCGGCCGCGGCCACGCCCTTCTTCACCGCCTGCGCCTGCCGCATCAGCGCGATGTTGCAGGGAGCGGCCTCGTTCCAGCAGGTGGCGACGCCGACGAACGGCTGGTGGATCTGCTCGGTCGTCAGACCCATCGCATAATAGTAGGAGCGATGCGGCGCGCGCTCGGGCCCCTCGGTCACGTGCCGGCTGGGCAGCCGCGATTTGAGGTTCGTCTTGGCGTCCATTGGACCCTGCTTCGCCCTCGCTTTCCGGCGCGCCAAGTGAGTCGCAAACCGGAAGTCAACGTCTCAGGCCTCGATCTCAGGGGAGCGTATGGCCAAAAGGCGGCACGGGCGGGTCGGATTCCGGCCCTAACGTCAATGTTTTAGCTGTGTTGCAAGTAGGCCACAGGATTAACAATCGGTTAACGCCAGATGTCACACCTTGGCCACAGGAGCGTCTCGCTTTCGCAAAATATTGCGCGCGGGCGCCGCGAATCACCGCCGGCGAAACTGCGGATCGAAGCCGAGCTCGGCGCGCGCCTTGGCGGTCGAGACCGCCCCATCCTCGTCGGCGATGTTGTAGACGCCGGGCGCCCCGCGGCTGAGCGCCAGCAGTGCGGCCTGCGCCGCCGCATCGACGTGCAGACCCGGCGGGCGGCCTGCCGTCTCGTACCAGGTGCCCGGTCCGTAGAGCAGCCCATAGCGCAGCACGATGGCGTCGATATTCGGCTCGCCGAGCACCTGCTCCTCCATCGCCGCGGCGCCCCTCGCGGTCACGGCGCGGGGTCCCTCGGACACATTGAGCGGATCGGTTTCCGGATGCGGCTCCCCGCCGGGCACATAGGCAAACGCAATGCTCTGCACGACGAAACGGCGCACCGACGCCGCCCGCGCCGCGGCGATGAGGTTGCGCGTCCCTTCGATCCGGATGCGGGCGTTGAGCGGATAGGAGGCGATCACCTTGGCCTCGTCGAACTCGCGCGGCAGGTCGGTGAGCTGATGCACGATGACCTCGGGGCGCGCGACGCGGATCGCATCGGTCAGCGCCGGCGCGTCGAAAACATCGAGCACGGCCGGCGTCACTCCTGCCCGCGCGAGCTCCCTGCTGTTCTCGGCCGAACGGGTCGTGCCGGTCACCTCGTGCCCGGCGCGCACGAGCAGCGGCACCAGCCGCCGGCCGATGGCGCCCGCCGCTCCGGCAAGAAATACACGCATCGCCGCAATGTACGGCGGTGCATCACGTGCTGTCGAGAATTGTCGGTTTGCGGTAGTGTCTCAGTTTGAACTTTCCGGCCGTAGTGGAATGGACTGTGATCGGGCATAATGGGCGGGCTGGGAAAGGTCGGTCCATCCATGAATATGCCCGTATATAAGACGATCCTAGTTTTGCTAGCGGCGATTATCGCCCTCAATCTTGGAAGGTATAGTGTCGAATTTAGTGGTAGTGGGGCCGCCTGGACGGCAGTCATTGTATTTGGCGCGGCCCTAATTTTATGCCTCTTTCTGCTGATTCGTGATTTTTGGAAGTCAAATGCCTAAAGGTCCCCGAGATGAGAAGCGCCGACGTGATCGGCGCCGCCGTCGTGATCGCCCGGATCGCCACAGGCGAGATCGAGGACGCCGCTGGCAAGGCCCCATTGCGATGCGCTCGCATTCAACGTGAGGCATTACCCGGTTTGCCGAGAAAGCGCGCGTCAGCGGCGAACGCGGACGCGCCAAGTCCCGGATCGCGAGCTGGCCTCCTCGCACTTCGGCGGCGGCCCGGAGTAGAAATCGGCGCCGGCGATGACCCGCACGGCGCGGCCGACGTCGCCGCGGAAATCTTTTTCCGAGAGGCCGCCGGCGGCGTTGACGGCCGCCATCGCCTCGGCGACCGGCTTGTCGGCGGCGGAGCGGTTGAGTTGCCAGACGTCGCCCAGGGCGCCCATGCCCATCGGGCATTTGGGGAAATTGTTGCACCCGGCCGAGCGCATCAGCACCTCGGCATATTTGGTCGCGGCGACGATGTAGAGGGTCTTGGGATCCTGGTTGCAGACCGGACGCTGATAGGCCTTCGCCCGCAGCACGACGGCTTGGCGCAGCCCGTCGTTCTCGGTCAGGCCTTTGCCCCGGGGCCAGGCTTTCACGAGCGGCGCCGGCTGCGATAACACGGCAACCTGCTGCGGCTTCGGCTCAGGCGCGCTGGCGGCCGGTTCGGCCTTCGTTACGGCGGCGGCGGGCGCCGGCTGGCCGAGGCCGAACCACCAGCCCGCCGCAAACGTCGCGCTGAACACGACAACGCCAAGGCCGAGAGTACGCCAATCGAACATGATCTTGCGGGGGCAAGTTGCGCTCATGTCACCCTACGTCTCGGCACTGTAGGCTCCGTGAAGCGGATCGACGGAAGCCGAACGATTTTTCTAAGATTTGCTTAAACATGCGCACCGGGCATGGTCGCGAGCTGCCTGCCCGCGACCGAAGCGAGCCCATGCCGAAATCCGCGTTGATCCGCCGCGCCTTCTTTGCCCGCAGCGTGCACGCGGTGGCGCCCGAGTTGATCGGCGCCACGCTCCTGTTCAGGGGCGTCGGCGGGGTGATCGTCGAGGTCGAGGCCTACCACCACACCGATCCGGCGGCGCACAGCTTCCGCGGGCCGACCGAGCGCAACGCCGTGATGTTCGGTCCGCCCGGCTACGCCTACGTCTACCGCTCCTACGGCATCCACTGGTGCCTCAACTTCGTGTGCGAGCCGAAGGGCAGCGCCAGCGCCGTGCTGATCCGCGCGCTGGCGCCGACGCATGGTCTTGCGGCGATGCGCCGCCGCCGTGGCGTGGCCGAGGCGCGACTCTTGTGCTCGGGTCCGGGACGGCTGTGCGAGGCGCTCGGCATCACCGGTGTCCATGACAGTCTCGCACTCGACAAGCCCCCGTTCGAACTCTTCGCGCGCGCCGAAAACATCGAGGTCGCGGTCGGCCCGCGCATCGGCATCACCAAGGCGGTCGATCATCCGTGGCGCTACGGGCTGAAAGGTTCGCGCTTCGTCAGCAAGCCGTTCAGAGAACGTTCCGACTAGGGCGTGGACTCATAAATCACCGGAGCCGGAGCGGATGTCCGGTATCGGTGCAAGAGTGGAAATCATTTGTTGCGCCAGCATCTCGCGCAAAAGATCCTCAAGCGCCGAAACATCAATTCTGCCGGAAACCCAAGCCTGCTCCGCCGCCTCCAGTGCCTTGTGATAGGACTTTTCATCAGAGGCAATTTGCTCTGGGACGGTTGGCGTGCCGGGCAACAGGCTGTCCAGTCTTATGCCGAGGATGACGTATGCTAACGCTCGCGCGCCGCAACCCAGTGCAGGTGCACAAACACCCCCTTATGCAGCTTGAAACCACCCCTGTCCAACCACGTGCGAATGACGTCATCGACTAGGTTGAACAGTGCGACACTATTTTCAGCCTCTCGGCGAGCTACCTCGTCGGGATCGTTGAGGAGCCCGGCTTCTTCCGCAAAGCTAATGCTGTCCCGGTCCCGGTACAGGTTGTAGTCGTCAGCCATGATCTTTCGATCTGCCTCGGCAATCATCTCACGTGTAATTCTCTCGTTCTCGATACGAGCATTGCCATACGCGAAGCTCCGACGCTGCTCGCCCAACTGCTCGGCTGTCACGGTGATCTTTCGGACCTCGGCAACCAGCTCATCGAGTTGGCGGTCCTTTGTCATGCTTCGCCCCGCCTGCACGACTTTGTCACACGAAGGATGCCGCTCCGCGCGTCGACGTAGAAGAGACGGTAGCGACGCTTTGCTCGCGGCAGATTGAGATTCTCGATCGTGACGAAATCGAACACGTGCCGGAGCAGGTGAGCGTGGAGTAGATGGCCGGCCCGCCGCCCCTGACAAATCTCGCCGTAAACCTTGTCCCAAGGCCGCCCGACCTGCTTGCGCAGGAACCGCCGCAGCGGACCGAGATGGTCGTCGAGGTCCTTGCCGTGCCACCCGTAGGGCCGACGCATGCCCTGCTTGGCCGGCAGATCGTCCAAATCGCGTGGACGACGGCCTTTGCGCGCGCGATGCCCGCCGAAGCGCGGGCGCTCAACGATCACCTTGTGCATATCGGGGCGCATGGAGGTCTTCCGAGGGGCTCGCGACGATGACGCGCCAATGTCTCCTTATGCTTGGCCGCAATACGGCGACGCTCAACCTCTGTGACTGCGTCGCGCGAACGCTGAAAAGGGTCCGTCGTCAGAAAGAAAACAGCTTTTACACGATCCCCCTTTTACGTTGGATGGCATTAATTTGGATCAACGGGGCGAACAAATGACGGTCCACGGACGCAGCTGGGACAGCCGTCTCATCCAGGACTGGCTCCGGGCCGATGGTGCGGTCACCATCAGTGCGTTGCAGTGCTGCGCGGAACGCTCTGTCCCTCGAACGCCAATTCGAAGAAAATATCGGCGTTCGGGCAGAAATCAGGCGCCATGGGCATTGAAGACGCAGTTCTAAGCCACTTGGTGCAGGCCTGAACCGATTCGCATTTCCGGCAAGCCCGAACAGCTGATGCATACATGAGGCCAAACCGTGGTATCACGCCGCCACTAACCTCGATCCCGAGATGCTCCATCATCTTGTAGACGTTCGCTTCACGAAGATCGGACTTGTCAGATGAACACATGGCTGATCTCCCGCTTATTTGTGATCAATAATAATGTAACAACCGCTATTCGCTTTTGAGATAAATCAAGCCTCGCTGGGGTCAGCTCGGTGGCTACCGCTTCTGGCACTTCGCATCGGATCACTCTGCACACCAAGGCCTTGAATTTGCGTCCGGTTCTAGAGGACCACGGACATGGGCCGATGACCGGCACCGCTGGTGCGTAATGCGAATGACCCCGTAAGAGACATCCGGCGAACCGCCGTCATTTCGATCACCTCGTCGGCGCGGGCGATTAAGGGGTCCGGCTTCCACACCAGACCCTTTTTGCATTTTCCTACAGCGTTACTGACGGCGCTGTAATCCAGGAGGCAGGCTTTGACCTCCCCACCCTTGTCTATTTCCATTGTCCCAGCCGGGCGGCACGCTTCCCCCTTGCCAACCGTTCTTGTTCCCTTGGCCGAACCCGGGCGGAGTGGTCCACGTGTTGCCTCCGATACCATTAGACCCGGCAACACCTGCTCCCCCTACGCCACCTCCGCCACGACCCGCAGCAAATGCGTTCGTGCTCGCAGCAACCGAGATCGCCATCGCTGCAGTGATAAGCAATTTACGCATCGATGCCTCCTTCTTGATTGTTATCGATATGACGGCGCTCGACTTGCTCCGACACTTTTCAGTCGTGCCGAACCCCCGAACGTACGCCAGGGCCCAATGTTGTGAATCGAATGTCGATTTTTGGACGGCACGCGGGCAGACCTGGGGTCTGCCTGAGCATAAATCGAGGCGGGTTCCATGTGGGGATATGCTATCGCAATCTTTTTGTTCCCCTGACCCAAACCGGACCCTGCGGCCACTCGCCTGGCGATGGATTTTGCCATGATTCAGCCAAAGCTTTCCCATATTGTCTATTGCGGTCCGGGAGGGGGAACTCAATTGTTTCTAGCACGCCAGTTTGCTGCTGCTGTGACAGCATTGTTGCTGATCGCGGGGGCATTTTTCGTCTTCCTTTTCTCAGTCGTGGACTCACAGGCCCAAGGTCCACTCGGCAGCTGCGAAGACGCGGCCGAGCTCGCGGTCTTGCCCTCGCCGATCGCGCCGTGGAAGGGCGCGCCTTTGCGCGTCCTCTTCGCCGCGGAGAAGCCGCTCGAGGGCGAGCTTTCGCTGATCGCGCCCGATGGACGCGTCGCGGCCAGATCGCGTGAGCGGCTCGGCGGGCCGCCGTATTTCTGGTTCGCCGAGGTCGCGTCGCCGGCCGTGGGGACGTGGCAGGCGAAGCTCGCGCGCGACCACGCGCCGGCCGAGTGCAGCACGATCACGCGCGAAATCGCCGTGCGCGGCGACAAGCCGCCGCCGCCGCGGGCGACGGAGGGGAGCGTCTGGCCCTTGCGCAATACATGGAATCGCGCGACGGAAAACTTGTATTCGGCATGGATCGAGAAGCTCTTCGACGCGCCGCTCGACGCGGCGCCGTCGTGGAAGGCGCTGCATGAAGTGCTGCGCGATGGATCGCGCAATTTCCTGTTCAACCATTTGGGTCTCGGCGAAGACCAGATGGGGCTCGTCATTCGCCCCGACTGCGCCGACCTTCCGTACTTTTTGCGCGCGTATTTCGCGTTCAAGATGGGGCTGCCGTTCGGGTACGCGAAGTGCACGCGCGGCAGCGGCGGCGAGCCGCCGAAGTGCCACGAGTGGTGGAACATTCAGGTCGAGGAACCTCGTCCCTCCCCGCCCGAACAAAGAATCGCGTCCGGCGCCCCATTCGAGATGCTTCGCCCGCCAGGCGCCAATCCGGCGAGCGGACCTGCGGTGACGCCGCCGGCGCCTGCGGCGAAGCCTTCGGGTCCTCCGCCGAGGCCGCCGGGGCTCGCGGCGGGTTTCGGCCATTATTTGCGTTTTACCGTCGCCGACGGCGTCCATTCCGGATCCGGGCGAACGGCGGGGAGCGACGACAACACCGATTATTATCCCGTGCCGCTGAACCAGGAGACGCTGCGCCCGGGAACCGTGTACGCCGATCCGTACGGGCACCTTCTGGTGCTGGTGCGGCGCGTGGCGCAGTCGGAGGGCGCCGCGGGTGTCTTCCTCGCCGTCGACGGGCAGCCCGACGGGACGGTCGCGCGCAAGCGTTATTGGCGCGGCAATTTCCTGTTCGCGCAGGATCCCGCGCTCGGGGGCCCCGGGTTCAAGCGCTTCCGGCCGATCGTGCGCGAGAGGAACGGCGTCTTGCGGCGGCTGACCAACGACGAAATCGCGAAACATCCGCAGTACGGCGATTATTCGCTCGATCAGTCGCGGCTCGGGATCGAAGACTTTTACGATCGAATGGATGACGTGATGTCGCCGGCGCCGCTCGATCCTTTGCGCGCGATGACGGAGGCGATCACGGCGCTGGAAGAGCAGGTGAAGACGCGCGTGACGTCGGTCGAAAACGGGCGAAAGTGGCAGAGCAGCGCGCGCGGCGCCGCGGACATGCCGGACGGCGCGTCGATCTTCGAGACGACCGGGGCGTGGGAAGATTTCGCGACGCCGTCGCGCGATTTGCGTCTGTTGATCGCGATGGATGTGGTGCGCGGGTTTCCGGATCGCGTCGCGCGGCGGCCCGAGCGGTACGCGATGCCGAAGGACAAGAGCGTCGCGGACGTGAAGGCCCAATTGGAGAGCGTGCTCGCGTCGGAGCTTTCGGCGCGCAAGTTTTCGTATACGCGCAGCGATGGCTCCGCGTGGACGCTCGCGGTCAAGGACGTGGTCGACCGCGCGGCGGAGCTCGAGATGGCCTACAACCTGAACGACTGCGTCGAGCTGCGGTGGGGCGCGCCGGCCAAGAGCGACGAGGCGTCGACATGCAAGCGGTATGCGCCGGGAGCGCAGCGCGCGAAGATGACGCAGTACCGCACGTGGTTCCACGAGCGGCGCCGGCCGCCGCGCGCTTAGTCGTCAGTGCATGCCGCAGCGGAAGTCGCGGAGCTTCGGCGGGAGGAGCGGCCAGATAGGATGCCATTCGATTGGATGAAACGCCGCGAATTCGTCACGCTTTTGGGCGGCGCCGTCGCCTGGCCGCTTGCAGCGCGCGCGCAGCAGCCGGCGATGCCGGTGACCGGATCGGCTGAAGCTGGAAGCAGCGGATTCGACCCGCGGATAACTCCGGCGCGACACGACCTCGCGGCAAAGCATCTCGCCGGCGTCGTAGAAGCTCAACGCTTCGTCGAGGGAAAAGCATACGAGATCGGCGCCTCGCAAGCGCCCGTGCGCAACGCGCCCTCGCACGAGGCGGAGCTTCTGACTGAAGCGCTGAAGGGCGAGCGGGTCACGATTTACGACATCAGCGAGCAAGGCTGGGCGTGGGGACAACTCGCCGGCGACGGCTATGTCGGATTTGTGCCGGCAAGCGCGCTTAGCGCATCCGGACCTGCTCCGACCCACAAGGTGACGGCGCTGCGCACGTTCGTCTTCCCCGGCCCTTCGATCAAGCTTCCCCCGATGGAAACGCTTTCGTTCGGCTGCCAACTTGTCATTGCGCGCATGGACGAGCGGTTCGCGATTACCGCCTCCGGTGGTCATGTGCCTATTCTCCATCTCGCACCCATGGAGACAATGGAAACCGATTTCGTCGCGGTCGCGGAGCGATTTTCGGGAACACCCTATTTGTGGGGCGGAAAGACCAGTCTCGGCATCGACTGCTCGGGATTGTTGCAGCTTGCGCTCGCCGCCTGCGGCATCCCTTGTCCGCGCGACACCGACATGCAGGAGCAGGCACTGGGCAGCGCGCTCGCGCGCCCGCACGAGCTCGAGCAATTGCGGCGAGGCGATCTTGTGTTCTGGAAAGGCCATGTCGCCATTGTGCGGGACGCATCGACGCTCGTGCATGCCAACGCCTCCCGTCACATGGCGGTCGCCGTCGAGGCTACCGCGCCAGCGATCGCCCGCATCCGCGCAGCAGGCAGCGAGGTCACCAGCGTGCGCCGCCTGCCGCCGCCCTCCTGACCTTGATTTGCGAAACGGTTGGAATTGGGTGTTTCGCTGTGAAGACGTCTGTCCACGGTCGTGTACCGGTCGATCAAGATGTCCGCCAAAAGCATCAGCCGCTTTTCGCAAATTCCGTGCGTTCGTTGGCGGCGTGGGAATTGGACGGCAGAGCTTGGCCCTCTGTCATGAATCCCAGTTTGATCAGCCGCGAGGTGATAGCGCCCGTCTTGCGTTGATGCGCGCCCGGCAATTCGTGATCATGCCCACCACGGTACGGCGGTGGCGCAAAAATCTCTAGGCTTTCTCGACGTTTCGGAGTTTTGAGCATGGACAGATAACGACGGCGACAAAAGTCATTGCTTCGGCCGGTCTGTATCATTGGAGCAGTGCACTGACGATGCGATCGGAGATTCGAATGCCCAACCGTTTTCGAGCCATAGCCAGTTTCCGGCAGGGTTCACTTCGAGAAATACGAAGTCGCCGTTCGGCTGCTCGATGAGATCGAACGCGCCGAAGCGCAGACGGCTCAGCCGCATGATTTCGAACAGCTTGCGCTCAATCTCGTCCGGCAACTTCGCAATCTCGTATTTCAACCCGAACTGATTCCGCCGCCAATCAAGCGATGTGTCACTTCGATCTTGAGAAAAAATGCGAACCGGAAAAATTGTATCGTCGACGATCGTCACTCTGTATTCGCAGGCCTTCAGCACTTCCGCCTGATAGATCCCCGGCGCCCTACTGATGTGCTCCGAGCGCCGTGAAATCTCCGCCCGCTCGATGCGGTTGGTGAACAGCATTTCTCCGTTGAGCGTCGCCAGCCAGGTCACCGGTTTGTAGATCGTCGCCTCTTCCTCCCCGAAGAACGAAAGCACGCGCTCGGCGCGGTCGGTCACGATCGTCTTGGGGATATCGAGCCCGACGTGTCTCGCCAGCCACAATTGGAAGGGCTTCATACGAGCCAGGTCTTGTGCCCACGGATCATTGAGGCGGCGCTCGACGGGGACGAAACACGCCACGACCGACATGAGAAAATCGCGGCGCTCGCGCAGAATAAAGAGCTGAACCTCGCTCAATTCGTCGAGGCTGATCGGCTTCAGTCGATTCCAAAGCGAAGTGAATTCATCCGCGCTAGCGGTGAAAGCAAATGACGTCTGTTTCTTTCCGTCATTGGCATAGGTAATCGCGCCGAGCTGTTCGGCGGAAAAATGCGTTCCGACAAAAACCGAGGTGCCTGCCTTCCGGCACTTGGTCGCGACGATCTCGGTGTGAGGATCGTTCTCTTCACCGAGAATAAAAACCCCCGTCAACCGTCGGCGTCTCCGTGACACCCGTCCCGCGGAGCGAAGGTACATGTAATCGTGGCGATCGCCGTCAAAATATCCAGCAACTTCTTCAAGTCAACGCGTTCCATGTAGACAACACCGATCGGGTCGACTTTCACGCTGTATCCATTCTTGAATGCCTTATCGGCCTGCTGCGAAACCTTCTTCAGTGCAGTCACCGCGTTGTCTTTCGGACCGATGGCGGCACCCTTGAGGACCGCGTTCGCTCGTTCGAGTGCCGCTGCGGATTCCTTTGTCCCCGTGTCCAGCTGACCCGCCTCGACACCGAATTGTTTGAGAACGGTTTCGGGATTTTTCCCGAACTGTGCCGCGAGCTGCGGGTCCCGCTCCAGCAGGGCAACCATGGTATCGAATTTGTCGGTCATTTCGCTCCTCCGCATGCAAATTACGAGCGCAATATTGAACGCACTATAGTTCGACATTCTCCAGATGACCAGGGAAACTGTTGACATGCAACAGCCCCTTGGTTGGCATCGATAACAGTGATCGGCGGCGACACAGGTGCACACCATAGTCCCGCACCCGCTTCCAGGAATTGGCTTCGAGGATTTGTTGCAGCTGCTCACGGCCTTTGGCACTTCTCGGAAGAATCGATCAACAACGATGAGGTCCGCTTAGTGGGGTGGAGCGGACGTGGTCACCACGCATTCGGAATGACGCGATTGACCCATCTCGGAAGTGGCGGGTGGGCCCCGGACAAAAATCAGCGCGCCGCAATATCATGCGATGGTGCCGGGCGACCGACTGTTTGAAACCTTTGGCGGTATTGGTTTGGAGCGACACCGACACTCCGGTAGAATGAGCGTCTGAGGCGCTCTTCCGATCCAAAACCCACTCGCGCAGCAATGGTAACGAGACTCAAGTTGGTCGTTTCGATAAGCGTCCGTGCTTGATCGAGGCGCAACCGCTCGACCGCCTTGGCAGGGGTCAGTCGCGTACGGGCCAAGAAATGTCGGTGGAAACTGCGGGGCGTCATCCCGGACCGATCAGCCAATTGCTCTACCTTGAGCGGCTTGTGCAGGTTCTCGAGGATCCACTCCATAAGCGGACCAAAGGCGTCAGCCGACTGGAGCGCCAGTGGCGCAGAATGTTGCGCCTGGCCGCCCGGCCGACGCATATACACAACAAGGCGCCGAGCGACCTGCAGCGCGACCGGCGGACCCAAATCGGTCTCGATCAGCGCGAGTGTGAGGTCGATGCCCGCGGTCACACCCGCGGATGTCCAGAGTTGGCCGTCGCGCACCCAGATCGGGTCGGTTAGCACTCGGACGTTCGGATACTCCGCGGCCAATCGGGCGCAGGATCGCCAATGCGTCACGGCTTTGCGGTTCTCCAGCAACCCCGCCTCTGCGAGCAGAAACGCGCCGGTACAAACCGAGCAGATTCGTTGAGCCCGTTGCGCCAATCGTCGTACCGCAGCGATGTGAGATGGGTCCCGCCGCGCCGCGAACACGCCAGGGCCCCCTGGTACGATAAGCGTATGGACGCGCCTGCGAGAGAGCCTCTCCACCAACACGCGAAGCCCACCAGCCAAGCTCAAGGCTCCGCCATGGATGGCGGCAACGCGGACCCTGTACGCATCATGTCCCGCCTCTTCGTTTGCCGTTGCAAGCGCCTGCAGCGGCCCAGCAATGTCGATCGGTTGGGCACCGTCATAGCTGAGGATGAGGATTTCCTTCGGAGGCATGGTTGGCAGAATATGCGCTTTCTTTGTCCTTTCTGCCAAGCCCCTCCCGGTGTTGAAATATTCTCGTGGAGATATCCAATTCACTCGTCACGCCGCAATTGTTCATCGGATGACGGAAATTCCAGCAGGGTTGAACGATGATGGTCTCCCATAGGATCGGGCTGCTCCTATTCCCGAAGATCACTCAACTCGATCTCGCCGGACCCTACGAGGTGTTTTCGCGAATATCGGGGTCGGTAGTGCAGGTGCACCTGCTTTGGAAGGATACGCAGCCGCTGAGGTCGGAGTGGGGTCTGCAGCTTCGGCCCGACACGAGTTTTGAAGAATGCCCCGCTCTCGACGTGCTCTGCGTTCCGGGTGGGCCCGGCGTATTCGACCTTCTCAGTGACGAAATGGTCGTCAATGCCATTAAATCTATTGCCGATCGATCGCGTTTCGTGACCTCGGTATGCACCGGCTCATTTCTCCTCGGGGCCGCCGGGCTGCTCGTGGGCAGGCGCGCGACCAGTCATTGGGCTTCGCGCGAGCTCCTGTCCGAGTTTGGAGCGATACCTGCCGCTGGAAGGATCGTTGTCGACGGCAATGTCATCACCAGCGGTGGGATGACGGCCGGCATCGACTTCGGTCTCCACATTGCGGCTGAGCTTGTCGGAGAAGCGGCGGCAAAAGAAGTCCAACTCGCGATGGAATACGACCCAGCCCCGCCTTTCAACTCCGGCAATCCAATCGTCGCAGACCCGGCCATCGTTGCACGCTTTCGCGAGCGGATAAAGCAGCGACAGGAAAGGCGCGCTGCGGTCGTCCGCGAAGCAGCAAAGCGGCTCAGTGTGGGGTAACATCGTGACGGACACGATCAGTCGAATTCCGGGCATGAAAGTCAACAGTGCATCGGTTCGCCACGGCAATACTGTGTAACTTTTCGGTCTCGCACACCTTGCGTCTGTCTTGCAGGAGGGCCGGAAAAGCGTGAATATCCAAGCCAGTTCGGGATTCATCTGGGGAATCCCGGTTTAGGCCGCTGCCGGACGAAAGCGATAGACGGCCCGGGGAGGCATCATGATTTTCGCACGCGCGCTCGCGGCGCCGTTTCTCGCCGCGTGTATTTTGGCGACCGGCGCCGCGTCGGCGCAGACCTATCCCAGCCGTCCGGTCACGCTCGTGGTGCCGTACCCGCCCGGCGGCGCGACCGATGCGATCGCGCGCATCGTGCAGGACAGCATGTCGCAATCGCTCGGGCAGCAGGTCATCGTCGAAAACATCGGCGGCGCCGGCGGCATGATCGCCGCCGCTCGCGCCGCCCGCGCCGCGCCCGACGGCTATACGGTGCTGCTGCATCAAGTTGCGATGGCGGCGGCCATGACGCTTTATTCGAATCTTGCATTCGACGCCGAAAAGGATTTCGTCACCATCGGCCTCGTCAACACCGCTGCTTCGACCGTTGCAGCACGCCCGACACTGCCGCCGAACAATATCGGCGAGCTGGTGCGCTGGATGAAGGAGCCCGGACGGAACACCAAGATCGCGCACCCCGGCGTCGGCTCTTTCGGTCATTTGGCCGGCGTGCTGCTGGCCCAGGAAATCGGCGGCACGGTCACGCACATTCCCTATCGGGGCGCCGGCCCGGCGCTCAATGATCTGTTGGGGGGTCAAGTCGATGTGAGCTCGCAGTCGGCGGTGCAGGCCGGGCCCTTGATCAAGGCCGGCAAGCTCAAGGCCTACGCCATCATCGGCCGATCACGGTTCGCCGGCCTGCCGGACCTGCCGACCATGGGGGAGGTCGGCTACAAGAAGCTCGATCTCGATTTCTGGCACATGCTGCTCGCGCCTGCCGGCACGCCGCGGCCGATCGTCGATCGGCTGAATGCTGCGCTGCGCCACGCGTTCGCCGATGCCAAGGTCCGCAAGACGTTCGAAGGCGGCGGCATGGATCTGTTTCCGCCCGACCAGCAGACGCCGGAAGCCGCGAGCGCGTTGCTCAAGCGCGAGCTCAAGCTCTGGGGCGACGTGATCCGCGCCAACAACATCTCGGCTCAGTAGTACCACAGACTGGGGTTATGATAGGGGTCGGGATCGGTTTGCGCCGACCCCGCCCTCCGAACCGTACAGGCGGTTTTCCCGCATACGGCTCTCCAGTCGGTGGTTTCTTCATCGAGACTGTCTCGCTGATTGCCAGGCCGTGTGAAGCGCGAACAGCCCGGCATTCGCGAAGTAGGCGTTGGGCCATCGTTGATGGTCGGCCCGATCGTTACCGACGCCCGGACGGTGCTCTTGCTTGCGCAGCATGGCCCGCAGGCGCCGCCGGATCATCTGATCGAGGTCGAGGAAGATGCTCGGGTGGGCGTGCTTGAAGTAGCCGAACCAGCCTTTGAGCGTCCGGTTGAGATCGACCACGACGACCTTCAGGCTTTGCCCTCGGGTCCGCCGTGTCTTCTCGCGGATCGTCTCCTTCAGCTTGTCGAGGCTCTTCTTTCGCACATGACGACGGCCGCGTTCGAACCGGTAGCCGAGGAACTCGAACCCGTTCCCCTTGCTCCGGCAGTTGGCGATCCGCGTCTTCTCGGGGTGCAGCATGAGGCCGTTCGCAGCCACCCACGCCTGGACCAGCGCGAGCGCCGCTTCGGCCTCCGCTTGGTTCCGGGTGAGGATGACGAAGTCGTCCGCATACCGCACCATCGGGTATCCGTGTTCGGCCATCAGCCGATCGAGGGGATCGAGATAAATGTTGGCCAGCAGCGGGCTGATCACCGCGCCTTGCGGCGAGCCTACGTCCGGCGTCCACCTGTCCAGACCCTGCAGGATGTCGGCTTTCAACCAACCGCGGAGGAGGTCGAGCACCCGGCCATCGCTGACCCGCTCCTCGACCCGCGCCATCAGACGATCGTGCGGGATCGTGTCGAAGTACGACTGCAAGTCGGCATCCACCACATGGGTGTATCCCTCCTTGAGCAGCCGATCGACCTCCCGCAGCGCGTCACGGCACCCGCGTTCCGGACGGAAGCCGTAGCTGCCGTCGCAGAACCCGCTCTCGAAGATCGGCTCGATCACGAGCCGGACCGCCTGCTGGACGATGCGATCCTTGACCGTGGGTATCCCCAACGGCCTCGTCCTGCCGTCGCCCTTCGGGATCTCGACCCGTTTGACCGCTTGCGGGCGGTAGCTGCTCTCCCGCAGGGCCGTCGACAGCTCCGACAGATAGACCTCTGCCTTCGCCGCGAACCGATCCACGCTCTGCCCGTCCACGCCCGCCGCGCCTTCGTTCGCCTGCACCTTCGTCCAGGCAAGTTCCAGCGTGTCGGGCGCGTACACCTTGTCTATCAACGAGTACCACTTGCCGCCTTTGACGCCGTTGCCCAGCGCCGACAGCATGCGCTCCGTCCACACCCCGGCTTCGACCCACGTCCAGCTGCGGCTGGCGTTCGGCGTCTCTGCACCTTGCTTAGCCTCTTCGGCACTGTCGGTGCTTCTCTGCCCTGGCATGGTCTTCACGCATCCACCTTCCTGCCCTGCCTTCCCTCGGACGGGTTTTGCTGCCCCGTCCTCCAGCGCCCGCATACGCGGGCCGCAACGGTACTATGCGGGCTCTGACTCCTCGCCGGCTCGCACACGCCGACAAGGCCTCTCTGCTTCCTTTGCTCTGCCGTCCGAACATCCCGCCCCCAACCACGTCGTGGGCCCGGATATCACCATCTCATCCACGTCGGTGTACCCGGCCGGGTGTCGCCACCCCGGCTTCGTCATGGAATCGCAAACTCGCCGCACCACAACGCCGAAACGGGTTCGTTATCCTACGGGCTGCTCGTTCGCCTCTGGCTGCTCCCCACCCCGCCTCCCGCAATACCCCGCAGTCGGACGACGCAGTTGCCTTCGGCTACATGTGGCGTGACCTCACATGGGTTGGACTTTCACCTCCTGACAAAGCAACATCACAGACGCACGATTCCGGGCTC
>WNFV01000525.1_pt1 | contig 77688 bp, 68 predicted proteins | sample 5400101 | NCBI WGS metagenome assembly WNFV01 (sample SAMN13153361, study PRJNA577476) | soil metagenome | isolation source: 115 cm soil or saprolite under grassland replicate 1 | place: USA:California | collected 2016-06-15
TGACTGAGCGGCCCAAAGTGGCGCAATCTTTCACGCCTCTTTACACGTGGCCGACTTTCTGGTTGGTGCAGTTGATTCCGCTATTGGCGTTGCTTGGGTTGATCGGCTGGAAAATTCTGCAAGCCAGAATCGATAATCGCGAAGCACAGCGAATCGCTGCGCTTCAACATGAAGCTGCCGAACTGATGCGCAGATTACATCGCGGCGACGCATCGCCACGCGAATATTATGCTGAGGCTTCGCGAGTTGTCCGCGTAAAAGCAGCGCTGGCATCCGGCAGCCGCCAGATCGATCCAAACACGGTGGACGTCGACACCGCGGCGGACACATTCCGACTCAACGGCGATTCGCGGGAGCGATTGCGTCGTTTGTTTGAGCAATCCGACGAATTTCAATACAGCGGAGCGCACAATGGGTCGGAGAAAATTTCTCCGGAGATTCGCCGGGACGTGCTGGAATTCATTGAAAATTTGCGGACATGAAACCTCTTCAGTTCTTCCGATCAGCTTTGGAACATAAGCATTTTGCCTGTGCGGACAGCGGACATTCTGTCCGGTGTTTCAGATCCAGCGGAGTGCAACTCCGCTGGCCACACAGACTAAAAGTCTATGTTCCGACGCGTGCGATTGTTTGCGTCTTTTTGGTCTCGTCGGTCTTCGCGCAATCAGACGCGGAATTTGCAAAGGCGAACCAGGATTACGCGCAGAACAATTTCAAGGAAGCGATCTCCGGTTACGAAACTCTTGTTCGCTCCGGGCAATGGACCGCAAACATTTTTTACAATCTCGGCAATGCTTATTTTCGCGCAGGTGATTTTGGACGAGCGATCCTGAATTATGAGCGGGCGCTCGCGCTGGAACGACATCATCCTGAAGCTACGGCCAATCTGCAGATCGCACGTGACGAGGCGCGTGCGCTCGAGATGCAACAGAGCTGGCCGGAACGTTATCTGCAAATTGCGAGCATCAATCAGTACGTTATCGCAGCGGCGGTTGCCTTCTGGGTCGGACTTTTTTGTGTGGTCGGATTGATTTTTGCGCGCCGCCGATCAGCCGCCATAATCGCTTTGTTGGTCTTTTCGCTCCTGGTTTTTGTCATCGCGATCCTGGCGATTTATGAACTCGACCATGGCAGCAAAGGCCGCGCGCTCGCGATCGTGACAGGCAAAGACGTGCAGGCGCGACTTGCGACGGCGGACACCGCAAACAGCGTGCTGGCGTTGCCTCCGGGAAGCGAAGTCAAGATCCTGAGCACTCGCGGCGACTGGGTCTACGCAGCCCTGCCGAATAACTTGCGTGGCTGGATTCCGGCGAAAGATGCGGAACCAGTGCGGTTGTAGTCTAAAATTCGGCGAGCTTCGCGGCCGTGATCGGCACGAATTCGCTTTCGTGGAGAACTACGCGCTTCGTGCCGCGGAGAAGCTGCCACCACTGTTTTGCCGAGCCGATTACGATCAAGAGCACGAGCGCGAGAAAGAACATTGCAACGAACGCGTCGAACCGCCAGACGCCTGCCTGCCGCACGAGGTTAGCCGCCTTGGCTGGGTCGGCTATTCCGGCTGCCTCTTGCAAAAGCGAGCGCGCACCGCTTAAGAAACCAAGTCTCGGATCAGGCGAAAAAACCTTTAGGTAACCAGCTGAAAACGTGACGACGCACATGAACGCAAGCGGCAAAACGGTGACAAAAAGATATTTCGCCTTATGCATTTTGATCAGAATCGTGGTGGCGAGGCAGAGAGCGACCACCGAGAGCAATTGGTTGGCCAGTCCGAAAAGCGGCCAGAGCGAGTTGATGCCTCCGAGAGGATCGATCACCCCCTCATATAAAAACCAGCCCCAGGCTGCGACCAGCAACACGCTCGCGAAAACATTTGCGCTCCATGAGCGCGTATTGCCGAGTGGGCGCCAAACATTACCCAGAAAATCTTGAAGGAGAAACCGCCCCACGCGCGTTCCAGCATCGATCGTCGTGAGGATGAAGAGCGCCTCAAACATAATCGCAAAGTGGTACCACAACCCCAGTGCGGTCGGGCTGGCTGAAACGCGAGCAAACATGTGCGCCATACCCACAGCAAAAGTCGGCGCGCCCCCGGCGCGATTGAACATGGTGGACTCACCGAGGCTGGCGGCGAGTTTGTGCATTTCCGGCTCAGTTACTGGGAACCCGACAGCAGAGACTTTTGCGACCACTTCCGCCGGCGCGCCCTTTGTATTGATCGCAAAGTATTCCCCAGGTTGTAGCACGCACGCCGCGATCATCGCCGTCAAGGCGACCATCATTTCGGTTACCATTGCGCCGTAGCCGATATTGCGTATTCGCGATTCGCGCCTCACCATTTTCGGCGTTGTGCCCGAGGCAATGAGAGAATGAAATCCTGAGACCGCGCCGCAGGCGATCGTAATGCACACAAAGGGAAAGACCGGGCCGGCAAAGACAGGGCCCGTGCCATCGATGAATTTTGTGATCGCCGGCATTTGCAACGTCGGATTGATCAGCACGACGGCCGCCGCGAGCATGATAACTGTGCCGAGTTTCAAAAAGGTGCTCAGGTAATCGCGCGGTGTGAGCAGCATCCACACCGGCAGAATCGACGCCGCCAGTCCATAGATCATGATCGCCCATGCCAACCATTTCTGGTCGTGTCGAAACCACGCTTCAATCGCAGGAAAATCTGTCAGAAATTGTCCACCCCAGACTCCAAACCCCAGCCCGACCAAGCCGAAAATCGTCACCGCCAGCACATTCACTCTCCCGCTGCGCAAACCAATTCCCATGATTAACGCCACTGGTATGGTCGTGGCGATGGTGAAAACGCCCCACGGGCTTTCGGCCAGGGCTTGCACTACGACGAGCGCGAGCACGGCCAGCAAAATAATCATGATCGCCAGCACACTGATCAGGGCAAGCGCACCAACCCCCCGCCCGATCTCTTCTTTCACCATTTGACCAAGCGTTTTGCCGCCACGCCGGATCGACGCAAACAGCATGATCATGTCGTGCACGCCGCCGCCGAGTGTCGCGCCGATCAAGATCCAGAGAGTGCCCGGCAGGAAACCAAACTGCGCCGCGAGAACGGGTCCTACGAGCGGCCCCGGACCGGCGATTGCTGCAAAATGATGCCCGAAAACCATCCAGCGATTGGTGGGCACAAAATCTTTTCCGTCGTTCTGCAGCACCGCCGGCGTCGTCCGGCCGTCGTTTAGCATCAGCACCTTTGCCGCCAGCCATTTGCTGTAAAAGCGGTAGCTGATCGAGAGCGCGCAAAGCCCGGCCACAATGATCCAGAGCGCACTGATTCGTTCGCCGCGCGAGAGCGCCAAGAAGGCAATGGCCACCACCCCCAACGCCGACACCACAAACCAGAGCAGCTTTTTCCAAAGACTCATCTCAACGGCAGTTTAATTGAAATTATGGTGTTGTGCTACCAAGGTGGGGTGTGCGACTCGACCACAAGATAAAGAAACTTTTAAGCGGCCAGGGCTTAGCCAGCGCGAGAAAACACACTCTTAGATCTCTGCGGGCGAACCGCTTTCCGCTCGAAAAAAAGCGCGTCATTGAAACGATCGACCCTGTCGCTTTCGAGCAGATTCGCCGGCGCTACGCAGGAAGCAATTCTACCGAGGATTGGCGGAAATATCTCAATCTCGATCGCTGGATAACCATCAACATTCGCCGCATTCGTCACATCGAGCTCGATTTGACGAGCAGGAAGCGGATTCTCGATCTCGGCTGCGGCGCAGGATACTTTCTCTACATCGCCCAACTTCTCGGCCATAGCGGAGTTGGTCTCGATTTGGACCGCATACCCATGTTCGCAGAAATCACCTCCCTTCTTGGTGTTCGTCGCATGATCCAGCGAATCCACGCTTTTCGTCCCCTTCCTGAACCGGGAGGAAAATTCGATCTCATCACCGCCTTTATGATTTGCTTCAACAACCACAGACGGCCCAATCTTTGGGGGGTGGCCGAATGGAATTTTTTTCTCGATGACATCGCCAAACATCTCGCTCCCCGCGGTCGGGTCTGGCTCGAGCTGAACCGCGAGAGCGACGGGAGCCTTTACGCACCGGAACTAAAGGAGTTCTTCCAGAAACGCGGGGCCCGGATCGACGAGCACAAAATAATGTTTAATTCAGGCCTTCCCGAGCCTGCTTCAACTTCGTCAGTTGCGCGCTGAAATCTCTTAGCCGCCGCCGATGCTCCTCGACAACGTCTGCGGGAGCGCGTTCGACAAAAGATTTGTTTTTCAATTTGTCTTCGGCTGTTCGCAATTCTTTTTCCGTTCTTGCAATTTCTTTATCGAGCCGAGCGCGCTCTGCATCACGATCGCGAGATGCTACTTTAATCCCAATTTCTCCCATCTTGCTTATTCCAACTATTGTTCCCACAGGCATTTCGAGTTGAATGGTTTCAACCGTTTGAGCGCCAAGAAGTCGAGAAAGTGTGGGAATTTCTTCTTCAACGCCTGAAATAGTCGGTTTTATCGGGAAGTCCGATTTCGTGTTCGATGGAATCCCGACTTCAGCCCGCAGGGTTCGTCCGACCTGAACACCATCATACAGCGCCGAGACCTTCCGCCTCATGCTTGTAAGATCAAGGTCGTCCAGCGGCAGCTTTTCCGGCAGCGGTGCGAATTGAATTGATCCTTTTCCAAAACCAAGCAGCGACCAGAGCTCTTCGGTGATGTGCGGCATAAAGGGATGGAGCAATCGCAAGACTGCTGAGAGCACAAGATCCATTACCGCCAGCGCGGATTTCTTTCGTGCTTCGTCTTGGCCAAAGATTTCGGTTTTCGCTGCTTCGACGAACCAGTCGCAATAGTCGCTCCAAAAGAAATCGTAAAGCAGCTGCGCCACCGCATTGAACTGATATTGACCATAAGCTGCTTCGACTGCGTCGATCGTCTCATTCAATCGAGCGAGAACTTCGACGGCGTAGATCGATAACGAGGCGTTGTCGATCTTCGGCGCGGCATCACTCGGTCCATGCATTTGCCGAAAGCGCGCGGCATTCCAAAGCTTTGTCGCAAAGTTTCTGCCTTCTTCAATCTGTTTCTCGTCGAAGCGGATGTCCTGACCGCTCGGTGCGATGCGCATGAGACCAAAGCGCAGCCCGTCGGCGCCGTACTTCTGGATCAACTCCAGCGGGTCGGGCGAGTTGCTGAGCGACTTCGACATTTTGCGGCCTTGCTTGTCACGAATCAGGCCGGTGAAAAAAACATCGTGAAATGGAATGTTGTCTTGATCACGTTCAGATTTGCCCGGCTTGAACTCGAGACCTGCGATAATCATTCGCGCCACCCAGAAGAAAATGATGTCCGGCGCGGTCACCAGTACGCTGGTCGGGTAGAATTTGTTCCGGGTCTTTTCATCCATCGTCTCATAAGCCCAGAGCCAAGATGAAACCCACGTATCGAGCGTGTCGGGATCCTGCACCCAGTTTTCTGGATCAGGCGGCGGCTCGATGCCGACATAAGTTTCGGATTTTGGATTCCGGATTTCGGATTTTTTTTTCCGATACCAGGCCGGTATCCGGTGTCCCCACCACACCTGTCGGCTAATGCACCAATCGCGAATGTTTTCCAGCCATTGAGCGTAGACTTTTTCCCAATGCCCGGGAAAGAAGCGGATGAGATGATCCCGCACCACGGCGAGCGCTTCTTTTGTTTTCGGGTAACGCAGAAACCATTGCTCGCTGATGCGCGGTTCTATTGGAACATCGCTCCGCTGGCTGAAGCCGACATTATTCTCGTGCGGCTCCGTCTTTGAAAGTAATCCCTTTTCCTTCAATAACTCGGCCGCTCTTTTGCGCGCTTCGAATCGATCGAGACCGTTCAACTCCGGAACCGCCGGACAATTGATTTTCCCATCAGGGTGCAAGACGTCGACAACGGGCAAGTTGTGACGCTGACCAATCTCGAAATCGAGCGTGTCGTGCGCAGGCGTAACTTTCAAAACTCCTGTCCCGAACTCCGGATCAATCGCTTCATCGGCGATGATGGGAATTTTCTCACGCGCCAGCGGACGCCATGCGTGCTTACCGAGAAGATCGACATATCTTTTGTCGCTTGGGTGGAAAGCCATCGCGGTGTCAGCCATGATCGTTTCCGGCCGTGTGGTCGCGACTTCGAGAAAACGTCCGGGCTGTTCCACAATCTCGTAGCGGACGAAGTAAAGATTTCCTTTCTGCGGCTTGTTAATGACTTCCTCATCGGAAAGCGCCGTTTGCGCAGCCGGATCCCAATTGATCATGCGGCGGCCGCGATAAATCAGACCTTTGTTGTAAAGATCGACAAAAACGTTTTGGACAGCCCGGACGTAAGCATCATCGAACGTATAACGCTGCCGCGACCAGTCGCACGAACAGCCCAAGCGCTTGAGTTGCTCGATGATGATTCCGCCATGTTTGTCCTGCCACTCTAGGACGCGCCGGAGAAATTCTTCCCGGCCGAGGTCATGGCGCGTTTTTTTTTCCGTTCGCAGGAGGTATCTTTCGACAGCGGTCTGAGTGCCAATCCCGGCGTGGTCCATGCCGGGCAGCCAAAGAACTTCGAATCCTTGCATGCGCGCCCGGCGCGCGAGAATATCCTGGATTGTGTTGTTGAGAACGTGGCCGAGCGTCAGCACGCCAGTGATGTTCGGCGGCGGCATTACGATCGAGAACGGCGGCTTCGTGGAAGCGGGATCGGCCGTGAAATAGCCCTCCGCCAGCCACCGCGCATACCATTTTTCTTCAGCGGCTTTCGGTTCGTAAGCCTTGGGAACTTCTGCCATGCGCAATCATCGAAGAGGGAGCAGCGATTGCAAGAACGACGGAGACGGTGCTATACGTCCATCGTTCTATTGCTCTCCTCGGATTGTCCCCAAGTCTTTGGGATTACTGCGCTTTGGTCTCCGGAAGCTTGAAGCCGACATAAGTGCCCGCACTGATCCCAAGCAGGCCAAGCAACGTCGCGCTGAACTCCGGCATCGCCAATTCACTGTAAACATTTGCGACAAACATTATTCCCAGGATCAGGGTCCAGACGAAGATCTGGAAGCGGTGAAAACTGATCACGTTGTTTTCGGCGAGCAGGTCATACATCACCCCCTTCCAGATCGGCCATACGAAGTAGGCACTTTGCCAGCGATAATTCGCGAGCCGTTCCCGCACTTCATTCTGCTGCCGCTCATTTTCGTCCAGCGCTTGCTTGTCCGACGGAGATATTAAGGTTCGCGCTTTCTGCAGCACCTCCAACTCTTTCTGGGTATCGGCTCGCAGTTGGGTCAGCTCCGCCAGCACTTCGTTGTGTGGCCGCGTGACATCGACGATCGGCTGGTTGCCGGAGGAGGCCACCGGAACTGGTTTCCTGGCGTCGATGAAGGCGGAGCCTAATGCCGTGCCAGCACTAATCCCAATCAACGTTAAGACCGAGACATTAAGCGTATCCATGTCGCCGGTCACGATCCAAAGGAAGAAATAGGACGCGATCACGAGAAAAAACCAGAACGCCATCTGTCCGCGTGCCAGGCTGTAAGGCCTCTTACCATCCGGCCGGCGTGGCGCGGCCGGATCGCGAATAATATGGGTGTACCGGGCCAATGCGACAAAGGCGATCAGCGCGCCGAGAATAACGGTCAAGCCGATGGCGGTGCTGAATTTTGGAATGATCGTCAAATAAAATTCCTGATCTAAAAGTCGTTCCTTCTCTACTTGTTGCTTCCGCTCATTCTCCTCCACCGCATGCTTGTCAGACGGGGATATTAGGGCGCGTTCTGTCTGCAGTTTGTCTAATTCTGTGGTGGTTTTTTTCCTCTCATCAGGACTAAGCTGCGAATGGATTTCCTCGCTATCTTCGAATCCTACCGATACGATCACCTTGCGGTTGAACCCCGGTTTGTTAAGAAGGTGCGACCACCCTTCCTTCGACTTTTCATTGCGGACTAGCGAAAAACCGAAGGTGGTATCCGTCGTTGGGACCGAAGGCGCTATTTCCCAGGTGTTTTCATACCAGTAAAATGGGTGAACGCCCTTCAGCGGGACATGATTGAGATAAAGGATGAGATCTTTTTCCTCATGATTTGGCGGTTTCCTGTCTCCGAGAGAACGTACCCAGTCCTCGAAATTAATAACATCGACCCAAATTTCGTCGCCACGTCCCGCGTAAGCCTTGTCTTCCTTTCGCTTTTCCCCGTTTGAATCGCGCACTCCCACCCAGCGCACCGAAGGACGCTCGGGCGTTGGTGTGGACGTTGGCGAGGTTTGGGCTGCGGCCTGTGCGGCAAGCGTCGCCGAAGGCGCGGGCGTTTCCTCCGCTGCAATCTGCGCCAATGGAAAACGCAAAACTAACCCATAGAAACCAATCAAGAATAACAAATACAGACTCGGGCGCTGCTGTTTCATCAAGACCTTCGATCAGTTAGTTTCGGTCATATTTATTTCCCGGACGCCCCTGAAAGCAGCCACGATAAAGAGAAGCCCCTTTCCTCTCTACGCGATGGCTGACTTGCTGGGCTTCTCAGCCATATCGTAAGGATGCATCGGTGGATTGCACAATGACAAGTCCTTTTCTCGACTGCTCAGGGCATGCCGCCAGCGCTTTCAGGCGGGGCCCGGCGGCACAATCGGGTTGCGAGCCGGCTGCTACGCCGCCACGTTGCCCGCGGCATGAGTGATTCGCGTCCGATTGGCGTTTTTGATTCCGGCATTGGCGGACTTACCGTTGTCAAGGCGCTGCGCGACTTGCTGCCTAACGAAAAGATTTTCTACCTCGGCGACACGGCCCGCGTTCCATACGGCGGAAAAAGTGCCGTCACGGTTGAGCGTTACAGCGTCGAGGTCGCCGATATGCTCATCGAGGAAAATGCAAAAATGGTCGTAGTGGCGTGCAACACCGCTTCTTCTGTTGCTTTACGGAAATTGGAAGAACATCTGCCGGTGCCGGTTACCGGCGTTATTCGGCCCGGCGCGCGAGCGGCGATCGCAGCCACGCAAAATGACCGCATTGGAGTGATTGGCACTCGAGCAACGATTAAAAGTGGCGCCTACGAACGAGAATTGCGCTTGCTGAACCCGGACGTTCATATCTCGTCGCAAGCCTGCCCGTTGCTTGTCCCTCTGATTGAGGAAGGCTGGTTGGAGGATAAACTGACGGACCGCGTCATCGCCCGCTACCTCGAACCGCTCGCGCATAAAGGGATCGATACCCTGGTCCTCGGCTGTACGCACTATCCATTACTCATCGAGGCCATTTCCCGCGTGGCTGGCGACGGCGTGAAGCTGGTGGATTCGGCTCATAATTGTGCGGCCGCGGTGCAGGAACTTTTGGATCAACAAGGACTGCACGCGCCGTCACGAAATTCCGCGGGTTTGGAAGTTGCGTTAACCGATGCCCCGGACAACTTCCTGCGTGTGGCTCGCGAGGCGCTGGAATTGGAGATCGGCGAAGTCCAATTACGGGATGTTTTGCAGACCACGGTGAAGTAATAGCCAGGCGCCTAACCGGCGGCTGACACAGCCGTCTCTACAGCAATTTCGCTCGTGCCGACTTCGGCAGACTTTTGACCACAAGCTCGTACGAGTGATCAATCATTTTGCGCAACTCCGCGTCCGGAATTCCACTGTCCAGCTCGACCGTGTTCCAATGTTTCTTGTTCATGTGATAGCCGGGACGGACCTGCTCGTATCGATCGCGCAGTTCGAGAGCCAGGTCCGGGTCGCACTTCAAATTCGCCGTCGCCGGCACTTCATCGAGCGGCGCGAGCGCAAATATCCTGCCGGCCACCTTGAAGACGAGAACGTCTTCACCGAACGGCGTGCTCTCGGTGGCAGCCAGTTTGCTAAGGCAATACTCGCGCAAGGTTTCCAGATCCATCAAGAAATCCGCGACCCAAGAATGCCCGCCAGATCGCTGATCGCGACGCGTTCCTGTTTCATGGAATCGCGCTCGCGCAGCGTCACGGTATCGCGCAGCGCCGCATCTTTCTCCCCCAGCGTTTCAAAATCGACAGTCACACCAAATGGCGTGCCAATCTCATCCTGGCGCCGGTAACGGCGCCCGATTGCGCCGCTCTCGTCATAAAAGATGTTCATGTGCGGTCGGAGAAGATCGATAATCTCTTTCGCTTTCGCGACGAGCTGGGCGTTGTTTCTGAGCAGCGGAAATATACCGCACTTAATCGGCGCCATGCGTGGATGGAAACGCAAGACAAGCCGCGTTTCCATTTTTCCTTTTTCGTCCGGCGCTTCGTCTTCCGAATATGCTTCACAGATCAGTGCCAGCACGGTGCGGTCGACGCCCGCGCTCGGTTCGACAACGTGAGGAACAAAGCGCTGTTTCATTTCCTCATCGAAATATTCCAGTGACTTGCCGCTCGCGTTCTGGTGCTGCGACAAATCGTAGTCAGTTCGATAAGCGACGCCTTCCAGCTCTTGCCGGCCGAACGGGAAATCGTATTCGATATCGTAAGTTCCCTTTGAATAGAAAGCCCGTTCTTCATCAGGAACATTTCGTGCGTGCAACTTTTCGCGCGCGATGCCGATGTTCTCATAGAACTTGAGCCGCTCTTGCAGCCAGTAATCGAGCAGCCTCATCCCCTCCCCTGCCCGGCAAAAATACTCCAACTCCATCTGCTCAAACTCACGCGATCGAAAAGTGAAATTGCGTGGATTGATTTCGTTGCGAAATGCCTTGCCAATCTGCGCGATGCCGAACGGCAATTTCTTGCGCGAAACTTCGAGCACGTTTTTGAACTGAACAAAGATCGACTGCGCCGTTTCAGGACGAAGATAAGTTATGCTGGATTCGTCCTCCGTCGCGCCCACGTACGTCTTGAACATCAAATTGAACGGACGCGCTTCGGTTAGATCTTTCCCGCCACAGTTCGGGCATTGCAACACACCCTTTTTCTCGATTATTTGATCCGCCCGAAGGCGCGCTTTGCAGGATCGACAATCGACCATTGGATCGCTGAACGTGTCTTCGTGGCCGCTCGCCTTCCAAACGGCGCGGTTCATCAAGATAGAACCATCCATGCCCACGACGTCGTCGCGCTCGTGCACCATTACGCACCACCAATAATTTTTGAGGTTCCGCTTCAGTTCGACACCAAGCGGGCCGTAGTCCCAGCAACCGTTCAAGCCGCCGTAAATTTCGCTCGATTGGAAAATGAATCCGCGCCGCTTGCACAAGCTGACGATCCTTTCCATGCTTGCCGCGCCGTAGCTCTGCGGAGGCGGGCGCTGGGCGTCAGGAGACTTGTTCATCATTTTGGCCACAGATTAACGCAGTTTACACAGATTCAACGCAGAGAATTCTGTAATGGCGGCTGTGTCAGCCGCATTTGCTAAGCTCCGCAGGCGACACGCCTGCCTCTACAATGTCCGCTTTATCCGCGGTTACGTCTGCGCTTCGACGGTGATCTCGGTCTTCACCGAATTAGCGATGAAACATTGGTCGTGCGCTATGTGATTCATCTCCTCAATCTCTTGCGGGGTCGGCTGCTTATCACCTGAGAATTTGAGCCGGGGTTTTAAAGTCACGCGGGTGATTGCCAATTTGCCCTCAGCATTCTTTTCCATGTGGCCGACGGCTTCATCGACGTACTCATCCAGCACGAATTTCTTTTTGGCTGCGATCGCAAGGAATGTAAGCATCTGGCAGCTTGAGAGCGACGCCACAAACGCCTCCTCGGGGTCGACGAGACTTGGGTTGCCCAGATAGGTGGGAGCAGCCGATGCCTGCATCTCGTGTCCGCCATCGAACTTCCAGGTGTGATCGCGTGAATATTTCTGATACTCGAACGGCTTAGCGCCGCGTTGCCAGGTGAGGGTGATTTTGTGTTCGGACATGTTCTTAAATAGAATGGCATCCCTGCCAGGGCAACCCCGAAGGCTTTCGGGGCTGGCTACAATCCCACGGCCATGCTTGCGCTACTTCTCTTGCGCTCTATTTTGTCGGCTCTTGAAAATTCGCGCGATTAGCTCAGTGGTAGAGCGCTTGCTTCACACGCAAGAAGTCGCAGGTTCGAACCCTGCATCGCGCATATGCTCACCCCTCGCTCGGAACTTTAAGCGCGCTGTAAGGCCAGAGCGGTCGCCACGGCGACAAGTCGCAGGTTCGAACCCTCCATCGCGCACCATCTTTTTGTTTGCCCACGAGAGAAATAACCTGCAGAAATGAAATCCCTATGGCTCTAGTCCAAGAAGTTCTCGAGATCGTTAAAAAGCGGAATCCGAACGAGCCGGAGTTTCTCCAGGCGGTCACCGAAGTTCTCGAATCGATCGAACCTGCCGTTCAACGGAATAAAAAATATCGGGACGGCAAGATCCTTGAACGTCTGGTTGAGCCGGAGCGGCTGATTCAGTTCCGCGTTCCCTGGGTCGACGACAAGGGCCGAATCCAGGTAAACCGCGGCTTTCGCGTCCAGATGAATAGCGCCATCGGGCCTTACAAAGGGGGTCTCCGATTTCACCCTACGGTCAACGCGAGCATTCTGAAGTTTCTCGCCTTTGAACAAGTCTTTAAGAACTCGCTTACTACCCTGCCGATGGGCGGAGGCAAGGGCGGCGCTGATTTCGATCCGAAGGCGAAATCCGACAACGAAGTCATGCGGTTTTGCCAATCGTTTATGACCGAGCTGTTCCGGCACATAGGTCCCGATACCGATGTGCCTGCCGGCGATATCGGGGTAGGTCGGCGCGAAATAGGTTATCTCTTCGGCCAGTACAAACGGCTTGCTAACGAGTTCACCGGCGTGCTCACCGGCAAGGCGCGCAATTGGGGCGGCTCGCTCATGCGCCCGGAAGCGACCGGTTATGGTGCGGTTTATTTCGCGCAGGAAATGCTTAAAACCCGTGACGAGACCATTGAAGCGAAAATTTGCACCGTCTCCGGATCTGGGAATGCGGCGCAATTCACCGTGGAAAAATTAATCGAGTGCGGCGCGACGGTTCTTACTATGTCAGATTCCGGCGGCCTGATTTACGACAAGAACGGCATCACGGAGGAAAAACTGGCTTGGATCCAAGGTGTCAAGAACGTGCGTCGCGGACGCATCAAAGAATACGTCCAGAAGTTTAAGGGCGCCAAATATCTAGAAGGACAGCGACCGTGGAACATCAAATGCGATTGTGCATTCCCGTGCGCCACTCAAAACGAAATCACCAGCGAAGATGCAAGGAAGCTGGTCGAGAATGGCTGCTATCTGGTTTCCGAAGCGGCCAACATGCCGACTGTGCCAGCGGGGGTCGATCTGTTCCTCGAGAAAAAAATCCTTTTTGGCCCCGGTAAAGCTGCAAACGCCGGCGGTGTGGCGACGTCCGGTCTGGAGATGAGCCAGAACTCGATGCGCCTGCCATGGCCACGCGAAGAAGTCGATTCGCGTTTGCGTCACATCATGTCCACGATCCACAAAAACGCGTGGGAAACCGCCGCCGAATACGGGCACCCGGGTAATCTGGTGGTTGGCGCGAACATCGCCGGCTTCGTTAAAGTCGCGGATGCGATGCTCGATCAGGGTGTCGTCTAGCCGCTGTGGTTCGCGACAGGCGCGTGAAGACCCTGTCGAATCCGAATAATAAATGTATGAATACCAACATTGTTGATCACGGGAAGGCGAAGGCTGTTCGCCTCGGGAACGAAATGAAAATGCGATTGAAACGGACAGCTCTCCTGCTTGCTAGCCTTTCAGTCGTCATCGGAGCAGGTGGGTGTGACGGTTATTATGCTGGTTACCCGGGGTACGGACCTTATTACGGCGGGCCCGCGCCGTACTACGGAGGCGGTCCGGGCTCAGTCGTAGTCGAGGTCGGCGATCGACCGTACTATCGCGGTGCCGGTTATTGGTCGCGTGGGGCCTATTATGTCTGGCGCCCGGGACACTGGTCATCGCGCTACGGTCGCAGAGTCTGGATCCGTGGCCATTATGTTCTGAGATGATAGTCGAGTTGCTGTTCGGTCTCTTGCGGACAACACGGCAAACGTGCCACGTACCGGATATCAAGCGATAGGACGAACCAGTCCCCAGCGGGCCAGGCGGAACCGAAAGGCGGTCGCAAGACAGCCTAATCCGTAGCGCACGCTTCGGCGGAAATTGATCGACGAAGCCTCTGGTAAATAACGCGCCGGGCACGTGACTTCGCCAATCGCACAGCCAATCGCGATGACTTGGACAAGGATTTGATTGTCGAAAACAAAGTCATCAGAATTTGTTTCCAGCGGCAGCCGTTCCAGCAACTGGCGCGAAAAGGCGCGGTAGCCGGTGTGGTACTCCGAAAGCTTCGCGCCGATGAGGAGATTCTCTACGAGAGTCAGGAACCGGTTGGCGATATATTTCCACCGCGGCATGCCGCCGCTTAACGCGCCCCCGCCGAGAATGCGGGAAGCAAGCACACACGGATAAAGCCCGCTCGCAACCAGTGCCGCCATCGCCGGGATCAACTGTGGAGTGTACTGATAGTCCGGATGGATCATGATAATAATGTCCCCGCCCGCGGCGAGCGCGAGACGATAACAAGTCTTTTGATTTGCGCCGTAGCCGCGATTTGCCGGATGAACCTCCAGTTGAACGCGATCAAGCGTGCGCGCGACTGCCACCGTCTCATCCTGGCTGGCGTCATCCACCACAATCACAAGATCGACAATGCCATGCGTCATCACCTCGTCGTAAGTCTGGCGCAAGGTGCGCGCCGCGTTGTAGGCGGGCATCACCACCACAATTTTCTGGCCGCTTAGCATCCTCGTAGTCGAATATGCATTCGAGCGCCGCCTTGCAACCTCGATGATCATTTTTCATGACGCACGTTGCCTGGAGTATTCCAGTCCAGGACATCCGGAACGTCCGGAGCGGATTGCGAGCACTGCGCCTTTGTTGCGGGATCGGCATCCGGATTGGAAATGGCGCGAGCCAATCGCACCGGATGAAATCAAGTTGCGGGCACATTCGGCAGAACATCTCACACGGATAAAAAATGCCAGCCACGATTTCGATGCGGATACCCCTGCGTATCCAAAGATTTACGAACACGCCTTGCGTTCGGCCGGGGCCGCAATCGATGCGGCACAAACGGCGTCGCCCGGTGGGCCGGCTTTCAGCTTAATGCGGCCGCCGGGACATCACGCGAGCCGCGACCGCGCGATGGGGTTCTGTTACTTGAGCAACGTCGCAATCGCGGCGCTTGACGCTCTGGATAATGGCGCCGGGCGCGTCGCGATTTGGGATTTCGACGCGCATCACGGCAACGGCACGGAAGCGATCGTCGCGCACAATCCGCGGATTGTGTTCGCGTCCATTCATCAGTTCCCGGCTCATCCTGGAACAGGCGCAAACTCGTTTGCGAATGTCGAGAATTATCCCGTGACGCCGCGCACCCCACGAGCTCACCATGTAGGTGTTGCGCAACGCGCTCTGGAAAACCTCTTAAAGTTCAAGCCCGATCTCTTGCTGGTTTCGGCAGGCTTCGACGCTTACTCCGGCGATCCTCTCGTCCAAATGACGCTGGAACTGGAAGATTTTGCGAAATTCGGCGATTGGCTGCGCAACGTTGGAATCCCGGCAGTGGCGATTTTGGAAGGTGGCTACAGCGACGACCTGCCCGAGTTAATCGACGCGTTTTTGACGAGCTGGTCGAGCGAATAGATAGTCAAACTTCGCAATCGGGCTGTAATTCAGTCTGCCGTAGGACGGACTCGCCGTGGCGAGCTTGGTAGTGCAGTCGCCGCGGTGACAGGTCGCGACTTCATTTCTGGTGATTTCTTGGCAGTGGTGAATACTTTGCAACAAATCGGGCTGTAGTTCAGCTTGGTAGAACGCTTGAATGGGGTTCAAGAGGTCGTGGGTTCAAATCCCGCCAGCCCGACAAATTTTGTTTTGCCACGGATTAATACAAGATGAAACACAGATTGTTCGTGGCGAAGATCGAAATCAGTCCACGTAAATCTGTGTTCATCTCTGGCTAAATGCTCAGCGCTGGAATTGTCGGATTGCCAAACGTCGGCAAATCCACCCTTTTTAACGCGCTAACCCGCACGCACAAGGCGCCCGCGGAAAATTATCCTTTTTGCACGATTGATCCCAATCTCGGCATTGTCACCGTGCCCGACGTACGCCTGGCACAACTGGCGGAAATCTCACATTCGCAGAAGATCGTGCCGACGGCGATCGAGTTTGTCGATATTGCCGGTCTGGTCAAAGGCGCCAGCGCAGGTGAAGGGCTGGGCAATCAATTTTTGCATCACATTCGCGAAGTTGACGCGATCGTGCAGGTGGTACGCTGTTTCGAAGACAGCGATGTTCATCACGTCAGCGCGTCGATTGATCCAATTCGCGACATCGAAGTCATCAATACCGAGCTTGTGCTCGCTGACCTCGCGTCGCTCCAGAGACGGCACGATCGATTGCAGAAAGAAGTGCGAGCCGGTGACAAAGCAGCGAAAGTTGAAAGCGCGATCATCGAAAAATTGTTGCCGCATCTCGACGGGGGAAAGCCGGCGATCAGCGCCGCATTGACTCCGGAAGAAAAGGCAATCGCGCGTGGATTCTTTTTGCTTACGTCAAAACCCACAATTTTCGCATGCAACGTGGCGGAGACCGATCTAAGTGCTGTAGCCGCGGACGGCGACCGCGGCGAGGAGATGAAGTTCTCGAAAGCCGAGGTCAGCGCCCTCGGCTACAGCACCGCAGCACGCGTCAAAGCCGTTGAGGAATACGCGCGACATCATTTCGGAACGGAAGCTATTGTCATCAGCGCGCAGATTGAAAGTGAACTGGTCGACCTTGGCGAAAACGAGGCGATGGAATATTTGCGCGGTGTTGGTGTCGAAGACAGTGGCGTGCACGCACTCATTCGCGCCGTCTATCACCTGCTTGGCCTGCGCACATTTTTCACCACTGGCGAAAAGGAGACACGCGCATGGACAATTCACGCGGGTGACAAGGCGGCCGCCGCCGCGGGCGTTATCCATTCCGATTTCGAACGGGGTTTTATCGCCGCGGAAACAATTCAGTATAATGATCTGGTCGCTCTTGGTTCCTTCGCCAAAGCTCGAGAAGCTGGAAGGCTGCGAAGTGAAGGAAGAGATTACGTCGTGCGCGATGGCGATGTGATTCTCTTCCGCTTCAATGTGTGATAAGACTCGTTAAAAAAGTTACAAGGTTACAAAAGTTTACAAAAGGTAAATGCTGTGCGCTTCGACTCTTGTAACGATGTAACTTTTTAACTCTTGTAACCACTCCGTTCAGGTCGCGTCGTACAAGATGCGGCCGCAGTTTTCGCAGCTCACGATTTCTTTCCCCGCTCTCACACGGTGCGCGGTCTGCGTGGTCACTTTCATGTGGCAGCCGGTGCAAACTTCGTGTTCGAGTGCGACAATAACAGCGTCGCCTTTGCTTTTGAAAAGACGTTCGAACCGGCCCAGTAGATCCTCCTCAATCTTGTCCGCGATCTCGTCGCTCTCCTTTGTCAGCTCTTCCAGTCGCGACTGCAAAGTCGTTGATTTCGCTTCAAGATCCTTCGTCTGCCGAGTGATCGACTCCTTGACGGTAGCGGCCTTCTTTTCCTCCGCGCCCAGTTCCGCCTTAATCTTGTCCGCCTCCACCATCAGTTCGAGCTCTTCATCCTCGATTTTGCGGATCTCGTTTTCATAGCGCTCGATCTCATGTCCCATTGCCTGGAACTCGTCATTCTTGCGGGTTTGGTATTGCTGAGTCTTGAGCCGCGCGATGGTCTCGGCGCGGGTGCCCACATCGAGCTCAAGTTTCTTCCGCTCCATTTCGACGTGTCGCCCCCGCTGTTTGAGCGCTTCAACTTCTGCCGCGCTCGAAGCCAATTGCGCTTCAAGGCTTTTCCGTTGCAGCGGCACGGTCTCTATTTCGGTCTGGATCTGCTTGATCTTTTGTTGTCGATCTTGAAGAATGAGCAGTTGTTCCAATTCAGGATGCACGCGCGCTGAAGTTATTGATTCTGCCGAGCGCCGTCAATCGCTTCGCGTTTGATGGCTGTGGAGGCGGCCGTGTCGGCTGCTATGTCTAACGAGCGGCTCTTCCGCCCATTTCATCAAAAGCTTTCAACACCTGCTCGGGACGCGCGCGCACGGCGATGTTTTCCGTGAGATTCACCCAGCGAATTATCCCAGTAGAATCAATTAGAAATTCAGCCGGGCGAGCAATATCAGCTCCCTTCGGCCCGGCGCCGGCATGCAAGAGGTCGTAACGGCGAATGACTTCTGCCTTTGGATCGGAAAGGAACGTGTGGGTGAAATGCGGTTTTTGCCGTTGGCGGCGATTGATTTCCGGCCGGTCAACGCTGATCGCGACCACGCGAATGCCACGCGATTCGAGCTCCGAAAGCTTGTCCTGAAAACTCCGCAACTCGGAGTTGCATAACGGTCACCAGAACCCGCGATAAAAAATCAGAAGCACCGCATTCGCCCTCGCGGTTGACGCGCTCGATGCCGGCCCTGAGAGAAGATTTGCGAGCGAGACCTCGTTATTATCCTGATCCGGCAATGTAAAAGCCGGCGCTTTCTCACCAACGCGCGGCGCTGCCGTTGACGATGGCAACTGCCGCAACTCGTAAAAGATCAGATACGAAAAGAAACCAAAAACTACAACGCTGAGTGCGGCCAGGGTCGAGCCGGCAATTTTTCCGCGATAGCTCTGCGGCTTGCCAAAAGCGCGGACCAAGCCGACGAGAAGAAAAATTCCACCCACGGAAAACAACAGGAAGTTCGCCCACGGAAAATCACGAGTGACTGGGAATTGCGCAAAGAAAGTGTAGCTGAGAAAACCAGCCAGCACGAAAAGGAATCCGATCCAGAGCGACCAATTCCAGCTTCGTTTCATGTTGATCTTGCCGCTCCCATCCGTAGAATCCACCGGTAAAGTACTACAGCGGTAGCGGCGAATGCAAAGCCACCGATGATGATCGCAGCGGTTCCAAAGCCTGGCCCGACGAGCGCCAGCGGAGCAGAAACCCCGGAGAACACAACGATTGCGGAGATCACCACGCCGATCACACTCTCGCCGACGATCAACCCTGACGCCAGTAGCACCCCGAGCTGCTTCGTCGCGTCCGGTCTGGAGGTGCGGTCAGCACGTTTGTCAAAGAACCAGCCTGCGACCGCGCCGACCACGATCATCAGAGTGCTCTGCGTCGGGAGATAAATTCCGAGGCCGACGGCCAGTGGAGGAACGCGCATGTGTCGCGTCGTGCGCGCAAGAATCTCGTCCAGCAGGATGATGCCAACTCCGATCAACCCGCCGATTCGGATCAAGCTCCAGTCGATATCAGCGGCAATGACGCCCTGCGCTAATGAGGAGATGAGTCCCGCTTGCGGCGCCGGCAGCGGATTCGGACGCAACTCGGCGCCCGGCGCGCCAACAAAGCCGTAGGCGTGATTCACCAGGTCGAGCACGGGCGGAATGACCAATGCGCCAGCGATCACACCGATGACGAGCGCGAACTGCTGTTTCCACGGAGTCGCATCGACAAGCTGACCGGTTTTGAGGTCCTGCAAGTTATTGTTAGCGATCGCGGCCACGTTGAAAATGACTGCGGTGGTAAAAAGCGCGAATGCCATCAAGGCTTTGCTCGCCTCCGGCGAAACGTATGGCTTCACGCCGAGGACAAGGAGCAAGGCAGCGCCAATCACCACCAGGATACCGATGCCTGAGAGCGGGCTGTTCGACGAACCGATCAGGCCCGCCATGTAACCGCAAACGGCGGAGACGAAGAAGCTCATCAAAAGGACATAGGCCACGCCGCCGATCACGAGTGTGGGCAAGTGCGCGCCGAGTCCGCTTGTGTTTGCGAAGTAGCCGAGCACCCACCCGATCGGCAGCATGCAAACTAACGTGACCAGACCAACAATGCCGATCGGAATATCGCGCTCGGTGATCGGCAGCGTGTCCGCTTTGCCGGCCTTGCGCGCACGCGAAGCGGCCATCGCGCCAGCAAGCCCGCGTGCGACTGGCCTAACGAGTTTGAGCAATGTCCAGATTGCCGATACGCCGATCGCGCCGGCGCCGACGAAACGGACTTTTCTGCTCCAGGTGCTTTGCGCGAGTTGAGCAGTAGCCGTCGTGAGATCGCCCGCGATGGAAGAGTAATGCGGCACACCCCAACCCCAGCCGATCAGCGCGCCAATCAGCATCGCGATGCCAACCGACAAACCAACCAGGTGACCGATCGCAAGCAACGCAAACGAAAGCGAGAAATCGTAACCGCTCACCGCGCCTCGCCTGCCAATTCGAAACGTCTGCGCCACGTCGGCGGCGAATATTTGCGTGGCAACGATGACCGCGAATACCGCGGCAACAATTGATCCCCACAACACCGCAAGCAGACCCGCGCGGCCGTGTTCGATATCGGAAGCGTGCTCGCTATCGCCGCTGCTGCCGACCTTCAAAACTTCAGCGCAAGCGACGCCCTCGGGATAGGGCAGGTCGGAGCTTGTGACCAACGCGCGACGCAGCGGGATCGAGTACATCACGCCTAGAATGCCGCCGAGTGCGCAGATTAGGAATGAGATCCAGAATGGAAACTCAGTCCACCAGCCGATCATGATCAAACCGGGTAATACGAAGATGATCGACGAGAGTGTGCCCGCTGCGGACGCGACCGTCTGCACAATGTTGTTTTCCTGAACGGTCGCATCGCGGAAACCCCGCAGAATCGCCATCGAGATGACCGCGGCCGGAATCGAAGTCGAAAAAGTGAGACCGGCCTTCAGGCCGAAGTACACGTTCGCCGCCGTGAACACCAACGTAATAACGACGCCTATGATGAGGCCACGGACAGTGAGTTCTTTGCGCATATTCGCTTGATGTAGGCCGACCGACGCGAGCGGAGAATAGTGTGGAATCGCCGGATTGGTCAAGATGCGTGCTCGGCTCGCGCGCTGGTCGTCATTCTGAGTGAAGCGGTACGGAGTCGAAGATCACCGGGAAATGCCTTAAGCTCCCACCACGGGCAATTCCTCGCCTTCGCTCGGGATGACCATGGCTAAATGACGCTTGTGCTCTCGGGCCGCTTTTTCCAAGCTTCTGCAAATGGCGAATATCGATACCGTTAATCCGCCGCAGGAATATCCCGATATCCTCGGCGCGCGACCAACCAATCCGCTGGCGGCCAATTTCAAACCGTTCATTCCGGCATCAGTACAATTGCCGGAGCTGACCTGGCCCCACTTAATCGTCGGCACCTTATTAGGAATGGGTTTCGGTGCGTCGTCGCTCTATCTCGTGCTCAAGGTCGGCTTGACCGTAAGCGCGTCTATTCCGGTGGCGGTGCTTTCCATCACTTTCTTTCGAATCTTCTCGAAGATGTTCCGCACTCCCGACGCGAATGTTTTGCAAAACAACATTGTCCAAACCGCCGGCTCGGCCGGCGAATCGATCGCTTTCGGCCTTGGCGTGACGATGCCTGCGATCCTGATCCTCGGTTTCGATCTCGAAATTGCGCGCGTGATGCTCGTGGCAGTTCTCGGCGGATTGCTTGGCATATTGATGATGATCCCGCTGCGTCGCGCGCTCATCGTCGCTGAACACGGAATTCTGAAATATCCCGAAGGCACAGCCTGCGCCGAGGTTCTCAAGGCAGCCGCTTCCAAGGAATCGCTCGCAGTGGCGGACAAGACCCATACGACCGCGAACGCTCAGATAGTCAACGAAGAAGCCGCGAGCGGCGGCAAGGTAATCTTCAGTGGGTTCGGCATCGGCTTCCTGTATCAGGCCGCGATGGGCGCCTTCAGGTTGTGGAAAGACACGCCGGAGAAGATTTTTGCAGCTCCACTCAAGGGCGGCTCAGTCTCTGCCACCATCGAACCCGCGCTGCTCGGCGTTGGTTACATCATTGGACCGCGGATCGCGTCGATCATGTGTGCCGGCGGCGTGCTCTCCTATCTCGTTTTAATTCCGGCGATCAAATTTTTCGGCGAACACGCGACGATGCCGATCGCACCCGGAACAATCCCAATCAGTGAGATGGGGCCTGACGACATTCGGGGCGCTTACATTCTTTACATCGGTGCGGGCGCAGTCGCGGCGGGTGGAATCATCAGCCTGTTTCGCTCGATTCCAACCATCTGGCACGGATTGAAGGGTGGCTTGGCGGATTTGCGCGGTCACCATGGTCCACGCGAACATGCGCCGCGCACCGATCGCGATTTGTCGATGCGCGTGGTGATTATTGGTTGCCTTGCCATCATTGCAGTGATCATGGCTGTGCCGCAATTACATCTGCGCGGAAATCTGCTCGGCGCATTTTTGATCGTCCTCTTTGGCTTTCTTTTTGTCACCGTGTCGTCACGATTGACTGGCGAGATCGGGTCGTCTTCGAATCCGATTTCAGGAATGACAGTAGCGACGCTGCTCCTCACCTGTTTGGTGTTTCTCATCATCGGCTGGACCACCCCCAATTATTTTGTGACTGCGCTCTCGATCGGCGGCATTGTCTGTATCGCCGCGTCTAACGGCGGCACGACGTCGCAGGATTTGAAAACGGGTTTTCTGGTTGGATCGACTCCGAAATTTCAACAAATCGCGATCCTTTTCGGCGCGCTCGCTTCCGCGCTCACGCTCGGTTACGTGCTTTTGTTCTTGAACAACGCCTACACGGTCTATGTGCCAATGCCCGCCACATCAGAATTGCGTGCGCCAGCCAATGAAGTTGGCCGGGCAGAAAAACTGCGAGGTCTGCAAGGCTTTTCAGACCAAAATACGTATCGCGCCTGGCAACGAACCGATCCTGAAGGCGGCGCCGCTCAGCGCTATCTGGTAAACAACGAAGGCGTTCCCGTTTACCTTGTGGATCCCGGAATCAACGGCACGCACAAGGTCCGTCCTGATGGATCGACCGTGACAAAATTCGATGCGCCCAAAGCCACGTTGATGTCTTATATCATCAAAGGAATCCTCAGCCGGAAACTGCCCTGGGCGCTCGTCCTGCTCGGCGCCATGATCGCCGTCGTTCTCGAAATGAGCGGCATTCCGTCGCTTGCCTTTGCCGTCGGCGTCTATCTTCCGCTCGCTTCATCAAGTCCAATCTTCATTGGCGGGATGGTCCGCTTACTCGTCGATCGTTACCTGCGAGTAAAATTTCGCCACGGAAATCTTTCCGAGACGGAACTTACTGCTGAAGGCGACAAAAGCCCCGGTGTATTGCTTGCGTCCGGTTATATCGCGGGTGGCGCAATCACGGGAATTGTGATCGCGGCAAAGGAATTGGTAGGCCCTCTTGCCGCGATGGGACAGCGAATTGAGGAATGGCAAATGGCACATAATCCATTTCTCAACGGCCCATATTCCGACCTGCTCGCCTTGCTTCCTTTCGCCGTGCTGTGCGGGCTCCTTTACCTTGTCGGCCGCGATGTCCTTCTCGTCGCGCGCTCAAAAGACGTGAGGGCGCGATAGATTTATTTGCGTTGCCACTGACCGATCCAAGTGCTCCACCCGTAATATCCAAACGGAATGAGCATTCCAGCGGACACCATTTCATCAACTTGCGCCCGGATCGGCGCGGCTTTTATCCCAGACCCGAAATAGTCGTCGATCACAACCCAACAATGATCCATCAGCAGGTCGCTGTAGGAATCGAGGTTTCGACGGGGATTGGCGTTCGCGTCGAATATGAAAAAACCCACTTCACCGCTGCCAAGGATCTCCCGCACTGCGGACCTGGTCATTTCATGGGAAGAGCGCCCTTCGATCACGATGACATCTTCAAGGACGCCAAACCGAGCCAGATTCTTTCTCAAATCTTTGATGATATTCTTGCTCGGCAGCCGGGGGTGTTTCAATTGCCCTCCGCCTTCGATGGTAACGATCTTTTTTCGCGCGCCGGACTCGTGGGCGCCAAATGCGGCGGCGATCGTGGAGCCACCGATGTAGGGGCCAATTTCAAGAATGTTTCCTGCGCAGACCTTGGCAAAGTGATAGATGAGAAGCAAAACATCGACATGCAGCATCGACGCTTTGCGCCAGACCTTTTCCATGCGCTGGCGTACCTCCTGACGACGGTAATCCATGAGCTTGGACATCAGATCGAGGATCTGATCGGTGTGGGCAGAGCTGGTCAGAGCAGAATCGGGCGACGAAAGCACCGGTCGATCCTATCAGCCTGAGATGACGGCGCAAGCCACGAGCATTGCGTCGTTACCCGCGAATTCTCCTTCCACTACGCCGGCGAAATGTGAACTGCTTGCCAGGTATCGCAAAACAGGCGAAGTAAGGACGCGCGCGACATTGGGCGTGCCGGATTAACGATCAATTCGGGCTGTGGCTCAGCTTGGTAGAGCGCCTGGTTCGGGACCAGGAGGCCGTGGGTTCAAATCCCACCAGCCCGATGCTGAATTATTATATTCTGTTTGATCATCCGTCGTGCGATCCAGTTTAGCGGCGAATCTGCCTGGGTGAGTTAAAGCAAAACGTTGCAGAGGCAATGATCGCAGGAATTGCCGGGACGCCGCAACGGTTCCTGCATTGCTACGCCCCCGGACAGTCGAAGCGCCGATGGCGACTCGCGCAGTTCGACTCTGGATAGTGCTAAGAAACTCCGCCTCGTTCATGGCCTATTATCCTCCGACAATGACTTTGTATAAACCATGCATATTCGAGACGAACGGCAGATGGTGAAGGTGCCAAGTCGCCGAACAGCATAGCTTATCCGCGCTTGCGGGACCGCTGAATTCTACGACTTCCTTCTCGGTGTGCGCTGCGGCAAACGCGCTGACTCGCCGCGCCCTATTCGGTCTAGGTGAGCGGCGACCGAAGAGAAAAGGTCGAGCACATCTCCCGCGCCCACGAAATCGAATAGGACAGACTGCCCATTGAGCTTGGGTTTGATCTCGAAAATCGTGTTCGTGTGGAACGCAGCATCGCGGTTGTGGGCTGGATACGTAAGCTTTTGAATGGCAAAACGGTTTCCGTGAGCAATGCCATTGCGAAGATGGCGCACGAGTTCCAATTCAGGCGCGTGGTCGAAATAATCGTTGCGCTTCAACGCATCGCCGACCGCCAGTAGTGAACCTGTGAGCCACACGCGGGGAAATTCTTCCGCGATTGCTTCATCCGCTACCGCACTAATTAAGGCATCCTGCATGTCGAACGACCATTTCGTTCCGTCCTTACGTTGGACAGAATCAATCGGGTAGTCGGCGATTAATCGAACAAGCGCCTTGTCACTCACCCGTGGAGCAAGACGGATTGCGGCGATGTGCGCGGCGTATCCCGCTGCCATGTTTCGTGCAAGCTGCGCCACTTTGGCCGGGGCTTGGTTATCACTCAGTTTCAATGCATGATGCTCTCAGCCAAAGCAAGGTAGTGAGGGCGCATATCCACCGCCTTAGCGATTTCGTTGGCCGCTTCAGCTGCTCCATTTCGGAGCAACTCGTCGAAAAGGGCTTTTAGTTTTCTCTGCATTTCCTCATCGTCGCCTTCGAATTGTGCACTCGCGGTAGCGTAATTGATTTGCTCAGCGATTGGCCGGAGTACCTCATCCGAGTTACGCAGTTGTTCCGGCAAACTCTGATGAACCCGTTCGAATATCTCAAAGCGTGCAATTTTCAGGCTGTCCATCATTCGCTCTTTTTGTTCGGGGGTTTTCTTTCCGCCGAATAGAGGCCGTAGGAATGACCTAATCATGTAAGTTTCGGGAACGGCGGGATTTCGTCGTTTGACACCACGCCGATTGATCGCGCCAGATACTTGTTGCCTGATGCCAGCACCGCTTTCAGGAACTTCTCACGTTCTTCGCCGTTCGGCCCCTGTCTGACCAACTGCCAGTATTCTTCGTCCTTTCCGTATCTGCGCACGGCTCGCATATATTTGAGCCAGTTCTTGGAGTAGAACCAACTGCCCCAGTAAAAGTCCGGGCGACCAAGTCGAATCGCTCCCCATATGGGCAAGAACCCGAATATGGTGATGAGCGGGTTGAACAGATAGAGGCCGTTGATCGTCGGCGGGCCGAATGCGTCCGCCAGCACCGCTGCAATGCCCAATATCGCGCTCCACGGTTTGCCTTTTAGGAAGCAGACGACCACGCACGCAAGCCAAACGACGGCGATTGCGATTGCGATGGTTGCTCCTATCGGATTGATTGTTTGTGCATTCATTTTGTTTTCGGTTCGTTCCGTTGTTTGTGCGGGTCGGATTTGAAGTTGATGTTGCGGATGGAATCAAGATCGCCTTCGAGTTCTTGCTGTCGTTCCTTCCGGCGAAGGAAACGAGCGGCGTTCTCACAAAACCAGAGCCAAACGCGGTCGAGTCTATCGACGACGTTTATCCAGTGGATCCCTTGCGCGGGTTGCGCCACCCGTGAAATTCCGTTCTCATCGGTTGTTTATGGCGCAGAGTCGAGCAGAGTGGTCGGTTGGGTTTTCGGGCACGATTGCTTTCGTCATGGGTTCATGTTTCAGGAAACCGTGATTCAACCAAAGCCGGTGAGACCAAAGCAAGAGGATTTCGGACACCGTTGTTGACCAAGCGCACCTTATCCCGAATTCAGAATAAGCTCGCTCCCAGGTCTCCATTCAGCTGGCTAACCTTGGCCGGATTGGGCGAAGGTTTCTGATTGCTTAGAAACATGATCGTTGGTGAGATTCATTTCTGATGCGGCCAACTGTCGAGGATCTGCAAGCCATCTGGTTGTTCACCTATTCGCGCTCTTCATTGCTCGACGCAGCTGGATTCCTCGCGGAACTCGACAAGGTAGCGCCCGGATCGCTTCAATACCGCGCCCTGATTGACGCGGCGGTCGTAGCTTATGCGCGGCCGTTTACCGTTTGCTGGCTGCCACCCAAACGAAAAAAGATCGTGCCGCTCAAGGACGTTCTCCCACCGCAGCATTTAGCGGAGTTCCATGAGCACGCGCTTATTCTCCGAGACACAATGATTGGTCACAAGGATGCGACCCCGGCGAAAGGATACACCGCGACACCGAACATCGTGCTGGTGCGCATCTATCCCGACAACTTCAGTCTCAACTCAACAACGATCGGCGAAATGGAGCCTGCCTTGAAGAGCGCCCTTCCCGAACTTTGCGCTTATTTCGTGAAACACTGCGAACAAAACTTAAGCCGGCTGAAGAAGCTCTATAATTCTGAATTGATGAAGAATCAGCCGGGCGAATACGAGTTGGTAATATCTGAACCACCTACCGATTGGATTGTGCCTTTCAAGCCTAAACACGGTGATGACTTTCGCGTGCCGTGACCGCGCGATCGCGCAATCAAATCACAAGTGCCCGTTTTACGATCCACAGTTCAAATCTGCAGTCCGATAGGCAGTATTGCGAGGATTTGACATAACGTGATTAAGTCTGAAGGCGAGCAGCTCAACCCCCGAAAATGCCTAGCGTTGAGCGGTTGTCAGAGGGAGTCTGAACGATTACTTCAAAACAGCCTAAAAGTCGTCCCGAACCAGGCGCTCTACCAGGCTGAGCCACAGCCCGAACTGGATTAGTCATGCCAGCATGCCCAACCGACGCGCCCGTTACTTCGCGTACGTTGCGGCAGATAGCAAGGAAATCGAGCCCAAGTCGGCTTGGAGAAAGAAGTAGCGGTGCTTGTATCAAGCACCGAAATCACATAAACAGGCGTTTGCCACAAACGCCTCTACACCATGGCTGTTCAAAATCCTTTTCCGCCGATGCATTTCTCCGTAGCGATTGTTGGCGCGTTGATCGGCGTCGTGATTCTGTTGTTCGGGCGCAAGCTATTCTGGCTTTGCGTCGCTGCAGTCGGATTCGCGGCCGGCGTAGAAATTGCACCGCACGTCGTTCACGAGCCATCTTCGCTGATGGCGTTAATCATCGCGCTCGTCCTTGGCTTGATCGGGGCATTGCTCGCGCTGTTCCTTCAGAAAATTGCGATCGCAGTGCTTGGCTTCCTCGCGGGCGGCAAACTGGCCGGCGCGATTGCCGCGGCATTCCTGGTTCAGTATGCGCAATACTCCGCGATCATCTTTGTGCTCGGCGGAATCATTGGCGCGATTCTTCTCCTGGTTTTATTTGATTGGGCTCTGATTATTGTTTCCTCGCTCATCGGCGCGCACCTGATTCAAAGCGCGATCACTCTGCCAGCATCAGGATCGACCATTCTGTTTATCGGCCTGGCGGTCATTGGAATCCTGGTACAAGCGGCTTCCCTGCGGAGGAGTCGGACATAGACTTGTATTTTTGCTGACAAATCGAAACGCAGCTCCAAGAATCGCCCCATGAATTCTCAAAAAACTGGATTACGCCTCGCGAGCATCATTTTCGCTATTTTCGCTCTCGGTCACATCCTGCGACTGATCAATCTGCGAAATATGATCAGTCCTAGGCCCCGCACTCCGAATAACAGTCTTAGTGATCCCGTAAACGCTTATATTGAACTGGCGGAACCGAATCATGATTCTCGACCGCGTTTGAAACAATCACCTTCGTGGTTTGGCCTCGGGTTGATGCGCCCGATTGCGCTCGGGGGACTACTGGCGTTGGCACTCGCGTTATCGTCGTGCGATTTCAGCGTCCGAATTCCCCCGAACTTTGAACCGTGTAAAGATCTCGACCAGATCGCACTGGCTCCCGCCATCACCCCCGCTCCTTCATTGGTATTCGAGGAGATCGGCTCAATCAAAGTCATGCATGGCGTGGCGCGCGCTACTCGTGCCGCCAGTGGACGTGGCTTTTTAAGGGTGGAGCAGAGTATTGAGTTACCGGCCTACGCAAACCAGGCGACCGTTTTCCTCAATGGATGGAAAGCTGCTTACAATAATTCGGATCACCACCTCGCCGATGTTGCAACCTTGCTGGGACGCATTCGCGTGGCCCCCGGAAAGATCACCTGGAATGCGTTCGGCTGGTTGAGCGACTATGCGGGTAAGCCGTTTACGTGGGACTACCACTATACAATCATCGCGTGGAACGACGTGAACGTGCGCGCGATGGTCGATCACAATGACGGGGAGCGTTTCTGCAAGGATGGCAAAGCAAACGGCGACGACAACTTTTTCACAGGGAAAAATGACAGCAACCCGACTGAGGGCGTCGTGTCCACGACCGCGCTCTCGAGTTTTCCAAGCTTTCTAAAGAATGCCGGATTTGCCAGTGGCCGACAGGTGGCGGTGTTGCCGCGCGGCTTCGGCTTCTCGTGGAGCAATACCGACCATCATCTGTTCCAATTGGCTTATAATCTGGAAAGCGTCGCCCCGTTCCTGCGTGACCAGCCCTATTACAAGGCAGAGACGCAAATAAAGCCGCTGCCTGATGGTTCGGCGGAAAAGGCGAACGGCGAATTCGTGAGCTGGAAGACCTCGGTAATCATGAAAGATAACAGCCTCCGGCATTACTACTATTTTACCGAGTTCGTCTCGGGCATGAGTGGGCCCGATGTGGAGATTATCCAGCCGGAGTTTACCATTTTGCCTCGAGAAGATGTCAACGCCAATATCACAGGTGGTGGGCCAAAAGGGGGCCTGAAGTCAGCAGATGTGGTGATCGAGAATCTGCCCTACACATGCGCGGTGCCGATGCTGACCGGCTGGGAAATCGGCTATGAACCGCCGGGAGAAGGCGACCAACACGTAAAGGAGCTCGGCATCTTTCTCGAAAATGTGAGTTACGAGCGGCCCTCTGGTTCGTCGGTTGGCACCCTGCGCTACAGAATCTCCTCGATTGTGGTCGACAACGACGCTTTTCCCGAAAACTATTTCAGACACAAGATGACCATCCTCGGACTAAAGCCCGTCGGTGTGAGCATGCGGCCGGAAGGCTAGCGGATTTTTGCGACGCCCTCACACTTGGCATTCATGATCAGGTCGCACCAGGCTAGTCGTGCCGACTATGACCCAATCCCGCTACAACAGAGAGGAAAAGTTTGGTTGCGCAAATCGCGATTGCAATTCTCGGCTTTCTAGCGGGCGGCAAACTCGCCGGCGCAATCGCTGCTGCGTTTTTTTGTTCACCATGCGCAACACTCTGCCATCATCTTTCTGATTGGCGGGCTTATCGGCGTAATCCCCCTGCTCACTTTATTCGATTGGGCGCTTATCATTGTTTCTTCGCTTATCGGCGCGCACCTGATTGTTTATCAAGGCGCGATCGTCCTGCCAGCATCAGGATCAACCATTGTGTTTATCGGCCTGGCAGTCTTTGGCATCCTGGTGCAAGCCGCATCTCTGCGGAGGAGTCGCGGCGCGATCTCATAGCGGGCCCCCTTTCTGTGAAACTCGCTGCAACGCCGCTCACCCAAACGCGACTGGGACGAAAAATGCGACGATCATAGACCGCCGCTACAATTAGATTTTGGCTGACAAATCGAAAAGCGACTGCAAGAATGCGCGCATGAGTTCACAAAAGACTGGATTACGCGTCGCGAGCATAATTTTCGGCGTCTTTGCCATTGGTCATCTCCTGCGACTGCTCAACCAGGCCCAAGTCACAGTCGGAACCCTTACCATTCCAATGGGGGTAAGCTGGATCGCGCTTATCGTTGCCGCCATTCTCTGTATTTGGCTGTGGCGACTCTCCTCACGATCAGGGATGTAAAGGAGTCGCATCGACAGATGAGTACGCTCGTGCTTGCCTAAGCGCGTCTGTGTCAAATGACGAAGCCCAAATCCTTCGTCATTCGCCAATCGTCATTCGTCGTTCGTCATTTTCTCAGCCAATCCGCCGGGACATCTATAAAAGATCGGTCCAGATCTGCGATTGAAGGGCAGCCAAGCAGCTTGAGAGTCCGAATAAGATCGGCGCGCAGGATTTCGATTGCTCGCGCAACCCCGATCTCGCCAGCGGCGCCCAAGCCATAGGCGTAGGCGCGTCCAACCAACACGGCTCGAGCGCCCAGACACAACGCCTTTACAACGTCGCTGCCGCGACGCACCCCGCCGTCAAGCAGCACCTCGATACGGTCGCCCACGGCAGATAAAACTTCGGGTAACATTCGGAGGGTCGGTGCAACGCCATCGAGCTGCCGGCCGCCGTGATTGGACACGACCAGCGCGTCAGCCCCTGCATCCACTACGCGTCGAGCATCTTCTCCCGTATGAACGCCTTTAATGACAATTGGGCCGCTCCAAGCGTCGCGAATCCAGCGGAGATCCTGCCACGTTACCACGGCCTGTTCCAAAGCAGTCGTCACATCGGCATACAACATCGGTCCCTGTCCGGGAATCACGACGTTCGCAAACTTCATTAATCCGCCATCCGCCAGGAAAGCCGCCAGCCAGCGAGGTTTTATCAGGAGTTGACTCAGAAACGGAAGCATCGGTCCGAGTTTACAGGTCAAGAGCTCTTTGGCGCCGTTCCTGAGATCGCGTTCTCGCAGTCCGGCCACTGGCGTATCGATTGTCACAACGAGCGCCGAAAAACCCGCCGCTCGCGCGCGTTCAATTGCCGCCAACGCGCAGTCGTGGCCTCCGACCAAATAAAGCTGATACCAGACCGGTCCTTCCGACGCAGCGGCAACATCCTCCAGACGGCAACCCGATAGGGTCGAGAGGGTGTAGACGATACCCGCCTGGCCAGCGGCGCGCGCGGCAGCTTCTTCTCCCCGCGGATGGATGAGCCGGCTACTGCCGACGGGCGCGAGGATCAGCGGCATGGAGAGCGAAGTGCCAATCACGGTGGTGCGCAGATCGCACACCGGCGTTGTCACTGCGCAACGCGGACGAAGCGTCACCATCTCAAACGCGTGGCTGTTCGCACGCAGCGTCTGTTCGGCCTCCGCGCCGCCGTCGATATAGTCAAACACTACCCGAGGAAGCCGCCGTCGGGCTGCCTCACGCAAGTCTTCGATGTTGATCACGCGCGGCCGTTGCACTGATCGAGACATTTGTCTTACCCGACCCTAGTATTAGTGCCGAAAATGGCGGATACCGGTGAAGATCATCGCCATGCTGCGCTCGTTCGCGACAGCAATTACGTCTTCGTCACGAACTGAGCCGCCCGGCTGAATCGCGCAGGTTGCGCCGGCATCCGCGGCCGCGATCAATCCATCTGGGAATGGAAAAAAAGCGTCGCTCGCGACCGCGCTGCCTTTGAGAGAAAGCCCGGCTTCCTTCGCTTTCCAAACTGCGATACGCGACGAATCCACCCGCGACATCTGGCCGGCGCCGATGCCAAGTGTGCGATCCGCTTTGGCGTAAACGATTGCATTCGATTTCACGTGTTTGACGACCCGCCACCCGAACAACATGGCATTCAGTTCCGCTTTAGTCGGTCGCCTCTTGGTGACAACGTTTCGCTTGATTTCCCCCTCGACGTCCGGGTCCTGGACCAGCACTCCGCCGCAAACCGAGCGAATATCGTTGGGCGATCTTGCTTCGATTCCCGGAGTTGCCAGTCGAATAAGACGCAGGTTCTTTTTCTTCTGCAAAATAGTGCGCGCCTCGGCATCAAAATCGGGCGCGATGATTACTTCGCTAAAAATTTCACTGATCGCTTTAGCCAGTGGCTCATCAAGCGGCCGGTTGCAAATGATGATCCCGCCAAAGGGCGCTTGCTTGTCTGTCGCGAACGCTTTGTCCCATGCCTTGCGAAGATTCGCATTGGAACCTGCCCCGCACGGATTCGTGTGTTTAAGAATCGCGACGGTTGGCTCTTCAAATTCGCCGATCAAGCTCGTGGCCGCGCTAATGTCGAGGATGTTGTTGAAGGAAAGTTCTTTGCCGTGAAGTTTTTCGAAATGTTTCTCGAAATCGCCGTAGAGCGCGGCACTTTGATGTGGATTTTCCCCATAACGCAACCGCATCACCAGTGGGACCGAGAGTGAAAACGACGAGTCGGTTGCCTGCTCCGTGTTCAGGAAATTGCCGATAGCCCGATCGTATTCAGAAGTTTTAATGAACGCTTTGATGGCCAGGCGCTCGCGCAATTTCAGTGTGGTCTCGCCTTTATTATCGCGCATGTTTTCAAGCACGGCATCGTAATCGGCCGGATCAACCACCACCGTCACCGACTCATAATTTTTTGCCGCGCTGCGAATCATTGATGGTCCACCAATATCGATGTTTTCGATTGCTGCGGCGAGGGTTACGTCCGGCTTGGCGATGGTCGCTTCGAACGGATAAAGATTGACCACCACCAGATCGATCGGCTCGAATCCGCATTCGCGTGCTTCTGCCTCGTGTTTGGGATTGCCCCGCTTGTAGAGAAGGCCACCGTGCACGCGCGGATGCAAAGTCTTGACCCGCCCTTCGAGCACCTCAGGAAATGCGGTGAACTTTGAAATCTCGCGCACCGGAATTTTTTCCTTTCTCAGCAGATCCGCTGTTCCGCCCGTGGAAATGATATCGACGCCCTGACTCTCAAGGGCCCGCGCGAATGAGGCGATCCCGGTTTTGTCGGAAACGGAGATAAGAGCGCGGGTGATTTTCATGAATTCGTTGAAGCGATGAAGAGTTGAAGCGTTAAAGCGGTAACATGGACGAGCCTACCTCCGCTTCAACGCTTGAACGGTTCAACGCTTTAACGATCAAGAACGATGTTTTTCGCCGCGGGATAAAGCACCGGGCAGCACCCGATCGTTTCGCAAAACGCTTTGCTGAAATGACTGAGGCTCGAGTATCCGACTTCCGTCGCGGCTTCGGTCACGTTGTAGCGTCCGGTGCGCAACAGCTCGGCCGCGCGTTCCATCCGCACATTGCGCAGATATTGCGGAATGGTAAGGCCCACTTCGCGCGAAAAGATTCGGCTGAGATAAAACGGACTGCAGCCCACTTCCTGCCCCAGCATTTCCAGCGTCGGAGGATTCGCCAGATCGCGTGCGAGCAATTCTTTGGTCCGCTCCACGCGTTCTCGCGCGACGCGTTTTTGCCGCATGCAGAAAAATTCCGGATCCTTGGGCGCGAAAAGAAAATGCGCCATGAGTTCGAGCGCCTTGCTTTGATACCAAAGAATCTGAGCTGCTTTCGCCACTGGTGGTTCGGCCAGACTCGCGACGACTCCACGCTGCTCGACTGTCATCGGTCGCGGCGGCGCAATCACGCTCTCGTCCTTTCCCCCAAAGACGATCCGGCGAATTTGCGGCTCCAGATCCGCTTCACTCTGCACAAATTGCTTCTGCAGATGTTCACGCGAAAATTCGAGAGTCACGAATTGATGATGATCACGCGCTCGCCGCGACGCCGCGAGCAGTTCGTCGCCGATCGCGTAATAGCCGCAATTTCCCGGCGAATAATCGCTGTACATTTTCCCGCCGACTCCGATCTTGCCATGGCCTTGCAGATTCAAACAAAACTCAAGGCTGCGCGGATGGAACGTACGTCCCCAGTCAAACGAACGCTCGGTGCGAAAGTCGTGCCACTCCACCGCAACGCCTATTTGATCGACATCGCCGTAAAGCGGGCGCCATCCGCCTTTCACCTCACGCCAAGCGTGCTGTTCGGCCGCGCAACCGGGATTCATGTCGCCTAATTACGAATGTTGCTGCGCCGAATGCAAGGAAGGTTTGACTTCTTCCAGCGCAGCGCGATCCCACTTGCCCAGCTTTGAAGCGGCGTCGTAAGCACTCTGCGCAAAATTGAGAAGGACTTCGTCCGGGCTCTCGGCAATGCGCACAGTGTCGTAGGGCAAAATGAACTCACGCATTTGTTTGTGATACGAGGCTGCCTCGGGTTGAATTTTCGCATCGGCGAATCCTGGCGGTTCCGGATACGCATACGAATAAAAGATCGGCGTCGGAGCGGAAGCGTTGCCCGGCCAGAAACCAAGGCTACTCACTTCCTGCGAGTAAGCCTCGCGCGTAATCTCGTCCGGCAGATGCGGCACCCCGCCAGGATGCGGCGGCGCAGCTCGCCCCGAGAAACGTGTCACTGCCAGATCAAAACTGCCCCAGAAAAAGTGTACCGGGCTGCACTTGCCGCAAAAGCGTGAGCGGAACTCCTGGAATACGCGAGCGCTTTGCAGAAGGACGCGCCAGAACCGATTTGCATATTCGGCGTCGTACGCGCGGTGTTCGTGGTCATGATCGAACGGGATTGGATTCGCAATTTCATTGGGCATGGTGTTGATGCTCACGGGTAGCTCAATCTCTGCCAGTGCAGCCATGACCGCGTAATAAAAGTCTGCAACCGAGCGCGGGCCTAGCTCGAGCGCGCGCCGCTCGCCATCGCTTTTCTCAATGCGCAATTCGTGATCAACAAAATCGAACATGATCTCGAAAGTGGAAAGGCCATGTGGGATCGGCGAAGTCGTCAGGCCGCGGGAAGTCACGTAGAGAGTGACGTGCCAGGAGTGATTGATCCACGGAGTCTGGGTCAAACGAATCTTGCCGATAATCTGCGTCCACATATGCAGCGTGGCAGCGGTCTCCTTCCACTCCGCAAAAGGGAGAGACGGCCAAAACTCATCGCGTTTGTTACCGGCAATCTTCATTTAGTAACGGGCGTTCTTTTCTTCAGGTGATGGAACCACCTTGCTCCATCAAACTTCACCTGTCCCGCCGTAGCCTTGGCAAAGGCGGAAACATCAAACATCAAACCTACTCTCTAATCCCGGTTGATGAAATCGGAAAACGAACGCTTCACTCTGTCGAACATGTCTCGTGCCTCTTCCTGGGTTCGATGGAAGCTCTCTTTGATTCGTGCTTTCACGCCACCGAAGGGGCCCCTCTCATCTTCGTCGCCGGAGTCGTTCTCCACATCTTCCATGGTCGCGCCGGCAAACATTCCTTCTGTCCGCCTGACCGTGCCGCGGGTCGCGCCGATGTGTATTGTGCCGACCGGACGCGACGATTTACTTAAGAGAGTGACGATCCAGATGGGCTCGCCGCGTTCATCGGTACGCAGGGTATAACTGACCGTCGCAAACTGCGTGTGCGATTTTTCCGCCGTATGACTCGCCACCGCGTAGGCGCCGCTGGAATCGAGGTTCAAGTGTGCCATGTCGAGCATTGCTCCTTCAGTGGAACCGGCGGCCCCACGGCCTGGTGGCCGGTCGGAAGCAATACGATCATTAGCCACCTGAAGTTCCCGCGCACCACCGCGCGCACCCGGATCCTCCAAAATAATTTTCCACTTCTCCGGTTGTGGATCGCCTTCGACGCCAGTCACCGACACAACATGACTGAGCGCGCCCTGGCCTAATTGAGTGCCAACCACGCGCAATGCTTCGTAAGCAGTTGCGTTCTCCTGCGCCAACGCCGGCGTGATCAAAAGAAAAAATGCGGCAAACAATCTCCACATGATGCGAAATTGAACAGTGGTTTCAGCAAGTGTCCATCGGGTTTTTGGAGTGCGGCGACATGTCGCCGCTTTCAAAGCTCGGACATGTCCGCGCAATCCAAAACTCGCCTGCGCCTGACCCCGAAAGCGTTCGGGGTTGAACGAACGCCGGAATCTGTTCAGCTTACAAGTGCCGCCGATGAACAAAAAGATCGTTGAATTTTGCAGTCATACAGGAAACCTGGCCCTGATGCGCGACTGCGTCCGCGATTTTCTCAATGGCTACCCATTCTCTGAGAAGCAACGGTTGCTGATGGTGCTTGGGGTGGATGAAGCCTGCACAAACATCATCCGCTACGCCTACCGTTTGCGGGACGATCAACTGATCGCGTTGTCAATGGAAGGATTGCGCAAATGCGTGCGCATGCGTTTGCGCGACTACGGCGAACAGGTTGTGCCGCACGCAATGAAGGGTCGCCCCCATGATATGATTAAACCGGGTGGGCTCGGTTTATACCTCATTCGCAGCGCCTTTGATGAAGTGGATTACCTGCACAAACGCCGCGGCACAGAGCTGGTGCTCACGAAAAATTTGAATAATGGCACGCGTGATCCCACGCCTTCCGGGTAGCGCACACGTCTCGCGTGCTAATGCCAGTCCGGCTCGGACTTTCGGTGTCTCGCCGAAACAATCTTTTCCATAAGTGGGATCGGCTTGATGATGAGGGCCACGCATTTGGAAAAGTTCGCAACCGCGAGGACGCGTTTGCCAGCACGCGAGACGCGCGCGCTACCCAGGCATTTGCAATTCGCGCTGTGCAGAAGATCGCATCCGATGGTATGAAAACACAATCCCTCGTGAAACCACCCGAACCAGACGCCGCCTTCGAAATTTCGCTCCGGCCGCCAGCGTTCAGCGAGTTCACCGGCCAGATAAAAGTGCGCGAGCGGCTGGAATTAATGGTGGAAGCGGCCAAAAAACGCGGTGACGTCCTCGAACATATTCTCTTGAGCGGACCGTCCGGGCTCGGCAAAACCACGCTCGCCTACATCATTGCGAACGCGATGAACGTGAACATTAAAAACACGAGTGGACCAGTCATCGAAAGGGCCGGTGAACTTGCGGGGCTTCTCACCAGCCTGGAGAAAGGCGACGTGCTTTTCATCGATGAAATCCACCGGCTGCAACCGACCATCGAGGAATATCTTTATCCAGCGATGGAGGATTACCGGCTTGATATCATTATCGATCAGGGACCGCAGGCGCGAAGCCTTCGTCTCAATCTGCCCAAGTTCACTTTGATCGGGGCGACCACGCGCGCCGGAATGGTCAGCGCGCCGCTCCGATCGCGTTTCGGGATGACAGCGAGACTCGACTATTACCACGCCGAAGAGATGCAGAAGATCATTCTGCGCAGTGCGCGCTTGCTTGGGGTCGAAATCGATTCGGCGGGCGCGGCCGAGATCGCCACGCGCACCCGCGGCACGCCGCGCACAGCGAATAATCTCCTGCGCTGGGTGCGCGATTATGTCCAGGTAAAGGCTGAAGGAAAAATCACTGCTGAGCTCGCCGACCGCGCGCTCACCATGCTGGAGATCGATCGCGACGGCTTCGATCAATGGGACAAGCGCATCATCGAAACGCTGATTCACAAGTTCAATGGTGGTCCTGTCGGCTTGAACTCGCTCGCAGTCGCGGTTGGCGAAGAAGCCGGCACGCTCGAAGAGGTGAACGAGCCGTATTTAATCATGGAAGGCTACATTAAACGCACCACGCAAGGCCGCGTCGCGACCGCGAATGCGTATCGCAAATTGGGCTTGAAACCGCCTGCCGGCGCCCAAAGCGAATTATTTGGACAATGATGCGCACGTCGATTCCGCGTAGCGCACGCGTCTCGCGTGCTAATGCCAGTCCGGCTCGGACCGATGGCGTCCTCGCCATCGCGAACTTTCACTACCTTATCGTCCACAGGAAAAGATTGTTTCGGCGCGACGCCGAAACCAACACGCGAGACGCGTGCGCTACCCAGATGTAGCCGCAACGGGCGATGGAGCTAACGGCCGATCTCTTTCCGCAGACCGCCAAGGTTTTCACCGTCGCCGAGTCGAACTGTGCCATCCGTGGGACCTTTCTTATTTGTCATTCCGAGCGGAGTCGAGGAATCTCTCACTGTTAACCGCGTCTTTGGATGCAACTCGAGATGGAACTAACGAGCGATTTGTTCCAGAAAACGACCAAGGTTTTCTCCGTCGCCGAGCTGACTCGCGCGATTAGAGGCGCGCTCGAGACAAAATTTGGCGCGGTCTGGGTGCAGGGCGAGATATCCAATTACAAGCTGCATCCCTCGGGCCACCAGTATTTCACGCTCAAAGATGTCCGGGCCCAGATTGGATGCGTGATTTGGCGCGACGCAATGGCGCCGTCGCGACAACCTCTAGTTGATGGGGCCCAGGTACAGGTTTACGGAAACGTCTCGGTCTTTGAAGCGCGCGGACAATACCAACTCAGCGTGCAAATCCTGCAGCCCCGTGGACTCGGTTTGCTCCAGGCAAAATTCGAAGCGCTCAAACGCAAACTCGAGGCGGAAGGACTTTTCGACACCGCGCGGAAACGCGCTCTACCGAAATTTCCGAGACGCATCGGTATCGTCACCTCGCCCAGCGGCGCAGCCATTTGCGATATTCTCAACGTTTTGAGACGGCGCGGACCGTGGTTGCAAATTTTGATCAATCCAGTCCGTGTGCAGGGAGTAGGCGCCGCCCAGGAAATTGCCGTTGCAATTCGTGAATTGGCGACGCCGAACAAGAATTGGTCGTCTGTCGATGTGATCGTCGTCACTCGCGGCGGCGGAAGCATTGAAGACTTGTGGGAATTCAACGAAGAAATTGTGGCACGCGCCATTTTTAATTCCGCCGTCCCGATTGTCTCAGCCGTCGGACACGAAATCGATTTCACCATCTGCGATTTCGTAGCCGACTTGCGCGCCCCGACTCCGAGCGCAGCGGCGGAATTGATTGTACCGGACATTACCGATCTTCGCCGGCACATGGATAACTGCACCCGTGCAATCGCGCGCGAGTTGTTCAACCGGCTGCGCGACGCGCAACAGCGGCTCGATCATGCGCGTGAGACTTTGCGCCGCTCTCTCGGCCATAAAATCGAAAGTTACAAGCGCGGTCTTCTCCACATTGCGGCAGCGCTGCAGGCGCGTAGTCCCGCGCGCGAACTCATCATGCGCCGCAAGCGTCTTCTTGATCTTAATCGCCGATTGCTTGCCTCGCCCTCTCATACACTCGAAAGCGCAAAGCAACGTTTCCAGCACATCGAAGGGATTTTGCGCGTGCTCGGGCCGGAGGCCACGCTGCGCCGCGGTTACAGCATCACCAGAGACACCAAAGGCAACCTGATCCGGACCGTGCGCGATGTCCGGCCACGAATGAAAATTCGCACCCGGGTGAGCGACGGCGAATTCGCCTCTGAAATACTATCGGAAAAGATTTTTACAGAAGGCAACAAAGCAAACAAAGATTCTGATTGAAGCGGGAAAAACTCTTCGTTCTCCTCGCTTCCTTTGTTAAGTCTCTTTTTAGCTAGCGCAGCTGCGCAGAAGCTTTTTACGGAAGGCAACAAAGCAAACAAAGATTGTGTTCCGTTCCAGAAAACCGCTTCGTTATCTTCGTTTCTTTCTGTTACCCTTTGGGCGCAGATCGAAAATGCCGAAAGTGACGAATCACCCTTTCGAATGAAGTGATTTGCTTTATCTCAAGGTTAAAAACCGTTTGCCAGCGATGATAGCAATGCTATCATCCCAGTATGCCTCAGATTCTTATTCGACGACTGGATCAACACGTGGTTCGCCGATTGCGCGCCAAGGCCGCTGCCGACGGCGTATCAGCAGAGGAGGCAGCCCGCCGAATTTTGCGACGATCACTTGTCGGAGAAGTCCCTGCCATGTCGCTGATTGATTTCATTCGCACCATGCCAGACGTGGGCGACGATCGAATATTTCGGAGACCTAAGCGCAAGCCACGCAAAGTGAAATTGTGAACGGTTTTTTGCTCGACACGAATGTCGTTTCGGAGCTGCGTAAACGCGAACGATGTGCTCCGAAGGTCAGCGCCTGGGCGAGTACGGTTCCGTCGAACCAAGATTTTCTCAGCGTGCTGGTGGTGGGCGAATTGAGGCGGGGCGCGATCTTGAAACGGCGGAACGATCCCGCGGCGGCGGATGCGCTGGAAAAATGGATCGCGCGGCTAGTCCAACTATACAGCGACCGTGTCCTGACAATCACGCTGGAAATCGCCTACGAGTGGGGACGGCTCAGCGCGTTGCGCCCAATTCCACCGGAAGATGGTTTGCTGGCAGCGACTGCACAGGTTCATCGGCTGACGTTGGCGACGCGTAATACAAAAAACGTGGAAGGATTAGGCATCTCGCTCGTGAATCCATGGACATGACGTCCGCGACGCGGACGCAGATCACGATGAACGAGCGTGGAAAAATCATCCGGACAATCGCAGCAGTCCGGCCAAAGACGAAAATTCGCACCCGCGTGAGCGACGGCGAATTCGGCTCGGAAACTTATTGAAACAACCAATTCAGAGTCAAAAGCCGGCGTGGCTGAGTTGGCAGACGCGCTGGACTCAAAATCCACGGCCACGCTAGGTAACAATCGGGCTGTTGCCACTTTGTTGCCGATTTTTTGACAGCCTCGCCCGCCAGAGCGTCCTAGAATCGTTTTTGATTGCGGGCGGACAATAAACGGCCCTGATGTTATCGACAATTCTCGGCGCGTATTGACTTGCAACCGCCCGTCTTCACATTACAGCGTCTCTTTTTAGTGTAGATCAATAACGCAATATGGAAGTCACACGATTCAAGCTCCACTCAACCAATTCCGGCCCGCCAAACTGCCCTCCTACATGGCACGTTTCAGTTGCGCTTGGCGAGCACACCATCCACGACGACGAGACCCGAACTCTCACGCCAGATTGCGTGACGGAGCAAGAGATTGACTATTGGTTCGACAAACTCATCGCTGAACTTGAAGAACTTCGTGCACGTGCAAAACGCAAAATCCGCAACGCCTAATCCGTGATGCAATCCACGGTTGAGACGTAGCCCCGACTCCCGAGTCCGTTTGGTTTAGCCGTAAGTGTTCCTTACTCGAACAGATCGCTTGAAGTAAAGCCACCAAATCAAAGTATAAATGGCTACTCCTAAGAGATTCGGAATCATAGCCGCGATAACCGCATTTACTGTGACAGGCGGCATAAGCCCGACAGTCACCACTTCGACGATGACAACGGCAACCAACTGAATTAGCAAGAATTGTTTAGCTATGCGCTTTCCGTAAGGCACGCCGTTCCAAATTAAGCAACCGATGATAAAGCTGTACAAAACGATAGCCGCTGAGCCCGCGGTCTCCAAAAAAACAGCCGTCTTTAACGCTGGAAATCTATCAAGCACTGGTTGGGCATTCGTCCAAGCGTAATTGATTTGGACTATCCACCAAAGCGGCCTGAGAATGGTCAGCGAAATGCAGAAGAAAACGAGCCAACCACCGATCCCCCGCGGGCCTTCGGCGGGTGGTTTTTCGACATCTTGTTGCGGCTGCAGAGCGTACTTCTCATTTGGTGCGCGGCCTACTGACTTCATCGAGTTTGCAGGTCCAACAATTTCTCGTGGCGGCCTTCGACTCGCTCTTATCGCGTAAGAGAGTGCAGCAATTAAATAGATGGGCACTGCGAATACTATTGCCAACGTCACGCTCAACCCCAGAAAGAGCCCGATCCATTGGCCTAAGCTGAGGTTCTGGTGGGGAACCCTAGACATGCTCAGGGCGCCACAGATCGAACCCCACGTAGCGGCTGCGCCCGCAGGTCGCATTCCTCGCCGCCAAACAGATTCTCCACGCATCGGCGGCTCATGTTGCCGACCCCATATAATCACGAGAAAAATCAGACCCAATGCAGCCAGTAACGTTACAACACCCCAACGATGAATGCCCACCCCGGCTCGGCGCATCCAATTGTCATTTAATCCCTCATCAAACGCGGTTGAATTAGTAGCCTTATTTAATCGGTCAGCAAACTCCGGCAAAGACGTGTCCTTAAACTCAGGAACGATTTCCCGCACAACATTATAATAATCCAAGACGTGTCGATACGGTATCTTGGGCCGTTGATCTCGAGAACTGCTCGCACTTGAATTCTGGTTCAGCAAAACATAGGCGTTGAACGCAATCGCCCGATCAGCTTCTGCGAGGTTTTTTGCCTTAAATCCAGACTGTTTTATTTGCTCATAAGCCGTCTGGACAACTTCTTTGTGCGCTCTGAGCTCGGGATATAGCCGATAAAATTCTTCTTGTTCCTGATTCTGTGCAAAAGACTGCGTGCCGATCGCTAATAATACAAAGAGGATGATGTGGAGAGTTTTCATCCCGACTGCCTCATTGCTCGTGACAAACGGTCTTAGACAAGATGTGGCATTTTCGTCAATGCTATTTTGACCGTCGATTGCCACTTTGCTCTCCACATCGCAATGACGAAGTGATATATCCAAGCGCAATGACGCAGGCCGCAACGTTCATCATTGCTGCGCTTCTTTGCAGTACGGCAGCCGCAGAATCGTTGCCTGGAAAGAAGAAATGGGTCAGTCCTCACTTTTGACACAAGATCATCAAGATTTGACGAAAAGGAACAAATCACTTTTCCAGCTTAAACGCCAGCGTGGCCAGCGGCGGTAAGTGAATGAGGATTGAATTTTGGCGGCCCATCCATTGCCGGTCTTCGCTCTGCACGCCGCCGCAATTGCCAACGTTGCTGCCGCCATAAGTCTCGGCATCGGTGTTGATGATCTCGCGCCAGAATCCGGCCTCGGGAACGCCGAGCCGGTAATTATGATGCACCACAGGCGTGGCATTTACCACGAATGCTATCATGTCGCCTTCGCGCGATTTTCTGAGGAACGCCACGACGCTGTTGTCGGCATCGTGAAAATCGATCCAGTCAAACCCGTCGTAGGTGTCGTCCTGATCCCATAAGGCGGGCTCGTTTTTGTAGGTGTGGTTGAGATGCTGAATAAGACGGCGCAATCCGTCGTGACGAGGCAACTCCGCCAAATCCCAGTCGAGACTTACGTCGTGGTTCCATTCGTTGCGCTGGCCGAATTCGCCGCCCATGAAGAGCAGCTTTTTGCCAGGATGCCCGTACATCCATGCCAGAAACATCCGAAGATTGGCGAACTTCCGCCATTCGTCACCGGGCATCTTTGATAACAGTGAACGCTTGCCGTAAACGACTTCGTCGTGGCTGAGGACAAGAATGAAGTTCTCCTGGAACGCGTAGAGCAGCGAGAAGGTGATATTGCCGTGATGATAGCGCCGGTAAATCGGATCGAGGCTCATGTATTCGAGGAAATCGTGCATCCAACCCATGTTCCATTTGAACCCGAATCCGAGGCCGCCGAGGTAAGTCGGGCGTGAAACGCCGGGCCAGTCGGTTGATTCCTCGGCGATGGTCATGATCCCGGGGAACCGTTCGTAGCAAACTTCGTTGAAGCGTTTCAAAAAAAAGATCGCGTCGAGATTTTCGCGCCCACCGTACACGTTCGGAATCCATTGCCCGGGCTTTCTTGAATAATCGAGGTAAAGCATCGAAGCCACGGCGTCCACGCGGAGACCATCGATGTGATATTTGTCCAGCCAGAAAAGCGCATTGCCGATGAGGAAATTGCGGACTTCGCTGCGGCCATAATTGAAAATAAGCGTCCCCCAATCCTGGTGCTCGCCCTGGCGCGGGTCCATGTGCTCGTAGAGATCGGTGCCATCGAATTCGGCAAGCGCGTGCGCGTCTTTCGGGAAATGCGCCGGCACCCAATCCATGATGACCCCGATGCCCGCCCGGTGACATGCGTCGATGAAATGACGAAACTCATCGGGTGTGCCGAAGCGGCTGGTGGGCGCGTAATAATTTGTAACCTGATAGCCCCAGGAACCTTCGAACGGATGCTCGGCGACGGGGAGCAACTCGATATGGGTGTAACCCATCTCCACCACGTACGGCACCAAAGTCTCCGCCAGTTCGAGATAACTCAGGTGGCGGTTTCCTTCGTCAGTCCGGCGTCGCCACGAGCCGAGATGCACTTCGTAAATGCTGACCGCGCTCTTTGGCCAATCTCGTCTTCGGCGTGATTCCATCCACTCAGAATCGCTCCATCGATAACGGTTTAGATCGTAAACAATAGAACCCGTCGCCAGACCGTGTTGATTAAAGAAAGCGAAGGGATCGCTCTTGAGGAAAACCGCGCCGGTATAGGCGCGGATTTCGAACTTGTAATGGACGCTTTCGCCCGCGCCCGGCAAAAACAATTCCCAGACCCCGCTGCCAACAAGTTTGCGCATCGGATTGACGCGCCCATCCCAGCCGTTGAAATCGCCTGTTACGCTGACCCGCTGCGCGTTGGGCGCCCAGACTGCGAAGTAAACGCCGGCGGCGTCCCCGATCGTGCGCAGATGCGAGCCGAACTTGTCGTAAATTTTCCAGTGCTGTCCCTCGCCGAAGAGATGCAAATCGACCTCGCCCATGATCGGCCCGTACTGATAGGGGTCGCGCGTCAGAAACTCGGATCCGTCCAATCTTGTAACGCGCAGATGGTAGTCGAGATCGCGCGTTGCGCCGGGGACGGTGGCGCAAAAGAAACCATCGTCCTGGATTTTCCTCGCCGCGATGGGTTCATCTGTTTTTTGATTCAAGACGATATCGATCTTGCGCGCATCCGGCCGGAAGATGCGGATCTCCAAATCGTCCCCGACGCGGTGCGGTCCCAGGACGCGGAACGGATCGAAATGCGTTCCTGCGAGGAAGCTGTTCAGTTCGTCGGGCGGCAGGCCGGCGATTTGGAAAGGTTTCATGGTTATACGTTACACCGTTAAAAACGTTACATCGTTACATTGAATTTACGATTCAAGGAATCGTTTTGACTGTGTTCCTTGGGTCATTCGTTAGATGCACGTTCAATTGTAGCGCGCGACCGCCGGCGCGCCGACGATTATCCGCCTTCGGTCGCTGAGGCGATCATGGCAGGTGAGGCAGAATAAGAGCATGAGCATGAGCATGAGCAAGAAGCGCAGTTCGCGCTTCATCTGCGATAAATAGAGGAAGGAGAATTACTAACCATGGCCAAAATTGTAAAAGTCATCGAAATCATGTCGGAATCGCCGAAGAGTTGGGAGGACGCGGCTCAGAACGTCGTCAAGGAAGCGTCGAAGACGCTGCGGAACATCCGCTCGATATACGTCAAAGAATTCACCGTGGCGGTCGAGAATGACAAGGTCGCCAGCTATCGCGTGAACGCGAAAGTTACGTTTGAGATGGAGCGTTAGCGGTGGCTTCGCCCCGTTGATTCGTTAAAAAGGTTACATCGTTACAATGGAAGACGCTCCACCGTTGTAACTATTGCAACCATTGTAACTTTTCTAACGAATCACCTTCACTACTTCTTCGGCCGCAGTAGCGGGAACAGAATGACGTCGCGGATCGATTCCGCGCCAGTGAGCAGCATGGTGAGCCGGTCGATGCCGATGCCAAAGCCGCCGGCCGGAGGCATGCCGTGCTCGAGCGCGAGCAAGAATTCTTCGTCGATCTTTTGTATCTCTTCGCCTGCTTGATCGAGCAGACGCTGACGCTGCACAAGCGGGTCATTTAACTCGCTGTAGCCCGGCGCGATTTCTGCGCCATTAATGATCAGTTCGAAAACATCGACAACCGAACTGTCGTCGTTGTTTTGCCTCGCCAGTGGCACCAGCTCTTTCGGGCAATGCGTAACGAAGACCGGATCGATCGTTTCTTCTTCGATTAGTTTCTCGAAGACATGCTGGGTTACCTCGAAATCAGCCAGTTGCGGCAAAATTTCCACTTTTAGGTCTCGCGTGGCACGCTCGCGCCGTTGCTCGCTCGATAGTTCGAACCAGTCTTTCCCCGCAACTTCGCGTACTAAATCATGGTAGCGCGCGCGTCGCCATGGCCGTTTCAAATTGATTGTGCGAACAATTTGTCCCTCAGCGTTCCGATGCTCGATCTGGAGGGGCGAGCTCCCGCGGGACCGCGATTCCGGCGTCGCAGGAGCTCCGCCCTCCAAGTGTGTGGCGGCCATCGGGAAAATTTTCTCGGCAAGGTGGCAGATGAGTTCCTCGACAAGATTCGCCATCTTCTCAAAATCGGCATACGCCCAGTAGGCCTCCAGCATGGTGAATTCCGGATTGTGCTTTCGCGAAATGCCCTCGTTGCGGAAGTTGCGACTGACCTCGAAAACTTTGTTGAACCCGCCTACGAGCAAGCGTTTTAGATAGAGCTCCGGAGCGATGCGCAGATAAAGATCGAGCCCGAGCGCCTTGTGACGCGTGGTGAATGGTTCAGCCGCGGCGCCACCGGCGATCGTTTGCAAAATCGGCGTCTCCACCTCCAGAAAACCGCGCTCCTCGAAGAAGCGCCGGGTTTCACGGACGATGGCGATGCGTTTTTCAAATACGACACGGGAACGTTCGTTGGTGAGGAGATCGAGGTAACGCTGGCGGTAGCGCGCCTCAATATCTTGCAATCCGTGCCATTTTTCGGGGAGCGGCCGGAGCGCTTTGGCCAGAAGCCGAAAGGCGTGCAGCTTCAATGTCGGTTCCCCGCTTTTGGTCAGGAAACATGTTCCCTCGACGCCAATGAAGTCGCCCATATCGAGCAGGCGAAAGAGATCGATCAACTCCGGGCCAACTTCTTTGACGTGAACATAAATTTGAATGCGTCCGGTGGCATCGCGCAGAGCGAGAAAGTGACTCTTGCCCATGTCACGATGGGCGGTGATGCGGCCAGCGGCGCGAAGAGTTTCGCCTTCTTTGAATCTCTCGCGCACTTCCGCAATGGATCCGCCCGGCTCGAAAGCGGAGCTGAACGGCTCGACGCCTTTCGCGCGGAGCGCGTCGAGTTTTTTGCGCCGCAGCGCGATCAGCTCGTTCTCTTCGTCCATCTTCGGCGAGCGAATGTAAAGCGCCGTGCGGAAATGAACAGTCTGAAAGAAGCGCTGGCTTCTGCGCATTGAAACGTTAAAAAAGTTACAAGGGTTACAAAAGTTACAAAGGCCAAGTCTGCCGTTGTAACGATGTAACCTTTTTAACGAATCACGTGGGCGCGGCAGCGCCAACACATTGCGTTTGCCAACGAAAGATCGACCGTGAGATACTTGTCGCTGCTCGACGCCGATTCTTTCTCGGCGCCGTGCTAACTCACATGGCCGTCGACTTACCAGAAACAACCTCGAAGATTGAAGGACCGCTGGTGAAGCAGTTCTCTGTTTTCCTGCCGAACAAGGTGGGGGCAATGCTGGACCTTGTAAAACTGCTCAACACCCAAAACACTCATGTGCTGGCCCTGAGCGTATCTGAATCCACCGACTCCGCCATCGCGCGGATTATCGTGAGTGATCCTCGGCGGGTGGAGAAATTGTTCGGGGAAAAGAACGTCGCTTTCGGCGTTTGCGAAGTCGTGATCGTGGAATTGCGGGAAGTCGCCACGCAACTGGCCAAACTGCTGGCCGCGCTAGTGATGGCCGAGGTCAATGTCCATTTCGCTTATCCTTTGCTCATAAGACCACGGGGCTTTGCCGCGATCGCCTTACATGTGGACGATACGGAATGCGCTTCCTCAGTGCTGATGGGTGAAGGATTCAAAATCCTAAGTCAGAATGACATTTCGCGATAGGAAATCGAAACGTTAAAAAAGTTAAAACGGTTACAAAGGTTACAAGGAATCGTCTCGGCCGGTGTAACGATGTTAGCTTTTTAACAAATCACTAGGCTGCGGCGCCGCCAAAGCCCGAGTTGACAGCTTTGGGGAAGCGCGTTTACAGAAATGCGTTCACCGCCCCATGCGAAGTCTTTTCTCACGCGCCATACAGGCCGACACCAGTTTTAGCCTAGGGCTCGGCTTTATCGTCATTCTGGCGGTGGCGGAGATTTTCGCCGCAACGTTCTACTATATTGACCGGGCTCGCGCTGCCCGTGCATCGGCGCAGGCAGTCGCGGCAGCTCTGGTTCGCCCCACGACACCTGCCGTTTCCACAACAGGCGCGTCTGCGCCGGCGCAGGCAGGTCAGTCGCCAGTGCCGGCGGCGCCAACTCCTGTTCCATCACTGGTTGATCAGTTGTTGCGCGAAGGCGTTGAGCTACGTGAGCGCGGAGATACGACGACCGCACTCGCTCGTTTACAGGAAGCCTCAGAAAGCGATCCGACAAATGCCGCAGTCCTCGAGGAAATAGCAAAGACCTACGAAGTAATGCAGCTCTTCGACCGCTCGAATGAAATGTGGCGCAAACTTCAGGAAATGGGCCCGTCGGCCGGCGAGGCCTATGCATTGGCAGATCAGCGCTTGAAGCTGGGGGTGCCGACTCCGGGGACGGCCGGGGCCGGGATCGCCAGCGCGTCACTCGATGCGGCGGCTCCGCACAAAGATGTTGCCAGTAGTGTCGCGGAGGGTTCCACGTTCAGTATCACTGAAGTCAAAACAACGGAGACGCCCGATCCGGACACCGAGACGAACCTGACGCTGCAAATCGCCATAAGAAAACAGTCGGACGCCACGATCGATCACACCAAAGTGAAAATTCAGGTATTCTTTTACGACATGGTGGATGACAGAGATATCAAGTTGACCGACGCCGACGTAAATTATGAATGGCTGACGGAGAAGCACGATTGGACGAAGACAAACCCGGAGATCCTCTCTGTTAGTTACCTGCGCCCGAAAACCAGAGTCGTTTCGTCTGAGGCAGCGCTGTCTGAGGCAGCGGCATCGGTCAAGCCAGGACAGAAAGGTCGACCAGCCAAGGGATCCACTGCGGGAGGTAGTGAACGAAAATATCTGGGCTACAGGATTTTGCTTTATTACGATGATAAATTGCAAGCCGTTCAGGCGGAACCGGCACGACTGTTGCAGCTTTTTCCTCCTTCGGAGAGAATCTCGCCGCCGTGATGCATGGCATTGGGGCTGTGGGGCGCGTGCGAACTAAACGACGTTAACCGGTGTAACGCGCAAAGGGGTTCCCAAAAATGAAGAAGCACGAATGTCGAATGACGAAGGAATGACAACGTCCCAAATGTCCCAAATAACACGGAATGAATTCGACGCAGCGTTTTACAGGATCGGGGAAATGAATAACGGGTGTCAAAGGAACGGTGTTCGCCTCGGCGTTTCATTTCGTAATTCGAGCTTCGGCATTATTTCGTCATTCGTCATTCGAAGTTCGTCATTAAGCGATGTGACCAGATGCATCCTGCCTTTTGTCTGCGTTTTGCTCTCGGCGGTGAGCGGGGAAGCACAGGTCCAGGTGGACCTGAAATTCAAGCGATTGCAGTACATCGCCTATGAACCGGTGATGGCGACCCTGGGGATCACCAACCTAGCTGGGCGCGATGTCGATCTTCACGATGCCGATGGGCAGACGTGGTTTGGATTTGAGGTCACCGGAAGCGAAGGCCAGCCGATTGCGCCCACCGCCACAGATGGCACGCAGGCGCCTTTGAGAATTCAAGCGGGGCAAAAAGTCACGCAGCGGATCGACCTTGCCGCGCTTTATTCTGTGCACGATTTCGGCACTTACCATGTTCGCGCCCATATTTATTTCGCGGATTTGGGGAAGTTTTTTTATTCGGCATCGAGGGTTTTTGAGGTAACCGATGCGCGGCCCATCTGGCAGCAAACGGTCGGAATTCCCGACGGAGTGGCGGCACCCGGGGATGCCCGCACCTACTCGCTGCTGAGCAACCGGTTTCCGGATCATACCTCCTTGTATGTGCGGGTGCAGGACCGGGACACGGGAATCGTCTATGCGACTTATTCGTTGGGCAGGAGCATTGCTTTCGAGCAACCGCAGGCGGAAATTGATCGCACGAATCAATTACATGTCCTGCATTGTGCGGCTCCGCGAGCCTGGACCTATTCCCGCGTTGGTCTGAACGGTGAACTGCTTGGACACTCTTCTTTTATGGAAACCAAAACGCGCCCGCGCCTGGTCCGCTCCGCTAACGGCGAAGTAGCGGTCCAGGGCGGCGTGATCGAGGCGCCTGTTGCGCAAACAAAAACGATCCGTGACGCGGCGCCGAAGCCGAAACTCTCGGACCGCCCGCCGGGAATGCCCAGGGACAATCGCTGATGCCAGGAAACTCTTGCCAACTCTGTCTAGCGATTGCCGTCTTATCGACTGCAGGTCTGATGCGCGCCCATTCCGCTTCGGCAGCCTCGGGCTTATCTACGACTGTCGTAATCGATGCTGGCCACGGCGGTCACGATCGCGGCGGTGTTCCCGGGCAGAGGATCCCGGAAAAGGAGATGGCGCTCGAGGTCGCGCAACGCCTTAAAAAGGTTCTCGCCGCGGAGGGCTATCGCGTGGTCATGACCCGCGAGAACGATGTCTTTGTCTCGCTGGGCACGCGGGTGGGAATTGCCAATTCGTACCGCAACGCAATTTTCCTGTGCATCCATTTCAACTCGGCAAGACGCACCGGCGCCGATGGCATCGAAACATACTTTTATGGCCGCGACAGTTTGCCCCTTGCTTCCGCCGTCCATCATTTTGTCGCAGGCGGCGCGCCGTCACCGAATCGTGGAATACGGCGTCGCGGTTTCTATGTCTTGCGAAAAGCAAGAGTGCCGGCTGTGCTCGTGGAATGCGGCTTCCTCACGAATCCGACCGAAGCGGCATACATTTCAAAGTCTTCCTATCGCCAAAAACTCGCCGAAGAGATTGCGGCCGGAATCCGCGAGCGCTCCAACGTCAGAAGTTCTACAAGCTCAACCGCGGTTGCAACCATTCCGCTGCAGCCGTACATCGACCAAACCAAGGTGAGTAGTTCTAAACGCTCCCGGAAAAAAAGCTCCAAGTCTTCGAAAAGGAAAAAATCACGCAAATCAGCTGGGGTCGAAGCAAACGTAACGTCAGAAAAACGGGAGGCCTGATTGGATTCGCCGGTTTTAACTTCGGCCCAAATGCGAAGCGTGGAAAAAGCGGCTTTCGCGCGAGGCGCGGAAGTCGAAGCGTTGATGGATCAGGCAGGCGCGGGCATCGCGAGAGCCGTCACGAAATTTTTCCCGGCCCCCGGAACATGCATCGTTTTCGCCGGAAAGGGTCATAACGCCGGCGATGCGCTGGTGGCCGCGCAACACTTGCGGAGGAGAGGATGGAGAATCGAAATCCGGCTTGCATTCAAAGAGAACGATTGCAGCGAGCTCATGCGCAAGAAACTCAATGCTTTGGGAGGCACGGCTGCTGCCACAACGCCGGGTTGGACGGACCGAGTGGACCATGATCCCGGCGTCACAATCCTTGAACTTTCGGCATACTTAGCTGAATCGCTGACGTTTTCTCAGGACACGGTCGCGACGAAAACCCGTCCGTGTGCCGCTTCTCCGGTCGTCGTTCTCGATGGCCAACTGCGGCAGAAAAGGAGCGCTTATGTGTTCGCGGTTGATCTTCCCACCGGTCTCGATGGCGATTCCGGTGAGGCCGATCGCGATTGTGTGATTGCCGATTTCACAGTCACGGTCGGTTTCGCGAAGTCAGGTTTGATTGCAGACGGCGCATTGGATTTTGTCGGCCGGCTGGGAGTGATCCCCCTTGCCGATCTCGCGACGGAAGGCCGTTCGAAGGAATTGATCGCCACGCCTTATTCGCTGGCACCGCTTTTGCCGCGGCGCAGATTTAGTGCTTACAAAAATCAATTTGGCCGTGTCGGCGTCGTCGCCGGGTCAAAAGGATTTATCGGCGCCGCGCTCATGACCACCGAGGGAGCCTTGCGCGCTGGTGCGGGATTGGTGGAAGTTTTTGTTCCGGAAGAAATCTACGAGATCGTTGCCGCCGCTGCTCCAATGGAAGCGATGGTGAAGCCGATTGAATCCTATCGCGACTTGATCAAGGAAAAAATCGACGTCTGGGCGCTTGGACCCGGCCTGGGCAAATCACGGGCCGCCGAAATTCTGGAGCTGATCGAAAAAGCGAAGCAACCAATGGTGGTCGACGCCGACGGGCTCAACATATTGGCGAACAAAATTTCGGTGCTGAAGCGGTGCAAAGGCAAACGTTTGCTCACGCCGCATCCGGGCGAGATGAACCGGCTTTTTCCCAACAAAAAGGAATCGCGCATGAAAACAGCGACGAAATTCTGCCATCGGTTTCCCGTGACGCTTTTGTTGAAAGGCAGCCGGACGATCGTTGGCGAACGGAATCGCGCATTGAGTTATAACACAACGGGCAATCCGGGAATGGCCAGCGGTGGAATGGGCGATGTTCTCACCGGTGTCTGCGCTGGATTAGCCGGTCGAGGTCTATCCTTCTACGATGCAGCCCGCCTCGGTGCGTGGGTATGCGGACGCGCTGCGGAGATCGCAATCTTTCGTCGAGGCGCCAGCGAGGAGTCGCTCCTTGCATGCGATGTTCTCAATAATCTTGGCGAAGCGTTTAACGAGCTTCGAAATTCGGCTATCTGACTCTTCCAAAGCGGTATCGGCAAGGCCGCCTGATTCGTTAAACCGTTACATCGTCACAACGGCCGCGCTTCCACGCTTTAACCGGCGAAGCCAGCGCTATTTCTTTCTGGCCATCCAATGCAGAGCCAGAGCTGGCACAAGAAATAGAAATACCACCACGAGTCGCACATTCGTGAAAAATGTGAGCACGATTCGTCCGAATTCTTTCTCGTCCACCTTATAGAACTGAGCTACCCACGCTGCCGCGGTGTCCCAAAAAGCGTAGGTGGCGATGACATAGAACAGCGCGAATACGATACCGATAATGAAAGCACAGAAGAAAAAATTCCGGAGGAAAATGATTTTCTCGCGTTCCATAATTCGTGGCCCCCGGGGCCATGATCTATTTTAACAAAGCGAGGTCAATCACAAAGGGTCGGGGCATCGGTAGTGTTGGTCAATTGTCAGTCGGGGCGACGCGGGTGATAGGAACACAGGCATGTTGCCTGTGTGGCCAACGGACATCCATGTCCGGCGCTTCTGGCTCAGCGGAGTCCAACTCCGCTGGCCGCACAGACTCCAAGTCTGTGTTCCTGGCAAATTCACGCCTCATTTGCTCGCCATCTCCCTCCACCATCCTGCGATAGTTCGCGCTGCCAGACCAGACCATCGATGTTTTTCCAAGAAATGAATCAAACAGCCGCTGCTTCTCCAGCGCGATGCGCACCCGGCTGGAGTCCGGTGTTAACGAGAACTCGTTCAGCCGTTGTAAAGCCGCCGCTGTTGCAGAAGACTAGCGGGTCATGCGGATCAGTGATCTCATCGCGCGAATTGTCACTCAACGTCGCGCCTATGTCTGGCTCGGCGTGATCGCGGGCGCGATCGTTTGCCTCATTATTTTCGCTTCACGGATTTCACTTGATAGCGAAGTGCTCAACATGCTTCCGGGTAAATTCAGCTCGCTCCAGGGATTGAAAATTTACGACCGCGATTTTGAGCAGACGCGCGAGCTGACATTCGCCCTGCATTGTCAACCGGACGACGTCGATAAACTGGAAGAGTTTGCGCCGATTTTCGCCGAACATCTGCGGAAACAGCCATGGGCCGAACGCGTTCTCGCGGGTTCGCCAATGCAGACGCCGGATGGTGTTCGCGATCTGCAATCAATCGCCGTTCCCCTGCTGTTGAATCTCGAACCGGCGGCATTCGAGAAAACGATATCGATGTTACAGCCGGAAAAACTTCGCGAGCGATTACACCGGTTCCGTGAACAAATCGAAGCCGGCTCGCCGCGGGCGCAGTTCGAGCTCGAGTTTGACCCGCTGGGATTGATCGGGCCTTCGCTCAAACCTTTCGCGGAGAGCAATCGGATCGAGGAGGAACAGCCGCTCGCTTCATCCGATCGCACGATGCGCGTTTTTCTCGTCGTCACGAACCAACCTTCGATCAACGCGTTTGAGTGCCAGCGCGTGATGCGCCAGGTAAACGCGTTTCGCGCCCATGCGCGAGATGGGTGGGCGGGCGGAGCATTGGATGTCCTCGTCACAGGTCGCTCGGCTTACGTCGCTGAGATTTCGTTGAGCATGCGTCATGACATTATCGCGACCGTGATCGGGTCGGTCGTGCTGGTCGGCATCATTTTCTTCGCCGGCTTTGGCCGCTGGATGCCGCTGCTCGGAATGGGATTTTCGCTTTTGTTGTCGTGTCTCGTTGCGCTCGCACTCGGCCTGCTGATTTTTGGACGGCTGAATATGGTGACGGTGGGATTTTGCGCTATCCTCGTCGGACTCGGAGTCGATTTCGCAATTCTGATCTTTGGCCGCTACCAGCAGGCGCGCACGGACGGCGAGGCCCATCCCCAGGCAATCTCAACGGCTATTCAAAAATTGGGGCGCGCCGTTTTCTTCGGCGCCCTTACCACAGCGGCAGGCTTTCTCGCCCTGGTTCTGAGCGGCTCCATCGGCTTTTCCCAACTCGGCGTGTTGATTGCCACCGGCATTCTCTTTGCCGGTCTGTTCATGTGCACGATTCTGTTTTTGTTCGTGCGCCCAGGACAACCGCCAGCTCGCCACGATTGGATCTTCGAAGCCGTGAAAAAATATGTGACCTGGAGTGTCCGACGTCCTGGAGCGATCCTGATCCTGGCAACGGTAGTCTTATCGAGCTTGACGGTGTTTGGTTTCTCGCCAAAACCGCCGCTTCCTTTCGATGCGAGCACGCGTTCGCTCCAACCGAAAAAAAGCCAGGCCGGCCAGGCGCTGGCCGCAATTATGAGCAATATGCCGATGCACTGGGAACCGGTGTTGGTCATCGTGCGCGCACCTGACGCGCAGCGGCTCCACGACAATTGGAAAAAAATCTCGGCGCATTGGAGCGACCTGCAAGCGGCGGGCAAGATCAAAAGTTTTTCCACGCCCGCGGCGCTGGCGCCCTCGCCAATGGCGATCCAACAGAATCGGGTACGATTGCGCGCGATCGACTTCCAAAGTGTGCGGCGAACACTCGAAGAAGCACTCGATGCCGAAGGATTCACGTCCGATTCTTTTTCCAGCGCATACAAATTACTCGACGATTTACAGTCGGTCGCCGACCCAAACGCGCCGTTACCGAACTGGCGAGACAAGCTTCCGAAGTCTTCGAGCTGGTGGTTCCTGGTCGATCGTTACTTCGCGCAAGATCCCCTGCTCACCGTCGGTTTTGTTACCAGTAATCTACCGCTCAAAAAACACGCACAGTCCTTCGCGCTCAGCCGCGAATTGCCCGTGCCCGGTGTGCCCGTGATCCTTTCAGGATGGAGCTATACGCTCGCGAATTTGCTGCCTTGGGCGCAACGTCAGTTGCTCATCGTTACTGGCGCGATGGCTGTGTTCGAGGGGTTGCTGCTGGCGGTTTTGTATCGCGATTGGCGGCTTTGGGCCATTCAGGAGATCACGCTCATCTTTGGCGTTGGCGCGATGCTCGCGACGATGAAATTGTTCAACCTGCCCCTGAACTTGTTGAATGTTCTGGCCTTTCGACTGGTGATCGCGATTGGTGTCGATTACGGAATTTACGTGCTCTTCGCCTGGCAAAAGGCGCGCGAGATCGAGCACGACATCGCCGGCGTGGTGAAACCAGTTTTGCTCGCGGGATTAACCGCGCTCGCCGGGTTCGGATCGTTGGTGCTCGCCAAAAATCCTTCACTCAGCAGTCTCGGCGTCGCCTGCGCAATCGGCATTTTCTGGAACCTGATGGCGACAATCTTCTTCACGCTTCCAGCGGCGGCGGTGGCCAGACCAAAGACTTGGCGGGACGAGTAACCAGGATAAGGTCGGCGATGAAAATGAACCCGCTCATCCAACCCCGAATGCTTTCGGGGCGCGCCGCAGCGAGAGCGCGCCGATCAATTTGTGTAACTGCCCTTTTCTTTCTCGTTATCGCGCCCATGACAAACGCGGAGGCGCTCTCAGAAGCCGATGTCAAAAATCTCCTCGCCCGAATTCGTGAGAACAGGATTACACAGGCCGATTTTCAGGAACAAAGAGTTGTCCGTCTGATGAAGAAACCGATCGTGAATTCAGGGAAGGTCTGGTTCCAGCCACCGAACAAATTCCGGCGCGAAGCGAAAGGCACCTCGCCCAGCGTCACTGTGAGCGACGGCCAGCAGCTCTGGATTTACTATCCCAATTTCAAATCTGCCGAACGTTATTCGTTAGGAAAACGTTCGCCGCTCGATTCAGTCATTGCGTCAATCAACTCCGCATTGAATCTGGAAAATGTCGAAAACACTTTCCACATCACTGCGACACGAGCCGGTCCGCCTCAGGCGGGCTACGAGTTAGAGCTGACGCCGCGAACAGCTTCGATGAAACAAGCGTTTCAAAAACTGAATCTGCGAATTAATGACAACCTGCAGGCTGAGCGCACGGACATGCTGCAGCCGAACGGCGATCGGATTGTAACCGTCTACACAAACCAGTCGCGCGCGCCGATTCCTCCATCAACATTCGAATTTACACCACCACCCGGCACTGATGTCTCGACGCCACTTGGACGATGATGGCAGAACAACCACGAATTAACACGAATGGACACTAATGAAGCTCGATACAATGACGAAGCACGAATGTCGAATGACGAACGAATGACAAAGAAAGAGACTCCGCGAATCACACGAATAGGCGCAAAGAATTCCGGCAAACGAAATCATTCGCGTTAATTCGCGTCATTCGCGGGCAGATCTGTTTTCTCCCTCTTACTCGTTTCCTCGTGGTTAGATCAAACTGAAATTGAAAAAACGCTGGCGTTCCAAATTCGATCAAGCCAGGCAGAGACTCCTTCTCACTCCCACGGAAAAACGAGTAGTGATTTTTGTTCTTGCGGCGTTCGCGCTTGGTCTGGGCACAAAGTGTTACCGCGACGCCCATCCGTCGTCTTCTTCGCTGGCGCCAAAATCAAGACAAGAGATTACGCCGCCTTAAATTCGCTCACGATCTCTTGCAGCGTCTTCTTCGCGTCGCCGAAGATCATGGTCGTATTGTCTTTGAAAAAGAGCGGGTTTTCGATGCCGGCAAAACCTGATGCCATAGAACGCTTGAGCACAAAAACGATGTGCGCCTGATCGACATTGATGATCGGCATGCCATAGATGGGGCTGGATTTATCTTCGCGCGCTGCGGGATTCACAACGTCATTTGCGCCGATCACGAGGGCGATATCGATTGTCGGCATCAAAGGATTGATCGTATCCATTTCGACCAGTTGATCGTAAGGAACGTCGGCTTCGGCGAGCAACACGTTCATGTGCCCTGGCATTCGGCCGGCCACCGGATGGATGGCGTATTTTACTTCGGTGCCGTTTGTTTCGAGATGATCGGCCAGTTCCTTGACCACATGCTGCGCCTGGGCCACCGCCATCCCGTAACCCGGCACAAACACAACGGAATTCGCGGCCTCGAGCGCAAAATAAGCGTCCTGCGGCGAGATCGATTTCGCTTCGCCTTTTGCGCCCGCACCTGCGACGGTTCCAGCAGCTGCTCCAAATCCGCTGAAGAGAACGTTTGCAATCGAGCGGTTCATCGCTTTGCACATGATTTGGGTAAGGATGATCCCGCTCGTACCCACGAGCGAGCCGGCCACGATTAGCATGTCGTTAGCGAGGACAAAACCAGCAGCCGCGCCGGCGAGACCAGAATAACTGTTTAGCAAACAAATCACGACCGGCATGTCCGCGCCACCGATCGGGAGGACAGCGAAAATGCCAATGACGAGCGCAAGGACGACTCCGAGGATCAAAATCGCGTAGCTCGACTCGGGCGCGAGTGTAAAGATGATGCCGAACACAACGGCCGCCGCGAGCAGCAGTCCGTTAACGATGTGTTGGCCGCGAAACGTCACGGGCCTGCCACTAACTACCAACTCAGCGAGCTTAGCGAACGCGAGCACGCTCCCGCTGAAGGTGACGCCGCCGATCAACACCGTCAGATAAATCGAGACAATCGTAAACGTCGACGTGTCGGGATGCATGTGGTATTCGGCCCACCCGACCAGCAGACTGGCCAAACCACCGAAGCCGTTGAAAAGCCCGACCATTTCCGGCATCGCCGTCATCTTTACCCGGTAGGCCGAAACTGCGCCGATCCCGGAACCCACCACGATTCCGGCTACAATCCACGTGAAGCTCAGGTCGCCTTTTAATAGCGTGGCGACAATCGCGAGCAGCATTCCTACCGCCGAGACGACGTTGCCCCGGCGAGCGGTCGCAGGCGAGCTGAGCATTTTCAGCCCGATTACAAAAAGCCCCGCTGCGATGATGTAGAGCCATTCCATGCTGCCTCACTTTTTCCTTTTGCGGAACATCGCCAGCATCCGATCTGTCACCAGATATCCGCCGACCACGTTGATTGTCGCAAAAATCACCGCGAGAAATCCGAGCGCCGTAGCAAAATCGCCACCGCCCACGCCCGCCGCCACCATCGCACCCACGATGGTGATCCCGGAAATCGCGTTCGACCCCGACATCAACGGCGTGTGCAACTGCGAGGGGACCTTGGAAATCAGTTCGAATCCTAGGAATGCAGCAAGAATAAAAATGAAAATCAGGGTGGCGATCATAAATGGTAGTGGGCTTTAATGGTTTCGTTCACGACGCTCCCCCCATGCGTGATAAGACATCCGCGGAGCAATTCATCCGCCGGATCGATCACGATCCCGTTGCGCTCTTTGTTCCAAAGATGCTCAACCAGTGCGCCGATGTTGTTTGAATACATTTCGCTCGCCGGTATCGCCGCGCGCGAAGGCATGTTGGCATAGCCAAACACGCGTATGCCGTTAACATCAACAACTTTGCCCGGCTCCATGCATTCCACATTGCCGCCGGTCTCGACGGCAAGATCGATAACGACGCTGCCCGGCTTCATGTGCCGCACCATTTCCGTTGTGACAATGATGGGCGCTTTCTTTCCGAACACCTGGGCCGTTGTAATTACGACGTCCGCCATGGCGCAATGTTTTGCCATCACTTCTCGCTGTGCGGCGAGCTGCTCTTCAGTCAGCGCGGTGGCGTAGCCCTGGTCCGTCTCCCCTGTTCTTCCAAGATCGATTTTCACAAACCGCGCGCCAAGCGAGCGCACCTGTTCTTCCACTGCCGGGCGCGTATCAAACGCTTCCACTCGCGCGCCCAGCCGCTTCGCAGTCGCGATCGCCTGCAAACCAGCCACGCCAACACCGATGACAAAAACGCGCGCTGGCTGAATCGTTCCCGCGGGCGTCATCATCATCGGGAAAATCCGGTCCAGCTCATCGGCCGCCAGGATCACCGCGTGATAACCAGTAAGACTCGACTGCGAACTAAGCGCGTCCATCTTCTGCGCGACCGTCGTTCGAGGAATCATTTCCATGCAGATCGCGCTTACTTTGGCCGCGGCCAATCGCTCGACGAGATCGCGCTCGTTGAACGGATCGAGAAAACTGATGTGAACGGAATTCGCGCGCAGTTGCCCAATCTCATCCGCCGGCGGTTTTTGCAAACGGAGAACGGCATCAGCCTCGCGTAACCCGGCCGTACGATCGACAATCACATGCGCTCTGGCACTTTCGTATTCCGCATCGCTGCGATAGATCGAAGCGCCAAGCCCGCTCTCGATCCTCACTTCGGCGCCGAGTTCCACGAATCGCTTCGCCGTCTCCGGCACAATCGCAGCGCGCTTTTCGCCCGGAGCCGTTTCCTTGGGAACAAAAATCCGCATCGCCTATTTCTTGGCAATGCGTAGCCACAAATGCAAGCAACAGATTGAGGACTGGGTGGGGCACTGCCTGCCTTGAGCGGAGCCGAATGCCCTTTCAGCTTATCCCGATTTGCGAAGCGCATCGTTCCTGCAGATCATCTCGGAGTGATGGATTACGTTGACGCCTTCACAAAGCAGATTTGCGAAGTTATTGTGGGCAAGAATCAGGCGGTAAAACTCGCAGTCGCCTGTCTGCTGGCCCGCGGCCACCTTTTGATTGAAGATATCCCGGGCGTGGGCAAGACCACTCTCTCCCAGGCATTGGCGCGCTCGCTCGCGCTCGCCTTTCAGCGCATCCAATTTACGAGCGACCTGCTGCCGGCCGATATTCTCGGCAATTCCATCTTTGACCGGGATGAGCAGCGCTTTGTGTTTCATCGCGGGCCGCTCTTTTCGCAAGTCGTGCTGATCGACGAGGTAAATCGCGCGACCGCCAAGACGCAAAGCGCGCTGCTTGAAGCAATGGAGGAACACCAGATCTCGATCGATGGCGTGACCTATGAGTTACCCGAACCGTTTTTTGTAATCGCCACACAGAATCCGCAGCATCAAGTCGGCACTTTTCCGCTGCCCGAATCTCAGCTCGACCGTTTTTTGATGCGGATCGAACTAGGCGTGCCGGATCGAGCCAGCGAGCGCGCCATGCTTTTGGGCATGGATCGCCGCGAGATGCTCAAAGAATTGAAGCCGGTGTTTAATCCACAAACATTGCTCGAAATTCAAGATAGCGTGCGAAAGGTGCACGCTTCGCCAGCGCTGCTCGATTACCTGCAGGATTTGCTCGATGCTTCGCGACAACGTCACAGTACCGGCTTGTCCCCGCGCGCGGCTCTCGCTTTGTTGCATGCGTCCCAGGCCTGGGCGCTGATGAACGGGCGCGACATGGTTCTCCCGGAAGATATTCAAGCGGTGGGAATCGCAGTCATGGCGCATCGACTGGGACACGATATCGAGCAGCCCGGACAAAGTGGGCGCACACTCGCTGATAATCTGCTGCACAGCGTGCCGGTCCCGTGAAAGAGAGAAAATTCCCTTCCGTTTATCCGACCACAAGTTTTGCTGGCTTGCTGTTTGTTCTGGTCGCGATGTGGTACGCGGCCTCGAGTCAAAATAGTGCAGCAGCGTATCTGCTCTTGTTTGCACTGACCGCGGTCTTTCTGGTTTCGATTCCACACACATTGATCAACCTCGCAGGCGTAACAATTACGCTCGAAGCTGTGAAGCCGGCGTTCGCCGGCCAGGAAGTCTCGCTGCCGGTCGAGATCATGAACGGGTCCCGCGCAACGCGGCATGGAATTCACCTGGCTCCCTCCGGCTCAGGCCGGGAGCGCAAACGTGTGGATCGCATCCCAGCCGGCAAAGCCACGCGTGTGACGCTTCGATTTCCCGCACGAGAGCGGGGCGAACATGAAATAGGAGCGTTGTGCCTGACGAGTGTTTATCCGCTCGGTTTTGTCCGCGTCTTAAAAAAGTTTGCGACCTCACAAACCTACGTTGTGTATCCCAAGCCTGCCGGAGATCTCCAGCTCCCGGTCAGTCGCGCGCGTTTACCTCATAGCCAGTCGCAAGCGGACATCGGAGAAGGCGACGACTTTGCCGGAGTGCGCGCCTACGTACCGGGCGAGCCGCAACGTCATATCGATTGGAAAGCCGTGGCACGCGGGCAGCCGCTCATGACAAAACAGTTTACAGCCGAAGCGCAGGGCGTCATGTATCTGGATTTTTCTGCGCTCCGTTCTGCCGACGTGGACGACAGATTGTCACAGCTGGCGCTTTGGGTGATTGAAGCGGAGCGCGCTCGAAGTCCCTACGGCCTTCGGTTGCCGGGCACCGAGATTGCTCCGGCGGTTGGCGAATCACATTTTCACCAGTGTATGCGCGCACTTAGCCGGTTCCAGTGAGGGTCGTTCTCAAGAGCATGAACAAGAGTAAGAGTAAGAATAGGAATAGGAATGGGAGCCGCACACTGAGGGACACGAGTATTCCGCGACAACCGCTGCTTTGGCTGACGGCCGCGTTGCTCTTCACGCTGCCGCCAATGTTCGGCACCCTCGCGACCTGGGTTCCAAGTTTCTTTCTGTTCACGCTCGCAATGAAATTTTGGATGGAGCCAAAAGGATATCGCCTTCGGTCTCCGATTTGGAAACTGGTTCTGGCGGCGGTGACACTCGCGGCCATCTTTTTCAGTTACGGTTCCCTCAAGGGCATTGAGCCTGGCGTGTCCGTCCTCGTCGTCCTCATGTCACTCAAGATTCTGGAAGCGCACACCGCACGCGAGTTCCAAGTCATGGTGATGATCGCCTGGGTGCTTTGTCTATGTGGATTTTTTCTCTCCCAGGACTTTGCGGTCGCGCTTTGTCTTCTGGCTGGATTCGCGTTGCTGCTTGTCGCGCTGGTGCAGTTTCACGGCGGATCGTCCCCCGGGGCTTTCTGGTCGCCGGTAGGTGCGACTTGCAAACTCCTTGCTCAGGCGGCCCCGCTCGTCGTTTTCCTGTTTCTTTTGTTTCCCCGAATAAATACCGGTTTCCGGTTTGAAATTCGCGACCTTCGTTCGGCGGCTTCCGGTTTCTCCGATCGCATTTCGCCGGGCAGCATTGCATCTCTGACAAATTCTTCGGACATCGCTTTCCGCGCGGAGTTTCCTGGCCGCAAAACTCGACCGCCCGGTCCCATGTATTGGCGCGGGATAGTCATGTGGGATTGCGAAGGAATGGAATGGCGCGCTCCTGATACTCCTGCGCCAGGCTCTGACTCCTCCACGCAATCGCCGGGCGACAAGGCAATTCGACAGCGGATTACGATCGCACCGCATGGTGCCCGCTGGATGTTCGCGCTCGATCGGCCGTTTGAAGTTTCTCCCAAGGCGATGCTTGCGCGTGGCAATTACCTCTGGAGTCTTCAACCGATTCGAAAAGCGCGTCGGTATGAGGTCGCCTCAGCTTCCGATGTTGCAGGAAAGGAACTGCAACCGCGTGAACGCAGGGAAGCGCTCGAAGTGCCTGCATCGATCAGTCCAGCCGTGCGCGAGCTGGCACAATCGTGGATTGCCCAGAATTCGAATCCACGCGCTATAGTAAACAGCGCGCTCCAGTTTTTCCGGACGCAACGGTTTCGCTATTCATTGTCGCCAGGCGAATACAAGAAGAACGATCTGGACCAATTTCTCTTTCATCGTCGAATTGGTTTTTGCGAACATTACGCCACCAGTTTCGCCACCCTGATGCGACTGGCTGGAATTCCCGCGCGGGTTGTGGTCGGCTATCTGGGGGGTGAGTACAACGATCTGGGCCGATTCTTTCTCGTGCGACAGTCCGACACCCATGCCTGGTGCGAGGTCTGGCTCCCGGATAGCGGATGGACGCGAGTGGATCCAACCAGCGCAGTTGCGCCCGGACGGGCCAGTCTCGATCTCAACTCGTTTCTGCAGAGACGGATCGTTTCCGGAGAAATGGAAACTGGCCAAAGCGCGTTTGTCACACAGCTGACGCGATTGGCGATATTCACCAACATCCGGCTGGCTTGGGAGGCGCTGAATTATGAGTGGGACACTCGCGTCCTTGGTTTCGACGCGGATGTGCAAGATTCATTGCTGGCCTCCATCGGAGTCGACGACCGTGGACCGCTCTTGCTTATCACCGAGACGCTCATTATCGCTGCCGCTCTGCTCGTGATTTATGCCGGCTGGATGCAACTGCGGACGCGCTCGCGCATCGATCGGGTTAAGGCGTTGTATGAGCGTTTTTGTCGCAGGGCCGCCCGCCTCGGCGTTCGGCGCAGCCCATGGGAGGGTCCATCGGATTTCTCAAGGCGCGCCGCTCAATTATTGCCTAACGAGGCCGAGCACATCCGACAAATCTCGAACACTTACATCACGTTGCGTTACTCGCCTGAATCCCCTGCCCTCGTCCTCAACCGGTTCGCGAAAGAAGTAAATCTGTTTGGCGAGCACAACCGTTGATCACCAAGCCTCTCGAGGGGCGAATCAACTCTCAACTTTTTCCCTTTAGGTATTTGTCCAGAAAATCGAGAATCGCTTTATAGGCGCGAATCTCATTCGCCTTTTTCGTGAATCCGTGACCTTCATTGTCGAACACGACATATTCGACAATGCCATTCTTTTTCTTGATTGCGTCGACGATTTCGTCCGATTCCGGCTTGATCACCCGCGGATCGTTCGCGCCTTGCAACACAATCAATGGTTTCGTGATCTTGTCCGCATGGAAGAGCGGTGAAATCTCACGCAGCATCTTCTCCTGTTTCGTCGGATCGCCAATCTCGCTGTAGAGCGATATTCTCTCCGACTCCCAATACGGCGGAATGCTTTTCAACGTTCGTACCCAGTTCGACACGCCGAAGATATCCACACCGGCGTTGAATTCTTCCGGCTTAAAGGTCAGCGCCGCCAACACCATGTAGCCACCGTAAGAGCCGCCCATGATTCCGATCTTTTTGTCGTCCACGTAACCCAGGGTCGCGAGATACTTCTTCGCCTCCACGCAATCCCAGAGTGGCTCGCGCCCGTGCTTCTGATCGTCGGCGAGGAAGAATGTCTTGCCGTAGCCGCTCGAGCCGCGGTTGTTCACGTCGAGCACGCAGTAGCCGTGGTTTACCAAATATTGGGTGGAAGCACTGTAGGGCATGCGCGCTTGCCCGCCGGGTCCGCCATGGACCTTCACTATCGCCGGCACCTTGCTTTGCCCGTTGGCGCCATGCGCTTGATAAAGAATGGCCGGAATCTCCAGACCATCGAATGATTTGTATCGGACCACGCGGCCGTCCACGAGATCGTTCGGATTGATCTCGGGGTTCAAACTGTTTGTTAGTCGTGCCAGATCTTTAGTTCCGAAATCATAAACGTAGAGATCGGCTGGCGACCGCGAGCCATCATGGTAAAACGCCATTTTCGTTTCGTTGTCGGAGATGACGATTCCGCTGATATCGCCCTCGGGAAGCGGCGGAAGATCGACGAGCTTGCCCGTGGCTTCCTGGTAAACCCTGACCTTCGTGCGGGCGTCCTCGTTCGTCGCCACCACGCGATACTTTCCGTTGCGCGACAACGAGACGAACAAAACGTCCCGGGGCGCTTTCTCGACCACCTCGCGTTTGCCGTTGCTTAGGTCGTAGCGCGCGATGTAGAGGAACTCCGCGCCTTCATTCGACAGGAAATAAAGATACTTCGAATTCACGTCGAACTCCTGCGGATCGTTCCCAACGTTTCCGGTATGCGGCGTGATGTTCTTCATCTCCTTCGTTTCGGTGTTGTAGAGATAAACATCGGAATCCGCGGTGGTTTTACCCGGCTTTTTAAACGCGATGAATTTACGGTCGTTCGAGATGTCACCGAACTGATAGCCAGTCTCGTCCTGATAAATTAGCTTCGGAACAAGATCGGCAATCGTCATTTCAAAAATGTCGAAAAACTTCGGGTTGCGCGCATTGGTCGAGAAGAAGAACGGCTTTCGATCCTGGCTCCACTTCAGGAAGTTCGCCTTTGTCTTCTCGCCGGGCGTCAGGTCACGCTCCTGCCCATCGAGCTCTTTTAAATAGATGTGCGAATTCTCGTTCCCGCCTTTGTCGTGTGCGTAAAGGAAGCGGACGTCGTTCGGGAATGCGGTGACAATGTAAGTGCTTTCCTTCGTCGAATTCGTCAGCTGCTTCGGCTTACCGCCCGACACCGGAATGCTATAAACATTGAATATTCCGCTGCGATTGCTGTGAAACAGAATCTCCTTTTCGTCATTTGAAAACGCCGCTCCGCCGACCCGCGTCGTCGCCATGAACTGCTCGATTGTGTACTGTTTGACCGATTGAGCGGGAGTTTCTTCTCCTTTTGGAGAAGGAGTGGGTGATTGCGCGCGACGAGTGATATTTGAAAAGAGAGTGCGAGGAGAAGCAGAATTTGTTTAGTCATGATGTGATAATCTTCCGGTCAGCATAAGGTTCGTTGAATTGGGTGAAGGCACAATTGCGCCAGGAATTCCTTCAATCTCGCCTCAAAATTTTCATCGCTGCATTGTGCCCGGGAATACCGCTGACCGCGCCGCCGCGCAGCGCACTGGAGCCACAGAGAAACACATTTTCAAATTCCGTTTCGACGCCCCACGCGCCTACCTGTCTTTTTGTTTCGGCGAAGGGAAACGTAGGTGCGTCTTGGAAGATGTTGCCGTGGTACATGCCGAGCGCATCTTCGATGTCGACCGGAGTCTTGCTTTCGATGCAGAGACTGCCATCACGCGCGACCGCGAGACAATCTTCCAGCGGTTCCTCCAGCCATTGATTTATCCCTTCGATGAACTTCTTCTCCGCGAGCTTTCTCATCGCGTTATTGTCGCGCGCAAACAGACTCCATGGCGCGTCGAGCCCGAACAAGGTCAGGGTGTGGTAACCTTTTTCCCGTAATTCCGGCGCGAGAATGCTGTCATCGGTCAACGTGTGGCAATAGACTTCACACGGCCATTTATCTGGCAATCGCCCTTCGCACGCCTGGTCGTAGCTGACGTTCATTTGTTTGTAGCCTTCATGGCTGTGGAACGTTCCGCGAAACGCTTCGGCCGCAGCGTAACGCGCTGCTTTCAGCTTTGGCAGACGACGCAGCAGCATGTTGATCTTGAACACCGACCCTTCATCGGCCGACTCCGGCTGATAGAATTTGCCGATAAACTTCGCCAACACGTTTCGCCCAAAGTTTACCAGAAGATATTGCGCCTCGACCGTCTGCCGTTCTTCAGCAGGTGGCGCAAGGATTGAGCTTCCCTTCTCTGCCACTTCAAATTCGATGGTCTTTTTGTCCCCACCCAAGTCCAGCGCGTGAAGTACGACATTCGTCATCGTTTCGGCGCCCGCTTTGCGCGCAGCCAGTTCCAGCTCACGCGTCACGCTGCCCATCCCACCAACCGGAACCTTCCATTCGCCCGTTTTGTTGCCGATGACGTGATAAAGAAAACACCTGTTTTGCAAGAGCGATGGGTCGTGCGGGTGGGTCATGACGCCAATCTTGGCGTCGGTAAACACGAGGCCGCGCACCAAATCGCTTTGCAAATACCGTTCGATCGCGCGCCCGATCGGCTCCTCTGCCAGACTGCGCCACGCTTCGCGCGAAACATCGTCGACATTAAACCGGCGCCGGAACTCCTCTTTGGCAACAAGTGGCTCCAGCATCGTGTCCCAGACCTGTTCGGCAAACACTCGCGAGAGATTGTAAAACTTCTTCATCTGTTCGTGCTCGGTGTCATTGCCAGTCAGGTCGAAAATCGACCGGCGACTCAACTCTTCGGAGACGTTGCTCAAGAGCAAGCCGTTATCGCGGCCATCCTGGATGTAGGGCGTAAACGATGCGGTCGCTCGCCGACGCAGCTCGAGATTCAATCCAAGATCGCGAATGATTTTCTCCGGGAACAGACTGACGAGATAAGAATAACGCGATAATCGCGCGTCGTAATCGGGAAAGACTTTCTGCGAAGTCGTTGCTCCGCCGATGTAATCGTTCTTCTCCAGGAGAAGAACACTCAACCCGGCGCGTCCCAGATAACTCGCCGCGACCAGCCCGTTATGGCCGGCTCCAAGAATGACGACATCATATTTAGATTTCATTTTGAATCCGAATCCGTCTATCGCTCCATCTAATTAGCATGAAAATCAGCGCGCACGATTGGGTCCTTCATCTCTGCCTGTTGGGCGCCTCTCTTGTTTGCAGCGCTGGGTCGGTCGCTGCCAAAACTGTGGACGACGGGATTGTGATAACGGACGTGACTCTGATTTCGCCCGAGCGCAAGACTCCCCTGCCGCATGTTGGCGTCGTTATTCGGGGCGACCGGATCGCGGAGATCGGAAGCGATCTGGTCGCCGGCCCGGTTCATCCGAATCTGTGCAGTTGCGGACGCGGCGTGCGAATCGCCGGTGGATACATGGCACAGCGACCGCCGAAGAATGCAGCAGAAGCAAATGCCGCCAATCTTGTCTATGAGCCAGCACAGACAAAGAATTGGCCGGCGAATCTTGATCCAAATGACTATTCGCCGGTGCGCGCCGTTGCTCGCGCGTGCGATGCGGGTGCGATTTGCTTGAAGACTTTCATCGAGCCGGGGTTCGGTGGAGCGGCGCATTGGCCGGCGCTGCGCCCTGAGACCTTGGCCGCGCTTCGTGATGAGGCCAAACGGCATTGGCTTGTCTTCGTCATTCACGCCAACGCGGTCGAGAGCTGGCGCGCTGCGCTCGATGCGAAAGCGGACGTGATTGCGCACGGTCTCTGGCATTGGCCCGGCAACCAGCTCAGCGCAACACCACCTCGCGAAGCGCGTGACGTGATTCGGGCCGCCGCTCAAGCGCACGTCGGTGTCCAGCCAACTTTGCAGGCTGCTTACGGCGACTTGTCGATCTTCGACACTCGTTGCTCGATGATCCGCGATTCGGACAAGCGCTACCGCGTATGATTATCGACTACTTGAAAGCGATGCCGGAAAACCCGCGCATCGCGCCGTCGCCGATGAGTGCCGACAAGCCATCACGAAACTTTTTGGGAAAAATGTCGATCCGCTAAAGGCGATGTCGGTCGGGCCGGCGCGCGCGACGGCAACGCTGCGAATGATGTTGGCCGAAAATGTGAAGCTGATCTTCGGCACTGACACGTCATCAAATGAAGGAGTCGGGAATCCGCCGGGCCTGAACGGACGATTGGAACTGGCCCGTTGGGTTGAGGCGGGCGTGCCGCTCTCACGCATCTTGCGCGCGGCGACGCTCGACAACGCGATAGCTTTTGGGCTTTCGGCCGACCGCGGTACAATCGAAGTCGGGAAGCGCGCCGATCTGCTGCTGCTCAAGCGCAATCCGCTTGAAACAATCGATGCTTACGGCGCAATCGAAACCGTATTAGTGAATGGCAATCTCTGCTCACGCGACTCTCTTCTGCCCGCTAACTAGCTGCCATGCGAAGATGGCTTGCAGGCGGGCACCAGCATCGGCCAATGAACCTTTACCCATTATCCAGCGGCCAAAGGGCAATCACCGGCGGTAACTGACGTTTGCAGGCCAACAGCAACACCGCCTGCTGTTAGCTTGGAAAAATATTGACGGTGCGTCGAAATCCTGTCTCGATGATGCACATGAAAATAAGAATGATTGGATTGACTCTGGCGTTTTGCTTTTTAGCAGGATCACTGTGTTTGGCTGCCGATCCCCTGATAGGCACTTGGAAACTCAACCAAGCCAAATCGAAATTCACGCCGGGGACCGGAAAAAACACGAGGGTCGTTTATGAGGCCAGGGGGAGCCAAGTAAGAATCACGGCGGATGGCGTGAATGCGGACGGCAAACCCACGCACAGCGAGTGGATCGGCCAACTCGACGGAAAGGATTATTCCGTCACTGGCGACCCGAATGCAGACATGCGCTCTTACAGAAAGGTCGATGACCGGACACTGGATTTCACCGTCAAGAAAGGTGGAAAGATTACGGTCACTGGTCGCGTTGTTGTGGCCGCCGATGGCAAAAGCCGCACTGTTACTACGAGTGGAACTACCGGAACTGCGGCGCCGGGTGGCCGCGCCTGGCAGAGAGGCGATTTTCTATCCGAACAGAAGGTGGCCAAGAAGTTCAAGAACATCGCGGTCTTCGACAAGCAGTAAGAGGGACGTGATCCGTCAGCCGCCGGTTTTCGCTTGCGCTACGTAGCGCTTGATGTCTCCGATGTCGGTACCGACAACGGTGCCGACAAGTCGGCCTGCGCGATTGTAAATGTTAACCTGCGGAATGGAGCCGACGTGGTATTGCCGCGCTACCGCGGTTTTCCAATTAACGATATCGATCTTGCGCAGCGCAATCTCCGGATCGGTTCTTGCCAACTGCTCGAGGCTTGGCGAGAGCTGTCTGCACGCAGGGCACCAGTCCGCATAAAAATCGACAACGGTGACGTTGCCGAGGGCGAGATGTTGGGCGATGTCCACCTGCGCGCCGTGAGAGATTACTTTGACCTGTTGACTGCGACCAGCGACGACCGCGGCGGGTGCCGAAAGCTTATCCTGTTGGTTTTTGCCTGGTTCTTGTCCGGTCCAATATCTGTTTTTTTCCTCGGCCAGTTTCCGTCGTAATTCCGCCTGCTGCGTTTGGAGCGCCATCTGACTGGCAGTTTGCTCGGCCGAGTAGGCGGCGGCCTGCGCGGCATCGTAATGAAAACGTTCCTGAACCTCCTTGGGCAACTCGGTAAAATAAACTTTCGAGATTCCCGATTTGCTGATGAGCACGATGCCGTCGGGTTCGACTCGGCTGATCTTGACGTTCTTATACTCCTTCCCGTCGATCGTCTTGAAGTCCTCAGCGAGGACAACTGAAGCGGAAAATAGAATTAAAAAAGTGAGAATCTTCATCTTGCCCTTCCTACTTTCTTTCGCGCTCGATCGCGAACCACGCCGGATTGAGGTGCGCGAGAGGCTTTTTCAACTTTTCCAACTCTGTCGCCGGACCGTGCACTTCCAGCCGGGTGAGATCGCTCATCGTGAGCATTTCCGCGAGCAAATTCCCGACGTTGTCGAGGTGCGCGAGAACACCTTCGGCGTCGGTATAAGCTTCACGGCAGAGAATTTCGTCGCCGTTAACCGTAAACGCATAGAAAAGATTCTTTTTCTCGGTCCCGGTTTTCTCGACAAAACGCGAGAACCCGGCTTTGACCGCCTCCAATTTCCCAGGATGCGCTTTGAAATATGGATGCAGGCTGACGAAAGTTGAAAGAACGCTCATGATCCGAATTTAAACGTGTCGACGAGCATGTCGATTCGCTGCGCGACAGAGGCAGATGTGAAAATTATCACGCCGGGTTCGGTTGCATCATAAGCGGCTTACGATAGCCGCTTGCAACAGGTTTGGGTTTTGAAATTTCATGACGATTAGTCCAACCGGGACAGCTGTATTTGGGTCTTGTGAAAACCAGGCAAATCCTGTCTAAACTTTGTTCGCAATGGATGCGAAGACATTCTTCCGCGAACTCAGGCGGCGCAACGTTCACAAGGTTGCGGTCGTGTACGCAGTGATCGGATGGCTGCTGATTGAAGCCACGTCGATTTTGCTTTTCGGCCATAAAGAGCGGACGTCGGTGGTGACGGGGCTGGTCGTAATCCTGACAGTTGGATTTGTCCTGGCGCTGTATATTTCGTGGGCATTCGAAGCGACACCGCAAGGGCTGAAACGGACCGCGAACGTTCCGGCCGACGCCGTCCTGCCGTCGTGGAGTCGGCGGAAGTTCGCAGCTTTCATTATCGTGGTCGCCGCCCTCGCGGCCAGTCTGCTCGTGTTCGACATTGTCCGGAGCAGAACCAAATCAGCTTCGCCTCAGGCAACCGTCGCGCCGTGAATCATTCTTGTCGGGTCATAGTCTTGCGCGGAGGCTGAAGTCTCCTGTCGCGCCGTAGTTTGGCGGAGGAGGATGGCGCAGCTGGACCGGATTTTTGATTTGCGCTCAAACCGCGTAGATTCTTCGCGCCGAAGCCCCGAATGTCCGCCGAAACTAAATCAGATTTACGGCTCGAAATCGCGCATGTCCTCTTCATCGACATCGTCGGCTATTCGAAATTGCTCATCAACGAGCAGCACGAATCCCTCCAGGAGCTAAACCAGATCGTGCGCGGCACCGAAGCGTTTCGGGCCGCTGAAACAGCGGCACAGCTCACTCGCATTCCAACTGGCGATGGCATGGCTCTGGTCTTTTCGACGACGCCGGACGCCCCTGTGCAATGTGCTTTGGAGATCGGCAAAGCATTGAGAAGTCGCCCCGATCTTCGTGTGCGAATGGGAATTCATAGCGGTCCCGTTAGCGCAGTCACCGACGTCAATGACCACGCCAACATCGCCGGCGGCGGCATCAACATGGCGCAACGCGTCATGGATTGCGGCGACGCAGGTCACATCCTTTTATCGAAACGGGTGGCCGACGATCTCGCCCAGTACCGCCAGTGGCAACCGCACCTGCATGATCTTGGCGAATGTCAGGTAAAGCACGATGTGACCGTCTCGGTCGTGAATCTTTACACCGCTGAAGCCGGCAACCCGGAGATACCCGAGAAATTTAGAAACTCGCAGCAAACCGCAGCCGGAGCTCCACCTGCCATAACAAAGCCCGCTAAACCTTCATTCTTTGGAGTCGGGATTGTCGTTGTAACCGTGTCGCTTATAGCACTCGCAATTGTTGCGCTAATCTTTACCCCGGCAATTTTGCGGTCACGTGAAAAAGCGCAGAGGAACAATCCGACTCGGCCGAAGGAGACATCGGCCACCGCGATTCCAGATAAAAGCATCGCTGTTCTGCCGTTCGACAATTTGAGCTCGGACAAAGAGAACGCTTTTTTCGCGCAGGGCATTCAGGATGAAATTATCACCACCCTTTCCAAGATCAGCGGCCTGCGAGTAATCTCGCGCACCTCGACGGCGCGTTACAAAAGTGCGCCGGAAAATCTGGCCGAGATCGCGCGAGAGCTGCGTGTTTCGAATATTCTCGAAGGCAGCGTGCAAAAGGCAGGCGACCGCGTGCACATCAACGTTCAGCTCATTCAAGCCGAGACGGACGCGCATCTTTGGGCGCAAAGTTATGACCGGCAATTGATCGACATCTTTGCCGTGGAAGCTGAAGTGGCAAAGCAAATTGCCGATGCTCTCAGTACCACCCTTTCGCCGCAGGAGAAAGCGCGCGTCGAAACAAAACCAACCGACAATGCCGACGCTTATGTTCTCTATCTCCGAGGCCGCGAACACCAAACGCGGCCCGATAACTTCCTGCAAGATTTCCGGTCCGCCGCGCATTTTTACGAACAAGCAATTGCACTCGACCCTAACTTTGCCCTCGCCCATGCGCGACTCTCCGCCGTGACGAGCCAGATTTATCACTGGTTTGAGCCGACGGAAGCAACCAAACAAAAAGCACACGCGGAGGCGATCGAATCTTTGCGCTTACAGCCAAACCTGGGCGAAGGCCATTCCGCGCTCGGTGTGTATTTATATTATGAGGAAGCGGATTACGAAGGAGCCTTGCGTGAATTCGGACTCGCGGCTGAGGCGCTACCGAATGATGGGGATGTCGCCCTTTACATTGCCGCGGTCCTGCGACGCCAGGGACGTTTGGCGGAGGCTATTGCCGCTTATCAGCATGCCGAGGCGATTGATCCGCGCAATCAGATTACGCTCTACGATGCCTCGCAAACCTATTTCGGGTTGCGCGATTGGAGCAATGCTCTGCGTGGACTTGATCGCGTGCTGGAGCTCGCGCCCGATTCGGTCAACGTAAAGATTCAGCGCGGCTACATTGAATTTTTCGCGAAGGGAAACACGGCCTCAATCAAGGCCGCGCTGGAAAGTATCCCCGCGAATCTTGATCCTGATGGAGTTGTCACTTTCGCCCAATGGGATGTGAGTTTGATGGACCGGGATCCGGCCGCGGCGGAAAGAGCGCTTGCTTCCTGCCGCTTGGAAACGATCACCTCGCAACCTGGTGCACCGCTTCCGAAAAGTTATGTGCAAGGCTGCATCGATCTGGTACGTAACGATACCGCGCACGCCCAAACTGACTTTGAAGCGGCCCGACCCGCGTTGGAAAAAACCGTCGCCGACAGTCCGCAAGACGCGACGCGCCACGCACAACTCGGACTTCTTTACGCATTCATTGGAAAGAAAGAAGATGCCCTTCGCGAAGCTCGGCGCGCGACCGAATTGAAACCGATTTCGCGGGACGTGATTGAGGGCGCCGTCGCGCAGGCTTTTCAAGCTTTGATCTTCGCGCGGACCGGCGAAACCGACAAAGCCGTATCTGAACTTGAGCGTCTGCTCACAACTCCTTTTGCTGTCGACTACTCCGATGACAGCATCACCCTTTCCGACTTGCGGACACGGTGGGAATGGGACCCGCTTCGGAGCGATCCGCGGTTTCAAAAAATCTTGGCCGGTCCGGAGCCGAAGACGATCCATTAACAACGTGCTCTATCGTAAGCCGCTTACGATGCATGCTTGAGAGACATTTTGATTTGGAGTTTTGTGCTGCGAGCGGCATAGCCGCGCTTAGGCGGAACAAAAGCGCACACCACTCGAAAAGGCTCAGCTCGACGAGTCCGTCATGGCCGGTGCTGGACCGAGTACTCGAGCGAAATAATGCCAGTCTTTTTGTACACTCGATTCTTCATCAGCTTCAGTCCTGTTCGTCTGGCCAACGAGGGAAGCAGCGGAATTCCGTAGCCGAGAAGAATCGGAACGACTGCGACTTCGACCGTATCAACCAGGCGAGCGGCGAGAAGACTCCGAAAAAGAGAGCCTCCCCCGAAAAGCCAAATATCCTTTCCGCGCCTTGCGCGCAGAGCTGCCACTGTCTCCTCGGCCTTGTCGCCAAGGATCGTCACGTTGGGATGTTTTCGTGGTTCGAGCGTGCGAGAGAAAACGAATGTCTCCATGCCGGACATCAGTCCTTGTCCCATTTTTTCCATGGCTGCGAAAGTTCGGCGTCCCATAAACACGGTATCGAACCGTTTAGAAAGCGCTTCGAAATCAATCTCGGGATCGATGATGATCCAATCGGCTTCGCCCTTGGGACCAGCAATGTAACCGTCCAAGCTTGCCGCTACTGCGTAACAAATCTTCTTCATTCGCTCTGCCGACGTAGTCGCGCTTCCGGGGGTCTTACGGCGTGGTTAAATACCTAAAGCGGACAGCAACGCGCTGTATTCATTCACAAACGCAGACAGCTGCGGATGCGACGCCTCAAAGTTTTCCACGGACTGTTTGAGTTTGCGCAGAGGATGCCTGATCGATTCCGGCTTGCGCTCGGCGCGAGTTGCTTCGTGGGCCGAAGCCTCCACAAGACGGGCAATGCTCCGGGCATCCTCGTGATGAGTCTCTGAAACCTTGGCGATCTCTGGCTTGAGCTTCGACAGCAGATCCAGTAACTCGGCTTTCCTATCAGCCGGGATATTTCCGGCAGACGCAATAGCTGATTTGGTCTTCTCGATGTGCTCGTCAGTCATCTATGCCTTCCCGTTACGTTTGATGATCTCGCTTTCCGACCTCTTGACATGTTCGAGTAGGATCCGCTTGGAAACAATCCGCACTTTCAGAAAATCCTCGCCAGCTCCGAGTCGAAAAGAATTCGCAAATAACTAGCAGGCGCTCGCCGTGTGCTTCGTCATGGCGGAGTTCCGACGCCGAGTCAAATTGCGCTTCTAATTGGCCGGGATAAATTCTTACTGTTATCTTTGATCCCAAGAATAAGTTCTTCGAGTTATGAAAACGATCACTTCCCGCTCACGCATATCAACCCAAACCCGTAAAGCATCACGCGCTGTCAACGGAAACGGCCACGTTTCCGGCAACGGTGAAATTAAAATTAGCCCGCGCCTTGTCGCATGGCTCAAAAAACCAAAACAAAATCTCATCGGCGGCAAATGGTCGCCGGCTGGGTCCGGAAAACTGTTCGATGTGTTCAATCCCGCCGATGCGTCGGTGATAACCCGCGTTCCTGACAGCGACAAGGAAGATATCAACCGCGCAGTAAGCGCGGCGCGGAGCGCGTTCGATTCCGGCCCGTGGCGTGGCCTGACCCAGAGCGAACGCGGCAAACTTGTTTGGAAAATCGGCGATCTCATTCTCGAAAACGCGGACGAACTGGCTGAGCTCGAATCGCTCGACAACGGCAAGCCCCGCGCGGTCGCTCGCGCCGCGGACATTCCACTCGCGGCGGACATGTTTCATTACATGGCCGGTTGGGCGACGAAGATTGAGGGCAACACCATTCCCATCAGCGTGCCGTACGCGCCCGGAGCGAGCTTTCACGCGTTCACGTTGCGCGAGCCGGTCGGGGTCGTTGGCCAAATCATTCCCTGGAATTTTCCGCTGCTCATGGCCGCATGGAAACTCGCGCCGGCGCTCGCGACCGGAAACTGCATCGTCCTCAAGCCCGCCGAACAAACGCCGCTTACTGCGCTCCGCCTCGGCGAAATTATTCTCGACGCCGGAATTCCTGAAGGCGTCGTGAACATTGTCACCGGGTTCGGCGAAACTGCGGGGGCAGCCCTCGCCGCTCACGACGATGTAGACAAAGTCGCGTTTACCGGCTCGACCGAAGTTGGAAAAATCATCGTCCGCGCCGCCGCTGGAAATTTGAAAAAGGTCAGTCTCGAACTGGGTGGCAAATCGCCCAACATCGTTTTCAAAGATATTGTCGATCTTGACGCCGCGATCGCAGGCGCTGCCAACGCCATTTTCTTCAATCACGGTCAATGTTGTTGCGCTGGTTCGCGATTACTCGTCGAGCGCGATATTTTTGACGACGTTGTTGAAGGCGTCGCTACTCAGGCAAAGAAAATCAAACTCGGCCCCGGTCTCGATGCTTCGACTGAAATGGGCCCGCTCGTGTCAGAGGAGCAACTGAACCGCGTCACGAACTACATACGCCAGGGCAAACAGGCCGGCGCGTGTTACGTCACCGGGGGTAACAGAGCCGGGCAGCGCGGCTATTTCGTGAATCCGACTCTCATCAAGGATGTAAAGCCGGACATGAGCATCGTGCGCGAAGAAATTTTTGGACCCGTCGTCGTGGCGGAACCGTTTACGAAAGTCGAAGAATTGATTCCGCGCGCGAACCAGACCGAGTACGGCCTGGCCGCAGGCGTCTGGACGCGCGACATTTCCAAAGCGCATCGCATTGCCGCTGCGCTGAAAGCGGGAACAGTTTGGGTCAACTGCTACAACATTTTTGATTCAGCGTTGCCGTTCGGCGGTTATAAACAATCCGGCTGGGGCCGCGAGATGGGGCACGAAGTTCTCGAACACTATACCCAGACGAAGGCGGTGGTCGTCGGACTTTAGCAGAGCGAAGTTGCGGTTTTTTGTTATCTGTTTGCAGCTTTCTGACCCTAAAACCGACCACGAATAACGGGTAACGGGCCCCGGTCCTCTGCTTGCCGCGCGGTGGCTTTCCGCGAAGGCGGATTCTCTGACCTCCGGCCGGTTACCCGCGCGCCAGCTCGTCGATCCTCTTCCACTCGTCCGCGCTGAGCTGAAGCTTCGCCGCGGCCATGTTCTCCTCGAGATGCGTGAGCGGCAACGGGAATCACGGAAAAGATGTGATTTCAATCATCGAATCACTCCTTGGGTTGTACCTTTTTCAGCGCATGCCGTCCTATGTGCAGGTACTCTGCCTTGCCATCGCCAGCCCGCACCAACACAAATTCCTCCGCTCCCGATTCGCTCGGCCTAGTGATTGAGAAGCGGTAATCGCCGATCTTGGTTATCGGAAACTCACCGTCCTGCCGCTTCAAGATCAACTTGCCTTCTTTCACAAGAATCTCGGCACTCTCGGGTCTATTCGCATATTTGCCGACACAATCACTGATCTCTGCCTCGCTGACCGCCAGAGATTGCTTAGGCCTGGCTTGGGTTTCCGCCTCTAACGGCAGCAAAAGCTCCATGGCTTTTTCGGCCGTTTTATTGAGCAGCGTCCCGCGCTTGTTAGCAAGTACGATAACGGCGAAGCGTTGTATCGGAACCATTTGTAACAGAGCGCCGAACCCCGGCAACAGACCGGCATGCCAAACCACGTGCACACCGCGATGATCATGTACGAATAGACCATAGCCATACCTTCCATTTTCAAAACCGAAAGGGCTATGGAGATCAGCGTAAGGCGTCGAGAGTTTGGTAATCACTGCCGGGTTTAGAACCTGTTTCCCATCAATCCTGCCGCCGTCCATGAACGCGATAGCGAACCGCGCCAGCTCATTCACGCTGGAAAACATGAAGCCGTCAGGCCACCCCGCAACGTTATCGCCGAACGGCC
>WNFV01000229.1_pt1 | contig 77440 bp, 75 predicted proteins | sample 5400101 | NCBI WGS metagenome assembly WNFV01 (sample SAMN13153361, study PRJNA577476) | soil metagenome | isolation source: 115 cm soil or saprolite under grassland replicate 1 | place: USA:California | collected 2016-06-15
GCACGCTCTCGGCCAAGGAGAAGGAAATCCTGCGCCTGCGCTTCGGCATCGGCGACGAGGGCGAGCACACGCTCGAGGAGGTCGGCAAGCGCTTCGCGGTCACCCGCGAGCGCATCCGCCAAATCGAGACCAAGGCGCTCTGCAAGCTCCGCCACCCATTGCGCGGCCGGGCGCTCAAGGCCTTCGTCGACAACTGAGCGGCGATCGTCGTCGCCAGCTCGATGGTTTTCTGCCGAAGCTCCGCGCAAGCTGAGCTCCCTGACGATTCCCTGGTGCACCTACACCGACCCGGAATCGCCCACGTGGGTCTCTATGCGAAGGAATGCCGGGAGCAGGGCTTCCCCCCCACGACCTTCACCGTGCCGATGAGCGACGTGGATCGGGCGGTCCTCGACGGCGAGGAGGGCGGTTTCGTCAAGATCCACGTCCACGGGGCACCGACACCATCTTGGGCGCGACCATTGTCGCGCGGCACGCGGGGGAGATGATCAACGAGATCTCCCTGGCCATGCTGGCGGGGATCGGCCTGACGACCGTGTCCCAAGTGATCCATTCCTATCCGACCCAGGCGGAGGCGATCCGAAAGGCCGGCGATGCCTACAACCGGACGCGCCTGAGCCCGTTCCTGAAGGCACTCAACCGCCGCTGGCTGGCCTGGTCGAGATGATCGAGAGTTCTTGCTGCAGTCTGTACACGTGTAGGCGGCCACGGTTCATCACTTCCCAAACGGCCAGCGGGTGCGGCTCGAGAGCAGCTGCCGCCGTGCACGTCATGTCATCCGCTGGCGTTCGGCATCCCCATCCGTCGCAACCATCGGAAATGCGATGCCATCCCTGTTCGGAAGGATTTGAACTCCGAGAACCTGATCCCAATATCTCGACAAGTCTGTTCCACGAGCTTCGAAATCGCCGGGTAGTTGACGTGGCTGATTCGTGGGAACAGGTGGTGTTCGATTTGAAAGTTCAACCCGCCGATAAGCCACGTGACCACTCGACTACGCCGGGCGAAGTCCACGGTCGTTCCCGCCTGATGGATTGCCCACGCGTTGTCGATGCACCCGGTGTTCGCTCGGGGTAGCGGAAACTCCGCCTCTTCGACACAGTGTGCCACTTGAAACACCACACTCAGCAGGGTACCCGTCACCAGCCCGGTTACCCCGTGGTAGAACAGGACGACACCGACGGGATGGAACAGGAGCGGAATCCCGAATGGCACGCTGAAGAAGATCACTTTGCCAGTAATGAAGATCACCAGCTCCCAGCCCTTCGGGCGAGGGAATGGCTGGTGACTGATCCGGCCGCTGATGAGCTTCTGGAAATCGTCGAGAAGCTGCCACTTGATGGCCAGCAATCCGTAGAGCGGCCAGAGGTAAAAGTGCTGCCACCGATGATACGCGAGTCGCTTCTGATGCGGGGTCACAGACGCACCCGGTTTGCCAGCCCGGCGTGAGCAAGTTGCGAGAGACTTACCCGTGTAGGAGGAGATTCATGAGCGAGCTATGGACGTGCAGACCGCCGTTGTACTCGATGAAGCCTAGCTTCCGAAACTTGTTCATGAAACCACTGACCCGGGAGCACGTGCTGCCGATCATCTCCGCCAGCGTTTCCTGACTGATCTTGGGAAGGACAGGCTCGGATTTCTCTTCCTTGCCGAAATGGGCCAGCAGTAACAGCACTCGCGCTAGTCGCTTCTCGCTCGAATTGAACAGCTGGTCCACGAGGTCTTCCTCCATGCGCGCCGTGCGCGACAAGAGGTGCCCTATGAAGAGCTCCGTGAGCGCCGATGCCTGGTGAAGCGCCCCGATCATGGCCTTTCTCTCGATCCTCACCAGAAGCGCCTCGGTCATCGTGACGGCCGTGGCCGCGCGAACCGGTTGGCAGGCGAGGCATCCTTCAGCGAAAAACTCTGCGGGGCCGACCATGGCCACGACGGCCGACTTGCCTCGTGACGAGACGACGGTCAGCTTGACGCGGCCCTTTTGGACAAAGAAGACTGCATCGGCAGGATCGCCCTGGGCGTAGACTACCTGGTCCTTCCGATACTCTTGGACGCTCCGGCCTGGGCCCACTTTAGAGAGGAACTCCCGCAGATGAAAGGGCTGAAGCTGTTTCCGTGCCATCTCGGCCTCCGATTCGCCTGACGTGCGCCGGCATGCTTGCCAGCCGCAGCGGGGATCGTGAAAGGCCCGTCTCTTCATTGGCCCACACAGCGCACAATGGGTTGAAACAGTATGACGGCAATGGGGTGTCTTACCAAAGAATCTCGTCACGCGCCGCTTCATTCAGGCAACGCCCGGGAGCAGGCGACCGCGGTAAGGAAGATCCTTCCGTAGCCCCTGCTCCGTCGTAGGCTCCCTCGCAAGAGCCGACCTCGAAAGCAGAGTTCAACTCGATGAGGTTGATGGGCTGATCGTCTGCTTCGATTTACGCTCCCGGTTCATCAATTTCTAGTGGTTCTTGAACGGTACGACCGCGTTCCCCAAGTCCGCGTGACTCAACGACGCGGCCCAGACTTGGATGGTTCCCGAACGTCTGGATCACGAGTCCGAATCCCAGAGAGTCCTCGCGAGGGGATTCGAACGCGACTTCTAGTCCCCCATATCGGGGAATCAGATCCTTCGGACCTCGCTGGGTCAAATCAGGGGCCCGTGTGCTTGTAGAGCCTGCTGTTGAGCCGACCGGAACTCGCTCTAGCATCCCAGCCGCTCCCTGGTGGGAGGCTAGTCCCGAGGAGGCAAGACCAATGTTTGGCATAGGCTACCAAGAGCTTATGGTCATTCTGGTGATCGTCCTCGTGCTGTTTGGCGGGAGCAAGCTCCCGGACCTGGCGAAATCGCTCGGGAGGTCGATGAAGGAGTTCAAGAAGGGGATCGGGGCGGAACCCGAGGGGGAGCAGGTACCCAAGCCGCAACCTGCCGTCTCCGCGAGCCCGGTGCCGCCGCGGGTGTGCAGCTCCTGCGGAAGCCCCCTGGAGGCAGCGTGGAGCCACTGCCCCTGCTGCGGCACGTGGGCGGCGCAGGGGCCGACTTCCACCCCGCCGAAGTAGTCTGAAACGGGACTGGAGGTTCCGCTGTCCTGGACATGGACTCGACGGATCGTTAGGGCACTTCTCGAAGGAGATCTCGATGCAAAGGATCAGGCGAGTTGGAGCACCCAAGGCCGTCAGTTGCACATGGTTTCATGGTAAACCCTCAACCATCGAGGTTGAAGTCATGTTGAATTCCATTGCCTCAGAGTCTTGGGTGAGGGCGTTTCTTCACTATGACGAGGAGGAGGTCGCTGAGGCGAAGAATGGAGAGCTTTCCCCGTCTCTGGTCACACTCAGACCCGGCGAGGACCGGCTTACCTTTCGCGCCACGGAGGAATCGATGGAACAGCGACTCATCTGGATCGATCAATGGATTGTGGCCACGAATGAGAAGCTATACGCGGCAGAGGAACCTGAAGCCCTGGAGCTTCGTTCGCTGGAGGCAGAACTCGCTGCGAAGCAACAGTGGGAGATCGTCCTTGCGGACCTGAACGAGAAGCTGTGGAGGTTTTCAGCTGACTCTGGACCGAAGGGACCCTGAGAACGACGTTACGAGAAGAAGATAGCGGAGCAGGCCCCGCTTAGGGGCGAACTGCCTGCGCGAACCGTAGGTTACCGCACTGCCCCTCGCAGTCCCATTTCCGCTGACGTCGAACACTTGGTGCCTATCCTGAGATTGTTATAAGACCCATAGGCGGCCGTGGCTACCCCTTCCGTCGTGACCCTTTCGTGGCCTTCTTGGGCTGTGCTCCGGCCTTCCGGGCGACTTTCTCAGAGAGATCCGCTGGCTTCGCCGAGCGTAGACCGGACACAGCGTCCTCAAAAGCGAGGCGATAGAGCGACAAGGCCTTGCGGTGTCTGCCAGTGTTCTGCTTCACATGCCAAGTCTCACGTCAACGGCCTTTGTTGCCCCTGGTGCGTACGTGGGGTGCCGTCCTCGGCTTATAACCCAGCCAACGCGCCCCCCATACGTTCCGCACGCTCTTCGGCCTGCCGGACGCGCCGTGAGAGCGTCACCAAGAGGGATTGGGTGAGCCCGGGCACCTCCTTGAGAAGCACAGAGAAGTTCCGGCGGCTGATCACGAGGAGGCGGACCGGCGTCTCCGCGACGATTGTGGCCGAGCGAGGGTCTCCATCCAGCAGGCTCATCTCGCCGAAGAACGCTCCGGGCCGCAGAGGCCCTCGCGTCTCCGTAGCCACGTCGACGCTCGCGGTTCCGTCGAGGATGAGGAAGAACTCGTCGCCGGGCTCGTCCGCACGGGTCAGCATGGTGCCGGCTGGGGCATCAACGACACGTGCGATTCTGGCGATGCTCCGGAGTTGTCGCTGGCTGCATTCCTCAAAAATCCGGACTTCCTTGAGTCGCTCGATCTTGTCCCCCTGCTTGACCGTGGCCCCGGACAACACGGGTTCCAGTCGAGCCTGGGGATCGTAGGAGATCGATCCGTCCATCATCCGGCTGACGAGTTCCACGGGGATCCTCCTGTCCGGTCCGCACTTGCTTCCCACGACGGACCAGGCAAACCTGCCCCTGAGTGCCTTGCAGCCTATCACTCAATCACCTCATCCGCTGCAGCGGCAGCCACGGGGAGGACAAGGAATGACCGGCCAGCGTTCCGACTACGCAGCTCACAGGAGGAGGGCCGGGAGCGTGGAGTGCCAATGGTGGCGCCGCGATGCTGTCGGGGGAGCCGGCTCGCCACTCCCACCTCCTCCTCGGCCCTTCATGATGACGGCGATCACGCAGGTTGTTTGCCGGCGTCATGCTCGATGACGGATGGTGAACCGCCGTCTGCGAAGGCGTTTTCGGAACCCTGGAGATCCAGACTCAGACTCCGCAGGTAGGCTCGGACCTCGTCTGCCAGGTCGGGGCGCGCAAAGTGCGAACTCCACGGTCGCCTTGAGGAATCCAAGCTTCTCCCCGGCGTTGTGTCGCCTGCCTCCGAACTCGACGGCGTAGATGGGTCGGCGCCCCCGCAGGGTGCGAAGGCCGTCGGTAAGCTGGATCTTCCCCCGGGAATCCGGCGCCGTGTCGGCCAGAATCGGGAAGAGGCCCGGCGTCAAGCGGGTGCCGAGTCCGGCTGCGTGGAAGACGGCCTTGCGCACTTTCATCGCGCCACCCGTACGTGAAAATATGCGACGCCTCGGAGAAAGGGAATGCCGCCAGCGGTGGTCGCGGCGCTCATGGACCGGTCGACCCGTCCTCCGGCGGACCTGGATCGCGAGCTTCTTGATGCTGGACCAGACAATACGACCCTTGCCAGTGCCGGCAAGGGCCGCAGTGCCTGTGCCCGGACGCCCGAGCCTAGAAGTCCCCGTGCGGCATCGGCGGGCCCGCCGCCGCCTTCTCCTCCGGCAGGTCGGTGACCAGTGCCTCCGTGGTCAGCAAGAGGGAGGCCACCGACGCCGCGTTCTGCAGCGCGACCCGTTCGACCTTGGTGGGGTCGATGATGCCGGCCTGGATCATGTCCACGAACTCCAGCGACTCCGCATCGAACCCGCGGGGCATCCCCTTCTCGGCCTTCACCTTTTCGACGACTACGCTGCCCTCGAGCCCCGCGTTCTCCACGATCCGACGGATCGGCTCCTCGAGCGCCCGCCGCACGATCATCGCCCCGACCTTCTCGTCACCCTCCAGCTTCAGGCTCTCGATGGCAGCCGAGGCCCGCAGCAGCGCGACGCCGCCGCCCGCCACGATGCCTTCCTCCACGGCCGCGCGCGTCGCGTTGAGCGCGTCCTCCACGCGGGCCTTCTTCTCCTTCATCGCCGTCTCGGTCGCCGCCCCGACCTTAATCACCGCCACGCCGCCGGCCAGCTTCGCCAGCCGCTCCTGCAGCTTCTCGCGGTCATAGTCCGAGGTGGTCTCCTCGATCTGCGCCCGGATCTGCTTGATGCGACCCTCGATGGCCGCCGTCTTGCCGCCCCCCTCGACGAGCGTGGTGTTGTCCTTGTCCACCACCACCTTCTTCACCTTGCCCAGGTCCTCCAGCTTGATGTTCTCCAGCTTGATCCCCAGATCCTCGGTGATGGCTTTGCCCCCGGTCAGGATGGCGATATCTTCGAGCATCGCCTTGCGGCGGTCGCCGAATCCTGGCGCCTTCACGGCGGCGCACGTCAGCGTACCGCGCAGCTTGTTGACGACGAGGGTGGCCAGGGCCTCCCCCTCCACATCCTCGGCGACGATCAGGAGCGGCTTGCCCGCGCGGGCCACCTGCTCGAGCAGCGGCAGCATGTCCTTCATCACGCTGAGCTTCTTCTCGTAGTTCAGGATAACGGCGTCCTCGAGGACGCACTCCATACGCTCGGGATCGGTGACGAAGTAAGGCGAGAGATAGCCGCGGTCGAACTGCATGCCCTCGACCACGTCCAGAGCGGTCTCGGCCGACTTGGACTCCTCCACGGTGATGACGCCGTCCTTGCCCACCTTCTCCATGGCTTCGGCGACCAGGGTGCCGATGGTCTTGTCGTTGTTGGAGGCGATCGTGGCGACCTGGGCGATCTCCTTCTTGTCCTTGGTCGACTTGGACATCCTCTTCAGGTCCTCGACGACCACATCCACGGCCTTGTCGATGCCGCGCTTGAGCCCCATCGGGTTAGCCCCGGCCGTGACGTTCTTTAGGCCCTCGCGGACGATGGCCTGGGCGAGCACCGTCGCGGTGGTCGTCCCGTCACCGGCCATGTCCGAGGTCTTGGAGGCCACCTCCTTGATCATCTGGGCCCCCATATTCTCGTAGGGGTCCTTGAGCTCGATCTCCTTGGCGACCGTCACGCCGTCCTTGGTGATGGTGGGGCTGCCGTATTTCTTGTCGATGACCACGTTGCGCCCCTTGGGGCCCATGGTGGCCTTGACGGCCGAGGCCATGATGTTGATTCCACGGAGCAGGGCGGCCCGCCCCTCGTCACTGAACAGGATCTGCTTTGGCATGCTGGTTCTCCTTCTCGATCGTGCGATGGAATGGGGACCAGCCCTCGCGGCCTGGTCGAGTTGGCTGTTCTGGCTCGGCTACTCGATGATCGCGAGCACGTCCTCTTCTTTCATGATGAGGTACTCCTCGTCGTCCAGCTTCACCTCGGAGCCCGAGTACTTGCCGAAGAGGATGCGGTCGCGGGCCTTCACGTCCAGCGGGACCTTCTTGCCGTCCTCCATCACCTTGCCGTTGCCTACCGCGATGACTTTGCCCTCCTGGGGCTTCTCCTTTGCGCTGTCGGGAATGATGATGCCGCCCTTCTTGGCTTCCTTCTCCTCCTCCCGCTTGCGCCTCCCGATTGTAAGGGGTTGAACTTGGTTGCTGATCCCGATCAGCGGGGTCTTAGCACTCAGCCTGGTGGAGTGCTAATATGAGCTGCGAACCAATCGGAGTCAACAATAAAATATTCAATTAAACTGACTGGTTAATAAGACTCAATCGCAGCGAAGTGAACCTGACTATTCGCCTCCGGTACCTCGGCCCAAGGAGCCCTGGGCCGGGGCCCTTGGTTCAGCGGGACAGCCTGCCGGACCTCGGCGTGGCCGTGGGCCTGCTCCCATTTTGCTCCCCCGGCACCCGCAAGTAGTTGCGCGTCCGAGAATTCCCTCCGAGCTGAGCTTGTGCCCAACTCGCGCACACTTCAGCCTACTCAAGCGTACTCCGGGTGCAGATCCTGCGTTCTTGACAGCGTGCCTGACTCCACTCGGATCGCGCTACGATAGCGATAGCGACGATTGGTCGGAAGTGGAGCCGGACTTGTATTCAAGAGTTTGAGGCGAAGCAACTGGTGGACCAGCATGGATGAAGTGACTTTCTCCCGGCTCTTTGACAATCGTGAAGGCCCCTATCATCTGTACGACTTTCACAATCGGCCTTTGATTCGAGCGGAAACTGGTAAGCGGGTTCTCGCTGCGCTGCTTGACTATCAGAATCAGCTTGTTTTCCTGGATGATCCGGGATGTCGTGAGAGCTCGGTGCTGAAGAAGACGTTTTGGGCTAGAGAATGGTTATCGAACCCTGTTGAGCCGAAGCCTTGCTCCTGCGGCGACGGTAGATGTAAGGGCCGCCTGGTCATTACACTGCACGATTCGTACGCTGGTCCTAATTGGAAGCTCACCTTTAGGGGCTAAGGAATGTGGTCTGCTCCCGGATTCCTTGCCCCCTGCCGGCTTCGGATTGCAGTACCCGCCGGACAAGCTTCGGAGTATCGTCGGCCCCCCATGCCGTCGAGGGCGGGGGGCGACTCCGGTGGCAGGGCACTGTTCTTCACCCACGGGGAGGAGCCTTGAGCCGCAAAGCGGGTCGGCCAGCAAGTCGCCGAAGGCGCTCGCCGCCTACCTCAGACGATCTGCGAGCCGTGGCGGAAAGGCCCACGCCAAGGTGCTTACCGCCGAAGAGCGGCACGAGCGCGCGCGATAAGAACGTCTTCACGAGCAGTGAAATCACAATCGCACGCCAGCCACTATTTGGCAATGCGCCCTTCGTCGCGTCACCGACGACGCGGATGATCGCCATGAGCCGACGGCAGAAGACGAGCGTGGAGCGGCTACCTCTGCCTCTTGCTTCAGCGCACGCTCCGCCTCTTCAATCTTCTCTGCTAAGGACACTAGATCACCCATTTCGCTCACCTCCCCTTTGGCCCGCGCGGGTCCACCGTGTCGGGGAGGCAGACGTGGCGGCGGAGGAGGTCTCCCGTCCGACTAGCAAACGACTTCTTGTTCGATTGTGTGGCGTCCGCCTCGCACTCCCTCTTTTGCTCGTGCGTTCCCACGGGAGACCAGCGCTCTTCAAGCGTCAATGAGGCAGACCCTTTGCCGAGAGCCTCTTGCCAAAGAACCCACGCGCACTCGGCAGAGGCCGACGTGACGACGGCGAGCAGGGTGCAGCACAGGGCGCACAGATGGCGGCACGCATCAGTGCGCCTCCCTCTGGAACTCTGAATCGAGACGCTTCCAATCAATGTACGTACCGCCACCACGCGAGGTCTCCATCCGGCCCTGCCAGACACGGCCCGCACTATCCACGGCGATGTACCGCTCCGATCCTTCAACCGCGATGTTCACCAGCTTGGGCGCAGGCATTACTTGTCCTCCTTCTTCTTCGTGTCGAGGTCCGCTCGAATCTGGCGAAGTACCTCCATTCGGAGCTTGTGACCTACCGGAACCGGCTTCGTCCGTAGTGCCCCCCAGAGTTCCCGCGCTACGAGATCTTGGAGGTCTTCCTCCAGATTCCATGCGTGCAGCTTCGCCAGCTTCACCAGCGGTTTCGGAAGTCGAATCGTGATCTTGACCATTTCGCTCATTGGTGCGGCTCTCCTAGAGCCGTACCATGGTCTGTACAGCCAGCCATACAGCCTGTCAAGTGGCGGCTGTCCAGAGTGGTGTCTCATGCTCCTTAGGATGCATCGGGGCGCGGGGCAACCGGGTCGGGTCCGTGGGGGAGCCCTCCTCACAGGTAGGGCCGGAGCCTAGCAGAGCCAGAGCCTCCGACTTCTCTCCGACGACGGGCCACAACGACGCCCAATGCGGGCCAAGGCGAGAAGCGTCGATAGTCACGTTTTCCGAGGATTTGCTTGGGGGGCCTTGGGGGCCGCCGCGCTACGAATTCTCCTCATAACCCAAGGGTCGCTGGGTCAAATCCAGCCCCCGATTTGAACCAGCGAAGTCCGAAGAGCGGCCTGCGGATGCCGTTCCGTCATAGCTGCAGGTACGACGTCTCGTTACAGGGAACGGCGGCCCCCCCCTCACACATCGTTACGGAGTGAGTCCCGCTTCATCGCCTTGCGCAGTTTCTTTCTGGCCCGGGCCTGCTTCTGCTTTCGCTTCACGGAGGGTTTCTCGTAGTGTTCCCGTCGCTTCATCTCCTGGAACAGGCCATCCTTGAGCATCAGCTTTTTCAGCGCTTTGAGCGCGGGCTCGATCTGATTGTCGCGCACGTCGATCTTCATGGATCCAACTCTCTTGGGAACGTGAGTGCCGTCGGACGAGCGGAAATAAGTCGGGTCTGATCCCGCTAGGCCACCCAAGCATGACACAGGACGCGGTATCATTCGCCGAATCATTCGAGGCGACACTGCTGTCCTCGAGCCTGACCAGCACCAAGTCGATTCCCTCGTCCTGCGGCTCGGTGGTCATCGCACCTCCCCTCATCGTCACGGGGTGGTGCACGTCCGCTTCCCCCTGGCGCAGCCAAGGAGAATGAACGTCATCGCCGACCTTCAGTAGGGAGGCTGACCGTTCGCTCAGCCAACATACAGCCGGCGGCCCAAGAACGCCCCCGTTGGGTCCAGTGAATCAGTTCCGTTTCGTTCGATTCATAGTCCCCATTGCTCCATATATTTTAGATCAGCTTCGTTGGCCTGAACGTTAGTTCCAAGCACATAGTCAGCCAGAGGGAACACAACATTGAAGTTCCTGTCCAAGTGTCTGTGATGCAGGCAGTGGTATCGTGCCAGAAACTTATAGACCGGCCAGGTGCTGAAGACCCTCTGCTCCGGCTTGTGCATCTCCAGATGAATTTGGTTCCACGCCCAGTGATGAAACATCATGGCGGCCACGAAGACAGCTGCCCCCTGCCAGGATACTAGTGCAATAAGCGCAGCAATTGGAATAGCCTTGATCGGCGCCTTGCGAACAGTCAGCCGTATCTCCTTATCTTCACCACGAGCAACGGGTTCATCGCTGAATATCTGGGTGTAGTGCTTGTGATGCACAAGGGCGTGAGCCTCAAATACGCGCTTGAAGGACGCAGTATGCGCACTGAGGAAGTTCGCTCTGTGCATCAGCTTCCTGTGTACCTGGTGCTCGACAAAGGACATCAGAATGCATGAGAAAATGAACCAGCCACCAATCTGCAAAATAAACATCAGCGCTCCTTAGATTCTCCGGTAGAGGAGAGACGACGCCGGCCCCGCGGCATCGGTATGTCCTGTGCCGCTCAACGCGGCTAAGCGGAGGAGACTGGACTAGAAGGTCGGGGGAGCGCGAGAACTGGAGGCTGAGCGTGGCGCTGAAACTGCAGCTTGGAATCCTAACGGGCTCAGAAGAGCAGGAAGCGCAACCGGACGGAGATCGCAGGCGACGGGGTTCGGGAGCAATCCAGCCGCCCATGTGATGTAGTCGGCCACATTATCAAAGTCATCATCGTCCCAGATTCCGGAGATCCAGGTGGGATCAGGTGGGTCCGCATGGGCCAGAGGTGTCAGCGTGAGTATGAACGCCACGAAGACCAGGGTCAGAACGATCGTCGAAGCTCGGGTGCGCATTCGCTACCTAGGTTCGCCTCTTGAGGCCCCGATGTCAAACTTTCGTTGCAGGCCCCCGCAACCAAGTTACCTCGACCCCTTATCGGGACCCGCGTCGGAAGTATCGCGCATATCCCATAAGGGATATCCCGTGTATCCCACAGGACATCTCCGCAAGTATCCCTCCACCCCTTCCTACCCCCGGTCCACACCTACTGTTCACCCCCGTCCCTCCGCCGCGAGATCCCCCCATCGTGCTCGCGGGCCTTCTGTAGCCCACGAGCGGCAGATTTCAAAAGCTGACAGCCTTTGCTGTGTGGGATCGAGCTCCGTGGTGTCGAGTCCTGCGCGCGTCGATCGCTTTGCAGTACGTCGCAGCACTGCGTTCCGGAATGAAGTGAAGCAATCCGCATAGTCTCCGCGTACGAGAATAAATCGTGTGGGCTGACAAAATGCCTTCACGATATTTCATGACTTGTTTTTCTAGTGAAACGGGCGTACTCGAGAAGACAAGTGCGGCCTGCATACATGAAGTTGGCGACCGCCGTTCTCAATTGATTGGTAAGGCGAACTCGTAAACTCGTTCAAGCGCAGAAGGGAAGTTCAGCATGCACCATGAGCAGAGTGCAGACGATTTCGATCCTCGGATCCATTCACACCGCCCTCGGTGGCGTCGGACGGCGTGGCGTCAGCAAGGTATGCTGCGCAGGCTCCGCGCGCGCGGCCACGCCCGCAGAGGCTTCACAATGGATCCGCTTGTGGTCCCATTTGTGGGTGACGCGAGCGAGGCATCGCTCATGGCGTCGCTTGGCGACTGCCTGCTGGACGTCTCCAAGATTACGGTATCTGGATGGCCCCGGATCGGCACACGCCCGGGGAAGGGTTCACGCCTCGCTCGTCGGGCGATGATGGGCACGGTCTGTAGTCGGCCAGCTCGATCCTCAGGCCTGGCACAGCAGCACCTGTACGCTGGTCGGCTCAGCCGCCTGCCGGGAAGGCACGCGGATCATTCGTCAGGCGCTGGGAGAGCCGAGAACGATCAGGGTGACGGAGACAGCGCAGGCTCTGATGGTGCAGGGCAAACTAGCGAGCAAGCCGCCGTTCTCCTTCCGAGCGACAAATCTCCCGATGTCACGAGGCCCCAGCAGACCAAGAGCGATCAGCGAAACCTTCTAGAGGATCTAGTAGCGCCCCCTCCCGCCCCTGTGGGCATGCCGCTTGCGTCCCGGCGGAGCCTCCAGTACCGTGCTCGGCAGCGTGGGGCTGGGCCGCGTCAGGGGCGACCCATGACGCTGACGCTTTCAGTCCTTTGGAGGAAATACACTGTGGAGCTGCACGTTGAGCGGGGCGTGGTGAGCCGGACCGTCGAGGCGTACGAGACGGGCTGGAACTCCTTCTCTGCTTGCGCGCGGGCCCTCGGGTGGCGGTTGAAGACCGCCGAGGACTTCACCCACGAGCGGCTGATGGAATGGCAGCTCAACCTCAAGGAGGTGGGAAGAAAAGAGTGGACCTGTCGTACCTACCTGATGGCGCTCAAAGGGTTCAGCCGATGGTTGAATGTGCACGGCTACATGCGCACGGACCCAGGTGCCAGATTCAGGACGCCGCGCCTCAAGCGCGTCATCCCGCTTCTGCCGCCGTTCGCCGAGCTCGAGCTCAAGCTCGTCACCGAGCCGAGTGTGCGCAACCGAGCCATCATTGCGATGGCCCTTTACGGGGGACTTCGGGCGGAAGAGATCGCGAACATCAGGCGGGGAAGCTTCATCGCCGACCAAGGTTTGATCGGCTTTGTCGGCAAAGGTGGCAAGCAGCGCTCAGTCGCGCTACCCCCTCAGGCGCTGAAGATCATCACGGAGTATCTGACAAGCAATGGCGCGGTGCCCCGGGCGAGTGATCCACTGATCCGAAAGCAGGACGGCAGCGGTGAGGCCCTCAGCTACTATGTGATCAACCGCGTGATCACCCGGTGGACGAAGCGCCACCTGGGTGTGCGCCTCACCCCTCACAAACTTCGCCATGCCTACGGCCGTCAGTGTGTGGACCTGGGCGTGGACATCCGCATCATCGCTGAAGCGCTGGGACACGAGTCCTTGGAGTCGACCAAGATCTATACGCAGGTCTCCTTCCAGCGCACTCGCCGCATCGCCGAATTATTTGGCTCCCCCGGGGAAGTCAAATAATCCGATGCAAAACGCTGAAAGAAATCCGCTACTTCACGCGGGCCTGAACTTCCAGAAGTAGCTGATGAAGCCCTCGCCCTCGTGGATCCGCCGGAAGCAGAGCTCCACGGGCATCTCGAAGCCGACGGTCGCGGGATCGCAGTCGGTCAGCTGGCCATAGAAGCGGCCGCCACCCTCGAGGTCGGCCGAGACCATCACGGTCGGCGGGTCGGGGTTGGGCACGAGGTGGTCCCTGGTGAACGTGAAGATCTTCCCGCGGCGCGAGATCTTGTAGTCGGCGAGCTTCTTCGAAGAGCACTGCCAGCAGAGGTGCCGGCGCGGGTACGACACGGCGCCGCAGTCTCCGCACTTCTGGCCGTAGAGCCTCAGGTCCTGCTTCTCCTCGCGCACGGCCGTCGGCACGCTGGCAAAGGCGCGAATGACTTCCGTCTCGACGTGGCGGCGGAAGTTGAGGAATTTGCCATAGTGCGGGAGCGGCGTGCCGCCGGCGAGCTGCGCCGAGACCGGCCGGTGGATGACGGCCTTGGCGAGCGCGTCGGTGCACTGGAAGAGCAGCGCCTCGGCACCGCTGCCGTAGGAGACGACGAGGACCTGGTCGCCCGGCTTGCTTTCCTCCAGCGCCGCCGCCAGACCGAGCAGGCACGACGCCGAGCCCGTATTGCCCGCGCGACCGATGACGGACTCCTTCGGCACGACGGACTCCGGCAGCTTGAGCTGCTTGAGCACCGCAGCGTGGGTGCGCGCGTCGGGCGCGTAGAGAACGATCTTGGCGATGTCTTGGTACTTGCGCCCGGTTGCCTTCAGCACGCCCTCCACTGCCTCGGCGATGTGCTTGTCGAGGCCGTAGGCCTTGACGAAGCTCATGTCGGGCAGCACGGTCAGATAGCGGTCGCCCTGGAGCCGCCAGACATCGGTGAAGTCGTGGCTCGCCGTGTAGGCGCCCTCGAAGCTCGCGATGACGTCCCCGCCGCCGCAGAGGGCCGCGCCCGCGCCGTCACCCAGCTGGGCCTCCTCCGGAGTGCCGGGCGCCACGGGGCGCACGTCGCCGGCGGCGACCAGCGCCTGTGCGGCCGAGCCCGCCTTGACGGTGTCGAGCGCGAGTCGGAGCGCCGTCGTGCCGCAGCGGAGCGAGCCGCCGAGGTCGGCCGTCAGGACGGCAGGAGACAGATCGGCCACCGTGGCCAGGATGGCGGCGCTCGACTTCTCGGCATAGGGCGCCGAGGTCGAGGCGAGGAAGCAGGCGCCGATGTCCTTGACGTCCCGCCCGTGAAGCGCGTTGAGCGCGGCCTCGCACGACATGGTCAGGCTGTCCTCGTCGTAGTTGGCGACGGCGCGCTCGCCGGCGCTTCCGACTCCCCATACGGCGCCCAGCGCCTTGCCCGTGAGCCGGTAGCGCGGGACGTGACTGCCCACCGAGAGAATGCCGATCATATGCCCCTCACCTTTGTCGCCCCTCACCTTTGTCGCCCCTCACCCTGCCCTCTCCCCAGGGGGAGAGGGGAATAGGGAGGCTGACGCATCTCCAAGGATGCCTACGCATCTCCAAGAAAGTAGCGGCGTGGGTCGAAGAGGCGGATCAGGCCCAGCTCATCCGCCGTCGGCGCGTCGAAGCGCCTGAGCCGGGGCGCGACGGCGAGATCCCAGCCGCAGGCCGCGCGCGCCGCCTCCACCGCCTGCGCCTCGGGCCGGTTGCCGAAGACGCCCGTGAGTCTCAACGCGCCCTCCTCGTGCTCCTTTTCGTAAACGCCGAGGTCCGAGACCACGGTGCGCACGGTCCGGCCGGGCGCCGTGATGTACGGCACCTTGTCCACGAAGCGCTGTGGCGACTGCAGGAGCGACACGATCACCTCGCGCGCCGAGGAGGTGATGTCGTTGGCGCCGCCCGAGCCGGTGATGTAGGTTTTGCCCGGGATGATGGTCGAGTTGATATTGCCGTACCTGTCGATCTGTCCCGCCGCCAGCGAGCCCAGGCACGCGTTGTGGCGCCCGCCCATGAAGATGCCCATGACGTGGAGGATGTCCGTCAGCATCTTGCACGACGGGAAGTTGCGGAAGGAGAAGACGAAGGGCTCGGCGGGGCGCGGCAGGTAGCCGACCATGCCCGTCTCGGCCATGATTTCGACTTCCACGCCCGCCTGCTTGAGCTCATAGCCGGCGAGCCAGGCGGCAAGGTTGGAGTTGCCGACCCCTGCCAAGAAGGTCTTGTAGCCGTGGGCGCGCACCTTGTCCTCAAGCATCCGCGCCGCAGCCACCACCATCCACTCCGGCGGGGACGCGGGCGCGCTCGCCGCGGGCAGCCTCGACGAGAGCGCTTCGAGCTCGGACACCCAGGCGTCGCAGTCGGCCCTGCCCTTCGTCTCCATGATCTTCGCGTAGCCGACCTTGGCGAGATAGGCCTCGTGCGTCGGGACGTCGAGGATCCACTCCTTGATCCACGCATCCGCCGTCTCGGGCCTCCTGAAGGCGCGGCGGCACTCGAGGATCCAGTCGAGGTCCTCCGCGTAGCCCTCGAGCTCCGGCAGGCCCATGCCGTACATGCCGCCCGGGTGGCATCCCTGCGGCGTCTCGACCACGGCGCGGACGTACTGGGCGGGGAGCTTCACGAGGTGAGCGTGGCGCCGGATGAACTCCGTCGGCACGATGCGCTCCACCGTCACGACCGTCCCCCTGCGCGCGGCCATGGCGCCGTAGAGGTTCTCGTTCATCGGCGTCCCGATGATGACGTTGCCCGCGCGGTCCGCCACCCATCCGTGGACGAGCGCCACGTCCGGCACGAGCGCGCGCACGTAGCCCACGCGGCCGGGGCCGCCGAAGGGGTCGTCGACCGCGGCGAAGTCTCCCGCCCGCGCGTTGTCCTCCTCCATCGAGGAGCCGAGCAGCGACCTGGTCGGGAGGAAGGGCACGCCCATGGCGCCTGCCAGCAGGCGCAGGGGAAACGTCAGCATCGACCAGTTCTGCACGTCCAGGCGGCCGTCGAGCACGGCGCGCGAGATGAGTGCCTGCGGCGTCGGGAAGGGATAGCCCTCGCCCATGAACGTGGTGATGATCCGGCGGACGAGGTTGCCGTGGATGAGCGCGGTCCAGGGCGAGCCGACGCCGACGGCGGCGAGCGTGAAGCCGGGCGTCGTGCCCCACCACTGGCGCGCGATCTCGCGCATGGCCGCGTTGGCGCGGCCGTGGGCGGCGGCGACATAGATCGTGTCGCCGGCCTCGACGTGGCGGCGGACGGCCTCTTGGAGCGTCGCCGTCTTGTCCGGCCCTTCGTGGAGCGGCAGCTCGAGGCGCCGCCTGATCAGGTCGTGGTAGGCGGAGTCCACCGTGCTACTCGAGGCTCTCGGCGAGGATCTCGGCGATGTCACGGGTCTTGATCTTGTCGGCGACGTCCTTGCTCTTCACCCCATCCTCGAACATCGTGAGGCAGAAGGGGCATGCCGACGCCAGGATATCGGGCTTCACCGCCATCGCCTGCTCCACGCGCACCTGGCTCACGCGGCGGCCCTCGTTCTCTTCCATCCACGCGCGGCCGCCCCCGCCGCCGCAGCAGAAGCCCTTGGACCGGTTGAGGCTCATCTCGATCAGGTCGGCCCGGGCCGTCGAGGCCAGCACCCGTCGCGGCTCTTCGTACACGTCGTTGTACCGGCCCAGGTTGCACGCGTCGTGATAGGTGATCCGCTCGGTGCGGTTGCGCGCGACCTTCAGCCGCCCCGCGCCGACCAGCTCGTCCAGGAGCTGGCTGTGGTGGATCACCTTGAAGCGGCCGTCGAAGTCCGGATACTCGTTGCGGATGGTGTTGAAGCAGTGGGGGCACGCCGTGACGATGGTCTGAAATGTGTAGCGCTTCAGCGTCTCGATGTTGCCCTGGGCCAGCGTCTGGTACAGGTACTCGTGCCCCAGGCGCCGGGCGGGCTCGCCCGTGCACTTCTCCTCGTTGCCGAGTATGGCGAAGTCCACGTTCGCGGATTGTAAGAGTTTCACGAAGGCCCGCGCGACCTTCTTGTTGCGCTCGTCGAAGGAACCGTAGCAGCCGACCCAGTAGAGGTACTCGGCCTGGCTCACGTCGCTCATGACCCGGACGCCCAGGTCCTTCGCCCAGTCGGACCGCGTCTGCCATGACATCTGCCACGGATTCGCGTTGGTCTCGAGGTTGCGGAACGTGGGCTGCAGCTCCGCCGGGAACCGCGACTCGGTCAGGACGAGCCAGCGCCGCATGTCCACGATCTTCGGCACGTGCTCGATGAACACGGGGCACGCGTCGACGCACCAGCGACAGGTCGTGCAGGCCCAGAGGACATTGTCGTGGATGACCTCGCCCACCATGGATTTCTGGGGGGACTTTTCGTGGCCGCCGTTTCCGGCCTTGCCGAGCAGCGTGGGTCCGCTTTCGAGGAGATGCTCCTTGAGATTGAGGATGAGCCACTTCGGGTCCAGCTCTTTGCCGCTCACGTTGGCGGGGCAGGCGGAGGTGCAGCGTCCGCACTCCGTGCAGTTGTAGAGATCGAAGAGGTCCTTCCACGTGAGCTCGGTGATGCCGCCGACGCCGAAGGTCTCGGCGTTCTCCAGGTCGGCCGTCGGAAATTTCCCCTTCGGCGTCTGCGGGGCGAAGAACACGTTGAACGGCGCGGCCATGATGTGCAGGTGCTTCGAGTACGGCAGATACACGAGGAAGCCCAGGAGCAGCACGGCGTGCAGCCACCAGGACGCATGGAAGATCGCCTGGACGGCTCCGCCCGGAAGGGCTGCCAGCAGGCTCGCGAGCGCATTCCCGGCGAACTGCCAGCGGTCGGTCGGGGCCGGGGCGAGGAGAATCCGGCCGGCGTCGGCAGCCAGGTCCGTCACCATCAGCCCGAAGATCAGGAGCAGGATCAGCAGCCCCTCGGTGGAGAGCGTGAGGCGGCGGGGCTTGGTCACGATGCGTCGGAACGCCGCATAGGCGATGGCCGCGATGACCCCCAGGCTGAAGGAGTCTTGCAGGATCAGGTAGACGGGGGAGTTCGACAGGAACGGGAGGTAGAACGCCTCGGTGATCCCCTTGCCGAAGAACTCGATCGTACCGAGGGTCAGGATGCAGAAGCCCCAGAAGATCGTGGCGTGCATGATCCCGGGCCAGAAGTCACCGCGGATGAGCCTCGCCTGGCCGAGCACGTTCACCACGACGGAGAGCAGGCGCGCCGGCAGCTTGTCCCACCGCGCGGCAGGCTTCCCCGTCAGCATGAGCCGGACGAGGAAGAGCGCCCGCCCCACGAAGAGAACGACGGCGACGGCGATCAGCGCGTCGAAGGGCAGCCAGCCTGGAACGACCCCGTACCACTGGTGAGAGGGCGACATTTAGCGAAGCCTCCGTTCGGGGTGACCGTTGCGCCACATAGTGCGTTCCCGCCCGGGAGGTGTCAAGGCTGGCGCAGGAGCCGCGCCAGGATGCGCTCCACTCCTGAATAGGCGTCCAGAGTGCCGGCGGCCACGGCATCGATCACCGCCACCAGCTCCGGGTCCCGCTCGACCGCGGCCATCACGCGCCCGGCGAACTCCTCGACGAGGAGGGTCCGGAGCTCCGACCTCCGCCGCGCCTGGCGCCGCTTCTCGAGCGCGCCCGCCTCCTCGAGGGCGCGGCGGTGGCGCGTGATCTCCGCCAGGAGTGGGGCGACGCCGACGTCGTTGGTCGCCTGGGCGGCCAGCACGGGGATCTCCCAGTCGATGTCCTTGGCCGAGACACCGCTCGAGTAGTGCAGGTGCGCGGAAAAGCGCAGCTCGCCCATGAGCGCGTGCGCCCCGTCGCGGTCGGCCTTGTTGACCACGAAAATATCCGCCACCTCCATGAGACCCGCCTTCATGGCCTGCACCGAGTCGCCGGACTCCGGCACGAGGATGACGACGGTGGTATCCGCCTGCCTGACGATGTCCAGCTCCGTCTGCCCGACGCCGACGGTCTCGATGAGAATCCACGGGAAGCCGAAGGCGTCCAGGAGCTTGATGACGTCGCCGGTGGCGGCGGCGAGGCCCCCGAGGCTGCCGCGCGTGGCCATGCTGCGGATGAAGACCTCGGGGTCGAGGGTATGGGCCTGCATGCGGATACGGTCGCCGAGGACGGCGCCACCCGTGAAGGGACTCGAGGGGTCCACGGCGATGACGCCGACGCTGGCGCCTTCGGCTCGGAGCCTGGCCGTGAGGCGGTCCACCAGCGTGGACTTGCCGGCGCCGGGAGGGCCTGTCACGCCCACCACGTGTGCGCGGCCGAGACGCGCCTGGACGGAGCGTATAATCCCGGCCACGCCCGGCATGCGGTTTTCGACGCGGGTGATGAGGCGGGCCAACGCGAGTCGGTCGCCCGAGAGCATGCGCTGCACGAGGGTGGAGTCCGAGGCTGGCGACACCCGGCGATTCTAGCAGATTCGTGACGGGGCCCGCGGAGGCCGCGCGGCGCTTTCCGGATTCAGCGCCGGCTGGGGGATCCAGCGCCTACTGGCGCACGAGGACGCCCGCGGCGAGTCGCCGAAGCATCACTCAGGAGCCGGCGCTTTGGTTCCTGGCCACCGCCGGGGCGGCGTCGTCGCCCAGCCGCGCCTCCATGACAAGGGCGTCCTCACCGGTGTCGAAGTAATAGCCGTTGCGCCGGCCGATGACCTGGAAGCCCAGGCTTTCGTAGAGTGCCAACGCCCGCGTATTGCTCGGCCTCACCTCGAGGAAGGCGAGGACCACGCCGCGGGCGACGCCCTCGGCCAGCGCCGTCGCGAGCAACCGCCGCGCCACTCCACGGCGCCGCCACTCAGGATGCACGGCCAGGTTGGTGATGTGGATCTCATGGCCGATCTCCCAGAAGCACAGGTACCCGACCACGTCGCGCCGGGCTTTGATCGCCGTGCAATGGGCGACCTTGTTCTGCTGGATCTCGTAGCAGAACGCCGCGCGCGTCCAGGGCGTCGGGAAGGAGGCGCGCTCGATGTCGAGCACCTGGTCGAGATCGCCGACTCCCATTGCCGCCGAGGTCAGCTCGTAGTCCACGCCGCTCAGCTCCGCCGCGCCTTGAGCTCTGCCTCCGAGGGGCGGAGGTAGAGCGGCGCGAGGGACTCGGGGCCGACACCCGCGCCCGCGGCAAGCGCCGCGCGCCCGAGCCCGGCCACGGTCGCCGCCGATGGCAGCCGCTGAGCGGCCGGCGCCACCCGCGCTCCCGCGCCCAGCCGCGAGAGCCAGGGGCGGCACGCCTCGATCCCGTCACCGAGCAGGATCACCGGTGCAATGAGACGGGCCGCGGCCAGCTCGGGGGCCAGCGCCAGGTAGTCCCATTCGCGAGCCATGACGCCCTCGCGCCAGCGGTAGAGCGAGAGGTACACCTCTCCCTTGCGCGCGTCGAGGATGGGGCAGACGGGGGCGTCTGCGAAGGGCAGCCGGGCGGCGAGGGCGTCGAGCGTCGGCACCGCCGCCACGGGCAGGTCCAGGGCCATGGCCAGAGCCTTGACGGTCGCGAGGCCGACGCGGAGCCCCGTGAAGGAGCCCGGCCCCACGGAGACGGCGAGTCCGTCCAGATCCGCCGGCGCGAGCCCGCAGTCGGCGAGCAGCCGGTCCACCGCCGACATGAGGCGCTCCGAATGCGTGATGGCGATATTCAGCGTGATCTCGCCGAGCAGGCTGTCGCCATCCAGCAGCGCGACCCCGCCCGACAGCGTGGCGCTCTCGACGGCGAGCAGCTTCATGATCCGGAAAGTCTACCACGCGACCCGACGTGGCACTTTGGCAATGCCGTGGCATCTTTGGGATTGACAAGGACGCGCCCCGGACGTCATCCTAAGCGCTCATGACCCCGCCCACGGCGAAGGACAACGCCCGCATGGACGCTGAAGTACGAGAGAAAATCCACCTGGAGATCCTCAAGCGCACCGGCGCCTACCATGCCAACGACCACATCCTCCTGCCGTCCGGGCATCACACGAGCGAGTTCATCGAGAAGACCCTGGTCACGACCGAGGCCTCCTTCACGGAAGGGCTGGGCGCCGTCATCGCCAAGCACTTCGCCCCATGGCCCATCGACGTCGTGCTCTCGACCGGTCCCGGCGCGCTCATCCTGTCCCATTGCGTGGCGCGGGCCCACCCGTCCCGCCCGACCCTGATGTACGGCACCAAGGGCGTGAGCGCGGGGAAGCGCAGGGTGACGCTGCCCGCGGAGTTCCACAGGCTGATCCGCCCCACCACCAAGGTGCTGATCGTGGAAGACCTCGTCAGCTCCGGCACCACGGTCAAGCTCCTGAGCGAGCTCGTCGAGGAGCTGGGAGGGCAGGTCATCGGGATCGGCGCCCTCTGGCGCCGCACGAAAAAGGCCGAGGTCGCGGGCAAAGAGATTTTCAGCCTGGTGAGCCGCGACTTCCCGACCTACACGCCCGAACAGTGCCCCATGTGCAAGAAAGGCACGGCGCTCAACCAGGAATTCGTCCGCCGGCGCGAGCACCGCAAGCCCTCCTCGATGCGCGAGGGGACCTAGCGCGACATTGGATCCCTCGGGGGATCACTCGGAGCGATCGCTCGGGGGAGTGCGCGAGCCCCAGATGTAGCGTGCCGGCGCGATCCGGACACCGCAGAGTGTATTTTCTGCTTGACACCCCTCGGACCCTGCCCGTACAGTCGCCGCAAGACCGATCTAACCGCGGGACGCGCGGGTGCGGGAGGGGGTGACACGATGGCGAAAAAGAAGAAGGCGGCCAAGAAGAAGAAGAAGTAAGGCGCCCGTTCTGGCGCTCGGCCCTGTCGGCCCCATCCCGGCAGGGCCGATCCAGTTCCGGGGCCTCACGCGCACGACGAGCCGATGAGCCACCGAAACGCGTATATCCTGCTCTCCCTGGTCGCCCTCCTCTGGGCCGGCAACTTTCCCGCAAGCAAGATCGGCCTCTCCGAGCTCGGCCCGATCACGCTCACGACCGCGCGCGCCGTGCTGGTCACGCCCGTCCTGATCCTCCTCGCGAGACTCCTCCACGGCCCCTTCCCGACCTTCAGGCGCCGCGACTACACGACATTCGTGGTCCTCTCGCTGACCGGGCTCGTGGGCAACACGACGATCTGGTTCTGGGGCATGCGGTACACGAATCCCATCAATGCGGGCATCCTGGGGGCTGCGGCTCCGGCTGTGGTCGCGGTGATCGGCGCGCTCTGGCTCGGCGACCGCATGTCGCGGACGAATACAGCGGGGATCGGCTTGACCGTGGCCGCCGTCCTCCTGACCATCTCCCACGGCTCCCTCGAGGTGCTTCGGACGCTGTCATTCAACCGGGGCGACCTGCTGATCCTCACGTCCGAGATCGGCTGGGTCACCTACACGCTGTACAGCCGGGCGACGACGACGCAGCTCGCGCCCGTGACCATCATGGCCGGAGCCCACGTGGTCTCCTCCGCGCTGCTGCTGCCGCTGGCGCTGGCCGTCGAGGGGGTGACGCCGCTCGCGCGCGCCGGCTGGTCCGGCTGGGGCGTGGTGCTCTACGGCGCCTTCCCGGTGACGCTCGGACACCTCTGGTTCTACCAGGGCATCCGCGCGGTGGGCGCAAGCCGCGCCGCGGTCTTCACCAACCTCATCCCGTTCCTGGTGATCGTGCTCTCGTGGGCTATCCTCGGCGAGCCCATCCGCTGGTACCACGCCGTCGGCGCCACCGTGGTGATCGCCGGCGTCGTCCTCACGACCCGGCGGTGATCCCGGAGTCGGGCGGGGACGCGACGTCGTCCAACGGCCGGATATACTGCGACGAGCCGGAAACCGTTGCCGGCGAGCCCGGATCGCAGAGCCGATCAGCCGTCCAGGTGGGGAACCCGGGTGCAGCCCCGGGCGTTTGGCTAGAGTGTCATCGCGTGACGTCAACCCACTTGGTTGAGGAGGCCCCTATGCGACATCCCTTCGGCGTGCCGGCTTCGGTCGTGCTGGCGGTCCTGCTGTGGGCCGGTTCCATTCAGGGCTACAACGGCGGGCCGTTGAGAAACGTCACGGACCTGACTCCCACCTGCGCCGGTTGCCATTCCTCGGTCGGCAAGGAGCAGCTGCGCGCCGAGCCCGAAGCCTTCGCGGCCACCATGCTCGTCGAGAACCGGCACTACAAAGCGATCGAAGAGGGAAGCGGGCCGTACAAGGACATGAGCCAGGCCGACCGGCAGAAGCTCTTGGCGGACGTGAAGCTGATGGACCAGAACGCCTCGGCCACGGTGTCGGCGCCCTCCACGCTCAAGCCCGGCCAGGAGACCCAGATCACCGCGACCGTGCGCGGCGGCCACGGCGTGGTCGGCGTGTGGCTGATGGACAGCGACCTCAGGCTCCAGGGACGCGCGATCAGCGCCGACGGCTGGTTCATCGCCGGCGCGCCCAAGGTCGTGGGGTCGGACGGCAAGGAGCAGACGAAGTGGCTGGACAGCCGCGGGCCGGGTCTCAAGAAGAACCTCAACGCCGTGCTGATCTTCGACCAGCAGGCCGACCTCGCCGCCAAGAAGTTCCCCGACGGCAAGGTGACGTGGACGGTGCGCGCGCCCCAGACGCCGGGCACCTACACGGTGGTGGTCGCGTTCCAGTACGGCACGGAGAAGGCCTCCCCGGTCGGCAGCGTGACGACGCCCGCAGGCGCGGTCCTCCCGCGAGGCGGCGGGGGTGGCCCGTCAGGTCACATCCTCTTCTCGAAGCCCGTCACGGTCACCGTCCGGTAGGAGAACCCGGGCCCCGCCAGTGCGCCGCATCTCGCTCGGAAGGTGCGCCGTCGCCCTGGCGGGGCTCGTCGTCATCACGGGCGTCGGGTTCGCCGGCCTGATCGTCAAGGAGCGCGACAATCGCTTCTGCTTTGCCTGCCATCTTCACGAGGCGAAGTTCGAGCGCTTCACCTCGGTCCCGTTCGCCGACCTGACGGGCCCCCACCACGCCAAGCGCGTTCGCTGTATCGACTGCCACGGGGGGGCCGACCCGGTCATGCGCGCCCGCGTATGGTCCCAGGCGGCCCTGGATACGGGCAAGTTCCTCGTGGGCAAGTATCAGGAGCCCGACCACATGAAGCTCGAGCTCCGGCCGAAGGAATGCACCCAGTGCCACGATCCGATCCTCAAGCACGCCCCGGCGCTCACGGCCGAGCAGGATGAGGCGCTCGAGGGACGCGCGGGCAATGCCTATCACCAAATCCGGTCTCACGATTCGGTCCGCATCAACTGCGTGCAGTGCCACACCTCGCACACGACGGACGGCAATCCCAAGGCCCAGTTCATCGCCCGCAAGCGCGTGCAGCCGATCTGCCGCAAATGCCACCCGACCCTGGGGAGTGAGGGCGGGTCGTGAGGGCGTGCTGAGGGACTACCGCTTCGGGGCGGGTTTGGGTGCGGGCTTTGAAGCCTTGGTCTTGTCGCCTTCCTTGATGAGCCCTTTGACCTCGTCCATGAACTGGTTGATGTCCTTGAACTGCCGGTAGACGGAGGCGAAGCGGACGTAGGCGACTTGGTCGAGCTTCTGCAGGTGCTCCATGAGCACCTCGCCCAGCTCGAGGCTCGTGATCTCTTTCTCGGCCCGCTCGTGGAGCTTCGCCTCGATGTCCGCGACGACATCGTCCACGGCCTGGACCCCGACGGAGCGCTTCTCGCAGGCCTTCAAGATGGAGCCGCGCAGCTTCTGGCGGTCGAAGGGTTCGCGCCTGCCGTCGCGCTTGACCACGTGGGGCAGCACGTCCTCGATGTACTCGTACGTCGTGTAGCGGCGGTGGCACCTGAGGCACTCGCGGCGCCGGCGGATGAACTCCCCTTCCCGTCCCACGCGGGAGTCGACCACGCGATCCTCGGTGTGTCCGCAGAACGGGCACTTCATCTCAGGCGCTCGGCGTAGAGCGGGAAGCGGGCCGTCAGCTCCTGGACCTCGCCGCGCACCGCGGCCTCCACGGAGCCGTTGCCGAGGTTGGTCAGGACACGATCCATGAGCGCGGCGATCTGTCCCATCTCGGCCTCGCCCATGCCGCGCGTGGTGACGGCGGGCGTCCCGATGCGGATGCCGCTCGTGACCATGGGCCCCTTGGTGTCGAAGGGAATGCCGTTCTTGTTGACCGTGATCCAGGCGCGGTCGAGCGACTCCTGGGCGTCCTTGCCCGTGACGCCCTTGCCCGTCAGGTCCACCAGCAGGAGGTGGGTGTCGGTGCCGCCCGAGACCAACCGGTAGCCACGCGCGAGCATCGCGTCCGCCAGCGCGCGCGCATTCCTGACGATCCGGCCCTGATACGCGCGCCACTCCGGCGCCTGGGCCTCGCGGAACGCGACGGCCTTGGCCGCGATGACGTGCATGAGCGGTCCGCCCTGTATGCCGGGCAGGACGGTGCGGTCCAGATCCTTGGCGTAACGCTCCCGGCACATGACCATGCCGCCGCGCGGACCGCGGAGCGTCTTGTGCGTCGTCGTCGTCACGAACTCGGCGAAGGGCACCGGCGACGGGTGCAGCCCCGCCGCGACGAGCCCGGCAGGATGGGCGATGTCGGCCATCAGCGCCGCGCCCACCTCGTCGGCGATCTCACGGAAAGGCTTGAAGTCGATGGCGCGGGGGAAGGCGGAGCCGCCGGCTATGATGAGCTTCGGCCTGTGCTGCTTGGCCAGGTCGCGCAATTGGTCGAGGTCGATCCGCTCGGTGTCCTTGGTGACGCCGTAGGGCACGATCGTGTAGAGCCGCCCCGAGAAGTTCATCGGGCTGCCGGCGGTCAGATGGCCGCCGTGAGCCAGGTTGGGTCCGAGCACGGTGTCGCCCGGCTTGAGGAGCGTGAAGTACACGGCCATGTTCGCCTGGGAGCCCGAGTGCGGCTGGACGTTGACGTGCTCGGCGCCGAAGAGCTCCTTGCCGCGGCTGATGGCCAGCTCCTCGGCCACGTCCACGAACTCGCAGCCGCCGTAGTAGCGCTTGCCCGGATACCCTTCCGCGTACTTGTTGGTCATCACCGAGCCGACGGCCTCGAGGACGGCCTCGGAGACGAAGTTCTCGGAGGCGATCAGCTCGAGGTTGCGCGACTGGCGCACGGTCTCGTCGTGGATGGCCTTGGCGATGTCGGGATCGACCTGCTCGAGCCTTCTCATGCTCCCTGCCTTCCCCGGGGCAGGACGCGCTCCATCCCGGCGATCTTGTCCACGCGGCGGGCGTGGCGCCCTCCGGCAAACGAGGTCTCGAGCCAGGCGCGGAGGATCTCGAGCCCCGTCTCGCGCCCGGTGAGCCGTCCGGCCAGCGCCAGCACATTGGCGTCGTTGTGCTCGCGGCTCATCCGCGCGGTAAAGACGTCACCGCACAGGGCCGCGCGGATGCCGGCGACCTTGTTGGCGGCGATGGTCATGCCGATGCCGGTGCCGCAGACGAGGACGCCGCGCTCGACCTTGCCCACCGTCACGGCCTCGGCGACCTGGAGGGCGTAGTCGGGGTAGTCGACCAAGTCCGGACCGTGGGTGCCGAAGTCGAGGACCTGGTAGCCGGCGTCCATGAGCCACGCCTTGAGCGCTTCTTTCAGCTCCCAGCCGGCGTGATCGGCCCCCAAGGCGACGGACAGCATGTCGATCCGACGTTACGCTCTGTCGGGGTCAAGTGTCAAGACGCCCCAACATATGGGGGCCCGGCGCCCGTCGAATAGCATGCAGGCGGCGAGAACGGCGCAGGCGGTCGAGAAGGTTCCAGACGCGAGGCGGCGCCCCGCAGTTCGAGTTGGATGAGGTCGGTTTGGCCGCACGGCCTCTTCGCGCAAGCGCTCATCGCCCCAGATGGGCCCTTATCGGCCGTCGGCGGTGGGACCGCCCGCGCGCACGCGTGAGAGCAGCCCGAAACCGATGAGGAAGAAAAGCCCGATGGCTACGATGCCAAGCCGCTGGTTGCCGCCGGCGGCGTGCGAGATTCCGCCGAAGACGAGCGGGCCCATGATGGCGGCGCTCTTGCCGCACAGGGTGTAGAAGCCGAAGATCTCCGCCTCCATGCCGTGCGGGATCAGGGTGCTGAGGAAGGTGCGGCTGGCCGCCTGCACGGCTCCCAACCCCGTGCCGGCGACGATGGCCAGCACCCAGAACTGCCCCGACGTCTCGACGAAGTAGGCCGCGACGACGATGGCTGTCCACTGGAAGAGGGTGACCATCACCACGAGTTTGGGGCCGAGCCGGTCCGTCGGCCGGGCCCAGGCGAGCGCTCCGGCGAGCGCGGAGACCTGGACCACGATGTAGAGCACGATGAGCCTGTCCATCGGGAAACCGAGCGTCTGGGCGGCGAAGATGGCCGAGAAGCCCACCACGGTGTTGACGCCGTCCTCGTAGAGGAAGTAGGCGCCCAGGAAGCGGCGCAGGTCGCGGTGGCGGAGGATCTTGCGCGCCGTCGCGAGCACCTCCGCCCCGCCCCGGCGCGCGGCCTCGACAACGGGCAGCCGAGCGCCCGCGGGTTGAGGCAGCAGGAGGAAAGCCGGCAGCGAGAAGACCCCGAAGAGCGCGGCCGCGCACAGAAAGGCTCCCCCGTAGGCCTTGGCCTTCACGAAGGGCAGCGCGGCCACGAGGGCCGCGATGGAGCCCGCGTAGCCCACGGCGAATCCCCACGCCGACACGCGACCCTGGTGGCTTCGGGGCGCGATCTCGGGCAGGTAGGCGTTGTAGTAGACGAGGGCGCTCTCGTAGCCCACGTTCCCCAGGACGCCGAGGACGAAGCCCCAGACGACCATCCCCGGACCGACGGTGGCCATCAGCGCCGTCGCCGTCACCGCCAGCGCGGTGAAGCCGATGAAGAGCGGGCGCCGTATGCCCGCGCGGTCGGCGATGCCGCCGAGGAACGGGGACGTGAATGCGACCATCGCCATCGAGACCGAGATCACGCGGCCCCACCAGAGGTCGCCCGCCCCGGTGTCATTCCCCACGACGCCGATGGCGTAGTAGGCGGCGTAGATCGTGGCGAAGATGACGGCGGCAAACGACGAGTTGGCGAAGTCGTACAGCGTCCACGCCACGATGGCACGGACGTTCATCGGGGGCGCCCGTCCAGGACAGGCTCCGGCACCAGGCGCAGGAGATCCTGGAACTCCGCCATGATCGCGCGCCGGCGTCCGAGCAGATGACCGCGAAGATCACGATCGACGAGCACGGCGAGAAGCCCACGGGTCTCGCGCCGGAGCCGATCGAGACGCTCGGTCCAGGACAGCGCGAAAAAACCCGTCGGCGCCAGCGAGACGAGCAACACCCCGAGGAGCCAGCCGCCGCCCCACCACCAGGCGGCAGACCCCTCGAGCGCCCAGCAGAGCGGAAAGAGCACGAGACCCACCGCGACCTTGTACGTCGCCAGCACGTCCTGCTCGGGCTTGAGCGCCCGCACGACGAGCGCCGTGGCCTGGTACGGCACGAGGTGGTTGACGAGACCCCAGAGCGCCAGCGGCAGGCCGAGCACCAGCGCGAGCCCCTCGCGGAGCCCGTAGCGCAGCACGGCCGAGGCGCCATAACCCTGGGACAGGTCGCGGTTGGTCAAGCCGGCGAGCTCGAGGTCCTTGACGTAGCGCTCGAGCCGGGAGCGCAGGGCCCCGGTCCGGGCCGGCTCCGCCTCGGCCAGGTAGCCGTGCGCCCGCGCGGCACGCTGCCGCCAGGCCGCACGGTCCCCGGCCTCGCGCGCCGCGTCGGGCATCTCCTCGCGCCAAATCGCCTCCGCCGCGTGGACCAGCTCGAGCGTGTGCTGGTCGCGTGCCTCGACGATGAGCCGCTCCAACGCCTCGCCGAGTCGCTCGGTCAGCTGGCTGACCGCGCGCTCGGAGTCCGACGGCGCCAGCGCCTGGAGGTCCGCGGTCGGCACCGCCTGTCCCACGAGCAGGAGCGCCGAGCCGACCCGGAAGGTGCCGGGCTCGTGGAACATGAGCCCGACGGGCAGGAGCGTCGTGGCGGGGCGGCAGCCGCGCTCGCGGTCCGCGCCGAGCAGGAGACGCGCCGTTCCGGTGCGCAGAGGCAACAGGGCCGGCTCGCCCTGGCTCTTCCCTTCGGGAAAAATCAGGAGCGCCTCATCCCGCCCGAGCGCGTGCCAGGCGGCGCTGAACATGGCCCGGTTGTCCACTGAGCTCCCGCCCCGTCCTGCCGCCGGTGGACGGGGATGGCACCCGACAGCCGCGCGAGCTGGCCCATCACCGGGTAGCCGAAGAGCGGGGCTTTGGCGATGGGGCGGAGCCTGCGCGGCAGCGCGGCGGCGAGGAGGATCCCGTCCATCAGGCCCTGCTGATGGTTGGCCGCGACGATGAGGGGCCCGGAGGCGGGCACCCGCTCGAGCCCGGCCACCTCGACGCGCCGGTAGAAGAGCCAGACGAGGAATCGGGCGAAGGCCTTGACGACGCGGGACGCGGCAGGCTCAGCCAAGGCTGACGCGCTGCCCGTCCTGCGCCACGGCGACGCGCCACTTGAGCACCGAGGCGATCCGCACCTGGAGCGCCCGAGCCGCGTCCGGCTCGCCGTGGACGATGTACGTCGTCGCGGGCGGACGCGCGAATCCGCCGAGCCAGCGGAGGATCTCGCCCTGATCGGCATGGGCCGAGTAGGTATCGCTGGCCATGATGGCCGCGCGGACGGGCACGCTCTGCCCCAGCATCTTCATCGTGCGCGCGCCCTCCCTCAGCAGGCGGCCCCGCGTGCCGGCGGCCTGGTAACCGACGAACAGCACGGTGGTGCGCTCGTCGGGGAGGCGCCGGACGAAGTGATGGAGGATCCGGCCGCCCGTCGCCATGCCGCTGCCGGCGATGATGATGCCGGGGCCGTCGGTGTCGTTGAGCCGCTTGGAGTCCTCCACGCTCTTGCAGACGCGCAGGTTCTTCGGCGCGAAGGGGCGCCCGCCCGAGGCCTCGACGCGCCTGGCGTCGACGTCGTGCTCGTCGGCGTGCCGCGCGTACACCGCCGTCGCCTCGTCGGCCATCGGGCTGTCGAGGTACACGGGCAGCGAGGGAATGCGCGAGGCGCCCTCGAGCTCGCGCAGATCGTAGAGGATCTCCTGCGATCGGCCGATCGCGAAGGCGGGAATCAGGAGCCACGCCTTCTTTGCCACGGCGCGCTCCACCGCGGCCGCGAGGATGTCGTGGTGGTCGTCGGGCGGGTGCAGGCGGTTGCCATAGGTCGACTCGACCAGCAGGACATCGGCCGTGGCCACGGGGTCGGGGTCGCGCATGATGGGCACGCCATAGCGGCCGAGGTCGCCCGAGAACACGAGGGTCCGCCCCGCGATCGACACCTCGACCATCCCCGCGCCCAGGATGTGGCCCGCGTTGATGAAGCGCGCGCTCACGCCAGCCGCCGGGCTGAAGTGCTCGGTGAAGCCCACGGGCCTGACCTGGGTCAGCACCCGGTCCGCGTCCGCGGTCGTGAAGAGCGGAAGCGCGGGCTGGTGCTTCGACGTCAGATGACGGTTGGCGAACTGGGCCTCCTCTTCCTGGAGATGGGCGGCGTCGGGCAGCATGATCCTGAGGAGCTCCGCGGTGCCGTCCGTGCAGTAGACGGGTCCCCTGAAACCCTCGCGGCCGAGGCGCGGGAGCGCGCCCGAGTGGTCGATGTGGGCGTGACTCAGCAGCACGCCGCCGATGGACGGCGCCGGCACCGGGCACGGCGCCCAGTTGCGCAGACGCAGCTCCTTGAGCCCCTGGAAGAGCCCGCAGTCCAGGAGCAGGCGCGCCTGCCCCGACTCGAGGAAGTGCCTGGAGCCCGTAACAGTGCCGGCGGCCCCGAGAAAGGTGAGCGTCGCGCTCATGCGACGGGCGGCGGGGCCGGCGTCGAGGCAAGCCGCGGCGCGGGGCGGACGGGATGGGCACCGGCGCCGGGCGGAAAATCACATGTCTCCATCGTGGCGGCCTCGACGCCCGCCTTCACGAGGGCCGGGATGTCGAGCCGGGCCTCCATGTCGGCGATCTCCTCCCGGCTGAGCCGCGTCCCAGGGTGCGCCGGGACAAAGAGGGTGCAGCAGTCGGCGTCGGGCTCGTTCGAGGTCTCGAGCGTATCGAGCCGCCTGGCCTCGTCAGTGATCTCGATCTTGTCCATGCCGATCAGGGGGCGCAGCACGGGCAGCCCGGCGACTTCGTCGATGCGCGCCAGGTTGTGGAGGGTCTGCGAGGCAACCTGCCCCAGGCTCTCGCCCGTGACGAGCGCCAGTGCCCCCGACTGGCGCGCCAGCGCCTCGGCGATTCGGACCATGAGGCGACGGTAGACGACCACGCGGGCCGCGGGCGCGACCGCCAGCACGACTTCTCGCTGGATCTCACCGAAAGGGACGAGGTAGAGCCGCGAGACGTATTGCCACTGAGTCAGGCGCCGGACCAGCTCCCGCACCTTGCGGATCGAGGCGTCGGGCAGGTACGGCACGCCGTGGAAGTGGACGAAGAGGACGCGGCAGCCGCGCTTGATCATGCGCCAGGACGCCACGGGCGAGTCGATGCCTCCGGAGATCAGCGCCGCCACCGTGCCTCCCGAGCCCACCGGCAGCCCTCCCGGGCCCGGCCGGCGATCGGGATAGACGAAGGCTTCGTGGGGCAGCACCTCGACGTGGACGTTGAGCTCGGCGTGGTGGAGGTCCACGCGCGCGCCGGGCCGTCTCGCCAGGACGTGAGCTCCCAGCTCGCGGTTGAGATCGGTGGAGGTCAGCGGGAAGGTTTTGAATGCACGCCGCGCCGTGATCCGGAACGAAGAGAAGCTCTGCCCGTCGATCACGTGATCGACCGCGACCTTGATCCTGTCCAGCGACGAGCCGGTCCGCACGGCGAGCGCCGTGTTCGCGATGCCACAGACGCGGTCGAGCCGTTCCCGCACGGCTGGCGGATTCGCATTGCCCTCGAGATCCAGCACGATGCGCCCCGGCAGCTGGATCACGCGAACGGGCCCCAGATCGCTCACCGCGCGCGCGAGATTCTCCTGGAGCCTGCGGAGGAAGAGCGGCCGGTTGCCGCGCTTGAGACTGATCTCGTGGTAGTGGACGATCACGCAGGGCGTGAGGCCCGCCCGGCTCATGGCTCGGCCTCGGGCGCACGGGGGTGCTTGGGGCGTCGCCGGTACGCGGTCTTCGGCACCTCGACTTTCGGCGGTTTGCGCGGCATCGGCTTCCGGACTCGGGCGTGAACGGGCTTCGCGCGCTTCACCCGGTCAGTATAGCCCGCCCGGGAACGTATTCACCCCGGCTTGGCGCCCGGGCGCGCGGTACATCTTCACGCCGCCCCACGCGCCCGGCGCGAGGCCGTCGTGCAGCGCCCAGCTCCTCCCCCTGACGGTGCGCCGGGCCTCGGGCGAGCGAAGGGGCGAGGAACCGTCGAGGCCCGAGGCCAGCGGGCCACCGTCGGCGAAGCCGTCATGGATCCCGTCCATCACTTCGCGGCCGAGGAGGTAGCCGCAGCCCTGGCGCTCGTACAGGACGGCCGAGTGGTAGAAGAGCGGCTCGATGAGATAGAGCTCCGTGCCCACGAGACGGCAAAAACCATCCATGGCGTCGAGGACGCGCGGCAGGAGCCCGAGCCCCCGCCTCACCTGGCCGGGCGCCAACCCACCCGCGAAGGCCCGCAGCTCCTCGTCGATGTTGCGCGAGACGGTGCCGAAGAGCGTGTCTCGCCCCTCGAGGTCGCGGTCGATGCCGTAGCGAGGGGCGCGCGGGTCGGTGATCTGCACGAACGCGAGCTCCGGCAGCGCCAGCCGCGACATCTCCACGTCCACGAGGAGCGCCGGGTCGCGGTCGTCGGCGGACGCGCGCACTTCGACGCGGGCCCAGGGCTTGTCGGCAGGAGCCGTGATGCGCACGAGCCGCGTGCCCTCCCGCCCCATGAGTGTCCGCGGGTCGATGGCGAAGCGGTCGAGCATCGCCTCGGGCACGAGGCGCACGTAGAGCGCCTCGACCATCTCGCGCGGCAGGTGGTTGATCTCCTGGATGGAGGAGAGCCCGAGGCCGCCCGCCCGCACGTCCACGCTAGCGCCGCGTCTCCGCCGCCGCGAGGGCCCGGGCCCGCGCGAGATCCTCAGGCGTGTTGACGTTGGAGAAGACCACGGCCGGATCGGCCAGGCGCGCGACGTCCTCTTCGGCGATGGCGAGCACCCGCACCTCGTCCCAGAAACCGGTGATCTTGAGCTGACCCGCGACGAGCCGCCGCTCCATAGGGCCCAGGCACGCCCGCCCGTAACAGGCGTGGAGCGTCTCGTAGTGGGGGCCGACCCTCGGCGCCACCACGTCGGCCAGGCCGGCGCGCGAGGTGACGAGGCGGGCGACGGCGGGGGACAGGAACGGCATGTCGCAGGCGACGGTGAAGGCGGCCTCCCCGGGCGCCGCCTTGAGCCCCGAGTAGATGCCGCCGAGCGCGCCGCAGTCGGGGAAGGCGTCGGGCACCATGGGCAGACCCATCCACTCGAAGAGCTCAGGTGTGTTGGTGACCATGAGGAGATCGTCGGTCACCTGCCCCAGCACGTCGGCGACTCGCTCCACGATACGGCGGCCGCCGACCTCCAGCAGGGCCTTGGCCTCCCCGCCCATGCGCGTGCTCCGGCCGCCCGCCTGGATCACGCCGGTGAGCCTCATGGGCGGCCGAGCGCCCGCCGGCCGATGTCGCGCCTCCACTGCATGCCGTCGAAATGGATGCGGTCGACCGCCTCGTAGGCGCGCGCGATGGCCCCGCGGATATCGGCACCGAGCGCCTGGACGCCGAGGACGCGGCCGCCCGAGGTGACGAGGACGCCGTCGCGGCGCGCCGTACCGGCGTGGAAAACGTTGACGCCGGGCAGCCCCCCGGCGGCGTCGAGGCCGCCGATGGGATCGCCGAGCCGGGGCGCGCCGGGATAGCCGTGAGAGGCCAACACGACGCAGACGGAGGACTCGGCGCGCCAGCGCAGGAACGCAGGCAGCCCGCGCCCGCGCGCCACGGCGTCGAACACCGGCAGGATGTCGTCTTCGAGGCGCGGGACGATGGCCTGGCACTCCGGATCGCCGAAACGGCAGTTGAATTCGACCACGCGCGGCCCCTGCCCGGTGATCATGAGCCCGACGTAGAGCACGCCCCCGTAGGGCGCTCCCTCCTTGGCCATGGCCGCGATGGTCGGCGTGACGATCTCCTCCATCACCCGGCGCTCCGTCGCCGCATCCATGACGGGCGCCGGAGAGTACGCGCCCATGCCGCCCGTATTGGGCCCGCGGTCCCCGTCGAAAATGGTCTTGTGGTCCTGCGCCGCCTGGAACGGCAGCGCGAACGCGCCGTCGGTGATGACGAAGAAGGACGCCTCCTCCCCCTCCATGAACTCCTCGACCACGACCGTACGCCCGGCTTCGCCGAAGGCGCCGTCTTCGAGGCAGAGCCGGATCGCCCGGTCGGCGTCGCCCTGCGTCTGGCAGACGATGGCGCCCTTACCGGCGGCCAGGCCGTCGGTCTTGACGACGAGCGGGACGCCCCACTCCTGGCAGAAGCGCCGCGCCGCTGCCGCGTCCTGGAAGGTCTTGAAGCGCGCCGTCGGGATGCCGTAGCGCGCCATCAGGTCCTTCGAGAACGCCTTGGAGCTCTCGAGGCGCGCAGCCGCCCGGCTGGGGCCGAAGACCGCGAGCCCCGCCTCGCGAAGACGATCACCGAGACCGAGCGAGAGGGGCAACTCGGGGCCTACCACGACCAGGTCCACCCTCTCCCGCTTGGCCAGGGCCACGAGGTCGTCGATCTCGTTGTCCTTGACCGCGACACACTCCGCGTGGCGCGCGATGCCGGGGTTACCGGGAGCCGCGATCAGGCGGTCGAGCCGCGGGCTCTGGGCCATCTTCCACGCGAGCGCGTCCTCGCGGCCGCCGCCGCCGACCAGGAGCACTCTCATTGGCCGGCTCCGGGGCTGTCGTCCCCCTCGTCTACACCCTCGCCCAGACCCTCGCCCAGACCCTCGCCCAGGCCTCCGTCCGCTTCCTCGAGGTGGGAGCGGGCGATCCTGGCCCACGGGCTGCCGAGATCGAGCTCGAGGTAGCGCCGCCAGTGGAGCGCCGCCGCGTCGGCTTGTCCCGCCTTGCCGAGCACCCCGGCCAGGTTGAAGTGCGCATCCGCGTAGTCGGGCTCCATCTCGAGCGCGCGCCGGTACCACCCTATCGCCGTCGGGAGATCGCTCAGGTCCTCGTGGAGCGAGCCCAAGTTGAACGCGGCCTGGCAGCAGGAGTCGTCGGCTTCGAGCGCGGCGCGGTAACAGGCCTGGGCGCGCTCGTAGCGCCCCATGCGGTGCTGGAGCAGGCCGAGGTTGTTCCAGGCCGCGGCATAGCCCGGGTCGATGTCGACCACGCGGCCATAGGCCTCGACGGCCTCCTCCCACCGCTCGGGGTCGCCGTCCCAGGCCGAGGCGCGCGCGAACCAGATCTCGGCGGTATCGGCGGGCGGGATGAGCGGCCGGACCATGCCCATCAGCAGCGACTCGCGCGTCTCGCGCTCGAGATCGCCGCTCTCGAAGTCCAGCAGCGCCTGGCCCGTGCGCGGATCGAGCCTCAGCCGGTCGTGTTCGACGACGATCTTCTGGTCCTGCACGCGGAGCCTCAGCTCGGCCAGAGGGGTGAGGGCGTTCGGGGCGAGGCGCCGCGCGCCGTCGAGTGCCTCGCGCACCTGACGCACCGTGGCGCCGCCCTCGAGAAGAGCCGAGGCCGCGCGGGCCGACACGAGCTCGCGGAAGCGATAGCCGGCCACATCGCCACGCAGGAGGCCCAGGCGCCTGAGCTGGCCCGCGCGCTTGGGCGTCAGCCTCAAGAGCCTCGTCAGCTCGCGAAGCGTGAAAACCCGTTCAGGCCGAGGCATGTATCATTCAGCTTCGGGGGCCTCGAAATGGCCCCCGCACTCCCCCTGTTTCGCGCCTGTGCGCCCTGGACGGGCGCAGCACCGGACTTCTCGCGTCCGGCAGATCATGCCGCAGAGACAGTGGGCTCTCAATGTCTGAAGTGGCGGATGCCGCAGACGACCATGGCCATGCCGTGCTCGTCGGCGGCCTTCCGCACCTCTTCGTCACGGAGCGAGCCGCCCGGGTGGATCACGGCCGTCGCCCCGGCCTCCGCGACCACGTCGAGGCCGTCCCGGAACGGGAAGAAGGCGTCCGAGGCGCAGACCGTGCCCTTGGTCTCGAGGCCATTGGCCCGCGCCCGCATGACGGCGATCCGTGCCGAGTCCACACGGTTCATCTGCCCCGCCCCCACTCCCACGACATGATCGGAGCCGGTCAGCACGATCGCGTTCGACTTGGCGTGCTTTGCCACGCGCCACGCGAACCGGAGCGCCTGCATCTCGGCATTCGTGGGCGCGCGCTTCGACACGACCTTGAGCGCGGCCGGGTCGAGGTCGGTGAGATCGGAGTCCTGGACCAGGAGGCCGCCCAGGACACTGCGGATATCGCGCATCCGCCCCGGGTAGTCGGCGGCGTGGCACGGCAGCCGAAGCACGCGGCATTTCTTCTTCGTGCGCCTGAGCTCCTCGAGGGCGTCGGGGGCGAAGTCCGGAGCGAACAGGATCTCCAGCAGTATCCCGGACAGCTCCTTGACCACGTCCATGTCGACGGTGCGGTTGACGCCCACGATGCCGCCGTAGATGGACACGGGGTCGCAGGCCTTGGCCCGGCTCATGGCATCGGCAACGCTCGAGCCGAGCGCGACGCCGCAGGGATTCGTGTGCTTGATGACCACGGCAGCCGGATCGTCGAACTCGACCAGGAGGCCGAGCGCGGCCGACCAGTCGAGCAGGTTGTTGTAGGACAGCTCCGGCCCGTGCAGCTGCTCAGCGGCCGCCAGACCCCTGGCGGACCCCGCCGCGCGGTAGAACGCGGCCGCCTGGTGCGGATTTTCACCGTAGCGGAGGTGCTGGAGCCGCTCGGCGACGATGGAGATGCGCTCGGGAAAGTCCGAAGCGTTTCCTCCGAGGTAGGCGGCGATGGCGGCGTCGTACTGTGATGTGCGCCTGAAGGCCTCGAGCGCGAGGCGCGAGCGCGTCGAGTCCGAGAGCGCCCCGCCGCTCGTGCGGAGCTCGTCGAGCACGGGCGCGTACTGCGAGGGGTCGGTGACCACGCCGACACCGCCATGGTTCTTGGCCGCCCCGCGGATCATGCTCGGCCCGCCGATGTCGATGTTCTCGATGGCCTCCTCGACGGTCACGCCCGGCCGGGCCACGGTCTGCTCGAAAGGATAGAGCGCCACCACGACGAGGTCGATGGGCCCGATGCCGTGAGCCTCGAGCGCCTGCATGTGAGCCGGCGTGTCCCGTCTCGCCAAGATGCCGCCGTGGACCTTCGGGTGCAGCGTCTTGACGCGGCCGTCGAGCATCTCGGGGAAGCCCGTCACCTGCGCCACGTCCACCACCGGCACGCCCGAGTCCCGCAGGAGCTTGGCGGTGCCGCCGGTCGACAGGATCTCGACTCCGAGGGCGGTCAGTCCCTTGGCGAAGTCCACCACGCCGGTCTTGTCGTGCACGCTCAGGAGCGCGCGCCTCACTGTGCTCATGGGCTCTCCCTGATGTGGACCCTGCGTCCGTCGATGCGGAGCCGCCCCTCGGCGAAGAGCCGGACGGCCTCCGGGTAGATGCGATGCTCCTCGGTGAGGATACGCCGCGACAGCGTCTCTTCGGTGTCGTTGGGCAGGACCGGCACGGCCGCCTGGAGGACTATGGGGCCCGTGTCCATCCCCTCGTCGGAAAAGTGGACCGTGGCGCCCGTCACCCTGACGCCGTGCTCGAGCGCCTGCCGCTGGGCGTGCAACCCAGGGAAGGCGGGCAGCAGCGAGGGATGGATATTGAGCGCGCGACCCCGGAAATGTTCGGTGTAGGTCCCCGTCAGGATCCGCATATAGCCCGCGTGGCACATGAGCCCTATCCGTCGCTCGTCGAGCGCCGCGATGATGGCCTTCTCGTGCGCCTCCCGTGTCGGGTACTGCTTCGGGTCGAGGAAGAGCGCCTCGACTCCGTGCGCGCGGGCGATGTCCAGAACCGGGGCCGCACCGCGGTCCGAGATCAGCACCGCCATGACGACCGGAAGCCGGCCTGACTCGGCGGCCTCGACGAGGGCCTGGAAGTTCGAGCCCCTGCCCGAGGCGAGGACGCCGACCCGGAGCCGCTCAGGCATACACGACCGACCGGGCGCCGGCCCGAATCAGGCCGACGTCGAAGACGCGCTCCCCCGCCGCCGACAGGATCTGGGCCGCGCGCCCCGCGTCGCCGGGACGCACGACCAGGAGATAACCCAGGCCCATGTTGAAGGTGCGCCGCATCTCGGTGTCCTCGACCCGCCCCGCCTCCTGGATGATCCGGAATATGGGGGGCACGGGCCACGCGCGTGGATCGATCACCGCCTGGCAGCCCTCGGGCAGCACGCGCGGCAGGTTTTCGGTGATGCCCCCGCCGGTGACGTGGGCCATCGCGAGCACCGCCACGCTCTTGAGCAGTTCCAGCACGGGCTTGACGTAGACGCGCGTGGGCTCGAGCAGCTCGTCGGCGGCGGACCGTCCGAGCCCGGGCACCGGGTCGTCGGGCTTGAGCCCCATGCGCTCGAAGACGACCTTGCGCGCCAGCGTGTAACCGTTCGAGTGGAGCCCCGAGGAGGCGAGCCCGAGAACCCGGTCACCGGCCTTGACCGCAGCACCAGTGACGATCCCGCTGCGCTCGGCCACGCCCACGGCGAAGCCCGCCAGGTCGTATTCGGCTGGGGCGTACATCTCGCCCATCTCCGACGTCTCACCGCCAACCAGCGCGCAGCCCGCCCTGCGGCACCCCTCGGCGACGCCGGACACGATGGCTTCCACGCGGGCGGGATCCATGCGGTGAACGGCGAGATAGTCGAGAAAGTACAGGGGCTCGGCGCCGTGGACGAGGAGGTCGTTGACCCCCATGGCGACCAGGTCGATGCCGACCGTGTCGTGGCGATCGGCCGCGAAGGCGACCTTGAGCTTGGTGCCGACGCCGTCTGTGGACGAGACGAGGACGGGCTCGCGGTAGCTCGCCGGGATGGTGACGAAGGCCGCGAAGGCGCCGATGCCGCCCAGGACCTCGGGACGCTGCGTGGACGCGGCGAGGTGCCTGATCCGGCGCACGGCCTCGTCGCCGGCGCCGATGTCCACGCCGGCCGATCGATACGTCAGTGGCTCCATGAACTCCGGTCTACGAGTCGAAGAGCTTCAGCTGTGCACGGTCCCCGGCGTCGAAGCCGACCTGGTACTGCCCCGTGAAGCAGGCGTGGCAGAAGTGGGCCGGGTCATTGCCGGTGGACTTCAGCATGCCGTCCAGCGAGAGGTAGCCGAGCGAGTCCGCGCCGAGATACTTCTGGATCTCCGGCACCTCGTGGCTCGACCCGATCAGCTCCTTGCGGGTCGGCGTGTCGATGCCGTAGTAGCAGGGCCACTGGATGGGCGGCGACGAGATGCGCATGTGCACCTCGCGGGCCCCGGCCGCCCGCACCATCTTGACGATCTTGCGGCTCGTGGTGCCGCGGACGATCGAGTCGTCCACGACGACCACGCGCTTGCCGTTGAGCACCTCGCGGTTCGGGTTGAGCTTGACCTTGACCCCGAAGTGCCGGATGCCCTGCTTGGGCTCGATGAAGGTGCGCCCGACGTAGTGGTTGCGGACGAGCCCCGAGTCGTAGGGCAGCCCGGCCTCCTCGGCGAAGCCCAGCGCCGCCCCCACGCCCGAGTCGGGCACGGGAATCACGAGGTCGGCGACGACGGGGTGCTCCCGCGCCAGCTGGTGTCCCAGCGCCTTGCGGACGACGTGCACGTTGCGTCCCCAGAGGACCGAGTCTGGCCGCGAGAAATAGACGTACTCGAACACGCACTGCAGCTTCTCCTGGGGACGGAAGGGCTTGAAGCTCTGCAGCCCCGAGTCGTCCACCACCACGATCTCGCCCGGCTCGATGTCGCGCACCACCTGCGCCTCCATGAGGTCGAGCGCGCAGGTCTCGGAGGCCAGCACCCAGGAGTCCTCGAGCTTGCCGAGGGTCATGGGGCGGAAGCCCGAGGGGTCGCGCACCGTGATCATCGAGGTCGGCGTCAGGAGCAGGAGCGTGTACGCGCCCCTGACCTGGCTGAGCGCGCGCGCCAGCTGGTCCACGAGGGTCCCGCCCTCCGCGCGCGCGAGGAGGTGCAGGATCACCTCGGTGTCGGAGGAGGACTGGAAGACGGCGCCGTCGGCCTCGAGCTGGCGTCTCAACTCGTCGGCATTGATCAGGTTGCCGTTGTGCGCGATCGCCACCGGCCCGTGAGCCGTCGTCGCGGTGATGGGCTGCGCGTTGCGCAGGTTGGAGCTGCCGGACGTGGAGTAGCGCACGTGCCCGATGGCGCGGTGGCCCGGAAGACGCCTCAGGCGGTCGCGGCTGAAGACGTCGGCGACCCACCCCATGGCTTTCTCCACGTGGAAGGCGTGCCCGTCCGTCGCCGCGATGCCGGCCGACTCCTGGCCGCGGTGCTGAAGCGCGTAGAGCCCGAGGTAGGCGACGTTGGACGCCTCGGCGTGGTTCCAGACGCCGAAGAGACCGCACTCGTCGTGGAACTTGTCGTCGAGCTCGAGTCCCTCGTCCTCAGGCGACATATCGCTCAAAGCCTGCCCTCCACGCGTGAGCCATCCGATCGAGCGGCGCGGCGATCGCCGCGACCCCGCCCCGCGTCACCACCAGAGCCTCGCCCCCGACCCGTCCTATCCAGCGCCACGGCAGCGCGAACTCACCCATGAGCCGCTCGAAGTGCCGCTCGCCCTCGGGCGGCACCGACACGACCACCCGCGACGGCCCCTCTCCAAAGAGTACCAAGTCCGCGCGGCGGCCGTCATCTTCCAACTCCACCCTACAGCCGATGGGCTTGGGCCCGGAGATACAGCACTCGCAGAGCGTCACGCCGAGCCCGCCCTCCGCGCAATCGTGGGCGCCCCGCACGAGCCCGGCGGCGATGGCGGCACGGCAGGCCTCGTGGACCCGCCGCTCCTGCTGGAGGTCGAGCGGCGCCAGGCGCCCGGCCATCTTGCCTCGAAGCACCCAGAGGTATTCCGAGCCGCCGAGGCTCACGGTCTCCGGACCCAACAGCGCGATCCGGTCGCCCTCACCCTCGAACCACTGCGTGCGCCGGCTTGGGGCTTCGTCGATGAGCCCCGCCATGCCGATGACCGGGGTGGGCAAGATCGCCTGCCCCTGAGTTTCATTGTAAAAGGAGACATTGCCGCCGACCACCGGGATCTCGAGGGCACGGCAAGCTTCCGCGATGCCCGCCACCGCCTCCTTGAACTGCCAGAGGATTTCGGGCCGCTCCGGCGACCCGAAGTTGAGGCAGTCGGTCAACCCGAGGGGACGGGCGCCGGTCACGGCCAGGTTCCGTGCCGCTTCGGCCACGGCCATGGCTGCGCCAAGGCGAGGATTCAAGTAGACGAAACGGGCGTTGCAGTCGGTAGTTAGGGCTACAGCCTTCCGAGTCCCCTTTATACGCAGGACGCCGGCGTCCGAGCCGGGAAGAACGAGCGTGTTGGTCCCCACCTGCTGGTCGTACTGGCGGTAGACCCACTCCTTGGACGCGATGGCCGGGGAGCCCAGCAGGGCGAGCAGCGTCTCGGCGAGATCGTCGGGCTCCGGCAGCGAGAGGGGATCGAAGGCCTCGAGCCCGTCCTGCCACTCGGGCCGCGACGTCGGCTTTTCGTAGACCGGCGCCTCGTCGGCGAGCGCGGTCACCGGCACTTCGGCGACGACGCGCCCGTTCATCTTCACCCTCAGAATCCCGTCGTCGGTGACCTGGCCGATCTCGACCGCGTCCAGCTCCCACTTGGAGAAGACCCGCCTGATGTCCTCTTCCCGCCCGCGGGCGGCAACGAGGAGCATCCTCTCCTGCGACTCGGACAGCATGACCTCGAAGGGTGTCATGCCAGTCTCGCGCTGCGGCACGCGGGAGAGCTCCACCTCCATGCCCGTCCCCGCTCGCGCGGGCATCTCGGAGCAGGCGCAAGCGAGCCCGGCCGCGCCCATGTCCTGGATGCCGACGATGGCGCCCGTCTCCATGGCTTCGAGGCAGGCTTCGAGGAGAAGCTTCTCGGTGAACGGGTCACCCACCTGCACCGTCGGCCTGCGCTCCTCCGCGCCCTCTTCGAAGGTGGCCGAGGCCATGGTGGCGCCATGGATGCCGTCGCGCCCAGTCTTGGCCCCGACGTAGAAGACGGGATTGCCCGGCCCCTCGGCGCGGGCGCGGAAGATCCTGTCCTTTTTGACGAGGCCGACGGCCATGGCGTTGACGAGCGGGTTGCCGGCGTACTCGGGAGCGAACTGGACCTCGCCGCCCAGGTTCGGGACGCCGAAGCAGTTGCCATACCAGCTGATGCCCGAGACCACGCCTTCGATGAGGCGCCGGCTCCTGGGATCCTCCGCGGGAGGGAAGCGGAGCGAGTCGAGCACGGCGACGGGGCGCGCGCCCATGGTGAAGATGTCGCGCAGGATGCCACCCACGCCCGTCGCCGCGCCCTGGAAGGGCTCGATGAACGACGGGTGGTTGTGACTCTCGATCTTGAAGGCCAGCGCGAGCTCGCCGCCCAAGTCCACGATGCCGGCGTTCTCCCCGGGCCCCTGCAGCACGGCCGGGCCCGTTGTCGGCAGGCCCCGCAGGAAGACGCGTGAGTGCTTGTACGCGCAGTGCTCGGACCAGAGGGCGGAGAAGAGGCCGAGCTCGGTAAAGGAGGGTTCCCGCCCCAGGCGCCGGATGATGCGGTCGTACTCCTCGCCGGTCAGGCCTGACCCGAGGGCGAGGTCCAGCGTGACCTTAGGCTCGGCCCCGGTCACCCCGTCTCCACCCCGGGCGCATGCCTCTTACCGCTTGAGGAACGAGCCATCCTCGACCAGGCTGCCGAGGAGCGAGTGGAAGATCAACAGGCCGTCCGTGCCGCCCATGGCGTTCTCGCCGGCGCGCTCCGGGTGGGGCATGAGGCCGAGGACGGTCCCCTCTTCGTTGACGAGACCCGCGATGTTGTCCAGGGAGCCATTGGGATTGGCGTCCTTGACCACGCGACCGTCCTCGCTGCAGTAGCGGAAGACGATCTGCTTCTGATCCCGGAGCCGGCGAAGCGTGTCCGGATCGGCGAAGAACTTGCCCTCGCCGTGGGAGATGGGCATCTTGAGTACCTGCCCCGGCCGCATCGCACGCGTGAACGAGGTCTCGGCATTCTCGACGCGCAACCACGTCGACTGACAGCGGTACTGGAGGCACTCGTTGCGCGTGAGCGCGCCGGGCAGGAGCTTAGCCTCGCAGAGAATCTGAAAGCCGTTGCACGAGCCCAGGACGAGGCCGCCCTTGGCCACGAATTCCGGCAGCGCCTCGACCACCGGGGAGCGCCCGGCGACGGCGCCCGCGCGCAGGTAGTCGCCGTAGGAGAAGCCGCCCGGCAGGATCAGGCAGTCGAAGTCGGCCAGCTGGGCGTCCCGGTGCCAGACGTAGCGCACCGGTTGGTGGAGGACCTCGCTGACGATGTAGTGGAAATCGCAGTCACTCCACGTGCCCGGGAACACCACGACGCCGAAGTTCATGGGGCTAGGTCATCCTCCCTGTGTGGGTGTGCGCTATCTCACTCTACCCTGCCCACCAGCATCTTACAAGAGGCGCGTGACTAGCCCACCATCTCGACCGTGAAGTCCTCGATGACCGGGTTGGCCAGGAGCTTCGAGCACATCTCTTCGACCCGCCGCCGCACGGCGTCGGGGCTCGACCCTGCCAGCTCGAGCTCGAGCACCTTGCCCACCCGCAAGGCCTCGACCTCGGCGAAGCCCATGCCGTGCAGCGCCCGCTGGACGGAGGCGCCCTGGACGTCGAGGATGCCGGGCTTGAGCCGAACGAGGACCCGCGCCTTCACGACCGCGACCCCATCACGAACCTGACCCCCATTACGAGCCAGACCCCCATTACGAGCCAGACCCAACGATGCGTCGGTAGACCTCCTGGTACGCCTCCTCGACATTCCCGAGATCCCGGCGGAAGCGGTCCTTGTCGAGCTTCTCGAGCGTATCGGCATCCCAGAGCCGGCAGGTGTCGGGGCTGATCTCGTCGCCCAGGTACAGCCGGCCGCCGTGGCGGCCGAACTCGAGCTTGAAATCCACGAGGATCAGACCTTTTCGCTTGAGGAGAGGGCGGAGCAGCGCGTTGACCTTGAGCGCCGTGCGCCTGAGCCACGCGAGCTCCTTGGGCGAGGCGAGCTTGAGCATGCGCACGTGGTCTTCGGTGATCATCGGGTCGCCGAGCGGGTCCGACTTGTAGAAGAGCTCGACGATGGGCGGCTTGATCGCCACCCCTTCCTCGAGCCCGATGCGCTTGGCGAGCGTGCCCGCCACCACGTTGCGGGGAATGACCTCGACCTTGATGATGTCCAGCTTCCGGCACAGCATCTCGCGGTCGGACAGCGTCGCGAGATAGTGCGTCGGGATGCCCGCCTTGGCCAGGCGCTGGAACAGCGCCGCGGACATCTTGTTGTTGATCACGCCCTTGCCGACGATGGTGCCCCGCTTGAGGGCGTTGAAGGCCGTGGCGTCGTCCTTGAAATACTGGATGACCTTGCCCGGATCGTCGGTCGAGTAGACGATCTTCGCCTTGCCCTCGTAGAGCTTGTCCCGCTTCTCCATGTCAGTGCGTCCTCAGAGCAAACCCGCTCGGCGATAGATGGCATCCACGTTTCGGAGGTACCAGGCCGGCTCGAAGCAGGCCGCGAGGTCGGCGGGCCGGAGCCGCGCCGTCACCTCCGGATCCGCCTCGAGGAGCTCCTTGAAGCCGGTGCGCTCCCGCCAGGCGCGCATGGCGTTCCTCTGGACGATGTCGTAAGCGTGCTGGCGGGGCAGCCCCGTGTCGGCAAGCTTGAGCAGGACCCGCTGGGAGAACATGAGGCCATAGCTCCGCCCCATGTTCTCCTTCATGCGCTCCGGGTACACCTGCAGCCCCTCGATGATCCCGGTCATCCGGTGGAGCATGTAGTCCACCAGGATGGTCGAGTCCGGCAAGATGACGCGCTCGACCGATGAGTGGCTGATGTCCCGCTCATGCCAGAGCGCGACGTTCTCGAGCGCCGCCAGGGCATTGGTCCGGCAGAGCCGCGCGAGCCCGCTCACGTTCTCGCAGCCGACCGGGTTGCGCTTGTGCGGCATGGAGCTCGAGCCCTTCTGGCCCGCCGCGAACGGCTCCTCGACCTCCAGGATCTCGGTGCGCTGGAGCGAGCGGATCTCGACGGCGACCTTCTCGAGCGAGGCGGCGACGATGGCCAGGACCGCGCACAGCTCCGCGTGGCGGTCGCGCTGGACGATCTGGGTCGAGATCGGGTCGGGCTCGAGGCCCAGCAGGCGGCACGCCTCCTCCTCGACGTCGGGATCGACGTGGGCGAAGGTGCCGATCGCCCCCGAGATCTTCCCCACCCGCACCGCTTCCTTGCCCCGCTTGAGCCGCTCGATGTTGCGCCCGGCCTCGGCAAACCACAGCGCCGGCTTGAGCCCGAATACCATCGGCTCGGCGTGGATGCCGTGGCTGCGCCCGACGCAGAGCGTGCCCTTGTGGGCGAGCGCGAGGGTGCGCAGCGCGCCCCGGAAGCGCTCGAGGTCGCCCAGCAGGAGCTCGCAGGCCTGCTGGAGCTGGAGCGCGAGCGCCGTGTCGAGGACGTCGGAGGAGGTCATGCCGACGTGAACGTAGCGCGAGTCGGCGCCGATGGACTCCTCGAGGTTGGTCAGGAAGGCGATCACGTCGTGGCGCGTCCTGGCCTCGATCTCGTCGATCCGCGCCGCGTCCACGCGGGCCTTGGCCTTGATCCTCCCGAGAGCATCGGCCGGGATGACGCCGCGCTTGGCGTAGACCTCGCACACCGCGATCTCGACCTTGAGCCAGGCGTCGTACTTGGCGTCCTGGCTCCAGAGCCGGGCCATCTCCGGACGCGAGTAGCGCTCGATCATGCTAGGCGGCGAGCTCCCGGGGCAGGTTGCTCGTGTCGACGGGGCCCAGGGTGACGAGGCAGAGCTGCTCCTCGTCGAGCAGCCGGTGGATGAGGGCCTCGACCTCGTCGGGGCGCACGCAGTCGATCTGCCCCAGCATCTCGTCCACCGAGAGGAAGGTCCCGAATCGCAGCTCCTGCCTCGCGAGCCGGTTCATCCTGGAGGACGACGACTCGAGGGAGAGCATGAGATTGCCCTTGAGGTGATCCTTCGCGCGGGCGAGCTCGTCGGCGGTCACCCCGTCCTTCTTGAGCGCGCGCACCTCGTGGAGGAAAGCCTTGAGCACCTTGCCGAAATTGCCCGCCTCGGTGCCGGCGTACAGGTACAGGACGCCCGTGTCGCGGAACTGCTGAGCGCCCGAGTGGACGGAGTAGGCGAGCCCCTGGCGCTCGCGCACCTCCTGGAAGAGCCGGGACGACATGCTGCCGCCCATGATGTCGTTCAAGAGATACAGCGCGTAGCGCTCAGGCGACGTGTCCGACACGCCGGGGAAGCCCAGGACGACCTGCACCTGCTCGAGCGGCTTGGAGACCATGTGCACGCCCGGCAGCAGCGTCGGGGCGGCGCTCGGGTGGCTGGCGGCGGGCCGTGCGAAGCCCTCGAAGCGCGGGGCGAAGGCGTCCACCACCCGGGCGTGCTCGGCGTTGCCCGCCACGGCGACCGTCACCCGCGCCGGGGTGTACTCGTCGCGGAAGTGGCCCAGGATGGTGTCGCGGTCGAGTGCCGCGACCACCTCGTGCCGCCCGAGGATGGGTCGGCCGAGCGGGTGCCCCGGCCAGGCCTTGTCCAGGAAGAGGTCGTGGACCAGGTCGTCGGGGGTGTCCTCCACCATCTTGATCTCCTGGAAGACCACCGCCTTCTCGCGCTCGATGTCGCCGGGGGCGAAGCGGGGCCGCAGGAGGACGTCCGACAGGAGGTCGGCCGCCATCTCGAGGTGCTCGTCGAGGACGCTGACGTAGAAGCACGTGTGCTCTTTGGCGGTGAAGGCGTCCATCTGCCCGCCCACCGAGTCGATCGCGCGCGCGATGTCCTCGGCCGAGCGGGTGTCGGTGCCCTTGAAGACGAGGTGCTCGATGAGGTGGGAGATGCCGCCGCGCTCGACGGGCTCGACGCGCGAGCCCGTCTCGACCCAGATGCCGACGGCGACGGACCGGACCCAGGGCAGCGACTCGGTGACGACGCGGATGCCGTTCGGCAGCACCGTCTTGCGGTACGCCTCCGCCCTGCCCGTGTGCGCCACCCCGCGCCTCCTTATGCCCGGCTAATGCCGGGTCGAGTCGCGAGCCAGACGAGGCCCGAGGCAGGTGCCAGCCCGAGGCGTACGTGCGTGTACGTTGAGGGCCGACACCCGCCGAGAACGTGGCCGTTCGAGTCGAGCGGCCCCGCCGCGAGGCGAGGGCTCAGCCGATCCGGCGACATGAATCGGCACGGCATCAGGCGCCGGCCGTGGGCGCGATCTTGAGCTTCTCCTTGTCGGCCAGCGCCGGCTGGTCGCGCAGCGCCTGCTTGCGCGAGAGCCGCACCTTCCCGTTGGCGTCGATCTCGATGACCTTGACCAGCACCTCGTCGCCCTCCGTCAGCACGTCGCCGACGGCGCGGATGCGGGCCTCGGCGATCTGCGAGATGTGCAGGAGCCCTTCGGTTCCCTGCATGATCTCGACGAAGGCGCCGAACTCCTTGATGCTCTTGACCTTCCCGAGGTAGATGCGATCCAGCTCCGCCTCGCGGCAGATGTCCTGGATGATGTCGACAGCCATCTGCGCTTTTTCACTGGAGGACGAGAAGACCGTCACCTTGCCGTCGTCCTCGACGTCGATCTTGGCGCCCGTCTTCTCCTGGATGCCGCGGATGACCTTGCCGCCCGGGCCGATGATCTCCCGGATCTTCTCCGGGCGGATGCGGATGGTGACGAAGCGCGGCGCGTACTCGGACAGCGCCGTCCGCGGCGCCTTGATCGTCTCGGCCATCTTGCCCAGGACGTGCAGCCGCCCCTCACGGGCCTGCGCCAGCGCCTGCCGCATGATGTCGACGGACACGCCCGCGATCTTGATGTCCATCTGGAGCGCGGTAATCCCCTTCTCCGTGCCGGCGACCTTGAAGTCCATGTCGCCGTAGTGGTCCTCGCTGCCCATGATGTCGGTCAGGATGCCGACCTTGTCGCCTTCCTTGACCAGGCCCATGGCGATGCCCGCCACCGGCGCCTTGACCGGCACGCCCGCGTCCATGAGCGCCATGGAGCCGCCGCACACGGTAGCCATCGAAGAGGATCCGTTGGACTCGAGGATCTCGGAAACGATGCGGATGGTGTACGGGAACACGTCCTTCGCTGGCAGCACGGCGGCGATGGCGCGATGGGCCAGGGCGCCATGGCCAACCTCGCGGCGGCCCGGGTTGCCGAAGCGCTTCACCTCGCCCGTGGAGAACGACGGGAAGTTGTAGTGGAGCATGAAGTTGCGGTAGCTGTCGCCTTCGAAAGACTCCATCTTCTGCTCGTCGTTCTTGGTGCCCAGCGTCGCGGCGACCAGGGCCTGGGTCTCGCCGCGCGTGAAGAGCGCCGAGCCGTGGGCCCGCGGCAGGTAGGCGATCTCGGACCAGATCGGCCGGACCTCCTTGACGCTGCGCCCGTCCACGCGGATGCCCTTGTCCACAATCAGTCGCCGGACTTCAGCTCTCTCGACCTTCTCGAAGTACTCCCGCGCCTTGGCCTTCGAAGCCGGCTCGTCGGGCACGTGGTCCACGCTGATGAGATGCGCCCACACCGCCTCCAACGCCGCCGCCATCGCCTCGGCCCGCGCCTGTTTCTGGTGAACGGCGAGCGCTTCCACCACGCGCGGCACCGCGATCTGCTGGACCTTGGCCTGGAGCGCCGGGTCCGCCCCCGCCTGGGCGTCGAAAGCCCAGCGCGGTTTGGCCGCCTGCGCGCAGAGCTCCTTCTGGATCTTCACGAGCTGCTTGCAGTGCTCGTGGCCGAAGGCGATGGCCTCGAGCATCTGGTCCTCTGCGATCTCCTGGCCGCCGGCCTCGACCATGAGGACTGCGTCCTCCGTGGCCGCCATCACGACCTCGAGCGTCCCGGCCGCCGCCTGCGCGTACGTCGGGTTGACCACCAGCTTGCCGTCCACCATGGTCACGCGCACGGCGCCGATGGGACCCGCGAAGGGGATGCCCGAAAGGCAGAGCGCCGCCGAGGTGCCGACCATGGCCAGCACGTCGGGGTCGTTCTCGTTGTCGGCCGAGATCACGAGGTTGATCACCTGGATCTCGTTGCGAAAGCTCTTCGGGAAGAGCGGCCGGATGGGGCGGTCGATCAGCCGGCAGGTCAGCGTCTCCTTCTCGTCCGGCCGGCCCTCGCGCTTGAAAAAGCCGCCGGGAATCTTGCCGCCGGCGTACGCCTTCTCGCGGTACTCGACCGTGAGCGGCAGGAAGTCGCGGTCACGGCCTTCCATCGGCGACCTGGTCGCGACCACGGTGGACAGCACCATGGTGCCACCGCAGCGGACGACGACGGCGCCGTCGGCCTGTTTGGCGACCTTGCCGGTTTCGATCGAGAGTTCGGTGCTGTTGAGCTTGGTCTGTACGGTATGGCTCGTCATGAGATCAATAATCCTCCAGCCGCAAGGCGTGGAACGATGCTCGGGCTGATTCAGGGGTGAGAAAAACGCGGGTCCTGCGAGCCCGGCACGTCCGGGCCGTCGAGGGTCGATACCAATCGGGATCCGCGGTCACTTGCGGATTCCGAGCTTATCCGTCAGGACTCGGTAGCGCTCCATGTCCTTCTTGCGCAGGTACTCGAGGAGCCCGCGCCGCTTGCCGATCAGCATGAGCAGGCCGCGGCGCGAGTGGTGGTCCTTCTGGTGCGTCTTGAAGTGGTCGGTCAGCCCGTTGATCCGCTCGGACAGGAGCGCGATCTGCACTTCGGGTGAACCGGTGTCGCCGTCGTGGGTCTTGAACTGCTCGATGAGGCCCTTCTTCTTGTCGACGGACAATCTCATGCGCGGATCCTCCCGGGGGTTCCCCCCCCAATCGCCACGCCCCCAGGGCTCTCACACGGCAGCTCCGACAGGACGGGTTCGCGTGGATGGCCTAAACGTTCAAGGACGATGGAAGTTTACCACGGGGACTGCGAAGCGCAAAGCCCCCTCAGGACTGTGCTGTGTGGCCGCCTCGGCGGGCTCTCGCGGTCGCGATATCGCTCATCACCTGCCGCTTGAGCGCGTCCACCCCCGCGAATTTCATCTCCGGCCGGATGCGGTCGAGGAACTCGATCCTGAGCGTCCGGTCGTAGAGATCGCCGGAGAAGTCGAGGAGATAGGCTTCGACCCAGTACTGGTTCTCGCCGAAGGTGGGTCGGTAGCCGACGTTGACCACGGCGTCCGCCGCCCCGCCGTCCTCCCTGTCATCCCCCGCGCCGTCCCAAGACGCCCGCGCGACGTAGACGCCCGGCGCCAGCACCAGGGGCCTGTCGGGTCGGAGGTTGGCCGTCGGGAAGCCAAGCATCCTTCCCCGCCCGGCCCCGCGCAGCACGACGCCCGTGATGGAATAGGGATGGCCGAGCAGCTCGGCCGCATGGGCGGCATCGCCGTCGCGCAGCAGCTCGCGGATCGCGCTCGAGGACACGGTCTGCCCGCGCAATCGGAGCGGCGGCAGCACGCGCGCCGCGAACCCGTGGCGGGGCCCGAGCTCGGTCAGGAGCGCCGCCGTGCCGCGCGCGTCGTGGCCGAAGGTGTGGTTGAAGCCCACGACGATCTCCCGGGCGCCGAGAACGCCCGCGAGGACCTCCTCGACGAAGGCCTCGGCCTCCATGCGCGAGAATTCGAGGGTGAACGGGATGATCAGCGCCGCGTGGGCGCCCAGGCTCTCCATCCGTCGCAGGTTGTCGGCGAGGGTGGCGATGGGCAGCGGCGCCCGCTCCGGCCAGAGCACGCTTGACGGGTGCGGGTCGAAGGTGCAGACGACCGAGGGCAGGCCGAGGGCGCGGGCCCGCTCGACAGCCGTCGAAATCAGCCGCGCGTGGGCGAGATGGATGCCGTCGAAGGCGCCCAACGCCGCCACGCAGGGACGGAGGTCAGGCGGGTAGGACTCGAGGCCGCGGAGAATCCGCATGGAGGAGCCGTTCGGGCTTGACGAGCTCGCCGCGCCGCGCCCCGATCCCGAGGAAGGCGCCGTCGGGGGCATACACGCGGACGGGACCGGGCGCGCCCTCGTGCATCACCGACTGCCCGTTGACGAAGGCACGTGCCGCGACCGCAGACAGCCGGACCTCCGGCATGACTCCGAGCGCCGAGTCGGGCGGAAGCAGGCGAGGCCAGAGCGTGCCGCCGCCGCGAGCTTCCCGCACGGTGTCCCACGCCACCGCGTCTTCCAGGCGGTACGGGCCCACGCGGCGCCGCACGAGCGTCGCCAGCACGGCCCCGGGCCCAAGCGCCACGCCGAGATCGGCGGCGAGCGTCCGCACGTAGAAGCCCTTGCCGCAGCGGACACGGATGGTGAAGTCCGGCGGTGCGAGGGACTCGAGAGCGATCGAGTGCACCGTCACCTCGCGCGGCCTGCGCTCGACCTCGACCCCTTCCCGCGCCAGCTCGTAGAGCCGGCGCCCCTCGTGATGGAGCGCCGAGTACATGGGAGGCACCTGGCGGATACTGCCGACGAAGGCTTGGAGCGCCTGCTCGATGTCCGCGGCCCCGATCGCGGGCACGGGCCGCGTCTCGAGCACCGTTCCCGAGAGGTCCTGGGTGTCGGTCGTGACGCCGAGCCTCACCGTGGCGAGATATTCCTTGTCGAGGTCCACGAGGTAGGGGGTGAGCTTGGTCGCCTCGCCTATCAGGATGGGCAGCACTCCGGTGGCAGCCGGGTCGAGAGTGCCGCCGTGGCCGATCTTGGGTGCGCGCAGGACCCGGCGCAGGTGCGCCACGACCTGGAATGAGGTCAAGCCCGCGCCCTTGTCCACGGGCAGGACTCCGGAGCGGCTGACCGGAGTCGCCTCTGGGGTCACGGCTGGGCGGGGCCGAGCGCCTCGCGCACGGCCTGGAGCAGGGTCTGGGTGGCCTCGTCCATCGTGCCCGAGAGCGTGCACCCCGCGGCGTTCTCGTGGCCGCCGCCGCCGAAACGGTGGGCGATGGCGTTGACGGGCACGTCGCCTTTGCCGCGCAGGCTGGCCTTGACCTTGCCCGGCTCCTCCTCGTTGAACAGCACCGCGACCTTGACCCCCCGTACCGACCGCGGGTAACCGACGAGATCCTCGGCATCGAGGAAATCGCGCGAGACGAGGCCGCGTGGCACGCAGAGCCACGCGATCTGCCCATCGTCGCTGATCTCGACCCGCCGCAGGACCTCGCCCAGCTGAACCAGGGAATCGCCGGGACGCTGCTGGTAGAGTCGGTCGGAGACGAGGGCCGGGTCGGCCCCGGCCGCGGCGAGCTCCGCGGCGATCCGGAACGTGCGAGGCGTCGTGTTGGAGTAGCGGAACGAGCCCGTGTCGGTATGGATGGCCGTGAAGAGGTTGAGCGCGACGGCCGGCGTCACCCGAAGCCCGAGCGCCCGTACGAGGTCGAAGACCATCTCTCCCGTCGCGGCCGCGGACGGATCGATCCAGTTGACCGTACCGTAGCGCCGATTGTCGGGGTGATGATCGATGTTGAGCACCCGGCTCCGCGGCCCGCGCGCTCCCTCGATCAACCCTTCGGCGCGGACGGGATTGGGACAGTCGGTCATGACGATGACGTCGAACGTCGCCGGCGCCGTCTTCCACTCCTGCCAACGGTCGGCGCCCGGGAGGAAGGACAGCGGCTCGGGCACCGGATGCGGCCCGGCGAAGGTGACACGCGCGCCGGCGGCGCCGAGGGCGAGACCTAAGCCGAAGAGCGTGCCCAGCACGTCGCCGTCGGGGTGGACGTGGCCGAGGCAGAGCACCGTGCCGGATGGCTTCGAGAGGGTCTCGATCAGCTCGGGCGGAGGGGTGACCGAGAACCCCTCGCTCACGCGTCGTCTCCAGCGGGCGGGTCGTCGGTCCGGAGCCCGGCCAGCAGCGCTTGGATATGCGCCGCGTGCTCCATGGAGCGGTCGGGACGGAAGGCCAGCTGGGGGGTCACGCGCAGGTCGAGGTGCTTCCGCAGCCAGTTCCACACGAAGCCGCGGGCGCTGTCGAGCGCCTTGAACGACTTGGCCCACTGCTCCTCGGGGCCGAGGACGGAGACATAGACCCGGGCGAGCTTGAGGTCGGCCGTCGTGTCCACCTCCGTCACCGTGACGAAGCCGAGCCGCGGGTCCTTGATCTGACGCTGGAGGACGGCGGAGATCTCCTCCTTGATGAGCTGGTTCACCCGCTCGAGCCGCTTCCCCTGCACTAGACAACTCGGAGGGGGGCGCCGCCCCCCTTCCGAACCTCCCCCCGAATCAGGTGGCGCGGGCCAAGCCCGCGCTCGAAACGGACCATCCAGCCGTTCGTGGTCCACATGCGCGTCCTGCGTGCTTGCTCGGGCTGACCCATTAGAGGATCTCCACCTGGATATCGGTGACGTACCCGTCCACGTTGTCCTCGATGTAATCCATCGCCTTGGAGATGACCTCGTTGGCGTGGCGCGAATCGCCGGAGACGCAGGCGACGGCGAGCGTGGCACGCTGCCAGGCGTCGTGGTGGTCCACTTCGGCGACGGAGATCTCGAAGCGCTGACGGAGCTTGTCCTTGAGACCCTTCAAGACGTGGCGCTTTCCCTTGAGCGAGCCCACGTCGGGCAGGTGCAGCTCGACGGTGCCGACCGCCACCCGCGCCGCCGACACGCTAGAGGCTCCGAGCGACTTCCTCGGTCGTAAAGGCCTCGATGATGTCGCCGGGCTGCACGCCCTTGATCCCCTCGACACCGATGCCGCACTCGAGCCCCTGCAGCACCTCGCGGACGTCGTCCTTGAAGCGCTTGAGGGACGCGATGGTGCTTTCGCCGAGGAGGGTGTCCCCCCGCTTGATGCGCACCCGCGCCGTGCGGATGATCTTGCCCTCGATGACGGAGCAGCCGAAGATCGTCCCGACCTTGGAGATGGGAAAGAGCTGCTTGATCTGCGCGCGACCGTGGACGGTCTCGCGGATCTCCGGCGCGAGCATGCCGCTGAGCGCCGCCCTGACGTCGTTGATGACGTCGTAGATGACGCTGTAGTTCCTGAGGTCCACGCCGTCGGACTGGGCCTGGCTAGTGGCCTTGGGCTCGGCCTTGACGTTGAAGCCGAGCACGATCGCGTTCGAGGCCGAGGCGAGCATGACGTCGGATTCGTTGACCGCGCCGACCGAGCCATGGATGACCTTGAGATGCACCTCGTCGGTCGACAATCTCTCCAGAGACTCCGTGAGCGCCTCGACCGAGCCCTGCACGTCGGCCTTGAGCACGAGCCGAAGCTCCTTGACCTCGCCGGCCTCGATCTGCTTGTGCAGGTCTTCCAGCGTGACGCGCGCGGCGCCCTTGCCCTTGAGCCGGTCACGATCGGCGCGCACGGTCGCGATCTGGCGCGCCTTGCGCTCGTCGGCGACCACCAGGAGCGAGTCGCCCGCCTGGGGCACGCCCGAGAGGCCCAGGATCTCGACCGGGTCCGAGGGCTCAGCCTTGGCGACCTTCTTGCCGCGATCGCTGAACATGGCGCGCACCCGGCCCGAGTGCTGGCCGATGACGACCGCGTCGCCCTCCTTGAGCGTGCCCGACTGGATCAGCACCGTCGCCACCGGGCCGCGGCCGCGGTCCAGCCTGCCTTCGACGATGACGCCGCGGGCCGCCCGGTTCGGGTTCGCGCGCAGCTCGAGCACCTCCGCCTGGAGCGCTGTCATCTCGAGCAGCTGCGGGATGCCGTCGCCGCGCTTGGCGGAGGTCGGGATGAAAATGGTCTGGCCGCCCCAGTCCTCTGGCACGAGGCCCAGGTTCGACAGCTCGCGCTTGACCCGGTCGGGGTCGCTGCCGGGCTTGTCGATCTTGTTGACCGCGACGAGGATGGGCACGTTCGCGGCCTTGGCGTGGTTGACGGCCTCGACCGTCTGCGGCATCACGCCGTCGTCGGCCGCCACGACGAGGATGACGATGTCCGTCGCCTGAGCGCCGCGGGCGCGCATCGCCGTAAACGCCTCGTGGCCCGGCGTGTCGAGGAAGGTGACCTTGCCGTGGGTAGTCTCCACCTGGTAGGCGCCGATGTGCTGGGTGATGCCCCCGGCCTCTCTCTCCGCCACCTTGGTGGTCCTGATGGCGTCCAAGAGAGACGTCTTGCCGTGGTCGACGTGACCCATGACGGTGACGACCGGTGGGCGCAGCTTGAGCTGGCCCGGATCCGTCTCTTCCTCCTCGAGGATGTCACCTTCGAGCGAGCGGATCTCCACGTCGAAGTAGAACTTGTCGGCGACCAACTTGGCCGCCGTCGGATCCAAGACCTCGTTGACGGTGGCCATGACGCCCAGGTCGAGGAGCGCCTTGATCACCTCGCCGGACTTGTGACGCATGGCGGCGGCGAGCTCCCCGACGGTCACGGATTCGGGCAGCTTGATCAGCTCCCGCTTGATCTCGACCGGTGGCTCGGGCGGGCCGGGCTCGGGCCTGGGCTCCCGCTTGACCTCCACCTTCGGCAGTGCGGGCGGTGCCGCAGGCGCCGCGGCGGCGGGACGCGCGGGCGGAACGGGTGCCGCGGGTCTCACAGGCACGGGCGGCGCCCCGGGACGCGGGGGCGCGGCCGGCATCACGCGCCGCGGCGGCGCTGCGGGACCGGCAGCCGCGGGCGGCATCCCGATGCGTGGCGGGGTCGTCGGGACCGGCGGCGGCGCAGTCGGGCGGAGAAGCGTCGGCTCTTTCCTCAGGACCGTCGGCGCCGGAGGCGGGGCGACGACAATGGGCTCTGCCACGGGCGCCGGCGCCGGCGGGGGGACGGCCTCGGCAACCGGAGCGGCGGTGTGACGGAACAGCGTCGCCGCGGGCTTGATCTCTTCGATGGGCTGCGGCGCGAGAGGCTCCACCGGCTCGATTGCCACGACCTTCTTGCGCGTCCTCTTGGCCGCTGTCGCGGGCCCGGCGGCCTTTTTCTTCGCCGCGGCGGGCTCCGTACCCTCGCCCGCAGCGCGCTTGGGCTTGGGTGCCCGCTTGGGCTTGACCTCTTCGGGCAAATCCCGTCCACGGCCCAACTTCACGCGCAGCTCATTGGCCGCGGGCGCCTGCAGCGGGCTCATCGCCCGCATGCCCTTCTGGCCCATCGCCTCGAGGGCGACGATCAAATCCTTGCTGGTAACCCCCAGCTCTTTCGCGAGATCGATGACCTTGACTCGTGCCGCCACAGCCTGCTTACCTCCTCGCCTTGTCGTTCACGACCCGGCCATCCAGAATCGCCGCCACGCCCGATGCGGGCGGCTCGCAGGGCCGCTTGAACGCATGCCCGAGCCGGCCCGCGCTAAAGGCCTTCCCCAGGCATCTGGAGTCGGAACACACGTATGCGCCTCTCCCCCGAGCTCGACCACCGTCATCCACTTCCACCCGCCCGTCCGTGCCACGCACCAGCCGCAGGAGCGCGGCCTTGGGCCGCACCTTCCGGCATCCGATGCAGGTCCGCTGGGGCGCCGCCGTCACTCAGCGGAGGTCCTCGCCATGCTCTCTGGAGGCGCCTGGCCCGCCGCGGCTTCGTCCACCGCCGGGAGCGCCTCGCCCGCGCCTTCCTCGATGGGAGGCTCCGGCTCGACGGGCGGGTGCTGCTCGATCCACTCCTTGGCTGCGGCGAGGATCCCCGCCGCCTTCTTCTCGCCGAGACCGGGCACCGCCTCGAGGGCCTCGAGCCCGGCATGGACGATGCGCGCCGGGGAAAAGAGGCCGTGCTCCACGAGCCGCTCGATCAGCTGCGGCCCGAGGCCGGGGAACTCCGCGAGCGCCTCCCGGCCATGGGCCAGCTCCTCCTCGACGAGGCGGCGTTCCTCCTCGACTTCGCCCTCGCTCTTGATGTCCACGTGCAGCCCGGTCAGCTTGGCCGCGAGCCGCGCGTTCTGCCCTCGCTTGCCGATGGCGAGCGAGAGCTGGTTGTCCGGCACGATCACGAGGACCGATCGCGGCTCCCCGCCCTCGTCGGCCGACCCCAGCATCACCGACGAGACCTTGGCCGGGGACAGCGCGCGCGCCACGAAGGTCGCCGGGTCCGGCGCCCACTCGACGATGTCGATCTTCTCGCTCCGCAGCTCGCGGCTGATGACCTGAATCCGCGTGCCCCGGAGCCCCACGCAGGCGCCGATGGGATCGACGTCGCGCTTGGTGGACATGACGGCGACCTTGGCGCGCTCGCCGGGCTCGCGCGCGGCGGCCTTGACCTGCACGATGCCTTCGGCGATCTCGGGAATCTCGGCCTCGAAGAGGCGGACGAGGAACCCCGCGTCCGCGCGCGACAATAGGATCTGCGGCCCCTTGGCGGTCTTCTTGACCTCCTGGACGAAGGCGCGGACGCGATCGTTGGGGTTGTAGCGCTCCCCGGGGATCTGCTCCCGTTCCGTGATCACCGCCTCGGCCTTGCCGAGATCCACGATCACGTTGCGCTTCTCGATCCGGTGCACCGTGCCGCGGATGATCTTGCCCTGCTTGTCGATGAAATCCGAGTAGACGGCGTCGCGCTCGGCGTCCCGCACGCGCTGCAGGATGACCTGCTTGGCCGTCTGCGCGGCGATGCGGCCGAACTCCTGGGTCGGCAGCCCGATCTCGATCTCGTCCTCGAGCTCGGCTTCGGCATTGAGCTTGCGAGCCTCGTCGAGCGCGATCTCGAGCTTCGGATCCGCCACGGTCTCGACCACCTTCTTGCGCGCGAAGACCTTGAGCGCCCCCGTGTGGCGGTCGAGCTCCATGCGGGTATTGTCGGCCACGCCCATGGTTTTCTTGGACGCCGACAGAAGGGCAGACTCCAGCGCCTCGAAGAGGATCTCCTTGTCGATCCCCTTCTCCGTAGCCATCTGCCCGATGACGTAGATCAGTTCTTTGTTCATCGTGTCACTGCCCGTTCACTTCCGCCTGTCCATTCACTTCCGCCTGAAGGGGGGGTCGAGACGCGCCTTCGCCAACAGCGCCCGCGGGACCTCGGCGGTCCCGCCGTCCGGCGCCGCGATGGCCAAGCGCTCCGGTCCTGCCCCTTGAAGTCGCCCCGCGAACTCGAGCCGCCCGTCGACCGGCTCGCGCAACCAGCACCGCACGTCCTTGCCCACCGCCCAGGCGAACTCGCGGTCCGTCCTGAGCTCGCGGTCGAGGCCGGGCGAGGATACTTCCAGGTCGTAGCTCTCCGGAATCAGCCCCGAGACGTCCAGCACGTCGCCCGCCTCGTGGCTCAGGCGCTGGCAGTCGATGATGCCTGCCCCGCCGGGCTTGTCCACGAAGAACCGCAAGACCCAGCGCCGCCCCTCCCGGCGCCACTGCAGATCGACCAGACTGAGCGCGTGTGCCTCCAGCACGGGGGAGACGACGGCCTCGACCTTGGCCAGAAACGACTCCCCGTCACCCGCCCGAGGATCCATCTCCATCCACCCCCTGCCCCATAGAGAACAAAAAAGTGGGCGGCGCCCACTTTGGTAGAAACTTTAGCACAGGTCGCCACCGCCCGCAAGGCTCACCGAGCCTCGGCAGGGGTCCACGACGCGCTTCAAGCCATGGCGAGCCCTTTCGCGATCTCGCGGACGGCGTCAAGGACCCCGTCCCGGGGCACTTTCCGTTCCGCCCGCGTCGCCCGCTCCCGGATCTCGACCACGCCCTCCTTGGCCAGCGCGCTGCCGACCGTGATCCGGACCGGCACGCCGATGAGGTCGGCGTCCTTGAACTTGACGCCCGCGCGCTCGTCACGGTCGTCCATGAGGACGTCGAAGCCGGCCCCGGCGAGCGCCGCCTCGATCGCCTCGGCCGCGGCCATCTGGGCGGCGTCCTTGACCGCTATGGGCACGAGGTGCACGTGGAAGGGGGCGATGGTCCAGGGCCAGATGATGCCGTCTGCGTCGTGATGCTGCTCCACCGCGGCGGCGGCGATGCGGGCCGGCCCGATGCCGTAGGAGCCCATGACGACGGGCTTCTGCTGCCCGTGCTCGTCGAGATACATGGCGCCGAGCGACTCGGAGAAGTGGGTGCCGAGCTTGAAGATGTTGCCGACCTCGATGACCCGCTCGACGACGAGCGGCTTGCCGCACGTGGGGCAGCCTTCACCCGGGAGTGTGACCTGGAGGTCGGCCCAGTCGCACGCGAAATCCTTCCCCGGCGTGACCCCGACCAGGTGGTAGCCCTCGCGATTGGCGCCGACGACGTAGGCCCCGCTCTTGAGCGACTCGTCCGCCACGACGCGGGTGATCCCCTTCGCGTCCACGGGCCCGACGGAGCCCACGGACGCCCCCAGATGCTTGAGGACTTCCTCCGGGTGGGCAGGGCGGGCCTCGGCTCCCAGAGCCCGGGCCAGCTTGCGCTCGTGCAGGTTGTGGTCGCCGCGCACGAGGGCCAGCACGGGCGTGTCACCGACCATGAAGACGAGCGACTTGATGGTGCAGGCGGCATCCACCTTGAGCTGGGCCGCCACCTCCGCGATGGTCCGGGCGTTCGGCGTCGCGACCTCGCGCGGCGCGGCTTCGGGGAGCGAGGCGGGGGGCGGCGAAGTGGGGGGGAGCCCAGCCGGCGCCGGCACGCCGCGCGCCAGCTCGACGTTGGCCGAGTACCCGCAGCCCGCGCAGATGGCGATCTCGTCCTCGCCGGCGGGCGACGGCGCCATGAACTCATGAGAGCCCGAGCCACCCATCATCCCGGGATCGGAGTCGACCACCACGTAGCGAAGGCCGCAGCGGTCGAAGATCTGGCAGTAGGCCCGCTTGTGGGCGTTATAGGAGACGTCGAGACCGGCCGCGTCGGGGTCGAGAGTGTAGGAATCCTTCATCAGGAACTCCCGCGTGCGCAGCACGCCCGAGCGCGGCCGCGCCTCGTCGCGCTCCTTGGTCTGGATCTGGTACCAGATCTGGGGCAGGTCTCGGTAGGAGCGGATCTCGCTGGCTGCGAGCCACGCCACGACCTCCTCGTGGGTCATGCCCAGGCACATCTCGCGCTGGTTGCGGTCCTTGAGCCGGAACATTTCCCCGCCGATCGTGTCCCAGCGGCCCGACTGCTGCCAGATCTCCGCCGGGTGCAGCACCGGCATCGTGATCTCCTGCCCACCGAGCCTATTCATCTCCTCGCGGACGACGACGTTGACCCGGTCAATCACGCGCTGGCCGAGGGGGAGATAGACGTAGATGCCCGCGGCGAGCTGGCGGACGAGCCCCGCCCGGACCATGAGCCTGTGGCTGACGGCCTCGGCGTCGGCAGGGTCCTCCCGAAGCGTCGGAATCAGCGAGCGGGTCCAGCGCATCTACGTGGCGCCTTTGACCTTGTTGTCCCCCGGCACCCCGGGATCGTAGATGAGGCGCTTCACGGGCACGCCGCCGAGGATATGGGACTCGAGAATCTCCTGGAGGTCGGACTCCTGGACGCCCGCGTACCAGACGTTGTCCGGGTACACCACCATCATGGGGCCGTGGCCGCACTGCGAGAAGCAGCCGGCCTTGTTGATGCGCACCTCTCCGTGCTTGCCCGCGGCCGCGGCGGCGGTCCGGAGCGTCTTGACGTACTTCTCTACGTCGCCCTGCTGCGGACAGGTCTCTCCGGTGGTGCAGACGAACACGTGACAGCGGTATTGGCCCATGGACACCCCTAGCGGAGAAAGTGGAGCCAGCCCAACCGGGAGACGTCGTTGTAGAGAGCGAACACCATGAGCATCATCAGCAGCACGAAGCCCACCTGCTGGGCGATCTCCCGCTTGCGGACCGAGATGGGCCGGCCGAGCAGGGCTTCGCACCCGAAGAAGAGCAGGTGCCCGCCGTCGAGCATGGGCACGGGCAAGAGGTTGAGGACGGCGAGGTTCACGCTGACCAGCGCCGTGAAAAACATCAACTGGGACACTCCGACCTTCGCGCTCTGCCCGGCGGCCACCGCGATCTGAATCGGCCCGCCCAGAGAGGCCGGCGAGATGCGCCCGGTGACGAGCCGCCAGAACGCCTTGATGGTGAGAGACGTGAGCTGAAGCGTCTGCGTCCACCCGTCCATCACAGCCGAGGCCGGATTCCACGTGCGCACGTACACGAGATTGTCCGGCAACGAGGGCACGGGCCCGATCCCGATGCGCCCCACCCCATCCACCGTGTCGGGAGTGACCGTGATGGTCACCGTCTCCTCGCCCCGCTTTATCCTGAGGTCGGTGGGCTGGCCGGGCCTCTTGTTGATGATGCCGGCCATTTCCTGCCATGACGTCACCGGCTGCCCCATGACGCCGACAACGAGGTCTCCCGGCTTGATGCCCGCCTTCTCGGCCGGCATCCCCGGGACGAGCTCGCCGACGCGAGGTGGAACGCTGCGGGCATCGCCCACGCCCAAGTCCCAGGCTTCCTCCGTGTCCCCGAGGGCGTCGTAGCGGGTGGCACGCTTCGGCGTGAGCGTGGCCTGGAGCGTTTGCGTCCCGCGTTGCACCGTCAGGGTCATGGGCGCGCCGCGAGCCTCCTGCGCCCGCTTGGCGATCTGGGACCAGTACTCGACGGCCCGTCCGTCCACCGCGGTGATTCGATCGCCGGGACGCAGCCCTCCTAGCGCCGCCGGCCCGCGCTCGACCACGTCGGTCACCACCGAAGGAAGCATGCCCCGGCCGAAGAGCATGGGCAGACTCGCCAGGATGAGGAAGGCGAGGACGAAGTTCATCCCCGGCCCGGCGAAGACGATGAGAAAGCGGATCCAGACGGGCTTGAGGTTGAAGGCCCGCCTGGGATCCACCGTGTCGGTCCGGCCGCCCTCGAGCGGATTCTCATCGTCGCCCACCATCTTGACGTACCCGCCCATGGGGATCGCCGAGAGGCAGTACTCGGTCTCCTTGCCCTTGAACCGCCACAGCACGGGGCCGAAGCCGATTGAGAAACGCTCGACGCCGACGCCCGAGAGCCGTGCGACGACGAAGTGTCCCCACTCGTGGATGAGGATGAGGGCGCAGATGACGACGACGAACGACACGATGTTGGTTACCACGTGATCCTCCCGGGCACGGCCGCCGCGGTGGTGCGAGCGAAGCCGGGCAGCCGGCCCTGGACGAAGCGGCGGGCCTCGGCGTCCACGTCCATACAGGTCTCGATGCTCTCGAGCGCGCGCGCCGGCACCCGCTCGAGCGCCAGGGCGATGAGCTCGGCAATCTCAGTGTACCCGATGCTTCGGGCGAGGAAGGCGCCGACGGCGATCTCGTTCGCCGCGTTCAGGATCGCGGGGGCGCAGCCCGCGGCGGCCAGCGCCTGGCGCGCCAGAGCCAGGCACGGGAAGCGCTCGACGTCCGGCTCCTCGAACGTGAGCGAGCCGACCCGCGTCAGGTCGAGCCGCTCCCCGGGCCACGGCAGGCGGTCGGGATAGTTGAGCGCGTAGAGGATCGGGATGCCCATGTCGGCCACGCCCAGCTGGGCGATGACCGAGCCGTCCACGTACTCGACCATGGAGTGAATAATGGACTGCGGGTGCACCACCACCTGCACCTGCTCCGCAGGCACGCCGAAGAGCCAGCGGGCTTCGATGACCTCGAGCCCCTTGTTCATGAGCGTGGCCGAATCCACCGTGATCTTGGCGCCCATCTTCCACGTCGGATGGTTGAGCGCGTCCTCGACGGTGACCGAGGCCATGTCGGCCTTCGACATGCGGCGGAACGGCCCGCCCGAGGCCGTGAGGAGGATCCGGTGGACCTGGCCGCGCTGCTGTCCCTCGAGGCACTGGAAGATGGCGCTGTGCTCGGAGTCCACCGGTAGGAGCGGCGCCCTGTGTCGCTTCGCGGCGGCCGTCATCAGGCTGCCCGCCATGACGAGCGGCTCCTTGTTCGCGATGGCCACGGCCTTGCCGGTCTCGATGGCCGCCATGGTTGGCAAGAGCCCGGCACCGCCCACGATGGCCGAGAGGACGACATCGGCCTCGACCTCGCGCGCCAGGGTGACGAGCCCGCGGGCGCCGCCCAGGATCTCCGGACGTGGATGCCCGAGTATCCGGGCCAGGACATCGACCGCGCCCTCGTCGGCCAGAGCAACCGCGCGCGGCCGGTGGGTCCGGCACAGCTCCGCCACGAGCTCTGGGTTCGTGCCCCGCGCGGCCAGCCCCTCGACGCGGAACTGGCCCGGGTAGTGCTCGACGAGCTCCAGCGCGCGCCGGCCCACCGACCCCGTCGCCCCCAGCACCGTCAGCCGCTTCATGCGCTCCATGCCCTTCCGTACGTCACATAGTAAAACAGCACCGGCGCATTGAAGAGCAAACCGTCGATCCGGTCGAGGATGCCGCCGTGCCCCGGAATGACATTGCCGGTATCCTTGGTGCCCACGCTGCGCTTGAGCGCTGACTCGACCAGGTCGCCCACCTGTCCCAGCACGCCCAGCAGGACGCCGACCGCGACAGCGTCGCGCACGCGCAGGCCCGGGAAGAGCCAGCCGCCGGCGGTCAGCGCCGCGAGCAGCGAGGCCGCGAACTGCGCGATGGCACCCTCGACGGTCTTGCCCGGGCTGATGCCGGGAGCCAGCTTGTGACGGCCGACGAGCGAGCCCACGGAGTACGCCGCCGTCTCCCCTATCCAGGTCACCCAGACCAGCAGCAGGACCCAGTGGACGCCGTCGGGCAGCGCGCGGAGCGAGATGGCGTGGCCGAGCAGCCAGTTGACGTAACAGACGCCGAGGAGCGTGACCGCGACGCGCTGCCAGCGGGCAGGGCCGGCACCGCCCCGATCGAGGCTGGCGACCAGGAGACCCAGGACCACCACCGCGAAGGCCGCGCCCGCGCGATCAGGTCGCACGAAAGCAAGCGTGACGAGCCCGCCCCAGAGCAGCCCGGCCTCGCGAAGGACCGGCACTCCTGCGCGCTGGAACATGCGCGTGAATTCCCAGTTCGCGAGCATGGCGGCGCCGACGATCATCACCGCGAAGAGCCACGGGGGCCCGCCGACCACGATCGAGATGAAGATCGGCAGGAGGACGATCGTGCTGAGGACGCGCTTGCCCAGCTCGGTCATGCGCGACGGCGTGGGCGCGTCATTGGGTGATGGCAGGGGTGATGGCAGGGGTGATGGCAGGGGTGATGGCAGGGGTGATGGCGGGGGCGCCGGCAGCGGCACCCCGCGCGCTTCGGACATCACACGCGACCGAATCGCCGGTCCCGCTGCTGGAAGTTCGCCACCGCGAGGTAGAGATCGCGAGGCCCGAAGTCGGGCCATTGCGTGGGTGTCACCCACAGCTCGGTATAGGCGATCTGCCAGAGTAAGAAGTTCGACAGGCGCATCTCGCCGCTGGTGCGGATCAAGAGGTCCGGGTCGGGCACACCGTCGGTGTAGAGCGCCCGACCGATCCGTACCTCGTCGATCTGCTCGGGCTCGACCTGGCCGTCCCGCACGTCGCGCGCGAGGCGCCGGCAGGCGTCGACGATCTCGTCGCGCGCGCCGTAGTTGAACGCCATCAGGAGCGTCAAGCCGGTGTTGGCGGCCGTCGCGTCCACCACGTGGTCGATGCGCCGCTGGACTTCGGGTGGCACGCCGTTGGGCCGGCCGATGACGCGGAAGCGGACCTTGCGCGCCATGAGCTCCGGCAGCTCTCGGTCGATGGACCGCTCGAGCAGGTTCATCAGCGTCGATACCTCGTGGCTCGGACGGTTCCAGTTCTCCGAGGAGAAGGCGTAGAGTGTCAGGTATTCGATCCCGACCTCCCCCGCCGCCCTGACGGTGTTGCGGACAGCCTTGACGCCCTCGCTGTGGCCGGCCACGCGGGGCATCCCGCGCGAGGTCGCCCAGCGGCCGTTGCCATCCATGATGATCGCGACGTGGCGGGGCAGCGGACGCGTGAGAATGCGATCACGCAGCTCGCGCTCTCCCAGTGTCGTCAGCTCCGCCGCCACCGCATCGGCCCCGGCTTTGAGAGCCATATCGCGTCATTTTACGTGACGGCGAGGGCAAATTCTACGCAAATCGCCGCGATACAAAGCAAAAGGAGGGAGAGCATCGGGGAAAATGAGCCACCGGGGGAAGCACCAGGGCAGGTCGGGCGAGTCGGCAACTTTGAGAAGCCGGTCCCTGGTGCCGACTGGCCTACATCGCCAGGATTTCCTGCTCCTTCTTCTTCGCCAGCTCCTCGACCTTGGCGATGAACTTGTCCGTCGTCTTCTGGATCGAATCGTGGCCGCGGCGCTCCTCGTCCTGCGAGACATGCTTGTCCTTGGCCATGGTCTTGAGTTTCTCGTTGGCCTCGCGGCGGACGTTGCGGATCGCCACGCGGGCATCCTCCGCGTACTTGCCCACCGTCTTCGCCAGCTGCTTGCGGCGCTCCTCGGTGAGCGTCGGCATGGTCAGTCGCAGGACCTTGCCGTCGGACGACGGCGTGATGCCGAGGTCCGACTTGTGGATCGCCTTCTCGATGTTACCGATCTGCGAGGCGTCCCACGGCTGGATGACCAGCGTCTTGGGGTCCGGCACCGACAGCGAGGCCAGCTGGTTGAGCGGCGTCAGGTTGCCGTAGGCCTCGACACGAAGGTTGTCGAGGAGGGCCGTGTTGGCGCGGCCCGTGCGCACGCCTCCGAACTCGCGGGCCAAAAGGTCTACGGCGGCCTGCATTCTCGCCTCGAGATCCTTGATGACGGTCTGCATGGCCCTACCCCTTGGGCGGTGTCGCGTCGTTGGTGACGACGGAGCCCACCGCCTCGCCGGCGACGATGCGCCGGATGTTGCCCCGCCGCGTAAGGTCGAAGACCACGATCGGCAGCTTGTTGTCCATGCAGAGCGAGATGGCCGTGTGGTCCATGACGTCGAGCCCGCGGTTCAGCGCCTCGATGTACCCGACCCGCGGGAGCCTGGTCGCCTTGGGATGCTTGACCGGGTCGGCCGTGTAGATGCCGTCGATCTTCGAGGCCTTGAGCAGCACCTCGGCGCCGATCTCGACGGCGCGGAGAGCGCCCGCGGTATCGGTCGTGAAGAATGGGTTGCCCGTGCCCGCGGCGAAAACCACCACCCGCCCCTTCTCGAGGTGGCGAATGGCGCGCCTGCGGATGTACGGCTCGGAGACCGCTCGCATCTCGATGGCGGAGAGCACCCGCGTCGGCACACCGACCTTCTCGATGGCATCCTGGAGCGCCAGCGCGTTGATGACCGTGGCGAGCATGCCCATGTAGTCGCCCGTGGCCCGGTCCATGCCCCCGGCGCTCGCCGCGATCCCGCGGAAGATGTTGCCGCCGCCGATGACGACCGCCAGCTGCACCCCCATGCCGATCACCTCGCGGATCTCCTCGGCGATACCGGCGATGGTGTCGGGGTCGATGCCGTAGCCCTGTCCCCCCCCCAGCGCCTCGCCCGAGATTTTGAGCAGGACGCGTCGGTACGCGGCGGGGCGCTGGGCGTCGGGCATGGGGCCTAGTCCAGGCCGACCTGAAAGCGCACGAAGCGCTTGACCACCACGCGCTCGCCCATCTTGGCCGTCGCGCCGTCGACCATGTCCTTGATCCGGGTCTTGCCAGTGGCGTCCTTGATGAAGGGCTGCTCGAGAAGGCACATCTCAGCGAAGAACTTCTCGAGCTTGCCCTCGACGATCTTGTCGATGACCTGGGGCGGCTTCTTCTGGTCGGTCATCTGTTGCCTGTAGATCTCGCGCTCCTTCTCCACGATGGGTCCCGGTACGTGCTCCCGCGAGACGTAGAGGGGGCTGGCCGCGGCCACCTGCATGGCCAGGTCCTTGACCAGCTGCTGGAAGTCCTCGGTGCGGGCCACGAAGTCCGTCTCGCAGTTGACCTCGACAAGGACGCCGATCTTGCTGCCCGGGTGGATGTAGGCGTGCACGAGGCCGTCCTTGGCCTCGCGGTGCTGCTTCTTGGCCGCGTCGGCAAGGCCTTTTTTTCGCAGGTGCTCGACGGCGCCCTGGAGGTCCCCCTTGGAGGCCTCGAGCGCCGCTTTGCAATCCATGACTCCCGCTCCGGTGCGCTCCCGGAGCTCCTTCACGAGCTCGGCTGACGATGCCATTGGGCGCGCGCTCCTCAGGCCTGGGCCGGGGCTTCAGCCGCCGCGGCCATCTCGGCCTCGGTCACCAGGGGCAGGTCCGGCGAGGCCGGGATCTCGTCGGCCGCCGCGGTCTCCTTGGCGAGCGTGCCGGCGCCCTCGAGCACCGCGTCCGCGATGCGCGAGGTGATGAGACGCACCGACCGGATGGCGTCGTCGTTGCCCGGGATCGGGTAGTCGATACCGGTCGGATCGCAGTTCGTGTCCACGATGGCGACGATGGGGATGGCCAGCCGCCGCGCCTCCTCCACCGCGATCGTCTCCTTCTTGGGATCGATGATGAAGACGGCCGAGGGCAGCCGGTCGAGGTTCCTGATGCCGACCAGCGTGTGCTGGAGCTTTTCGCGCTCGCGCTCGAGCACGATGACTTCCTTCTTCGGCAGCCGGTCGTACTCACCCGTCTCCTTCATCTCGTCCAGCTTCTTGAGCCGGGCGATGGACTTGCGGATGGTGGCGAAGTTGGTCAGGGTGCCGCCGAGCCAGCGGTGGTTGACGTAGAACATGCCGCAGCGGCCCGCCTCCTCGAGCACCGTCTCCTGCGCCTGCTTCTTGGTGCCGACCATCAGCAGCGTGCCGCCGCCGGCCGCGAGGTCGCGCACGTAGGCGTAGGCCTCACGAAACTTCTTGAGGGTCTTCTGGAGGTCAATGATGTAGATGCCGTTCCGCTCCCCGAAGATGTACTTCTGCATCTTGGGGTTCCAGCGCTTGGTCTGGTGGCCGAAGTGCACGCCGGCCTCCAACAGCTCCTTCATGGTCAGTACCGCCATCGTATTCCCCTCTTTCGGTTGGCCTCCGATCTCGAGCGGCGGCGGCTGACTGGCCTCCGCGCTTCCCCGATTTTACTCAGCCCTCGCCTCGCCGCGTCCGGCCCCATTCGGGGCCTGGTCACGTCTCAGCTCGAACTGCGGGGACCGAAGCTCGAGATCGTGCGTAGTTAACTGCCCATTCTTTCTCAGCCCTCGCCTCGCCGCTGTCCCACTCGGGGCTCGCCTCACGGCCCCGCCGCTCGGCTCGAACTGCCACGCCTCCGGCTCGTCGGGGAGCGCCTCAGCTCGAACTACTATGTCGTGTACTTGCCGTTGAGCCGTACGTACTCCTCGCTGAGATCGGATGTCCACACCCGGTCTTGGCCCCGGCCGAGCCCCAGGTCGATGCCGATCGAATACTCGGGCTCCGCCATGAGCGCGCGGATCTTGTCGAGCCGCGCGCCCGGCCTGAGCATCCCCTTGTCCACCAGCGCCTCGTCGCCGAAGCGAATCGAGACCTTGTCCTGGGCAACCCGCGCCGGCGACTTGCCCAGCGCCATCATGATCCGCCCCCAGTTGGGGTCGGCGCCGTTGATGGCGGTCTTGACGAGTGGAGAGTTGGCGACCGAACGGGCGGCTAGAAGCGCCTCGCGCCGCGTGCGTGCCCCGCTCACGCTCACCTCGACCACCTTGGTCGCTCCCTCGCCGTCGGCCACCAGCATGCCCGCGAGCCTCGCGACGACCGCTTCGAGTCCGCGCCCGAATGCCCGCAGGCCCCGGCTGCCGCGCTCGAGCGAGGCATTCTCGGCGAGTCCGTTGGCCAGCACCGCGACCGTGTCGCTCGTGGACTGGTCCCCGTCCACCGTGATCCGGTTGAGCGACGCGTCGGCCGCCCGTTTGAGCACCCGCGGCAGCGCCTCCGACGCGACCATCGCGTCCGTCGCGAGGAAGCAGAACATCGTCGCGAGGTGCGGCTCCAGCATGGCCACGCCCTTGGCGATGCCGCCGATCGTGATCGGCCGCCCGCCAATCTCGATGCGGAGGGCCGCTTCCTTGATCCGCGTGTCGGTCGTCATGATCGCCTCGGCTGCGCTCCGGCCGCCCTGGGGCGAGAGGCCCTTGACGAGCTTCGGGAGCGCCGCGCGGATCTTGTCCATCGGCAGCGGCTGCCCGATAACACCCGTGGCGGCGATCAGTACCTGGCCGGGCTTGATGCGCAGGAGGTCGCCGACCGTCTTGGTCATCTCTCGGGCGTCCTTGACCCCCTGCTCGCCCGTGCAGACGTTGGCGCAGCCGCTCGAGGCGACGATGGCCTGAGCCCTGCCGTCGCGGACATGCTCCTGCGAGACGATGACCGGCGCTCCCTTGACCTGGTTGCTGGTGAAGACCGCTGCGGCCCGCGCGGGCGCCGAGGAGTAGATCAGGGCGAGGTCCTTCTTGCCGCTGGGCTTGATGCCGGCCGCGATGCCCGAGGCCAGGATGCCCGGGACGGCCGTGATCCCCCCGTCGAGCCACTGCATGTCCGCCATGGGTGGCCTACGGATACACGGGTGGCGCTTCGAGACCCGTCCGCTCGTCCCACCCCATCATGATGTTGAGGTTCTGGACGCCGTTGGCCGAGCCGCCCTTGCCCAGGTTGTCGAGGGCCGAGACGCAGACGGCGCGCCCCGTGCGCGGGTCGGATACGACGGCGACGTCGCAGAAGTTGGAGCCGGTCACCGAGCGCGTCGTCGGCCGCTCGCCTTCGGGCAGCACCCGCACAAAGGGCTCGCCCGCGTAGAACTCGCGGTAGAGGGCCAGCAGGTCGGCCGTCCTGGCGCCCTTGGTGAGCGGCACCGAGGCCGTGGTGAAGATCCCGCGGTTGAGCGGCACGAGATGCGGGGTGAAGCCGACCACGACGGGCGCGCCCGCGAGCGCGGAGAGCTCCTGTTCCATCTCGGGTGTGTGGCGGTGGGTGGCGATGCCGTACGCCTGGACGTTCTCGTTGGCCTCCGTGTAGAGGTACATGGGGTCGATCTTCCGCCCCTGCGCCCCTGCCCCGGTCACGCCCGACTTGCCGTCGATCACGATGCCCTCGACGCGCCCGAGCCCGCTCTTGAGCAGCGGCACTGTCGCGAGTATCGCGCCCATGGCGTAGCAGCCCGGGTTGGCCACGAGGGAGGCGCCCGAGATGGCCTTGCGGTGGAGCTCGGGCAGGCCGTAGACGGCCTCACCGAGCCCTGCGGCGTCGATGTGATCGGCCTTGTACCAGGTCGCATAGAGCGCGCCGTCGCGCAGCCGGTAGTCGGCCGAGAGGTCGATGACCTTGCGGCCGTGCTTCCGGAGCACGGGTACCGCGCGCTGGGATTCCATGTGCGGCAGCGCGAGGAAGACGAGGTCGGCTACCTCGCTGAGCCGCGCGGCGTCGAGCTCGGTGAAGACCAGGTTCGAGAGGCCGCGCAGGTGCGGGAAGACCTTGTCGAGCCGCTCGCCGGAGAGCCGCTCGGATGTCACGGCGGCCAGCTGGAGTTTGGGATGCACGCAGAGCAGGCGGAGGGCCTCAGCCCCCATGTAGCCGCTTGCCCCCGCGACCGCCACGCGCAGCATGGCGCCTACCGCTTGGAGTATTGGAACTTCGACCGCGCGCCCGGCTGGCCGTACTTCTTGCGCTCCCTCATGCGCGGGTCGCGCGTGAGGAGGCCCGCCCGCTTCAGCGCCGGCCGCAGGTTGACGTCGAACTCCAGCAGGGCCCGGGAGATACCGTGGCGCACCGCCCCGGCCTGGCCCGTGGGCCCCCCGCCGCCCACGTTGATGGTGGCGTCGAAGGTTCCGAAGGTGTTCGTCAGCTGGAGCGGCTGCGCGATGATCATGCGCAGCGTCTCCCGCGGGAAATAGTCCTCGAACGGGCGGCGGTTGACCAGGATGCGGCCGCCTCCCGGGCGGAGCCACACACGCGCCACCGACGTCTTCCGCCTTCCGGTACCGTAGAACTGCGTCGCTGCGGCCATTCGCTCTCCTCTTGGAGCCTGCGTCAGTTCTTGGCCCGGCCGACGGAGGGCAGGGCTTCCGGCTTCTGCGCGGCGTGCGGATGATCGGATCCCTTGTAGACCTTGAGCTTGCGCGCCATGGCCCGGCCGAGGCGCCCCTTGGGAAGCATGCCCTGGATGGCCCACTCGACCACGCGCTCGGGATGGCTCCGGAGCATGCGCTCCGCACTCACCTCGCGCAAACCGCCGATGTAGCCGGAGTGCCAGCGATACATCTTGTCGGTGAGCTTTCGGCCCGTCAGGTGAATCTTTTCGGCGTTGATCACCACCACGTGATCGCCCACGTCGAGGTTCGGGGCGAAGGTGGGCTTGTGCTTCCCACGCAGCACGTGCGCCACCCGGCTCGCCAGTCTTCCGAGCACCTTGCCTTCGGCGTCCACCAGGAACCACTTGCGCTCGATCTCGTCTTCCTTCGGCATCACTGTCGCCATGATCTGAGTCCTTCTAGCGCTTTAGAAGTCAACTACTTGGCGTTCACTCTCCCGTAAATTGTCAACGCGTAATGCTATAGGAAAACGGCAGCCGAGTCAACCGCGCTCTGGGCGCGTCTTGCCGGGCCAGGGGCACAGGTCCAGAACCGGGCAGCGCGGGCAGTCCGGCTTGCGCGCCCCGCAGGTGCGCCGCCCGTGGATGATAAGCAGGTGGGTCGCCCGGGTCCACTTCGGCCGCGGGATGAGAGCGCAGAGGTCGTCGTGGATTTTCTCCGGGTCCTCCGCTCGCGTGAGTCCGAGCCGCCGCGACACGCGCGTCACGTGGGTGTCCACGGCCAGGGCCGGGATACCGAAGGCGTTCCCCAGGACGACGTTGGCCGTCTTGCGGCCGACGCCGGGCAATGCCGTCAGCTCCTCGACCGTTCGCGGCACTTCGCCCCCGTGGCGCTCGCAGAGGGCCCGGCCCATGCCGATGAGCGAACGCGCCTTCGACTTGAAGAAGCCCGTCGAGTGGATCTCCCGCTCGAGCGTGGGAGGGTGCGCTCGGGCCCAGTCCTCGGCGCGGCCGTAACGCGTGAAGAGGGTCTCCGTCACGGCGTTCACCCGCTCGTCGGTGCACTGGGCGGAGAGGATGGTCGCCGCCAACAGCTCGAGCGGGCTGCCGAAGCGAAGCTCGATGGCGGCGCGGGGATAGGCCTTGGCGAGCCGCGTCAGGATCTTGGCGGCCCTTGCTTTTTTCGCCTGCACCGGCTCGGCCATGGTGGCGAACGCTACGCGAGCGCCGCTCGGATCTGGGCGATCCGCCGTGCGACCTCGTCAGCCGCGAGCGGCTTGGGATCGTGGGGCACGCGCCACACCGGCCAGTGGGGCTCGGGGTCGTCCGGCAGGCGCGGCACCACGTGCCAGTGGATGTGCGGCACCTGGTTGCCGAGCAGCTCGTAGTTCATCTTCACGGGCCGATAGACCCGCGCCAGGGCCTGCGCGACGCGGCTCACCTCCTCGATCAACGCCGCCCGCTCGCGGGCCTCGAGATCGTACAGCTCGACGGCGTGACGCTTGAGCACCACGAACACCCAGCCGGGGAAGAACTGGTCCTCGTTGAAATAGACGCGGCTCGTTCCGAGATCGGCGATGAAGAGCGCTCCCTCGCCGGCGACGCGGGCGCACATGACGCACTCAACCTCTGTCATGCGGGCGTCATGCGGGCCGCTCGTGCAGGTACCGCCCGATGCGCTCGATGGCTTCCTCGATGCGCTCGAGCGAGTTGGAGTAGGAGAAGCGGAGGAATCCCTCGGCGCGGCTCCCGAAGTCCACCCCGGGCGTCACGCCCACGTGCGCGTGCTCGAGGATGTCGAAAGCGAGGGCCCTGGAATCAGCCCCGAATCGCTTCGCATTGGCCAGGACGTAGAAGGCGCCCGTCGGCGTCACCGCGACCCCGAGACCGATCCGCCTGAGCCCCGCCACCATCACCTGCCGCCGCTGGTCGAAGATCTTGCGAAAGCGCGCCACGTCTGGGCCCGCCTCCGTCAGCGCGGCCAGCGCGGCCCACTGGACGAACTCGTTGGCCGAGATGAAGAAGTTGCCGTGCGCGGTCTGGAGCGCCCGCATGAACTCCTTTGGGGCAATGACATAGCCCAGGCGCCACCCTGTCATCGCGTAGGCTTTCGAAAAGCCGTTGAGCACGAAGGCGCGGTCCGTGTACTCGAGCATGGTGCGCTCGGCGCCCTCGTAGGTCAGGCCGTGGTAGATCTCGTCGGAGACCACCAAGGGACCGAGCCCCGCCACCGCCTCGAGGCTCGCGGCGGCCATCACCGCGCCCGTGGGGTTGGCGGGCGAGTTGACGAGGATGGCCCGCGTGCGGGGAGACAGTCGGGACGCGAACTCGGCGGGCCGGCACTGGAAGCCGTCCTCCTCCCAGGTCGGCGCGTGGACGCACTCGCCTTCCGGATAGCGGATCAGGTTCGGGTAGACCGCGTAGTGCGGGTCGGTGAGCAGCACCTGGTCGCCCGGGTCGAGAATGCTCGAGAAGAGCAGCAGCATCGCCGGCGACGTCCCGGCGGTCACGAGGATCTGCTCGGGCGACACCGTGACGCCGTAGCGCGCGCGGTAGTGCTCCGCGATGGCCTCCCGCAGCGGCACCAGCCCCAGGCTGTGAGCGTAGCGCGTGCGGCCGTCCTTGAGCGCCTTCTCGGCCGCTTCGCGGATCACGGGCGGCGTGTCGAAGTCCGGCTCGCCGAACTCGAGGTGGATGATGTCCTTGCCCTGGCGCTCCAGCTCCTGCGCCCGCTGGAAGACCTCGACGGCGAGAAACGGCTGGATGACCTGCGAGCGCCTCGACGTCACGGCCGCCCCTCCCCCGACCGCGAGAGCCGCCGGCGGGCCGCCAGGATCTGAGCCAGCATCCGCGGGCCGTCTTTCCACACGCCGACCTTCGAGCCCGGCTGGTCGGCCCAGTTGATCGCCACCTCGGTGACTCGGTAGCCGCGCCGGCGCGCCAGCAGGAGCAGCTCGACATCGAAGCCGAAACCGTCGGTGCGCAGCTCGCCGAACAGCTGGTCGGCGGCGGGGCCCCGAAAGAGCTTGAAGCCGCACTGCGTGTCCCTGACGCCGAGGACGCCCAGCCGCCTCACCAGGAAGTTGAAGAGCTCGCCCGAGAGCTGCCGGTGCAGCCGCACCTGCCGGCTCACCGACGGGTCACGCAGCGCGCGCGAACCGACGGCGATGTCCGCGCCCGCCTGGATGGCCGCCTCGAGCCGCTTGACCTCGCCGATGGGCGTGGCGCCGTCGGCATCCGCCATGAGCCGGAAGTCGCCGCGCGCCGCGCGCATGCCCGCGCGGACAGCGTAGCCCTTGCCGCGGTTCACCGCCAGGCGATGGAGCGTCACGGAGGAATGCGCAGCCTGCGCATCGAGCACGCGCGCGGCCGTCTCGTCGCGGCTGCCATCGTCCACCACGAGGACCTCGTAGGGCTCGTCCCGTCCGTCGAAGTAGCCGACGACCTCGGCGAGGTACGCGGGCAGGCGCAGGGCTTCGTCGTAGGCGGGAATGATCACCGACCAGCGCGGCTCGACCACGGCCGGCACGGCACTCAGGACCGGATGGGCGAATCGGCGCGCGCGCGACGGCGCGCGACGCCGGTCTTGAGGGCCGCGCGCGCGACCTCGCTGGCCACGGCCGGGGCGACCTTCTTGTTGAACACGCTCGGGATGATGTACTCGGTCCCGAGCTCCTGCTTGCCCACGCAGGAGGCGATGGCATGCGCCGCCGCGAGCTTCATCTCGTCGTTGACGAGCCGGGCACGGATGTCGAGGAGCCCGCGGAAGAAGCCGGGAAAGCAGAGCACGTTGTTGATCTGGTTCGGGTAGTCGCTGCGCCCTGTGGCCATGACCCGCACGTGACGCAGGGCCTCCTCGGGCTGGATCTCGGGCACCGGGTTGGCCATGGCGAAGACGATGCGGTCCCGCGCCATGCGCTTGAGGTCGCGCAGGCTCAGGGCGCCCGGCACCGAGAGGCCGATGAAGACATCCGCCTCCCGCATCGCGTCGCCCAGCCCGCCCTTGACCTGCTGCGGGTTGGTCGCCGCGGCGACCCACGACTTCATGAAGTCCATGCCCACGATGCGGCCGCGGTAGATCGTCCCGTGCTCGTCCACGCCGATGATGTGCCTGACCCCGTGCGCCAGCAGCATCTTGATGACGGCCGTGCCCGCCGCGCCGACGCCGCAGACGACGACCTTGAGGCGCTTCGGGTCCTTGCGGACGATCTTGAGCGCGTTCAGGAGCGCGGCCATGACGACCACGGCCGTCCCGTGCTGGTCGTCGTGGAACACGGGAATGTCGAGCTCCTTGCGCAGCCGGGCCTCGACCTCGAAGCAGCGCGGGGCCGATATGTCCTCGAGGTTGATGCCGCCGAACGCGGGAGCGATGAGCTTCACGGTCTCGATGATCTTTTCCGGATCCTTGGTGTCGAGGCAGATGGGGAAGGCATCCACCCCGGCCAGCTCCTTGAAGAGCATGGCCTTGCCCTCCATCACTGGCATCGCCGCCTCGGGGCCGATGTCGCCGAGCCCGAGCACCGCTGTGCCGTCGGTGACGATGGCCACGGTGTTCTGCTTGATGGTCAGCGAGAAGGCGCGCTGCGGGTCTTCCTTGATCGCCAGGCACACGCGCGCCACGCCCGGCGTGTAGGCCATGGAGAGGTCGTCGCGCGTCCTGATCGGCACCTTGCTGCGCACCTCGATCTTGCCACCGAGGTGCATGAGGAAGGTGCGGTCGGAGATGTTGTCGATCGTGACCCCGCTCAGGCGGCGGAGCTTGTCGATGATGCGCTGGCCGTGCTCGTTATCCCGCGCCTTGATCGTGATGTCGCGGAAGACGCGCTCGCGCGTTATCTCGACCAGATCCACCGCGCCGATGTCGCCGCCGGCCCTGCCGATGACCATGGTGACGCGTCCCAGCATGCCGGTGCGGTTCAGGATCGCCAGGCGTACGGTGAAGCTGTAGGACGCGCTCGGCGCGACGGCCATCAGTCCAAGTCCCGCAAACGCGCGGTCATATGTGGGTTTTTCACGATAGGGCCCTTCCTCGGGTCGTGTCAATCAAATTCCCGGGCTCGAGCTTGCTCCCCCGCGTTTGACCCGCGCCGCGCGGCCGTGCTATCCACCCCCATGCGCCCCGCCGGCCCCCTCGTGTGGCTCGTCATTGCCGGGCTGGGAGCCTGCCCGGCCTTCGCCGAGCCGGCTCGCTGGGTTCCCGTCTCCGGGCAGAGCATCGTGTCCTTCGACGCGAGCTTCCCTCCCGCCGACTTCAGTGGTTACGGCCGCGACCTCTCGGGCGAGTTCGAGGTGGACGCCAGCGACCTGACCCGCGGTGTGAGCGGCCGCCTCACCGTGCAGGTGGCAGGCCTCAGCACCGGCAACGAAGGGCGCGACAAGGAGATGTGGAAGGCGTTGGCGGCCGACCGCCATCCGACCATGTACTTCGTGATCCAGACTGTCGAGGCGCCCTCGTTTCCCCCGGGCGTCGCGGAGCATCCGGACACGCTGCTGACGATTCAGGGCCGGTTGTCCATCGCCGGGATCGAGCGCGTGAAGCGCTTCTCGGGTCGAGTCCGCTTGAAGCAGGGGCGGCTCTGGGTGCGCGGCGAGAGCCGCTTCAAGATGAGCGACTTCGGCATCAAGCCGCCGCAATATCTCCTCCTGGCGGTCAAGGACGAGGTCGGAGTGGGCTTCGATCTCCTTCTCGAGCGCCAGCAATAGCCCTGGTCGGAAAAACTGACCGAGCTGCCCTGCCAGGGTCTCTCGCAGCTGCTTGCGAATAATGCCCCCTCTCCCCCGTCGATAACGAAATCGGGGGATTACGGAACGCCTGAGTGCCGGGAGGAGTTTAACTTTCGAAGGCGAACCCTGAAACGGAATCGCGTCCGTAAGCGTCTAAAACGGTAAGGAGAAATTACGCACATGACGTTCAGAGAAGCGGGCGATTCAGAGGTCCACGAGACCGTCCATTCGGAGACCCCTGCCGCTCACCCAAAGGCCAGGGTGCGCAAGGGCGCCCTGCCAAAGATCGAGGCCGAGCCCTCGGGGACCGAGCTCGAGGACGAGGAAAAGGTCGCGGAAGTCGTCCTCGAGGAAACCCCCGCCTTGTCCGCGGAGGCGCTACGTCCCAGCGCGGCTCCGGCCGAGGATCCCGTCCGCCTCTACCTCAAGGAGATCGGCAAGGTCCATCTCCTGACAGCCCAGCAGGAAGTCAGCCTCGGCCGCCGGATTGAGGTCGGCCAGATCCAGCTCCGCCGGGCGCTGGCTGGGATTCCCATGGCGACAACCCGGCTGCTGGCCCGGGTGGACCGGATCCGGCACGCGGAGCTCGGACTCGACGAGGTCATCGTGCTGCCCGAGGGGGGCGAGC